>WNFO01001808.1_pt1 | contig 17217 bp, 16 predicted proteins | sample 5400251 | NCBI WGS metagenome assembly WNFO01 (sample SAMN13153354, study PRJNA577476) | soil metagenome | isolation source: 100 cm saprolite under Madrone tree | place: USA:California | collected 2016-06-14
CCTGCCTGACCTCGAGGATGAAGGCCGCCACGGCGGCGTCGTCGATGCTCCCGTTGGCCACGCGAAGACGCTCAGTCGCGATCCCCGCCATGTAGCAGGACAATGGCGCGAAGCGCCTCTCCTGGGTGCGGGCCGCGACACGCGCGAGATCCAGGAGCTCCAGCGCCACTTTGGCATCCAGCGCCGGCGCGTCGATTTTGGCCGAGCGCCGCTCCGCCGCCGCCACCCAACTCTGACCCAGCTCGTCGAAAAATCGATTCATGGCGTCACGTATAGCACGCCGCGCAATTCGTTTCTTGACATCGGACCGGCTCGGCGAGACGGTAGAGCCAGCGCCAGCCTAACCAAAAGTGGGGGTAATCAGATGACACTGAGATGGATCTTTCGAGCTGCCGCCGTGGTCGCCGTCCTCGGATTGACGGTGGCAGCCACGAGCGCCGATGAGTCGACGATGTCCATGCATGCAAAGCTCACCGGCTTCCAGGAGTCACCGCCGAAGCTGAGCCCGAGCATGGGCCACTTCCAGGCGACGGTGACCGGGTCGACCCTTTCCTACACGCTCTCGTACTCCGCGCTGTCGAGCCCGGCGTTCATGGCCCACATCCATTTCGGCCAGCCGGCCGTCAACGGTGGCATCTTCCTGTGGCTGTGCGGGTCCGCCGCCGCGCCCGGCCCTGCCGGGACGCCGATATGTCCGGCCAACGGCGGCACGGTTTCGCGCAGCGGGGTCACAGCCGCTGACATCCAGGCCGTCTCAGGGCAGAACCTGTCCGCCGGCGACTTCGCGGGAGCGCTCAGCATCCTCGCCGCCGGCGACGCGTACGTGAACGTCCACACGACCAACTTTCCCGGCGGGGAGATCCGCGGCGACGTGAGGTCGGAGGGCGACTGATCTTTTAGACAGTCGGAAGGCGGCGGGCGTCCATCGTCCGCCGCCCCGCTCCAGGTAGTACGGTTCCCGCCGTGGCTGCAAAAGGGACCGCCCTGCCGATGAAGACATAGATGCTCAGCTCCTGGCACGACTACTTCATGACGGTCGGCGCAGGCGCGGCGGCGCTGACGGGGCTGGTCTTCGTGGCGATGACCCTGCACCTCGACGACATCACAAGGGATCCAGTCCACCGCCATCGCGCCCGGACCATCCTCACCGGGTTGACGGCGGTCTTCATCCGCTGCTCGCTGGTGCTCATGGGCGGCCAGAATGCGCAAGCGGTCGCGGTCGAGCTGGTCGTCGTGCTCGCGATAGTTGAGGTGATCCTCTACTCCAGCATCCGGTCGGCCGCAAGCGCCGCCGATCGGGGCGTGTTGCTGCGCACTCTTGGCAGCTATGCGTGCCTGATCGTTGAGCAGGCCGGCGCCGTGGTCCTTTTCTTCGGGGGGACTTGGGGTCTTTACGCGGTTGGCCTGGGGATGATGTCGTCGTTCGTTTTCATGGTCACAGGCGCCTGGTTGCTGCTGGTCGGGGTCGGGGCGCGGGAGCCCGCAAGCGCCAGGTCAGGGTGATCGTGTAAGCGCAGTACCATCAGCATCGGTGTCCAGCCCGCCACCGCCCGCAAGCCCGTCTGCCCAGAAGCCTGCAAGGCCGGTCCCGCAGAGCCCGTTTCGCTCGACACGCTTCTGGATCACCCTGGGCATCCTGCTGCTGGCGAACATCTTCATCACCAACGTCCTCCTGGCGCCGGCTCAGCCCGCCTCGGTGACGCTGCCGTATGACGTCTTCAAGCAGCAGGTCGCGGCGGGGAACGTCTTCAGCGTCACCACCACCGGAGACTCGATCACCGGCGTGACCAAGACTCCGGTCAAGGAGTCGCCCAGCAGCTCGGTCAGCGCCACCCACTTCACGACCCAGCGCCCGTCGTTTGCCGACGACAGCCTCGAGCCCCTCCTCGAGCAGCATGCAGTGACGATCAACGCGAAGCCGGAGAACCCGCCGCCGCCCCTCTGGCTGACGCTGCTCTTGAGCTTCGGGCCGACGCTGCTGATCGTGGTGGCGGTGCTGTACGTGCTTCGTCGCGCTGCAAGCGCAGGTGGTGCGGGCGGCTTGCTCGGCGCCTTTGGGCAGAGCCGGGCAAGGCTGTACGACCCGGAGCGACCCGGGACCACGTTCGCCGACGTCGCCGGGATCGATGAGGTCAAGCAGGAGCTCGAGGAGCTCGTCGATTTCCTGCGCGAGCCGCAAAAGTACACACGGCTCGGCGGCACTGTGCCCAAAGGGGTCCTCTTGATCGGGCCGCCGGGAACCGGCAAGACGTTGCTCGCTCGCGCGGTGGCCGGCGAGGCGAAGGTGCCCTTCTTCAGCCAGTCCGCATCCGAGTTCGTGGAGGCGATCGTCGGCGTCGGGGCGTCGCGCGTGCGCGACCTGTTCACGAAGGCGCGCCAGGCAGCGCCCGCCATCATTTTCATCGACGAGCTCGACGCCATCGGCCGCAGCCGCAGCTCCGGGTTTCGTATCGGCGGCAACGACGAGCAGGAGCAAACCCTCAATCAGATCCTCACGGAGATGGACGGGTTCGAGCCTGGGAACGGCGTGATCGTGCTCGCGGCCACGAACCGGGCTGACGTTCTCGATGCGGCCCTTCTGCGGCCGGGCCGGTTCGATCGTCGCGTGACTCTCCAGCCCCCCGACCGCCGCGGCCGAACGGAGATCTTGAAGATCCACACCAAGAAGGTGCCTCTGGCCCCGGACGTCGACCTCGACACCATCGCGGGTGCGACCCCGGGACTCGTCGGCGCCGACCTGGCGAACCTGGCCAACGAAGCGGCGTTGGGTGCGGCTCGCAAGGGCGAGACGACCGTGTCGTCGGAGGATTTCTACGAGGCGATCGATCGGATCTTGCTTGGGACCGAACGCCACCTGATGCTGACTCCGGCTGACCGCGAACGCATCGCCTACCACGAGTCAGGCCACGCCCTCGTGGGGCTCCTTGTCCCCGGCTCCGACCCGGTGCGCAAGGTGACGATCATTCCGCATGGTGGGGCTCTCGGGGTCACAATCTCGCGGCCCGTTGATGACCGATTCAACTACGGCGAGGATTACGTCCGAGGTCGCATCATGGGCGCGCTGGGCGGTCGGGCTGCAGAGCAGGTCGTCTACAGCTCGGTCTCGACCGGCGCGGCCAACGACCTGCAGCAGGTGACGATGATCGCCCACGAGATGGTGGTGCGGTGGGGGATGAGCCCGAAGATCGGACCGCTGGCGTTCCGCGAAGACGGCGGCGGCGACGGCCTTGGGTTGGCGCGGCCCTACAGCGAGGCGACCGCGCGTGACGTCGACACCGAAGTCAAGCGCATCGCCGATGAGTGCTTTGCGGAAGCGATACAGCTCCTGACCGAGCACCGGCAGCAACTTGAGTCCCTCGCTCAGGCATTGCTGAAAGAAGACTCCCTCGGCGAGGAGCAGATCCTCGCCGCGACCGGGCTCAAGGCGGCGGCGGCGGCGGCAAGCAGCAGCGGCTGATCTGTCGAGCTACGACCCGCTGAGCCGTCGCAGCGCGTCGGTCGATGGGATGAAGTAGTACGCCCCGCTGGTGGCCGTGGTGTAGATCGTGAGCGTGTCCCTGACGCCATCGGCCGCACCCCCCATGCTCGCCAGCATCTTCGCCAGTCTTTGCTGCTCGGAGCTGAAGCCGACGAACATCGTGCCGTGCGCGGTCACCGTCCCGAACGGCATGTTGCGGCGGAACACCTTGCCGAACGTGTCCTGGTCGGTGCGGGCGACGTGCGAGTTGGAAGGCTTGTCTTGGAGCTCGGCACTGTCATCTTTCCGGCGCCCGATCACGCTCTCTTGCCGATCTACCGAAAGCGACTCCCATGCGGTCGCGTCGTGGATCCACTTTTGCAAGAGGAGGACCGAGCCACCCGCTCCCGGACTTCCGTCAGGAATCAACGAGATGTTCGGAGCTTCGATCAACGTCGGATTCTCGGTCCCATCGATGAAACCGGTGAGGTCTCGGTCGTGCCGGTAAGGCCAGCTCGACGTTTCCTCGGCGACCGTCGCTAGCGCAACAAGAGCCGCTATCACCTCGCGGGCCATGTCGAAGACGACGTCGTATGCGCTGCCTGAGATCCACATCACCGCGTCGTGCTGCGTCGCCGGCATCACAAATCCATCTGCGCCCGTCAAGTCGGCGTTGAAGCCCTCGACATCGGCGGGAGCGTCGTCAGGCATGACCTGACGCCACAGCTCAGGCCGAAATCCGGCGACCAGGTTGACACCGCCCATTGTCGTGCGCGGCTCGCGCAGCGAAGCGACCGCCGTCACGAGGTTCAGCGCCGCCTGGGCCGCCACCGCGTCGAATTCCAGATAAGCGTGCGAGGCGGTTCCGAGGGCGAAGATCCCGCCCTGTGGGGTCGTCATCCTCAAATGATGCCGGTGGAAGACGCCTAGCGGTGGTCCTGCTCCAGGGCGGCGTTCGCCGCCTCCAGCTCGACATACAGCTCGCGCGTCCTCAGAAGGTTGCGGACGCGCAGGACCACCTCGGTCTTGTCCAGTGGCTTGGTCAGGAAATCGTTGGCGCCGAGTAGAAAGGCGCTGTTGCGAGCTGCGCGGCTGGTATCGCCTGTGAGCACCACCACCGGCAGAAAGCCGAGGCTGTCACGCGGGCCCCTGAGCCGCCTGAGAATTTCGCGGCCGTCCAACTCGGGCATGTGAAGATCGAGCAGAACGATATCCGGCTGAAAGTCTTTGAATGCCTGCTCGACCTCGCGAGGGTCCGTGGTGCTGTAAACCTCGGTCGCGGTGTCCGATAGGAATTCTTCGAGCAGCAGGAGGTTGGCCGGCTCGTCGTCGACCATCAGGACGCGGGCGCGAAGTTGTGCCACTGGCGTTGGCAGGGTATCGATAAGTGACCACTATGTGCATGAATCGCCAAGAAAGTGATTCTGTGATTCGAATTCGTGATTACGATGCGCCTCCCGGGTCGAATCCGACGTCGATTGCAACCTCTACGATGGTTCCGCATTGGAGCTGCGCCACCTACGCGCTTTTGTAGCGATTACAGACACCGGCCACTATGGCCGGGCGGCCGCGAGCCTGAAGCTGACCCAACCCGCCATCACGCAGCGCATCCAGGTCCTCGAGCGCGAGCTCGGGGTCCAGCTCTTCAATCGCAACGCGCGCGAAGTCAGTTTGACTCCGTCCGGCGAGGCTCTCATCGAGCACGCAAGGTCCCTTGTGCAGATCGAGGATCGGGCGCTCGCGGCGTTGCGCGACCACCAGGCGGGCATCGCGGGTCGTTTACGCATTTCGTACCTGACCCTGTGGGACATGGGTCTGCCGGCCGACCTCATTGCCGAGTATCGCCGGCGCTATCCGACCATCAAGCTCGAGATGACCACCGGATACTCGCAGTCGAACATGGACCGCCTGGTGTCGGGCGAGATCGATTTTGCTTTCATCGGCGCGGCCGTTGCACCGCGCAGCGGACTCGTGCTGCGTCCGGTCGACCGCCAGGAAGTCGTGGTGGTCATGCCGCTGACCCATCGGTTCGCGCAGCTAGAGCGAGTTCCGATCGAAAGCCTTCGTGGCGAGCCGATCGTCGCGGTCATCGCGGGAATCAACCCGAAACTGAACGCAGCCGCCGTCGATTGGCTGACGAAATACACGGGCCAGCCTCTGAACATCATCCGAGAGGAACCGCCGGACCAGATCGCGGGTGCCCTTGCGCAGTCCGGCAACGCCGTTGCGTTCATGAGCCTGCACCGCGCCGTCATCGCGCGGGCCGAAGGCCTTGACTACCGGCCGCTCATACCCTCACCTTTCGTCGAATATGGAGTTGCGTACGCCCGCGACAACCCATCGCCCCCATTGGCCAATCTACTCGCGATCATCGAGGAGATCGCGCCGCCGACATCCGCTGACCTGCCCAACGACAGCGAGCTCCTCTGGGGGAAATCGGTCGGCAGCCCGGCGTGATCGTCGGCGGAGTCACTTACGGGCTCGGGCTCTTCCTGCACCGAGCGCCATCGCCGCGGCGTCATCGAGCGCCACCAGAGCGGCCCGCACTTCGCTCTTCGGCATCCGAAGCGATCCCTCGATCTGCTTGCGCACGACCTCCCAATGCTTGTTGGCCCGAACCTGAGCCGCGATGCCTTTGGAATTCAGGGCAACCTGCACCGCACGGCCGTCATCAGGGTGCCGGTCGCGATCCAGATGTCCCGCGGCGTCGATTGCCTTCAAGTAGTCCAGGACGGTTGACAGCGGAAGCCCGAGCTGCTGGGCCATCTCGGTCGCAGTGATGGGGCCTTCCATGAAGAGCAGGCTGTAGACGGCGTACTCGTCGGGCCGCATACCCGAGCCTGCCATGCCGTCCGCAAGCACCCTTCGGACCCGCTGGCTGACGACAAAGAGGTCGAAGAGGAGCGAGACGTCGGCGCGACGAGGCATGCGCAGAGGCACTCTAGCTGTTAGCACGGACCCGTGTTAAATACCACGGATCCGTGGTAACCTGCAGCCGCCATGCGGGCGGTCGCCACGGCCTGGATCGCGTTGCTCGTGGCGGCCGCGTGTACTCAGTCGACGAACACGCAGGTGGCCACTCCGATCGCGCGTGCCGCCAACCCCAGCGAGCTGGTGCCGTTCTTCGGAACCTACTCCACTGGCGACGGGCGTTCGTTCGTGATCGCGAGGCACGGCTGGTTCTTCGACATTCGGGACGCGACCTATCGAACCATCTATTCGGGGGCGACGCACAATCATTTCACCATCGGGCCCGCGTTCGACGTGCCGCTGCCAACGTTTGCCAACCTCCGATTTGACGGGACGATGCTGACATTGGCCACGTCTCATGCCACAGTCACCGCGCATCGACTCGCCTACAAAGGGACAGACGTGATCATTCCCGCGAACGGCGCGATGCTTGCCGGCAGCATCACGGAGCCTCTCGGCGCCGGACCGCACCCCGGCATCGTCATCGTCCACGGCGCAGAGCCCGGCGAGCGCTACTTCTACGACATCTGGGTCGGGATCTACGCAGGTCTTGGTCTCGACGTCCTCACCTACGACAAGCGGGAAATCGGTGCCTCCACTGGGCGGTACCCGGGCGAGTTCCCGACGGATGAGTCGCTGCAGGTCTACGCCGACGATGCCGCTTCGGCGCTCGGCTTTCTGGCGGCATGGCCCGGAGTAGACCCGAAACGGGTTGGGCTCCACGGCGGCAGCCAGGGCGGCTGGACGGTACCGCTCGCGATCATGAGGCATGCGGGGGCATCGTTCGCCATCCTTGTCTCGGCGCCCGCGACCACCGTCGGACAAACCAACCTCTGGAGCGAATACACCGGAGGCGGTAGCCATGCACCCACCGCGTCGCAGGCCGAAATGGAAGCTGCCGTCCGCGCCGATCACTCGGGCTACGACCCGGCGCCGGCGCTTGCTGCGCTTCGCGTCCCGACCCTATGGCTGCTCGGCAGCAACGATCGCACCGTGCCCACCCACGTCTGCGCCGAGATCCTGGCGGGTATGAACAAGTCGAACTTCACGGTCCGAATGCTTCCCACCGGACACGGATTGCTGGTCAACTCGACGGGCCTCGACGCCGAGGACGCACGATCGCCGGGCCTGGCACCCGACCTGGTGCCGGCGATAGCTGATTGGTTGAAATCAACCGTGGGATAGGGCGAGCTTCACAGGGCGCTCGAGGAAGCGACCCATCGCGCGCCCGGCTTCTGCCACCGCCGCGGATTCGCGGGCTGCGAGTCTCTCGGACAACCGTATCTCGACGAGCACGCCGTCCCGCACAAACGATCGTCGCCAGGCGCCGCGCACGACCCCGTGGATGGTGAGGATGTTCGACAGGATGCTGCCGAACGAGTAGAGCGAGCGATCGAATCGACCGCCGGTGGGAATCAAAGCCGACCGGTCGCGATAGCCGACCGTGTACTCGTCGAAGTTGGGCAGCAGATGGGCCACGACTCCGGCGCTGCTCGGCTTGCTCGCGGCGGCCTCGCACCAGTAGTCGTTGCCGTCGAACGTGACGGATTCGAGGTCTCCGCCGGCCATATCTATGCCCCTTCGGGCTTCGGCTGCTGTCAGGCCGGACCACCAAGTGAAATCGGAGACCTGGGCCGGACCATGGCTGCGGAAATACCGAAGGGTCAGCTCGCCAAGCGCCTCCGAGCGTTCCAGTGCCGGTGACTTCGGCACCCGCTCCTCGAATCGTGCGTACGTGAACTGCTTTCCGTGACGAGGCCCGCTCACGATGACCTGATCGAGCTCGGCCCGAAGCAGGAGGTGGGGGAGGCGCTGGCCTTCGGGCGAGATGCCTGCGGCTCGAAGCGCTTGGCCGAGCTCGGGCCGGGTCAGGTACCGGCCGCCGGCCAGCGCCGCCGCAAAAGCGGCGGCAGCACGAGCGGCCACTCTGTCATCGATCTCGAGCTCTCGATAGCGAGAAGCGAGCCCCGCTCGCACCCTCGATGCGCTCAGGTCCAGCAGCCAGCGGATGTCTTCCGGCACCACGAAGTGCCACGTCGGTCGCATGACGTGCGTGCGGAGGATGGCCCCGTCATCGAAAAGCCGGTCAAGCGCGGCATCTGTGGCCGCCCGGCTGCGCCGCGCAAGCGCCCACTTGGCTCCGGCGTAATCCTGCGACTGGACCGCGCCCAGCCAGCGGACCACATCCACCGGCGACGCCACCGGTTTGCCTGTAAGCCTCTGGGCCCGGAGGCGGCGCGCGGTGATGCCCATCACGTCGCTGGAATCCTAAAGGTGGGTTTAGACTGCGGGCCGATGAAAAGGAAGGTCCCGGACTCCCCGGCCGCCGCGACCCTGATCGACGGCCCGGACATCACCCCTAGCGAGCTCCAGCTGGCGGTTCGGAACCATTCGATGCCAATCGAGGCCCTCCGGTACGACATCACCCCGATCGGCCTCCACTACCTGCTGACACATTTCGACATCCCGGCCGTCGATCCCGCCGGATGGGCGCTTGCCATCGGCGGGCGGGTCGAACGTCCCCTGCGGCTCGACCTGGAAGAGATCAAGTCCAGGCCGTCGAAAACGCTTGCGGTGACGCTCGAGTGCGCGGGCAACGGGCGCGCGCGGCTCTCGCCGCGGCCGATGAGCCAACCGTGGCTGACTGAAGCCGTAGGCACGGCGGAGTGGACCGGCACCCCGCTCAAATCTCTGCTCGACGAAGCCCAGCCGATGGACGCCGGCGGCGACGTGGTGTTCACGGGCATGGATCGCGGCATTCAAGGCGACATCGAGCAGCAATACGAGCGCAGCCTGCCGCTTACCGAGGCCAATCGCGACGAGGTGCTCCTCGCGTACGCAATCAACGGACAGCCGTTGCCTCCGCAGCATGGTTTTCCATTGCGGCTCATCGTCCCGGGCTGGTACGGAATGGCTCATGTCAAGTGGTTGCGCGGGATAACAGTCGTGGCGAACGGCTTTGGCGGCTACCAGCAGGCGACGGCCTATCACTACCGCCTTGCGGACGATGACGGGGGCGTTCCCGTCACGCGCATCCTTCCTCGAGCCCTGATGGCGCCTCCCGGTATTCCCGACTTCATGTCGCGCGTGCGCTTCCTGTCGCCGTCACGCCAGGCTCTTACTGGCAGGGCATGGTCGGGCTGCGCGCCGATCACCAAGGTCGAAGTCAGCACCGATGGGGGCCGGTCGTGGGCCGCCGCCGAGCTGGGCGATCCGATCTCGCCATTCGCGTGGCGCGCGTGGACCTACGAATGGGATGCGACCCGGCCCGGAGACTACGAGCTGAGCGCGCGTGCAAGCGACGGCGCCGGCAACGTTCAGCCTACTGAGCAGAACTGGAGCCGCGAAGGCGTCCAGAACAACGCGGTCCAGCTCGTACGCGTTGTGGTCACCGAACCCGACGGCCAGGTGCAGGGGCCCGCCGACCAACCGAAGTAAGTTCGTTACTCCGGTTTGGATTCGTCCGGGTGGCCAGTATTCCCGAATGCGATGCGGTCTCGCACCACGGGAGCTCTTCCGAGCAGCCGCGCCCTCTGCACGGCGTCTTCGCCGAAGCGATCACGGATCGCGTCCATTGCAGCCTCCAGGCGTTCGGGTCGCGGCCGAGCGACCGCTGTGAAGAGGTCGAGCTGGTCGTCATTCGGATCGGTCAATCCCGCCAGGCCCACCCCCAGAGTTCCGACCGCCTGCCTGGTGTCGCGGCCGGCAAGCAGCGCGAGCGCCGCCCTGTAGATCTCCTCGCCCGTGGCGATCGGGGTGCCCATTGTTGATTGTCTCGAGAAGCGATCGGTGTCGGGGCGGTAGACCACGCTCACCGAGACGACCCGGCCGCGACGGCCGGCGGCTCGAAGCCTGCGACCGACCATTTCCGACAGGCGCATCAGCAGCTCCTCGAGATCGCGCTGCGAGCTCGTCGATCTCGCGAGCACGTGCGAGTGGCTGTAGCTCTTGCGCGCCGGCCCCTCGAAGGCGCCGACCTCGAACCCTCTCAGCCGGCGCAGCCACATGTCCGCGACCGCCCGCTGCATGCCCGCGAGTCGTAGCCGGTCGGCGGTTGCGGTCAGAAATTCGAGCGGCGTATGGATTCCCGCCCGCAGGAGCCGGCGAGCGGACGCCTCGGCGATGCCCGAGAGGTCGGTGAGCCGGAGGCGCTCGAAAACCGACACCAGATTCGTGTGGTCGATCCGCTCCAGACCGTCGCGTTTGTTCAGGTTGGACGCTTGCTTGGCCATCCAGATCGAGGTGGAGACTCCGACCGAGCATGTGATGCACTCGCCTGTCTCGCGACGCAGCCCAACCTTGATCGCCCGGGCCACACCTTCCGGGCCGAGGCGGACCAGGTCAGGCGTCCCCACCAGGTTCAGGGACGCTTCGTCGATGGACATCCGGAGCACCTCCGGGCTATGCCGCCTCATGACCTCGACGAGCTTGTCGGACACCGCGCGGTAGCGGGGCGGGTTCGGCTCCTTGATCGCGATCGATGGAAATATCGCCTTCGCCTCGAAGACGCGCATCCCCGTCTTGATGCCAAGGTCCCGAGCTTCTCTGGACGCGGAGACGATCGTGGCCGCATCAGTCGCGTATGCCGCTATCGCCAGCGGCCGGCCGCGCAGGGCGGGGTCGTGCTGCTGCTCGATCGAGGCGAAGGCGCAGTTGAGGTCGACGACCAGCGTCGTGGGGTCGGCTTTGTTCAGGCCGAGCTCAAGGGCCACCATTGAACAAATGTTCGCACAGGCCAGGGTCGCCCGCGCGTCTTTTCATGACGGTTGGGGGTCTCGTCAGGGCATCGCCGGAACTCTGGGCAGCTCCTCGATCGCGGCGTCGATCCTGGCCTGCGACAGCTCGATGTCCTCAAGCTTGCCGGCGAAGTAAGCGTCGTAAGCAGACATGTCGAAGTGGCCGTGCCCGGAAAGCCCGAACAGAATCGTCCGCGGGGTTCCCGCCTCCCGAGCCGCGGCAGCCTCTTCGGCCACCGCACGAATCGCGTGTGCGGATTCAGGCGCCGGCAGAAAGCCCTCGGATCGCGCGAAGCGGACCGCCTCGGCGAAGCACTCGTTTTGCTTGTAGGCCCGAGCCTCGACCACGCCCTTGTCGACGAGCAGGCACAGGGACGGCGCGTCGCCGTGATACCGGAGGCCGCCGGAATGGATTCGATCAGGCACGAAGCTGTGGCCCAACGTGAACATCTTCACCACCGGGCCCATACCGACCGCGTCGCCGAAGTCGTACGCGTAAACCCCGCGCGTCAGCGTCGGACAAGCAGCCGGCTCGGCGGCGATGAACCGCGTCTTCGGCTGGCGGCCCTTGAGCTTGTCCCCGATGAATGGGTAAGTGAGACCCGCGAAGTTGGACCCACCACCGACGCATGCGATGACGACGTCCGGGTATTCCCCAGCCATCTCCATCTGCTTCTGGGCCTCGAGCCCGATCACGGTTTGATGCAGGAGCACATGGTTGACCACCGACCCGAGCGAATATTTCGCGTTGTCGTGAGTGGCCGCGTCCTCGACGGCTTCTGAAATTGCTATCCCTAGGCTGCCAGGCGAGTCCGGATCATCGGCCAGGATTCCGCGCCCGGCATTGGTCAGGTTGGAGGGGGACGCGAAGACCGTCGCTCCCCACGTTTCCATCATGGCCCGGCGGTAGGGCTTCTGCTCGTACGAGACCTTGACCATGTAAACGGTCACCTCGAGGCCGAACAACGCCCCGGCGAATGCGAGCGCCGAGCCCCACTGGCCGGCCCCGGTCTCCGTGGTCAGGCGCTTCACGCCCTCCTTGGAGTTGTAGTACGCCTGCGGCACGGCGGTGTTCGGCTTGTGCGATCCTGCCGGCGAGACGCCTTCGTACTTGAAGTAGATGTGCGCAGGCGTGTCGAGAGCCTTCTCCAGCCGCTCGGCCCGATAGAGCGGGCTCGGCCGCCACATTTTGTAGACCTCACGCACCTCCTCCGGGATCTCGATCCAGGGCTCCGCCGAAACCTCCTGGGCGATGATGGCCTGGGGGAAGATCGGGGCCAGGTCGGCCGGGCCCATCGGCTGCAGCGTCTGAGGATTGAGGTACGGGTACGGCGGCGCCGGGAGGTCGGGCAGGATGTTGTACCAGCGCTCCGGAATATCCGATTCGCCCAGCAAGATCTTCTTCACCACAGCACCAGCCTCCTGAATCGGTCGGGAAACGAGCACCGAAGGATCACCCCAGGGTCACGAGTGTGAGGCATCACCCCGCCGGATCGCAGCCGCCACATCGTCGGCGACGTCACGGAACGTCTCGGCTAGCGCCGAGCCGAACGAGCGCGCAGCCTTGCGCGTCCCGTCACGAACTTCAGGGTCGCGCGTGGCGCGCCCAAGGGAGTCGAAAACCTCATCGGCAGCCTTCCCCAGCTTGTTGAGCGCGGATTGAAGGTCGGGATTTCCCGATGGGGCCGGCGCGTAGTGCCGTCGCAGCTCGTCGCGCAAAGCCTTCATATCGGCTTCGAACTGCGCCCATGCGGGCTTGACTTCGGGTTTTGGTGTGGTCATGAATACCTCCTTTGCTCACGTTACATCGCGACCGTCGCGGAATAAGGCTCGTGTTGGCTTAGGTTCGAGCGGGATGACTCGCCGCGGCCTGCTCCTTTTCGCGGCGATGTGCCTGATCTGGGGCATTCCCTACCTGTTCATCCGCATCGCCGTGGGCGAGCTGACGCCGGCCACGCTCGTGTTCTTGCGCACGGGAGTCGCGGCCGTTGTGCTCCTCCCGATCGCGATTCGCCGAGGTGGGCTGCGCCGCCTCATCTACAAGTGGCGCCCGCTGATCATCTTCGCCATGATCGAGATCGGCATCCCCTGGCTTGCTCTCTCGACGGCCGAGCAGCAGCACATCACCAGCTCACTCGCGGGCCTGCTGATCTCGGCCGTTCCGCTCGTGGGCGTTGTTATCGCCCCGATCTTCGGCAACCGTGAGCGAATCGGGCCCATCAACCTGGCGGGGCTGCTTCTCGGCATCGGCGGCGTGGCGGCGATCGTCGGCTTCGATCTTCGCTCCACGGGCTGGCTGCCGCTCGCAGAGATGGCCGTGGTCGCGATCTGTTACGCGGTCGGACCGGCGATCCTGGCCCGCCACCTGTCCGGCCTGCCGTCAGTCGGCGTGATCGCGTCGTCGCTGGCGATCTGCGCGGTCGTTTATGCGCCGGTCGCGGTGCTGCAGTGGCCGCGAACCGTGCCGAGCGCCGGCGTGCTCGCCTCGGTCGGCGTGCTCGCGCTGATCTGTACGGCGCTTGCGTTCCTCTTGTTCTTCGCGCTCATCGCCGAGATCGGCCCCGTGCGCGCGACAGTGATCACTTACATCAACCCGGCGGTGGCGGCTGTGGCCGGCATCCTGGTCCTGCACGAGCGCTTCACGGCCGGCATGGGCATCGGTTTCGTCCTGGTCCTCATCGGCTCGACGCTGGCCACCCGCCGGGCTCGCGTGAGCGGAGCGCGCGCATCGATCGCGGCTGTGCCGCGCTAAGTACAGGGGCCGGCGACGCTTCGCCACGCGTGCTGGTCGTACGGATCTCCAGTTCCACCGGCCTGAGGCGGAACGTTCGCCACTTTCTCGAGACCCTTGGCGGCCGAATACAGCCAGATGCTGCCGTCCGCGCTGCCGAACCAGGTTCCGTGGGTATCGTTCACCGCGTTGCCACGGCCCTGCAGGAATGTGCCGCCAGTAATCGATATCGGGGTGCTCTGATCGGGAGCGGAGAGCAGCCGCAGGTCGGCCTGTCCGCCGGTGGGTGGTATCAGCATCCCATTCACGATCGGATGACCATCCCCGTCAAAGCCGGTGGCGAAGTACGGCGTGGTGGCCGAATGGTTCCAGACGACGACCGTTCCACGCGTCAGGTCGAGCCGGACCAGCTGATACGAAGGCTGCTGCTGCGATCCGGTGATCCGCGTTCCCCATGCATATTCACCGGATATTGCTGTGTAGACGCTGTAAATCGCGCTGGGCGGCGTATCGGCTCCAGCGACCGCGTGATGGTCGCCGGTAGCAGCGTCGATGACCAACAGCTGCGCAACAGTGCTTGGACCCGTCGATGAAACGGTCTCGACATAAATCCCCTTCGAGGTGAACGCGAGCACCACAGCCATCTGGCCTGCTGGGGCAGTGAACAATAGTCGCGATGCCCCGGTCGCGACCTGGACGAGGTATAGGGTCGTCGTCGCCGGCGCGGCCGAAACTTGCGGCGCGCGGCTTTCGGCGTAAGAAGACTGGTCCGGAGAAACGGCCTGCAGCGAGACGGGCAGCCAGACCCGCGCAGTCGCCAAGTACGAGGTGTCGCTCGACGGCACTGGCGTGAAGCTGGCGCTCGGAAAGTCGAGGAATCCTCCAGTGCCGTGCTGGCCTGGCTGCGTGGCGCCGTTTTCGCTCTGGATCTTCGTTGGGGAGACGCCGAATCCCGCCACCGGCAGTCGGCATATCAGCTGGCCCGGCGCAGCTGCCGCGGAAGAAACAGAGCTCGGTGAGGCGTGGCGTGCGGCGGACACCGGTGCGGTGCCACAGGCGCACGCGAGGATCGCTCCCAGCATCATGGCAAGAGTCGTTCGCTTCATACCCGAATGGTCGCCAGGCACGGCCCGGCCGTCATCAGTACGTCTACTGAACCTTTGGCGATGCTCGAACCAGCACTGGCCTATCCTTGACCCTCATCGACGCGCATTGGATGGCAGTAGCGCGAGGGGATGAGCCGGCCGACCTCGTGCTGGCCGGCGGAAGGGTGCTCTCGGTGTTCACCAAAGAGTGGCTCAGTGTCGACGTCGCCATCAAAGACGGCCACGTCGTCGGGCTCGGAAGCTACCAGGGCCGCGAGCGCCTGGACGTCGCCGGTTCGTACCTCGTGCCTGGATTCATCGACGCCCACATGCACATCGAGTCGTCCAAGCTGACCGTCGACGAGTTTGCCCGTGCTGTCGTGCCTCACGGGACCACCGCGGTCGTGGCCGACCCCCACGAGATCGCCAACGTGCTTGGCACCGATGGCATCCACTGGCTCCTCGATTGCTGCACGGATCTGCCTCTCGACGTTTACGTCATGGCGTCGTCGTGTGTGCCCGCATCGCGTTTCGAGTCCCCTCGGCGGCCGTTCACCACCGGCGACATCGAGAGCCTTCTTCGCCGCCATCGCACGATCGGCGTCGCCGAGATGATGAACTTCCCGGGGGTGATCGCCGGTGATGAAGCCGAGGTGGCCAAGCTCACGACCGGCCTGACCGACCACGTCGACGGGCATGCTCCCGGAGTCAGCGGGCCTGCCCTCAATGCGTACATTGCCGCGGGGATCCGTTCGGATCATGAGGCCACGACCTTCGAGGAAGCGCTGGAGAAGCGACGCCTTGGCATGTGGGTGATGCTCCGCGAGGCTTCGATCGCGCGCAATCTCCGCGACTTGCTCCCGCTCGTCAAGCAGTACGGCACCGAGCGCTGCGTATTCTGTACCGACGACCGCGAACCGAGCTTCATCGTCGAAGAGGGCCACATCAATCAAATGGTCCGGTTCGCGGTCGCTGACGGCGTCAGCCCCGAAGACGCGATCGTGATGGCCACGATCAATCCCGCCACCTATCACCGGCTGTGGCACCTCGGCGCCATCGCTCCGGGTTACCAGGCGGACATCCTGGTCCTCGACGACCTGGTCTCGTTTGCGCCGAAGCATGTGCTCAAGCGTGGCGCCGCGCCTCGGTTCGCGAAGCTCCAGGTGCCGGAATGGGTGAGGCAAACAATCAATCTCGGTCCTGTGGCCGCATCGTCATTTCGAATCCCGAGCGGACCGAAGCGGATCCGGGTCATCAGCGTGATTCCGGGCCAGCTGCTGACCGGCACCAAGGTGATGGAGCCGGCTGTGCGCAAAGGCGAGATGGTCTCGGACCCTTCGCGCGACCTGGTCAAGATCGCGGTCCTGGAGCGACATCATGCCAGCGGGCGAATCGGCCTTGGCTTCGCCACCAACGTCGGGCTGAAGAGCGGCGCGTTCGCCTCGACAGTCGCGCACGACGCTCACAACCTGGTTGTGCTCGGCGTGGACGATGAGGACATGGCCGCTTGCGCGTGCCGGCTCGCGGAGATCGGAGGCGGAATCGTGGTCACCGACGGCGGCCGCGTCGTCGAGGAGCTGCCGCTGCCGGTCGCGGGCCTCATGAGCGACCAGCCGCTCGCGGACGTTTACGAGCGCCTGCGATCGATGGAGCGAAGGCTTGCGGGCATGGGCGTCTCCATGGCCGCGCCCTTCATGACCGTCAGCTTTCTCGCCCTCTCGGTCATCCCCGAGCTCAAGATCACCGATCGTGGATTGGTCGATGTGACCAGGTTCCAGCTGGTGCCACTGGGTACTGAGTGATCGATCGCTTCAATGAGGTATCAGATGCAGAGGCCGTCCGCGAGCTGTACGCCTGCTTCGCCTCCCATTCGTGGGCAGAGAGGGTGGCAGCGGGTCGGCCGTATGCGAATTTTGAAAGCCTTTGGGCTGCATGCGAGGCGGCATGGTCTGGCCTCGCGCCGGCGGACTGGCTGGCGGCTTTTGCGGCGCACCCCAGGATTGGTGAGAGGGGCGGTGATGCTCCCGACTCATCCGAGCGCGAGCAGACCGGTGTCCGTGCCGCGCCGCGCGGCACGCTGGATGCGCTTGCTGAGGAGAACCGGCGCTATGAGGCGCGCTTCGGCCACGTATTCCTCATCTCCGCGTCGGGACGCACGGCGGGAGAGATCCTGGCAGCGCTTCGGCAGCGTATGAGCAACGACCCTTCGGCCGAGATCGAGATGGCAGCCGCCGAGCA
>WNFO01003123.1_pt1 | contig 17215 bp, 19 predicted proteins | sample 5400251 | NCBI WGS metagenome assembly WNFO01 (sample SAMN13153354, study PRJNA577476) | soil metagenome | isolation source: 100 cm saprolite under Madrone tree | place: USA:California | collected 2016-06-14
CGCGCGACGTAGGCCAGCACGCGAGTGGGACTGAACTTTACTGAGTCGCGCAGAGTTGTTCGACAGATCACGAACTGCGGTTGCGAGTGATGCCGGAAGAAGCGCGGGCGCGCTTATGCTCAAACATCTCACGATCCGCAAGGGCCAGAAGCTCGCCAAGCGCAACAGGATTTTGCGGATCAAACCGGGCCACGCCAACGCTCAGGGACAATTTGTGAGGGGAATCCACTTTGTCGTTTAGCGAGCGCAAGGCCGATTCGAGTCTATCGAAAATGGCTCCGCTGCCGTTCTCGGCTCCCTCCTGAGCAAGAACTACGAATTCGTCGCCGCCAATTCGCGCAATGATGTCCGAGGCGCGGAAGGTACTCCTGAGAACTTCTGAACAACAGATTAGAAATGCGTCGCCCTTGAGATGGCCGAGAGAGTCATTGACGCGCTTGAACTGATCAATGTCCACGAAAAAAAGAAGAAGTGATTTGCCAGTGCGACTGGCCAGTTTGAGATGCTGCAGACCAAGGATGAGCAAGCCGCGGCGGTTGTAAAGACCTGTCAGATCGTCGGTCAGTGCAAAAGATCGGAGCTGGTCCAGAAAACGGGACCGCAGGGAGATCGCGCAAGCTGCTTCGAGGAGGATTTTGCGAAAATCCTGGAGTTCGTCGACGCTGGCATTTGGAGCGGGCGCACAAAGAGTGAGTCGAGAAATCAGTTGCTCGAGTTCGAGGTCTTCGGCTTCACAAAGATCGTCGTCGACAGATTTCATTAGACGACCGTCAGCGATCATCTCCCCGTGAGGGGACCAGAAAATATCCGGATGAAGTGTGTCGCGGAAAGAGAGATCAGAGACCTGCGAATTGTCCTTGGCGGACGAGGCCTTCATGTCGAGTCCTCTTTGGGCAGCGCCGGAATCCGCTAAGCTGAAGGGCAAACTTCGTAGAGAATTCAGAGGACGCCCTCCAGAATAGTGAGAAGGGATCTCGGGAACCGCCCGAATACAGAATACGAAAATTGGGAAAAAGGAAAATCGGGTTGACCCCTGAGATTGAGTGCGGGAACACCGCGTTTGCCGATCAGGGGTTTGCCCTAACGGAGAAGCTGTAGGAGAAGTCAGGGGCGAACGAGACCGTGACGAATGGCGTAGCGCACGAGCGTAGCAGTCTCGTGAATGTCGAGCTTTTGCATGAGGCGCGAGCGGTGGGATTCGGCGGTTTTTACGCTGATAAACAAGATGGATGCAATGTCCTTGGTGGATTTGCCTTCTGCGATGAGTTGGAGCACCTGGCGTTCGCGTAGAGTGAGAGGATCAGCAGATTTCCCCGCCCGGGAGCGGTAAGCGGAGACTACGGCTTGCGAGACCCCTGGGCTCAAGTACACCTGGCCGGAAGCGACACGCTCGACAGCGTGAAGGAGATCGCTGGCTACCTGGCTCTTCAGGACATAGCCCTGAACGCCGGCTTCGAGAGCGCCGGACACGTAGACATCTTCTTCATGTTGAGTGAGAAGAATCGACTTGGTCTTTGGAAAGGACTTGGAGATTTCGCGAGCCGCGTCAAGACCATTGAGCGTGGGCATGCTGATATCCATGATGACAATGTCCGGCCGAAGCGTTTGCACCTGTTGTACGGCCTCGCGGCCATCCGCAGCTTCACCAACCACCAGCAGGCCTTCGCGCTCGAGCAGAGACCGCAGGCCTTGGCGGACGAGCACGTGGTCGTCCGCCAGCACTATGCGAATGGGCATTATTGTCCTATCTACGATCTGGGATCGACAATCGAATCGTAGTTCCGCGCGTGGGTGTCGATTCAAACTGAATGATTCCTCCGATGGCATTAAGCCTTTCCTGCATGGCGACCAACCCAAGTCCCTTGCGCTTGCTCGCTTGCTGCACGGACTCTGGCGAGAAACCGACTCCGTCATCTTGAATGATGCAATGAAGAGAGGAGTCTTCCTTGAAGATTTCGACGGCCACAGAGCGCGCCTGGGAATGCTTTACAGCGTTGGTTAAGGCTTCCTGAACAACACGATACAGTGCAATCTCAGCAGAGGAGGAAAGCCGCTCCGGAACTTCCGCGGAGACGCGAATGGGCAGATTCGAGCGCTTCGAAACTGCCCCAGCAAGAAAGCGGATGGCGGGAACTAAGCCGAGGTCGTCAAGTATCGTAGGACGAAGTTCGTGAGAGAACTGGCGAAGCTGGACTTCAACTTTCTTCAGCAGGTCATTAATGTTCTCGATGTGTCGTCGTGAGTCGGGGGCCTCGCGCGCCACGTCGGCAAGAGCAAGGTGGACGGCAACAAGAAGCTGGCCGGCGTCGTCGTGAACGGCATAGGCAATACGTTTGATTTCCTCTACGAGAACCTCATTCATCCGTCGCAGTGCGCCAACCGCCTCCTGAAAACCGCGGTGAGCCATTTCGTAGGAAGAAAGACTTTCCGCGAGAAACTCCGAAGCGCGGGAAAGAGCATCGTGTGCCGCCTTACCGGAACCGAAATGCAGTACTTCGGAGAGTGCGCAGTGATGCATGGCTGCCAGCTCGACAAGGCTGACGCCGTCCTTCAGGAAGCTGCGGCCGAGATCGTAAGCTTTGCCGCGCGTGACTTCCGACCCGTCAGAAAGGTATTGGCTCAAAGCAATGCGGTAGAGCTCCTCGCGGGTCGGGGCGGACTTGTGCCGGGACTTGGTCGCGTGGGTCATGGCGTGTTCCCCAGATATCGTGCGACAAGCACAAGAGCGTCGTCACTCCCGCGGCAGTGTTGCTCGAGAATCCGATCGGCGGAACGCTGGGGAATCTCGAGAGGAGAAAGCTCGGCAACGAATTCGCTGCGAATACCGTCTGTGGCAAAAATGATTGTGTCGCCGGACTGAAGAGGAACCGTGGCCGCCTGAAGGGAAGGCATTTGCGCGCCGAGGACACCGGCTCTGAGCAAGAGCACTTCCTGGACAGTACCTTTTGCAGCGCCTGCGCGCTGCACCATGCCCTGCACATTGCCGACCCCGAGCCAGCGCATCTGGCCCAGGTGGGGAAAAATCGAGGCAAGACTCATGACGGCACCGCGGGTGGAGCGAAGCACATCGTGACACATCTGGACAAGAGTCTCCAATGTCTCCGAGGAATGCGATTCCAAGACGGATGAGGCGGCGTGTGCGGCTGCGGCAGCACTGTCGCCATGGCCAATGCCGTCGATAACCGCGAGGAGCAAGCAATCCCGCACATATTGCATCACGTGAATATCTCCCGACTCGCTCTGCCCTCCGACGGCGGCCGCGGCGATTCCAAACTCCATGAAGCTCACTTTTCTGGTCGCTCTTGTCGCCACTTTTTCACCATCACCGTTGTCCCCTGGCCGGACGCGGAGGAAATCTCGAATTCATCCATCAAACGACGAACACCCGGAAGTCCAAGGCCAAAACTGCCGGAGGTCGAAAAGCCATCGCGGAGCGCCTGCCGAATATCGGCTATGCCGGGACCTTGATCGGAAGCGACGATCCTGATGCCGCGGCGGCCGGACTCAGCTAAAGCACTCAGAGTGATCTCGCCACGTTTCGCGTACGTCACGATGTTGCGCGCTAATTCAGAAATAGCGCGCAACATCGTGACGTACGCGAAACGTGGCGAGATCACTCTGAGTGCGATACCTACAATCACGGTTTCCGCACCGCGAAGGCGGATCATCTGGGCGATCTCCTTCAGCGTACGCGAAGCAAAGGAATCCATTACATCCATCGCCGTCACGTCAACGATCACTGCCCTCGAGCGAAAACGGACGACGCGTTGAATAAGGGCCATGCGCAGATGCTCAAGATCGGCGTCGGAGAGGGCGGCTTGGATCGTCGCGATAAGAAACTCTCCTTGCTTCAGAATAGGAACTTCCAAGTTAACCTTCTTCCAGGGCGTCCGGGGCTGTAAGGACCTCTGCGGTTATTTCTATGAGGGCACGACCTTGTAGCCGAGCAGTCGCTCAGCCTGCTCAATACCACCCTGCAAATCGCCGACGGTATTCATCTTTCCGAGATCGACGCCGATGGTGACAAGGGTCTGGGCAATTTCTGGAGAAAGACCGGTGACAATGACGGTGGCACCGAGGAGGCGTGAAGCCTCAACGGTCTGAACAAGGTGGTTGGCAACGGTCACGTCCATGGCCGCGACGCCGGTAATGTCAATGACGACGACCTTGGCGCGGTTGGTGCGGATACCGCGGAGCAATTGTTCGGTGAGTTGGCGTGCACGCTGTGGATCAATGACGCCGATGATAGGCAGGATGAGAAGCCGCTCGCGAACCTGCAAGACCGGAGTGGAGAGTTCGCGGATGGCTTCTTGCTGTTGGCGGATCACGCGTTCGCGTTCCTGGACGAAACCGACGGCGACGGTATTGGCGATTCGGTTGGCGGCCGGCTCATAGGCGTCTAGGATGCGGTTGAGTTTTCTGAAATCGGTTTGATACTTAGCGAACAGAGAGCGAGCGAGGACGTCACGCAAGAGAAGAACAATACCGACGACTTCGTGCGTTTCGACGCCGCGGGGAATAATTCTTTCCGAGAGGTTCCTGGCGTAGGCTTGAAGGGCTTCGAAGGTCTCCGTTTCGAGTGCTTCGACGTAGCTGTCGTACACCGAAGTCGCTTCGGCGAAGATTTCCTCCTTGGTCATGGCGGTGAGCAACCGAGTCTCCGAGATACGTCCTACCCACTCCTCGCGGAGTTGAGTGCGATTCTGACGGAGATGCGCAACTAGCTCGCGCAAAAGTTCAGACGGTGCTTCGCTCACGGTCAACGTTGCGGTCTGAGGATTGCGCGATCCAACGGCCCGGAGCGAACTGTTACGTTTGGTCATGCAGCCTTCTCCTGGTGCGTTCCCGTCGGCTCGTTCGTAGGAATGAACGATTCCGTACCCGGATTCGCCTGAAACATTAAGGACATATCATGTGAAATGCGAGGCGCTCAAGGGAGAAAACCCCTGCAGGAAGACTAGGGTAAAGACTTGAGAGATCAACGCGAAGCGGGACCAAACTCGAACGACTCGCAAACGCTCTTGCAGGCGAGGGGTTACACGCAGCAAGTCTTCCTTGCTCAAACCAGCCCGACCCCAGAAATACCAGCACAGTGGATCCCCAGCGGCGTTACCCATCTCGATATACGGCCGTCCCGCCTTGTCCGCGCCCTTTGCCGTCCGTCCAGTCACCGTACCGCCAACAGTTCCTTGGAAGTGGAATACCAGTCGACGGCAACGATCGAATGGAGCGCAAGGCACGCCGATTACGTCGATCCACTCGCCGACCTAAAATAGACGCTGGGGCAGTTTAAGAACCCTCCATGGCACTTCGGGGACTGAATAGCCTTGGCTGGCAAGATCGTCGCTCCAATCCCCGGTGTCTCGTGAGACACCGGCATCTCCGTAGCCGTCCTCACCTGTCTTCGTAGGCTGTGAGAGCCACTGCGCATTTCTCAATGTATTCCCATGGTGTGCCGCGCATAGCGTCCTCCCAACTCAGAACAATTGTCGGGTACTCTCCGAGATCATGTTCCTGCCACTGAATCTCAATCTCCATCTCAGGCGGAGGCTCGCCGCAGACCTTCATGAGGTGTTTAATGGCCAGTTCGCATTCTGCAGCAATCCATTCGCGCTCCGCTCCGGCGGTTCCGAATTCGCCGATGATTTCAGTTGGCATTTTCAGTCTCCTCTAGTGGATATCAGCGCACGATGGAAGCCGACTGACGAATTCTCCGTCTTCGCTCTCCTGGGCTTGAGGGCTCTTTGAGCCATTTCGCATGGCATCAAGGATAGGATCGCCAGACCGAGATTCAGTTGAATTGTCCGATATTGGAGCTGACTTTTGCTTCCGTAAGCTTGCGTTGGTTCGAAAAGTTCTACAAATCTGGCCTGTCGCCGTGTCAAAGGCTACATAACCGTCCACATCTACCGCCTTGAATCGGTTGATCGGGTGGCGCCTCAAGAGGATGAACGCACCCTCCGCGACCCCTATGAGTGCCAGGATGCCGGCGAGAGCCTTAAGACGCATGTATATGTCGTTGCACGAATGATTGCACTTTAATAATGATACTCATCGTCCGTGGACACATTAGCAGCAGAGACGCCAAATATGAAATCACGTTATGGAAGAAGTTCGAATCCGGTTTGGCAAAGTTTTACGCGAGCGGCGTCGCAAATTAGGCGTGTCGCAAGAGGCGTTTGCGGATCTCTGTGAGCTCGACCGGACCTACGTTGGAGGTATTGAACGGGGCGAGCGTAACGTCGCACTGGTCAACATTGAAAAGCTGGCCAGGGCTCTCAAGATTTCTCTCTCGGAACTGTTTCGAGGAGTCTGAGCCACAACCCGAGGCTGGCACGCTGTATCAAACGGTCTTCAAATTTGCCCACGGCAAGTCCTTGTTTTAGAGTCTTTTCAATCACTGATTCCGACCGTATCAAAGGATTTGGTTTGCTACACGTCCCAAACATTTGAAATTTCGTTACGCAACAGCGGACTGATTATTCTTGCGAGTTGCTTACTTGGCGTGCTGGTGGCGGGATATTTCGTCAAGTATGGAATACGAACAACACGGCCTGAAACTTTGAGCCCTCGTGTCGCAGAATGCCAAAATCAGTGTTTCACCGGACGATGTCATAAGGTTTCTTGCAGTTGGCGGAGATTCGCGAGTTCTGCACGCGTAGTGAGTTAGGAATTGCATTGCTCGCTGATGTGCCCCAACCTTCATAACCTCATCAGTCATCTAACGCCTGATCTATTGACACCGCTTTTAGAGGCGTGCGAATATTCACGCCACGCAATCAGCTGTGTTTAACGTGTGTGCCTTGCGACAGGCGCAGCACGCATTCATTTGTCGGGCACGGAAGGCGTACAAGCTTCAGAATTCCTGAATTCCTAGGAGGCTGCCATAAAGCTCAGGCCGACAGTATTTCGCACAATTCTGCTGGTGTCCGTGTCGCTTGCGACCTTCCCACTCGGCGCGTCGGCGCAGCAGAGCGGTATTCCAGTTCGAATCACGGAGGCGATCGACGAAACGAAAGCCAGTCTTCGGCACTTCAAAAACACATGTTTTTGGAAGCGTGCAAACAACGAACCAAGGCCTCTCACGCCGGGCTTGAACTGAGGGCGCGATCCGGAAGGGCAACCGGGAATTCGTCGAAAAGGAGACCGGGGTATGGGTGACTGAACGTCAAAAAGAGATCGAACGGCTTGGCGCGCGCCTTGACCCTGCTCTGCGGGAATGGGCCGACAGGATAATCATTCCGGCGCTCGCGCGCGAGTACCTTGCGGAACGGGATGCAAAGCGAATTGCGGAAGTACCGCCTCCTGTGTCAGAGTTCACGTCGAAGATGGAGCCATCAGCCGGGGTGACACCATGAGCCTTCGATGCGCCGTCTACGCGCGTTTCAGCAGCGACCGCCAATCCCCCATCTCCATCGAAGATCAGATTCGCAAATGCCGTGAGTACGCGGGCCGTCAAGGTTGGGCAGTTCTGGATGAGCACGTTTACGCGGACCACGCCGTCAGCGGCACAAGCGCCGCGAGGACTGGTCTCCAAGGACTTCTCGCTGCAGTCGAGCAAAAGGCCCGCACGTTTGACGCAATTTTGATTGATGACACATCCCGCCTTACCCGAAAACTCGCCGACGCATTGAACCTTTACGAGCGCCTGACGTTCGCCGGCATCCGCTTGGTGGCCGTGTCGCAGGGAGTGGACTCGGAAAGCTCTCAGGCTGAAATTCTCTTCGGCGTCCACGGCCTGATCGATAGCGTGTATTCCCGCGAGCTTGGACTCAAGACTCACCGCGGAATGCAGGGCTGTGCGCTTAAGGCTCTTCACACGGGAGGCCGAGTATTTGGCTATCGCAGTCTTAGAGAACCCGATGGAGTGAAGCTCGAGATTGTGAGCGACGAGGCTGATACGATTCGGCGAATGTTCGAACTCTACAGCAAGGGGCAGTCACTGAAGCGGATCGCTTACCAGCTCAATTCGGAAAGCGTGAAGTCGCCCCAGCCGCAAAAGGGAAGAGTAAGCCGGTCCTGGTGCGTGTCGTCCGTTCGTCACATCCTCAGAAATCGGCGGTACAAAGGGGAGATCGTCTGGAACACGAAGCGCAACCGGGAACAGGCCGGCGCGTGTATCGGCACCGGCCGGAATCGGAATGGGTTGTCACCACGGCACCGCATCTTAGGATCGTGCCAGACGAACTCTTCACGGCTGTTGAACGAAGGTTCGAGATAACAAAAAAGCTTTGGGGTGTGGGCGGAACCGGCCTGGCGCGCGGCCAACAGAAGCAGGTCTATCTGTTCTCAGGATTGCTTCGCTGCGGGGAATGCGGTGGCAGCATCACACTGGTCGGCGGCCGCGCAAAGACTTCGCGCTCTGAGTACGGATGTTCACTCCACTCGCAGCGCGGGGATAGCATTTGCAAGAACGGTCTTCGAATTCAGCGCCGGCAGATTGAGGGAAAGCTACTCACCGGACTGCAGGAGAAGGTTCTCCGAGAAGAATTCATCGACTACGTAATCTGCGGTTTACAAGAAGAGCTCCGTCAGCGGCACGACTCATTCGAGTCCGGGCTCAAAGCACTCAGGGAAGAAAAGCATCGAATCGAGTCAGAGTTGAAACGCCTAGTCGAAACGATCGCCGTTGGGCACGGCTCGCCAACAGTCATGTCCGCGATTGCCGAGCGGGAAGCCCGAATTAGGGCAATCACCAACCAGGTGATCGAACCGGGACCTGAATCGCTCGAAGAGAAGCTCGAGGAGCTGCGGACTTTCGCCGTCGCACGTCTGACCGGTCTGCGCGAGCTGCTGGCGAATCCGGCCGCAGTCCACGAAGCGAGAGCATTGCTGGCCGAACAGATCGGAAAGTTCACGCTGGAACGAGTCGCAGAAGACGGAAAGATCAGTTTCAAAGCCAGCGGTCAGATAGACTTTTTTGGGGAAGAAGCGCTTACACGCGTGGGTGGTGCCGGGGGCCAGAATCGAACTGGCTACGCCCGCCTTTTCAGGGCGGCGCTCTACCACTGAGCTACCCCGGCAGTAGATTCAACTCAGCTATTTTAGAGAGGGCACCGCATCCAGTCAAATGACTGCCGCAGCGCGCCGTTAGTTTCTTAAGCCAATAGCTTTTTTAAGTTAGTAAGTTTCTTAAGAGGCCTACTCCGCCGATTACGCGCCAGTTAAGTATGTGAACGTATCCTCTCGCTGCAGATCTCCGTCACGGGATGACCGCGTCCACCTGTGCGGACTGCCCGCTTTCCGCTCCGCTGCTATTCACTGCGGTCACCACATAGTAGTACGTTTTTCCCGAGCTGACGGTCGCGTCCGTATATTTCAATGCGTTGACCACCGAGGAAGTGATACGCGTGTACGAACTTCCCGATACCGTCGAGCGATAGACGTAATATCCCGTCACGCCAGAACTGCTGCTCGCCGCCCAATTCAACGCAACCGAATGTGCGGTGCTGCTTACCCCGGTGCCCGATACCGCAAGTGAGTTGGGCGAATTCGTCGCGTTGCTGAGCAGCGACACCGTTCCGCTCACGCTTCCCGTTGCCTTTGGCGCGAACACCACATTCAATTCAGCGGTCTGTCCGGCCGCGATCGTACTGCCGGTAATTCCAGTGGTGACGCTGAAACCCGCTCCGATTACATTGATTTGCGAAATTGTCAGGCTGGAGTTGCCGGTGTTTTTCACGGCAACCTGCAAGGGGCTCGATCCTCCGACGATTTCATTCCCGAAATTGAGGCTTGATGCCGCCAGCGAAATCGTTCGCGTCGCGGTCACTCCCGTCCCGCTCAGGGCCATCGGGTACGTCGGATTTGTCGCGTTACTCTTGATGATCACACTGCCGGTCACGCTTCCCGAGGCTGCCGGATTAAACCCCACTGTGAAGTTTGACGTTTGCCCCGCTGACAGTGTTAGTGGCAACGAAATCCCGCTCAGCTTAAAGCCTGTGCCGCTCACGGTGGCGCTGGAAATCGTCGTACTCGCAGTACCCGTATTTTTTAATTGCACAGTTTGCGAATTTGTTGTGCCATTCACAACTGTCCCGAAACTCACGCTCGCCGGCGTGGTTGCTAGCGTTCCGGCGGCAGTCACGCCTGTTCCACTTACCGAATATTCTGCGCTTCCGTTGCTGGAGTTGCTGGTAAACAAGACGTAGCCGGAAGACAGTCCACTGCTGGTGGGCGCGAATTTCACAGACAGCGTGACATACGCGCCTGCGGAAATTTTGTATGGAACCACCAATCCACTCACGCTGAATCCGGTTGCGTGCACCGACTCCGCCGAAATAATCACCGGCGCCACTCCGGTGTTCTTCACCGTCACTGTAATTGTTTTGCTCGAACCCACAGTCACCGACCCGAAACTTCCCGGTGACGGACTGAACGATAGCGTGCCCTGCGACAGCAGTCCTTGCGCTTGCGCGGCCCGCGGGGAAAAAATCGCGGCCATTAATATCATACAGATGCATGTGACATATTGACGTTGCCGACGCCGGCGGTCAGGGTGACTAGAATTGGTCTCTGGGAAAACCGCGAAAAAACAAAAATAGAGCAATGAAGCCCGTGGCCCGTAGAATTGCATGTCCCAATCAGGCTACGGGCTGCCGCATACCAGAATCTACTGAACGCGAGCAGAGAAAGTGAGCTAGGCCTTCTAGTGGCCCTTCGGGATGGTACTGCCTGTCCCGAGGTACAGGTTTCTTAGTATGATAAATCTACGAAAGATGACCAGTTAGCAATTGATACGTTAGATCGCTGGCGCGGTTTTCTACTGCATGGACTCGTCGTATTCCTTCATCCAGCTCTTGCCCTTCAACACCTCGCGCGGACGCGTTCCGTCCGGCGGCCCTACGATGCCGTCCTTCTCCATGATGTCAATCAAGTGCGCTGCGCGGCCGTAGCCAATGCGCAGCCGCCGCTGCAGCGTGGACGTCGAAGCACGGCCCATTTCGCACACCACGCGCACCGCGTCCTGGTAAAGTTCGTCGTCCGCCTCCGCGCCGTCCGCTTCGCCGTTACTGCCGCTGCCGCTCTCGGGCTTGCCGTTCTCGTCCTTCGGCGCTTCCAACAACTGTTCGTTGTACTTGGCCTGCGCCTGCTGCCGCCAGAAGTCGCACACTCCAGTGATTTCGTCCTCACTCACCAGCGGCCCATGAATGCGATGCAGCCTCGCCGATCCTGCCGGCAGATACAGCATGTCGCCGCGTCCCAGCAGCGATTCCGATCCGTTTGAATCCAAAATCGTCCGCGAATCCACTTTGCTGGCAACCCGGAAAGATATCCGGGCAGGGAAGTTGGCCTTGATCAATCCAGTGATTACGTCCACGCTCGGACGCTGCGTCGCCAGAATCAAATGGATGCCCACCGCGCGCGCCATTTGCGCCAATCGTGTGATGGACTCTTCCACATTATTCGTGTCCACCATCATCAAGTCCGCCAACTCATCAATAATGATCACCAGGTAGGGAAGCGGCTTGTGCTCAGTCTCTTCCACATTTTCAAAAAGCGATAACGACTGCGTCTTCTGGAACGTTCGGTTGTACTGCTCGATGTTTCGCACGCCCTTTTGCGCCAATAATTTCAGCCGATTTTCCATTTCGCGCGTGGCGTTACGCAGCACGTTCGAGGCAATCTTCGGATCGGTCACCACCGGCGCGATCAAGTGCGGAATTCCTTCGTACAAATTCAATTCCAGACGCTTCGGATCGACCAGTACAATTTTTACGTCGTCCGGCGTTGCCTTGTACAAAATGGACATCAGCAGCGAGTTAATAAAAACGCTCTTGCCGGTCCCCGTCGAACCCGCAATCAGCAAGTGCGGCATACTCGCAAGATCCGTCACTCGGATCCGTCCATGCAAATCGCGTCCCATCGCCAGCGTCAACTTACTTGCCGAGCCCACAAATTCCTGGGCCTCGATGATTTCGCGCAGCGCAATCGTTTGCCGGTTCACGTTCGGCACTTCGATCCCGATTGTGGACTTACCGGGAATCCGCTCAATCAAGATCGACTCCGCCTGTAGCGCTAGGCACAAGTCTTCCGTCAGACCGATAATCCGGCTGTACTTGATTCCCGCCTCCGGCTTGAACTCGAACGTCGTCACCACCGGGCCGGGATTGATCTGCGTCACCCGCCCGTGTACGTCGAATTCCAGGCATTTTTCTTCAATCGCCCGCGCGCGGTCCTTCAGCCCGTCTTCGTCCAGCTTCTGCGAACGTTCCCCTTCGCGCAGCAGATTGATCGGCGGCAATTTGTAATTGGTATTTGTCTTGGCGATTTTCGCGTCGGAAGTTTTCTTTACGGGCTTTCCCGGCTTGTCCTGATTCAGGAACAGAATCGGCGCTTTGTGCGACGCGTTCTTTTCCTCTTCTTCCTCGTCACTCTCGGTTTTGCTTCGGAAAATATCGCTCTCATCCGGCAACTCAATGGCTTGTGGCAGTTCATTCACGGCTGCAGCTTTGCCGACTGGCTTCCGGCCCTCAAGACGATTAGCTTCCACTCTCCGCCGCATCCGTTCCTGCTCGCGACTGGCGCGCCAGTCCTGCCACTTGGCCTGCGCCCGCTGCAGAATCCCCAGCTTTCCCACCGCTCCCACCGGACCGCGCGGGCCAGTTACCCACGCGTGGGAGCTCGCAAACGAAAAACTCGTCGTCAAAAACGTTGCCGTCACTAGCGCCGCCACGGAAACAATGTAAGCGCCCGCTTTGTTGAAGCCCGCCAGAAGCGCGCCTGCCAGCAATGTCCCCAGCATTCCGCCTGCGGGTATCGCGCCGCGAACGTCCGGGAAGGGAACCAGCGCCAATAGTGGAGGAAATGACAGCAGCAATAATGCATATCCAAAAAACATCGCCTTTTGCGACTCGACTTGCCTGCTGCGAAACCATTTCAGCCCGAGCCAGAACGCCGCTAGCGGTAACAGGAATGCCGAGTATCCGAGTGCCTGGAACATCAGATCCGCGCTGTACGCACCAACTGGTCCGATTAAATTGTGGGGAGGCGCATCATTCGCCCTGCTGGCCGAAACGCTGAACGAAGCATCGGCCGGCCAGTACGTGAATAATGCAGCGGCTATCAAAACAGCCAGCGTCAGGCACAAAAATCCGATTAGCTCATTGAGCCGCTTGTTACCGGTAGGTGTCAGAAAACGCACGAGATCTCCTCAGCTTTTTGGGGAAGGCTGAGTGCGACAGGCGGCTTGGCGCTATCCACCGCTTGCCTGGAGGAACTGCGAAAGCAAAGCCATCATACCAGACGGTTTGTGCGAAATCACTGCCGCCAGTGCAGCGATGTTCTATCTCTAAACTCCGGCCGTCAGCCGATCAGCGCGCGAAGTTTGCCGCGCACTTCCGCCAATTCCGCCTCCGAAATCCTGCCTTTTCGCTTCGCCCTCCGCGCTCGCCAGTCTAGGCTCTTCACGTGATATGCCAGGACTAAGTTATTAGACTGGCTCGCTAGTAGAACCTCGAACGGATTGCCCTTGATTTGCGTGGTCATCGGGCAGCGGAGCATCAAGCCGGTTTTTACGTTATAGGCGGCGGGGCTTAGCACCACGGCTGGCCTGTGCCCAGCTTGTTCGCGCCCTGCCTGCGGATTGAAGCTGATCCAGACCATTTGCCCTTCAGGAACGTAATGGCGTGCCATTACCAGACCACCTCATTGCCGCCAGGGCTTCCAACATCGGTTTCCCGATGGACGTTCTCGACGATCCGTCCCGACTCTTCCCGCAAATCGACCGGGTCATCCACATCCAAGCGGACTAACTTAAGGATATTCTTCGGAATCCGTACCGAGGCGCTATTCCCCCACTTTTTCACGACTGCTCGCATCACTCGACCTCACGCAGGAATCTCGCTCCTTCGCCAAATGCCGCGAGAAATTTCCCGTAGGGGAACGGCATGTTTATCCGGACCGCTCGGGGCCGTGTCCGCTCCCAGTCAATCCTGACGCGGTGCCACATCTGTCAACATTGTATCTACTTGAGGAAACCCAGCGCCCACGCCAGCACCGCACTGCCCACAATGATCCGGTAGATCGCAAACGCCGCAAGCCCATGCTTCCTCACCCACGCGAGGAACCACGCCACCGCCGCGTACGCCACAATAAACGACACCACAAACCCGATCGCCAAAATAACCCAGCCGTGCGGATCAATGTGCGTCACGCCAATTGCGTTCTCACCTTTTCCCCGCAGCGATTTCAACAAGTCGTAGCAAGTAGCCACCACCATCGTCGGAATCGACAGAAAAAATGAAAACTCCAGCGCCGATGCGCGCGACATCCCCGCCAACTGTCCCGCCGCAATCGTGGACATCGATCGCGACGTTCCGGGGAAAACCGCCGAAAGAATCTGGCAAGCTCCGATCCAAATCGCTTGTCCCAGGCTCATCGCTTCCATGTGCCACGTATGGATCAACGAGTTCGAAGCGCCTTCGCCCGCGGCCTCGGACTCCGCGTTTCTCGCGTCCACCAGCCACATCACAATCCCGCCGATGACCAGGGCGCTTCCCATAATGACCAGGCTTTCCAGATGTTTTCCGATCGTTTTTGTCAGCAGAAATGCCGGAATCGCCGTCACCACGAACGCCACCAGCGTCAGGCTCAACGGATGCGTCAGGACCGTTCGGTCTCCGCGCCCGCCTTTTGGAAATGTCGAAAGAAGCTTTGCGATACGCTCACGAAAATAAACTGGCAGGCACAAAATCGCGCCCAGTTGAATCACGATCGTATACATCTTCCAGTAGCCGCTCGCGAGATCAATGTGCAGAAGCGCTTCGCCAATGCGCAAATGCGCCGTGGAACTGACGGGTAAAAATTCGGTGAGTCCTTCGATGATGCCGAGTATTACGGACAGCAAGTAATCGCTCAAATCGCGTCTCCGGAAGTTGGCGTGTTGTTACAACCTTTTACGGCAGGGTCAACACCGATCGTGGGCAGGCGTCGCGATTAGCTTTTTGCGCATTTCGAACGCGTCCAACCGCCCGGAATAATAATTTTTCAGTACTGCTTCTTTACGGTATCCGTGCCGCTCCCAGAACGCAATCCCCGCTTCATTCGTGGTTGCTGTCTCCAGCAGCACCGTGCGCACGCCGCGAAATCTTAAATTCGCTTCGCTCTCGCGCACCAACGCCGTTCCCACTCCATGCCGGCGGTGCGATTCCGCAACGTCTAAAGTGATAATGTGCGCGAGCGGCGGGTTTTCTTCGCTCAGCATGAATCCCACAATTTTTCCACCATCGGTCGCGACGAGGCATTCTGCTCCGTCCTGCGCCAGAAAATAGCGCAGCATTGTTTTCGAGTACGCAATCCCGGGCGGAAAACACGCCTGATCCAGTTTGTGCAACGCCGCGAAATCGTGCGGCTCGTACTGTCGAATGGCCACGCTCACGCCGGAGATTGTAGGAATACCGGTGTCTGCCTGTCGAATTGTTTTCCTGAAACTTCTAGGTTGTTGGCCGGTCGAGCTGTAACGTAATCACTAGTTCTTGTGAGGAGCGGCGCATCTTACCCGCACTGGAGTTGATAACGTGGCTATGCACCCGGATTCAACGTATTGTTACGCGACCACCGTTCCTGAAGGTGCGGCCGATTCCGCTCCCTGGGTGATGGAGCGGGCGCAGTCGTTCGACGGCGTACCGTGCACGGAAAGCGACTTTCAGGCTTGGGCGACCGCCCCTTTCTTCACGTCATCGAAGCCGGCATAATTTCTAACCCAAGTGCGTCGCGACCATCGGTTGTGCGCTGCGGACTGCAACTGGCACGTCCCGACGACAAATTCCGTGCCAATACGCAGTTTATCGATAAAGCCCTCATTCACGCCTGCCGGCCAGGTGACAGATTCCACGTTGCCTATACGGGCGTTGGCGGAACGGATATATCGCTACTCCGGAACGGAAAGTTAATTTTTGCAGTCGGGGAAATTTCCGCGCTTCCCTTAGGGGAGGATTTTACGGCCCGAACCCCAATCGACTTAGCATTGGCCGCAGAGAGGATTTTTCACGCTCGCGATCCAGAGTTCCGGTTCCTCGAAATTCCCCTCGAGATTAGCTACCGCGGAAAGACTCGCCTTCTCTGCAAAAACTCCTATCGCTTGGACGGGTATCACGTCGGTGTGATGCACGGCTTTAAAATGGGCGAGCCCGGAACACCTGAATGTGCGACCATTTCGTTTGAGGATCGTGCGATCACATCGTAGCGACATGTTCTGCGATCTTGCTTGCTCTTCCGGATTGAATTCTAATTCGATGGCAACCATTCCCAAAGTCCTGCTAGAATCAATTCGCTGTAATACGCTAGTTAAATTCATTTTCAGGAGGCGCCTGTGCGAACCGTAAGTCCCCTCACGGGAAGAGTGCGTCTCTGTGTCCTTCTCCTGAGCTAATATTTCCACTGTGATTTTGATTTCGAACTCAGCCTGTGTAACCGGCTGCTTCGGTCCTGCTACAGGCAGGACGCGCCTCGATATCTGCCATGGCAGATTCGGGCAGGGGAGATTTCAGTGTACGCATTGCATGATTTAGGCTGGTGTGATTTCTTTTCATCGCAGCTTGCGGAACTCGAACTGAATGCTGAAATTGCGGCTACGCGCGTCGCCGAGGAGAATCGCGAAATGTTTCGTCTGCTTTCTCCGCAAGGCGAATTTATGGCGGAAGTCAGCGGAAAATTCCGCCACGAAGTTACCGGGCGCGCGGATTTTCCCGCGGTCGGCGATTGGGTTTTGGCAAGCACGCGCAAGGAAGAAAGCCGCGCAACCATTCATCGCGTGCTGAATCGCAAAAGCAAATTCTCGCGCAAGATCGCCGGCAAGAAAACAGAAGAACAAATCGTTGCCGCGAACGTTGATGTGGTGTTCATCGTCAGTTCGCTCAACAGCGAATTCAATCTGCGCCGCCTGGAACGCTACGTGGCGCTGGCTTGGGAAAGCGGCGCGCAGCCAGTGATTGTGTTGAACAAATCCGACCTCGCTGAAAACGCGGAGGAGCTTCGCCGTGAAGCGGAAGCTGCGGCCATCGGTGTGCGCGTAATTCTGACCAGTGCGCTGCGCGGCGATGGCATCGAGGAAATTCGCGAAATGATGTTGAGTGCTTCGGAAGAAAGTTCCTGCGGAGAAATTACTTCAGAAAAAATGCCAGCAACAAAAACCGCGGCGCTGCTCGGTTCTTCCGGTGTCGGAAAAAGTTCACTCATCATCGCCATCCTCGGAACAGAGTTGCTGGACACCGGC
>WNFO01001812.1_pt1 | contig 17207 bp, 20 predicted proteins | sample 5400251 | NCBI WGS metagenome assembly WNFO01 (sample SAMN13153354, study PRJNA577476) | soil metagenome | isolation source: 100 cm saprolite under Madrone tree | place: USA:California | collected 2016-06-14
GCCGACCAGCGCGCTCGACATGCTGTTCCAGGCGCAGATGGTCGATCTGTTGCGCGAACTGCAGCGCAAGCGCGACCTGACCTACATGTTCATCTCGCATGATTTGCGCGTGGTCGCTTCGCTCGCGAGCCACTTGGTCGTGATGCGTGATGGCAAGGTGGTGGAGGAGGGGCCGGCTTCGGAGCTGTTCAAGAATCCAAAGACCGACTACACGCGCGCGCTGTTTGCCGCTGCGTTCCGGCTGGAAGCTGCACCGGGTGGTGCTGTTGCGGGATAGCGCTCAGCCAAGCCGCTTGATCGCCGTGATTTCGCTGCCCGCGGCCTTGATGCGCGCGATGGCGGCGCTGGTGTTTTCGATTGTCGTGGCCATGTGATGCGCGTTGGCGTGCACGAGCGTGTCGGCGTTCCGCACGATCGCGACATGGCCTTTCCAGAAAATCAGGTCGCCGCGCTGCAATTGTTTCGATTCCGACGCGTCCAATGCCCTGCCGAGGCTGTCCTGTTGCATGTCGCTGTCGCGCGGGCAGCCGGTACCCGCGGCGTTCAACGACACCTGCACCAGCCCGGAACAGTCGATCCCAAGACTGCTCTTGCCGCCCCACAGATACGGCGTGCCGGCGAATTGTTCGGCGACACCGACAAAATCGTCCGCATGGCGATCGATGGTGCCGACATGCGGCAGCGGCAGATACCAGCCGTCGCGCGTGACGGCGAAAGCGCCGTTTTCGCGGATCACCGTGATGGTTGCTCCCATGACCAGCGTATCGACCGGCTGCAGTTTGATCGAGGGACCCGAAAACGCGAACGTTCTGAGCGCAGTGACCTTGTGCGTCGGCGTCGCGACGGGCTTTGCCAGCGCGCGGTCCGGAAGCCAGCCGACATAGCCATCGCTGTTCAACTGGCCCCAGGCAAAACCTTCGCCATTGCGGTCATAAATCGTGACCCGTTCGCCCATCAGCGCCTGCGTCAACAGCATGGCATCGGAAGAGGGAGCTTCGCGCAGCGGCGCGAGCGCATCGGCAATTTCGAATTCCTCGCCAATGACAAAACGCGCAGCCTTGACCTTGCCTTCGAGATATTTCGCGGCGAGGTCGGGCCGTGCCGGCGTCAGTCGCGGATCATCCATAGCGTTCGTCCAGCAGTTGGTAGATCGCGCGCGCGGCCTGGCATTCGCCGCCCTCGGGGCGCGCCGGCTTTGCCGATGGCGTCCAGCCGTAGATATCGACATGCAGCCAGCTCGTTGCATCCTCGACGAAACGCTGCAGGAACAAGGCGCAGGTGATCGAGCCCGCGAACGTGCCCGACGGCGCGTTGGTGATATTGGCGACCTTCGAGTCGAGCCAGGCATCGTAAGGAGGCCACAGCGGCATTCGCCACAACGGATCGTTCTCCTGTTTGGCGCAACGTGCGACGTCCAGCGCCAGTGTCTCATCATTGGTGTAGAAGGGCGGTAAATCCGGCCCCAGCGCCACCCGCGCCGCGCCGGTCAGGGTGCCCAGATCGATCAGCAAATCGGGCTTTTCCTCGCAGGCCAGCGCCAGCGCGTCGGCCAGCACCAGCCGGCCCTCGGCGTCGGTGTTGCCGATCTCCACGTTAAGGCCCTTGCGCGATTTGAAGATATCGAGCGGGCGGAAGGCGTTGCCGGCGACCGCATTCTCGACCGCGGGAATCAAAACCCGCAAGCGCACCTTGAGCTTTGCATCCATCACCATCAGCGCCAGTGCCAGCACGTTGGCGGCCCCGCCCATATCCTTCTTCATGTTCAGCATGCCGCTGGATGGTTTTAAGTCCAGCCCGCCGGTATCGAAGCACACGCCCTTGCCGACCAGCGTCACCTTGGGGTGGGCGGGATCGCCCCAGTTCAGGTCGATCAGCCGCGGCGCGCGCGATGACGCCATCCCGACCGCATGAATCAAGGGAAAATTTTGTCGGATCAGATCGTCGCCGACGATGCAGCCGAATGTGGCGCCGAAGCGTTGCGCCAGCAACTCGGCCGCCGACGCCAGTTCTTCCGGTCCCATGTCGTTCGACGGCGTATTGATGAGGTCGCGGGCAAGCGCGGCCGCTTCCGCCATTCGCGCAACGGCCGCAACGTCAATGCCATCGGGCGGCACCAGTTTGACATCGGACGCATCCGCCGTGCGATAGCGGCCGAAGCGATAAGCGCCGAGCGCGAACGCCAGCGTGGCGAGACGGGTATCATGCGGCGCATTGGCGAAGCGATAAACGCTCGCCGGCAGCAGGCCCGGCAACGCGCCGGGCCGGAACAGGTCGCGGAATTTGCTGGTCGCGTCCTCAAGGCCGAACAGCACCTGTGCGATCTGTCCATCTGAAGCGGGCAGCGTGAGGCACGCGCCAGGCTTGCCCGCAAAGCCATTGGCCAGCGCGAATTGCCGGGCCTGCGCGGGAAGCGCCGCGCAAATCGCCTCCCATGTCGCCTTGGTCGCAAACGTAATGGGAATGGCTGTCGTGGCAGGCGCGGTCTCGAATACGGAATGCATGCTTCTCTCGGTCTTCAACTGAAACGGGGGCAGGCAGTGGCGCCAGAGTGGCAACAGCCGGACGTTGCGAGCCTTGGTGCTTCTACAATGGCCTCCACTGTCAAACCAGTCTGAACCCGGCGAATATGTGGCGTGTTTAAGGGCCGGCACTTGAGCGCCTCGTTTGCGTTTCACGAGGATGACGTCGAGGTGACTTGACCGAAAGCGTGACTCAAACCTACCTTTTTGATAAACAAACCTTGTCGGCCTGAAACAGGACAGCGAGCGGGAGAACCATGGCCCACCACCGAACGAGCTATCGCAATATCCTGACGCGCGGTCTCGCAGTCATCGCTTTGCTTTGCATCTATGGCCTCAGTATCATTGGCGCGTCGGCTCTCTTGCTGGGCGCTTCTACCACATCTGCCCTTGCTCGCGGCGGCGGCGGTGGTGGGGGCCGTGGCGGCGGTGGTGGGGGTCGTGGCGGCGGCGGCTTTCGCGGCGGAGGTTTCCGTGGTGGTGGATTCCGGGGCGCGGGATTTGGGTTTGGTCTGGGTCTGGGCTATCCCTATTACGGATACGGCGGATACTATCCCTATTATGGTGACGCGGGCGTTTGCTATGAGCAGCGGCGACGTGTCTTGACGCCCTACGGTTGGCGCATACGCCGCGTCTCGGTCTGCGAGTGATGGCGGCTCTGCGTCACTCCGCCTGATCTACCCGAAAATCCCAGGACCGATCGGCCTCAGTGTATTCAACCGAGGCCGTATCTTTTTGGTGGGCCGAGCAGCGCACGGGATCGCGATCCCGCTATCGGCCGCAGTTCCACACATTGCCGATCGGGGTCTGGGTCCAGCACGGGCCGAACCCGCCGCCATTCCAGCGACCTCGATAAAAGCCCGGGCCGCCATACCAATAGACCCGACCGCGATTTCGCGCCTGCTCCGCTTCGATCCGCTCGGGCGTACGGTAGCCGGGCAGGAAGCCATACCCGTGCCAGCGATGCACCACGTGGCGCTTTGGTTGCACGGGCGCAGCAAGAGCGGCTGTGGCCGCGACCAGCAAAGCTGCAATCACGATCCGACCAAAGAAATTTCGCAACATTGCGGGTTGTCCTGTTCCACTGTTTCGATCACCGCGTAGCGTGCGGCGGGTTGGCCAATCGCCCCGTAAATCCACTGACGACGAACGACTTTCGCGGAAGCTGCGGATTAACCGGGTGTTAGGGTTAACGGTTTATTTCTGACCGCATTCGGCTCCAACAATTCGCCTGATACCGTGAGTTAAAGCTCTATGCGCCAGCAGTCCAGTGTTGCCCGGCTTCTTGCATCTGCGGCCGTGGCGGCGATTTTGGCCGCGGGCCTCGGCGGCTGCCAGACGACCATGTCCGACATCACCGGATCGTTGTCGCCAAAGGCTGAGACCGGCCCCGACGCCGATCCGCGGCGTTCGGTGGATGTTTACGGCGAGCGCTATCGCGCCAATCCCAAGGACGCCGACGCGGCCCTGCTCTATGGCCAGGCGCTGCGCGCCACGGCGCAGCGCAGCCAGGCCGTCGCCGTGCTCGAACAGGCCACCATCGCTCATCCCGGCAACAAGGCGCTGCTCGCCGGCTACGGCCGGGCGCTTGCCGATAATGGCAACTTTCAGCAGGCCTTCGATGTTCTGACCCGCTCCCATTCGCCCGACAATCCCGATTGGCGCATTCTTTCGGTGCAGGGAACGGTGCTCGATCAGCTCGGCCGGCATGACGAAGCGCGCCGCTACTACGAGAGCGCGTTGAAGATCGTGCCCGAGGAGCCCTCGGTGCTGTCCAATCTCGGCCTCTCCTATGTTCTTTCCAGGGATCTGCCGAAGGCCGAGGAGGCGCTTCGCCGCGCCTACGGCAGCACCCGCGCCGATGCGCGGGTGCGGCAGAATCTGGGCCTGGTGGTTGGCCTGCAGGGCCGCTTTGCCGAAGCTGAAAGCATCGTGAAGGCCGATCTGCCGGCGGAGGAGGCGGCTGCGAACGTCGCCTACCTGAAGCAGTTGCTGAGCCGCAGGGATAGCCCGCGCAATGGTGCCGGCACGGTGCCGGTGGCGTCGCTCAGCCGTCCCAACTGATCGATTGCTTCGACCGGAGGCGTCATCACCCCGCAAAAGCGGGTGATCCAGTCATCGCCGGCGTCAGCGTTTACCGGATCGCCCGGTCAAGCCGGGCGACGACCGCATCAGATGGTGAAAACCTCGCAACCGAATGTTTTGGGGCAGGCCACCAATTTTACCCGATCGGGCCGGTTCACTGCATCGCCGAGATCTTGATGCCGGTCGGGCCCAGAATGACGACAAACAACACCGGCAGGAAGAACAGAATCATAGGTACCGTCAGTTTCGGCGGCAGCGCCGCTGCCTTCTTCTCGGCCTCGTTCATGCGCATGTCGCGATTTTCCTGCGCCATGACGCGCAAGCTCTGGCCGAGCGGCGTGCCGTAACGTTCCGATTGCTGCAAGGCCAGACAGACCGATTTCACGCCCTCGAGGCCGGTGCGCTTTGCCAGGTTCTCGTAGGCCACCTTGCGGTCCTGCAGATAGGAAAGCTCGGCCGTGGTCAGCGTGAATTCCTCCGACAGCGCAACCGATTGCGTCACGATCTCGGCGCTGACCTTGCGAAAGGCCACTTCGATCGACATGCCGGACTCGATGCAGATCAGCAACAGGTCGAGCGCATCGGGAAAGGCGCGCTTGATCGAGAGCTGGCGCTTTGAGATGGCGTTTTTCAGGAACAGCATCGGCGCCTGCAATCCGAAATAGGCCGCGCCGAGGCACATGCCGATTTTTACCGGCGTCGATTTCTCCATATGCGAGATCACGAAGACATACAGTACCGCCCCGATGAAAAGCACGATCGGCGTGACCAGCCGGAAGAACAGGAACGTGACGTAGGGCGCGTGGCCGCGATAGCCGGCCATGGTCAGCTTTTCGCGCGCGGCCTCCTGCGCCAGCCATTTCCCAAGGTTGAAGTCGTCCACCACCTTGGAGACGAGCTGCTTCGGGGTCTGCCGCAGCGATACCTTTTCGTTCTTGGAGAGACGTTCGCGCTCCCGTTGCCGGATCCGCTCGCGTTCGCTGGCGACGGCCTTCATGCGCTTGGCCAGTCCTTCGCCGGCGAACAGCGGCATCATCAGCGTGTATGCGGTAGCGCTCACGGCAATGGCGGCGAGCACCATGGAAACGAACCGCGCGTCGTGGATCTTCTCGATCAGAAAACTAAACATCCTGCACCATCAGAAGTCGAAGTTGATCATTCTCTTCATTACGAAAATGCCGATGGACATCCAGATCACGCAGCCAACCAGCATCAATTGACCGGTCGGATGGGTCCACAGCAGCGAGATGTAGTCGGGGGTCGAGAGGTAGACGAGCAGCATGACGATCGGCGGCAACGATCCGATAATGCCCGCCGACGCCTTGGCTTCCATCGACATCGCCTGAATCTTCTCGGCCATCTTCTTGCGATCGCGCAGCACCTTGGACAGGTTGCCCAAGGCCTCCGACAGGTTGCCGCCGGACTTTTGCTGGATTGCGATCACGATCCCGAAGAAATTCGCCTCCGGCACCGGCATCCGTTCGTACAGGCGGGCGCATGCATCGCCAAGCGGCATGCCGATCGCCTGGGTTTCGATGATGGCGAGGAACTCGCCCTTGAGCGGCTCCGGCGCATCGGCGGCGACGACCTTGATGGATTCAAACAGCGGCAGGCCCGCCTTGATGCCGCGAACGATCACGTCGACGGCATCCGGCAGTGCCTTGAGAAACGCCTTTTCCCGGCGCTTCTTGAGATAGCTCAAGGCCCAGCGCGGCAGACCGAAACCCGCCGCGAACGCCAGGCCGACGGCCGCAAGCAACCCGCCGCCGGCCAGCATCGCGGCCGCAAAGCTAGCGGCGGCGAGAACGCCGGAAGCGACCATGAATTTCTGAGTTGTCCAGGTCAGGCCGGCCTGGGTGATACGGCTGCTGAGCGGGATTCGCTTTTCCTTCTGGCGACGCGCCTCGAGATCCTTCAGCGACCCTTCGACCTGTTCGCGGCGAGAGCGCTGGTTTTTGTCGACATTGCGCGCAGCCGGCTCCGCCTTCGCGATTGACGCCCGGCGATGCTCGGCTTTTCTCTCTCCCGACAGCATGGGATAAAGAAAAACCCATGCGATGCCGCCGACGGCGGTGGTCGCGAGAAACGCCAATGCGAGCGTTTGGATGTTCATGGCCCGCTCCTTCAAACCTCTGTGCTGACTTCGGCGGCATCGAGCGCGGCAGCGAGCCGCTTCTCTTCGCCGTAATATCTTGCCCGATCCCAGAAGCGCGGCCGTCCGATACCGGTCGAGCGATGTCGGCCGATGATGTTTCCGTTGGCGTCCTCGCCGACCATGTCGTAGAGGAACAGGTCCTGGGTAATGATGGTATCGCCTTCCATGCCCATCACCTCGGTGATGTGCGTGATGCGCCGGGAGCCGTCGCGCAGCCGGGCAGCCTGGATGATGACGTCGATCGAGGCGCAGATCATCTCGCGGATCGTCCGTGACGGAAGCGAAAATCCGCCCATCGTGATCATCGATTCGCAACGCGACAGGGCTTCGCGGGGATTGTTGGCGTGCAGCGTTCCCATCGACCCGTCATGGCCGGTGTTCATGGCCTGCAGCAGGTCGAACGCCTCCGGTCCGCGGACTTCGCCGACGATGATGCGTTCAGGCCGCATGCGGAGGCAGTTACGGACCAGTTCGCGCATCGAGACCTGACCTTCACCCTCGATGTTGGGTGGACGGGTTTCCAGGCGCACCACATGCGGTTGCTGCAGCTGAAGTTCAGCTGCGTCTTCGCAGGTGATGACGCGTTCGTCGTGCTCGATGAACTGGGTGAGGCAGTTGAGCAGCGTGGTCTTGCCGGAGCCGGTGCCGCCCGAGATCAGAACGTTGCAGCGGACGCGGCCGATGATCTGCAGGATCTCCGCGCCTTCCGGCGAGATCGCTCCAAACTTCACCAATTGGTCCAGGGTCAGCTTGTCTTTTTTGAATTTGCGGATCGTCAATGCCGGGCCATCGATCGCCAGCGGCGGAACGATGGCGTTGACGCGTGAGCCGTCGGCAAGCCGGGCGTCGCAGATCGGCGAGGATTCGTCGACGCGCCGGCCGACCTGGCTGACGATGCGCTGACAGATATTGAGCAATTGCGCGTTGTCGCGGAAACGGATTCCGGTGCGCTGAATGCGGCCCGCGACTTCGATGAACACGGTGCCGGCGCCGTTGACCATGATGTCGGAGATGTCGTCGCGCGACAACAGCGGTTCAAGCGGGCCATATCCGAGAACGTCGTTGCAGATGTCGTCGAGCAGTTCCTCCTGCTCGGCGATCGACATCACGATGTTCTTGATCGCGATGATCTCGTTGACGATGTCGCGAATTTCTTCTCGCGCCGACTCGCCGTCGAGCTTGGCGAGCTGGGCGAGGTCGATCGCTTCGATCAGGGCGCCGAAGATGGTCGCCTTGACCTGATAATAGTTGTCCGACCGCTGCGCGTTGATGGCGGGCGCCGCCGCGGCCGGCTTGGCGGGCGAGAGCGGCGGCGAGGAAACCGCAGGCGCTGCTGGTTCACGCAAGACAGCCGCCGGCGCGCCGGAAGACGGCTCCGGCACACTGGCGGCGGGCTTCATCGCCCGCGAATCGTTTTCAGCTCCGCTACGCTTACCAAACACGACGGCACTCCATACGGGCGGCCTACTTGGCCCGCAGCTTCTCGATGAGGGGCGACAGGAACGAACCCCGCGGCTTTTTGGTTTCGCCACGGCCGGTCAGCCGTTGCGCGATCTGCAGAAACATCTCGGTGGTGCGATGATTGGCGGAGATTTCCGCGATCATCTGGCCATTGTTGGCCGCCGAGCCGAATATTTGCGGGTCGAACGGAATCGCCGCGATCGGCTGGTTTTCAATGGCCTTGGCGAATTCGCTGGCGTTGATTTCGGGCCGCTTCGGCACGCCGATCTGGTTGAGACAATATAGCGGCGTCCTGTCGTTGGGCCGCGCCGCCTTGAGCAGGTCGAATATGTTCTTGGTGTTGCGCAGGTTGGCGAGATCGGGTGCCGCGACGATCAGAATATCGTCCGCACCGATCAGCGCACGCCTGGTCCAGCCGGACCATTGATGAGGTACGTCGAGCACGATGCACGGCATCGTGGTACGAAGCGTGTCGAAGATCGAGTCGAAGGCATCGGCGCCAAAATCGTAGACCCGCTCGAGCGTCGCCGGCGCCGCCAGCAGGCTGAGGTGGTCGGTGCATTTCGACAGCAGGCGGTCAATGAACGCGGTATCGACCCGATCGGGCGAGAATACCGCATCCGCGATCCCTTGCGGCGGATCCTGATTGTAGTCGAGGCCGGCGGTGCCGAATGCGAGGTCGAGGTCGGCGACGACCGAGTCCAGCGAAAGATCGCGCGCGATCGCCCAGGCAACGTTGTGCGCGATGGTGGATGCGCCGACGCCGCCTTTGGCGCCGACGATTGCGATGATCCGGCCGACCGCCTTCGCCTCCGGCGCCGAGAACAGATTGCAAACCGAACGCACGACGTCCAGCGCGTTGACCGGCGCAATCACATAGTCGCTGACGCCGCGGCGCACCAGTTCGCGATAAAGCCCGACATCGTTGACACGTCCGATCACGACGACACGGGTTCCGGAATCGCATACGGTCGCGAGCTGATCGAGACCGGTCAGGATGTCGGTGCGGCCCTCGGTTTCCAGGATGATCACGTTCGGCGTAGGCGCGGTGCGATAGGCCTCGATCGCGGCCGCCATGCCGCCCATCTGAATCTTGAGATGGGCCTTGCCAAGCCGGCGGTCTTCCCCCGCCGATTGCACGGCGGCTGCGGTTTCCACCGTCTCGCAAAAGGCCTGCACGGACACGCGCGGCGCAGGCGCGATGTGATCGTCCGCGACGGGCGCTGTGACGCCCGGCTGCTGTTCGGAATTTTGACGCGCGTAGCTGATCATTTGCCTGTATCGCTCAGTTTGGCCCGCTCGGCCTCGGGATAGGTGGTCGTGGTCGTGGAGCCCTTGCGATACTTCTCGAATGCTTCCGTGCGTCGCGTCGTATATGCAGGCGTCTCGGACCGCGGTTGCACGAGGTCCGACGGATTGTCGACCATCGCCGCCATGTTGCGCTGATAGGCGCAGCCGTAATTGTAGTAATCCTTGTTGTCGAAATAGCTCTTGTTCTTGATCGAGGGTCCGAGATCCTCCGGCCACAGGCCGCACGGGCCCGCGACCGCCGACATTTTCGGGTAATTCAGCCGGATCGTTGCCATCTGGCGCGGGTCATCCGGACGATAGTGGCGGACGACAATCCCGCGCGGCGGCACGCCGCTTGCGGCCAGCAGCGCCCGAACCTCCCGGAACGAATCCGCGGCCACCCGCGCGTTCGCCGTGTCGACTGGCACGTCGGCGCTGATCGCACCGGTGCCTTCGTGGAGCCAGGTCTGCGCCAGCCCGATCACGTCGGCGCGCTGCGAAGCGGAAAGACCGCCGCGTGCATGACCGACGAAAATGACGACTGACCGGTCGGCCTCCTGAATAACGATCGGATGACGCTGGCGATAATCGTCAGGGACGCTCGCCGTCAGCACCTCGTCGGTGTGCGTGCAGGCTCCCAGCACGACGGCGAGACCAACAAGCGCTCCGGCCATGCGGAAGGCGCGATTGCGGTCGACGGGTATTGTGGCTGTCATCGTTCTGGTCCTCGTCCCGTCTCAATCCGTGATAAAGCCGTAGGTGCCGCGATAATTCCGTGCCGGCTCGACGCGGCCCGGAGTTCCGTAGATGCGATTGATGGTGCCTATGAGATCGGCTTGCGGATCCGTCGCATTGGCGAATCCATCATCCGGACGCGACAGATCCTTCTGCGCAACCGCCCGGACGATGTAGGGCGTCACGAGCACCATCAGCTCGGTCTGGTTGTTGACGAAATCGCGGCTGCGGAACAGCGCCCCGAGAACCGGCAATTGCGCCAGGCCGGGCAGGCCGTTGATCGCCAGTTTGGTCTGTTCCTGGATCAGGCCCGCCATCGCCATCGCACCGCCCGACGGAATTTCCAGCGTGGTCTCGGCGCGCCGGGTCCGGATCGAGGGGATCGTCAGCGCATTGCCGGCCGCCTGTACCAGCGTAAAGGAATTTTCATTCGATAACTCCGACACCTCGGTCATTACGCGGAGGCTGATCCGGCCTTCGGTCATCACCACCGGCGTAAAGTTGAGGGAAATGCCGAACTTCTTGAAGCTGATCTGGGTTTGACAAAGATGCGTGGTGGGATCGCAGGAATAACCTGCCGGCACTGGAAACTCGCCGCCGGCAATGAACGTCGCCGACTCGCCGGAAATCGCCGTCAGGTTGGGTTCGGCCAGCGTGCGGATCACCCCGGCGCTTTCCATGGCGCGGATGGTGGCCTGCACCGAGGGCACAGGAACACCGGCGCGCATCGCCGAACCAAAAGCCCCTGCCGCCGCATTGCCGGTAAGGCTATGACCGAGCGCCGTGAAGGGATTGCTACTGTCGAACGTAACGGCGGTGGTGCCATAGTTCATGGTGGCGGTGAGGTCGATGCCCATTTGTTTGATGATCGAACGCGCGACCTCGGCGACGGTGACCTTCAGCATGACCTGATCGCGGCCACGGACCACGATGGAGTTGACGACCTTGTCGTTGCCGCCCACCAGCCGGGCGGCAAGTTCGCCGGCCTGTTGCGCTTCGATCGGACTCGCCGCCGAGCCGGACAGCACCACGCCGTCGCCGACGCCTTCGATCTGGATCTCGGCATTCGGCAGCGACTGCTTCAGCGCGGCGCGTACGCCGTTGAGATCGCGTTTGACCGCGATGTCGTAAGCCGCGATCTGCTGGCCTGCCGAGTCGAAAAACACGATGTTGGTCTGGCCGACCGCCGCGCCGATGATGTAGGCGCGCTGCGCGGAACGCACGACGGCGTTGGCAATCTTCGGATCGGCGACCAGTACATCCTTGATGTCACGCGGCAAATCGATCACGATGGATTTGCCGATGCCGAGCGCAAGAAAGCGCGCGTTCATCTGACCGTCGGAAGCAACCGGCGCCGCGATGCGATAGTCGCTCGCCACGACCGGCGTCAGCGCCGGATTGAGCGTCAGCGCGGTGACGGCCGAAAACGACAGGGCGCGGATCAAAACAGTCCGCATCGCCAGCTGATTTCCCCTGCACTTCATATCGGACGTCCTTCTTATCACTTCTGTACCGTCGTCGGGCTGGAGACGCCGTAGCGAACCACGTTGATATTGTCGCTCTGCTTGGGATCGCTGGATTTGTTCTCGACCACGTTGAGATCGGCGATGCTGCGCAGCGCCAGCGCCAGCGTGCCGGTCTGGCGCGCGCGGGCGAGCGTCTCCGCCTGCTCGGGCTTCAATTCAAGCGTGACGGTCTTGCCGACGACGGCATTCTGGCCATCTTTTTCCTTCGGAGCCTGGTCGATCGCGAGCACGCGAACATTGGTCAGGATAATTTCCGAGATGACGATATCCGCTGAAGCCGATTTGTCCGGGTTCTTGTCGCGCTTCGAAAGAATCACATCGACCCGGTCGTTGGGCAGGATGAAGCCGCCGGCGCCGGTTTCCGGCGAGATTTCAGTCGAGATGGCGCGCATGCCGGTGGGCAGGATCGCCGCCATGAAGCCCGATCCGTTGGCCTTGACGAGTTTCGGTTCGCGGATCGGCTCGCCTGCGACAAACGGCGCGCGCGCGATCGAGCCTGTGACTTCCTTGGTGGCGTCAGGCCGTTCGCTGCGGCGAATGAAATTGTTGCTTGCACTCGCCGCCGGCCAGGTCTGCCACAGCAGGTCGTCCGGCGCGACCGACTGACCGAGGCCGATGTCGGACTTCGCCACCAGAACGTCCACCGTCTGCAGTTGCGCAACCGGTTCGGACGGGGGCTTGCTGTCGGACCCGCTCGCAAGATATGCGGCAATGCCGCCGGCACCGACGGCGATGCTCAGGACGACAATGCGTGCCTTGTTCATACGCTTCACTTTCCACATTACGCCGCGACGCTTCCGTCGCCATGACGGGAGTTGAGCAGTTATTCGTCAAAGCATGGTTAATGAGGCGTATCTAAATCGCCTTAACGGCGAGTTACTTGAGGACGCGGTCAGCGAACGGCGAACTGGGTCAGATCGACCGCGATGATCCATTCCGTCTCCGGATAGATCATCAGTGCGCCGATCGCGAGCGCGATGCCGTAGGGAATTCCGCTGTCCTTGGCGTGGAGCTTGAGCAGCCAGTCCTGGCCGGCGAACGAATAGGGCAGCGGCCATTGCCGGAACTGAAGCAGCAGCAGCGTCAAGGCGCCGCCGAACAGCGAGGCATAGAGCAGATAATTCAGCAGATGGCCGAAGCCGAACCACAGCGCCGCGGCCGCCGCGACCTTGGCGTCGCCGCCGCCGATCCAGCCCATCGCAAAGCAGGCAAAGGCCACCACCAGGACGGCGGCGCCGGCGCCGATATGCGAGAGGATGTCGTAAAGTCCCATGCCGCCGAGGATGGCGACAACCAGAAAGCCGGCCGCCAGCGCCAGCGATACCCGGTTCGAAATCGTCATGGTGAGAAGATCGCTCGCCGCTGCGAACGCCATCAGGGCGGGAAACAGCAGCAGTCGGGCGATATCGAGCATCATGGGTTCGGGCAGCCGGTGCAAACGCGAGGTCGGAGCATCGCCCTAAGTCTAATCGTCAGAGGTGAACAATAGGAAAACGGTCTGCCGTTACCAGACCGTTGCAATCCGCAACGCGAGCACGACCACCGCCAGCGCCAGCGCCATGCAGACCACTTCCAGGGGCGCGGTGTCCCGGCTGCCGGCCGAGAGCGACGCTCTTCTTGCCGCGACAGAGGCGGCTTCGGGTTTACGCATGTTTACACCATCACCGTCCGGCACAGACAACAAAGGCCCCGGGGATCAGCCCGAGGCCTTTGCCGCTTGCCCGTAACGGTCGCTTATTTCAGCGAGCTGTTGATCGAGGTGAACTTGCCGTTCAGGTTGCTGCCGAGGCCGTTGACCACAGCGATAATCGCGAGCGAAATGCCGGCGGCAATCAGGCCGTATTCGATGGCGGTGGCGCCGGACTCGTCCTTCACAAAACGCGAAACCAGATTCTTCATGAGTAACTCCATATGTACACGTGGCTGATCGAACTAACGTTTGGTCTCGCCGGCGTTCTCAGCACCGTGACCATGTGTCACCCTAAGATCGGAGAATTGCGGCGCAGTTAATTCGACCACGTAAACTTCGATCAAAATGGCTGTTGTTGAGCAGAGTAAATTTGGAATTAAGCGATCCGTACAAATGCGATATTGTTCTGGCTCTCTGCTGGTACCGTGAGCGGCGACGGCGTCCGCCGCGACGGCTTCATGGCTCCTTAAACTTGGGCAGGTAACCCTTGAGGCTATCTGATCAGATGAGGCGGACATGTCCAATCTACCCCTGGAAGTTGTTGAGATGCTCGGCCAGACGATTACCAAGGTGGTGCCGATCACGATCGCGGTGGCCCTGGTATTCTCGGTGCTCACACATTTCTGGGCCTGCAATCCCGGAACGCCCTGGTGGCGCAAGCGTGAACTCGTCACCGACATCTGCTATTGGTTCTTCGTTCCGGTGTTCGCGCGTGTATTGCGGATCGGCCTCCTGGTGCTCGGCGCCGGCGTGATCTTCAAGATCCATGACGCCGACGAGTTGATTGCCTTTTACGACAACGGGCATGGCCCGCTGTCCGAGTTGCCGCTGTGGCTGCAGGCGGTGCTGTTCCTGGTGCTATCGGACTTCATGCTGTATTGGCTGCACCGCATGTTTCACGGCGACGGTTTCTGGAAATATCACGCGATCCACCATTCGTCCGAAGATCTGGACTGGATTTCGGCGGCGCGCTTCCATCCGGTAAACCTGTTCGTGGGAACCATCGCGGTCGACGTCATATTGTTGATGGCGGGCATCTCGCCGAACATCATGCTCTGGGTCGGGCCATTCACCACCTTCCATTCGGCATTCGTTCACGCCAATCTGAACTGGACGCTGGGCCCGTTCAAATACGTGCTTGCCACGCCGGTCTTTCACCGTTGGCATCACACCTCGCTCGAAGAGGGCGGCAATACCAACTTTGCCGGGACGTTTCCGATCTGGGATATCGTTTTCGGAACCTTCCGGATGCCGGAAAATGAGCTGCCCGGTCACTATGGCGTGGACGATCAGCCGTTTCCCGCCGAGATTGGCGGGCAACTGGCCTATCCGTTCCGGCATTAAAAGTGGGATCCGGTCCAAGGTCACCGGATCACGATCTCATGTGGCAGGCGGAGTTTCTCGGCTCCGTTTGCACTTCGTTCACTAATTGTCGTCAGATTTGGCCGCGTCGGGCGCCGGTTCTGCTGCGTATCGCTCTAGCCGGCTTGTCAATGCCCCGGGGTATAGTATGTCGCTCAGCATCCTGCGTACTCGCGTACGCGCGTCTTTCGGATTCCGCGCGCTAGCGATCGGAATTCTTTTGTGTCCGGTGGCGGCGTCCGCCGAGTTCCCGGTTGACGCGATCGCGGTCAATGTCGATCAGGCCAAGCTCGTCAGACTCCCCGGCCGCGTCGCTACCATTGTCGTCGGAAACCCGCTGATCGCGGACGTAACCCTGCAGAACGGCGGGGTCGTCGTGGTGACCGGCAAGGGCTATGGCGCGACCAATTTCATTGCCATGGACCGCAGCGGCGAGGTCCTGGTGGATCGCGTTATCCAGGTCGAAGGCCCCACCGACCAGGTGGTCACGGTCTATCGCGGCGTCGAACGCGAATCCTATAGCTGCATGCCGATTTGCCAGCGGCGGGTGACGCTCGGCGACGGCGATACCTACTTCAGGTCAGCGATCGACCAGGCCGGTTCTCTCAGCGGTCAGGCCGCGGGCATCGGCGCTGCGGCAGCCAAATCGGCGAACTAGCGGCTTTTCGGTTTTGATTTGAATCAGAACCGCGCAAGGGCCCGCTCCGAAAAACGGTTAACATCCGGTTGACCGAACGGGCCACTCTGCTCCGATCTGGCGAAACACTTCCACAATCACTTTCGGGTAACTCTTGCGGGCGGATCGTCGCTGCCGCCTGGGGATTTTTCGATGCCGTCGTCTGCCGTTGCAACAATCTCTGTCAGAAACGCGATACGCCGGTTTCGACGCAACCGTTGTGGTTCGGCCGCCGTCGAATTCGCCTTGATCGCGCCGGTATTCTTTGCACTGCTGTTCGCGATTATCGAGACGGGGTTGATGTTTTTCGCAGATCAGGTTCTGGAGACGGGAACGCAGGACAGCACGCGGCTGATGTATACGCATCAGGCCTACGACACCGGCATGGACGAAACCGCGTTCAAAACCGATCTCTGCAGCCGCATTTCAGTGCTGTTCAACTGCACCGGCAATCTCGCGAGCCTGTCCGTGGACGTTAAGTACTATGCCCCCGGCACCGCGATCAATCTCAGCGATCCGATCGTCAGCGGCAACCTTACCGGCCCCTTCACATATCAGGTGCCGCCACCCGGCAGCGCCAACACCGTGGTCGTCCGCGTGTACTATCAATGGCCGCTATACGTGACCGGGCTCGGCTTCAACATTGCGAATCTCAACGGCAGCCAACGGCTGCTCGCCGCAACGGCTGCCTTTCATGTGGAACCTTGAGGCGATGAAGATGTCTCCGATCATGAAGATCTCGCTCCGCGCGCGAGGTTTGGCGAATGATTGCCGCGGCATCGCGGCGATCGAGTTTGCGATGATTGTTCCGGTCATGCTGGTGATGTTTTTCGGAGTGGTCGAGTTTTCATCGGGCGTCGCGGTGAATCGCAAGGTCACGCAGGCGGCGCGAACGCTGTCCGATCTCGTTTCGCAATCGACGAACGTGCTGGATACCGACCTCACCAATGCCGGTCAGGCAGCCAAGGCGATCATGACACCCTATCCGCCGGCGCCGCTGAAATCATCGATTACGGAATTGTACGTCGATCCCGCGACAAAGCAGGCAAGAGTTCAGTGGAGCAAGACGTTGTCGATCGACAGCTCAGGCAATGTCACGTTCGGGACGGCTGCGCATCATCAGTCGGACGTCGTGACAATACCCACGGATCTGCAGGTTGGCGGGACCTATGTGATCTGGAGCGAGACCAGCTACCTCTATATGCCTACGGTCGGCTATGTGATGGCGAAGGCCGGCGTCACGTTGCACGATTTTACCTATACGCGTCCGCGTCAGTCCCTCTGCGTCACGTATGCCGCGGCGGGGTCTGCTTGCCCGACGTTTTAAAGCCTGGACCTGCCGCTGCGAGAGATTTTCGGCCGGCGCCATTCCGGCGCAATAACAATAAAAAGGCCGCGCGGTCCAGCGCGGCCTTTCACCTTATTTCAAACCGAATTTCCTAAGCGGAGGCCTAAAGAAATCCCTTAGCCAGCGGCGCGCAGATTGTCCGCCGAAGACTTGCCAGAGCGGCGATCGGCCACGATCTCGTAGCTGATCTTCTGGCCTTCACGCAATGTACCAAGTCCGGCGCGCTCTACGGCGCTGATGTGCACGAACACGTCGTTGCCACCGTCATCCGGTTGAATAAAGCCGAAGCCCTTGGTCGCGTTAAACCACTTCACGGTTCCCATGCTCACGGGGGTAGTCCCTTCTCAAGATAGATATAGT
>WNFO01005911.1_pt1 | contig 17204 bp, 10 predicted proteins | sample 5400251 | NCBI WGS metagenome assembly WNFO01 (sample SAMN13153354, study PRJNA577476) | soil metagenome | isolation source: 100 cm saprolite under Madrone tree | place: USA:California | collected 2016-06-14
ATAACTTCGCGCGTATCGAAAATCGTCCAACCGAAAAGTTGCCGGAAGATCTCACAAACTATCAACAAATCGTTCTGGAAAAGCAGACGCTCGACATCTTTGACACCCACCACGCTGATGCACTGGTGGAACGCCTAGGCAGCTCTCCGGAGTTCGTCGTGTTCGGCGTAGTAACCGAATACTGCGTCAACTACGCCGCGAAAGGCCTGCTGGCCAGAAAACGCCGGGTCGCGGTGGTGAAGGACGCAATCGAAACTCTCGATCCGAAGTTAGGCGCTAAAACCATTTCAGACTTACAGAACCTCGGCGCGCGCCTTGTAACAACAGACGAAGCGCTCGCCAACCTCCACCAGTAGAGACGCGGCTTGCCGCGTCTCCTTGTTCACCAGAAGCGCGGCAATTTGCCATGTCTATCAAGTTTGTTGTGTTCACAGCAGCATGCCCGCAATCGAAGCAGACATCAGATTCGCCATCGTCCCCGCCAACATCGCGCGCACGCCCAGTCGCGCCAGTTCGCCTTTCTTGTTCGGAGCCAACGCGCCGATTCCGCCAATCTGAATTCCGATCGAACTCAAATTTGCAAATCCGCAGAGTGCAAACGTCGCAATCGTGAACGAGCGAGGATCGAGCATCGCTTTCTGTGGACCTAGTTGGGAGAACGCTACCAGTTCATTCAACACCATCCGCGTCCCCAACAGGCTCCCAATGGCGCCGCAGTCCTGGCGCGGGACGCCGATGATCCACGCCACTGGAGCAAACAGGGTGCCGAGGATCCGCTCGAGGCTCGACGGAAACCATGCCACGTGGCTGTGAGTCCAGCCCATGATTCCGTTCAGCAAAGCGACCAGCGCGAGAAATGAAATCAGCATGGCTGCGACGTTCAGCGCGAGATGCAGGCCGTCAGTGGTGCCGCGCGCGATGGCGCCAAGTACGTTTTCGTTTTTCTCAGTCTGTTCCTCTTCCTCGTTCATCACCACGCGGCCCGCCGTCTTCGGCTCCTCGGTCTCGGGGACAAGCATTTTCGCCATCAACAGAGTGCCGGGGGCCGTCATGATCACCGCGCTGAGCAGGTGTTTCGGATCGATGCCGAAATAAATGTAGGCCGCCATAATTCCGCCCGAAACATGCGCCATGCCGCTGGTCATCACCGTCATCAATTCCGATCGCGTCAGGTCCGGCAGAAACGGCCGGATTGTCAACGGCGCTTCGGTTTGCCCCATGAAGATGGAAGCCGCGACGTTCAACGATTCGGCACCGCTGGCGCCCATCACTCTCGTCATGATCACCGCCGCGATCTTGATGATGAATTGCATAATGCCGTAGTGATAAAGGACGGCAAAAAACGCGGCGATGAATATGATTGTAGGCAACACACCGAATGCAAAATAGCCAAGCGACGAACCGGGATTGGCGAGATCTCCAAACACAAAATGCGATCCCGCATACGCGTAGCCCAATAACTTAGTGACCTTGTCCCCCGCCCATTGAAAGGCAGCTCGGCCCGCATCAATCTTCAAGACAAATACGGCGAACACGAATTGCAAACCCAGGCCCCACGCCACCGTCTTCAGACGAATAGCGCGGCGGTTCGTGGAAAATGCGTATGCCAGTGCCAGCATGGTCAGGAGACCGAGAATGCCGGTGAAGCGCCCCATTTAATGTCCCCCTTTGTGAATCGCTCGATGGATTAAAGCAGGTTTGTGGCCCGGTACTGCGTCAGCGATCGTATAGCTGCGTTCGAGCAACTTGATCGCCCCCGCAGCCTGCGCCTCGGAATGGCAGTGGACAGTGCAAAGCGGTTCCCCAGCCGCGACCGCGTCGCCGATTTTCTTATGAACAACAATTCCGACAGCCGGATCGACCGAGTCCTCTTTGCGTTCCCGTCCGCCTCCCAAAATCACGCACGCCGTCCCCACCTGTTCGCACAGGATCGCCGAGACATACCCGGCCCGTGGACTCCGCACATCAACCCGGTGTTTCGTAGCCGGAAGCCGCGTAGGATCGTCGATCACCGCCGGATCGCCTCCCTGCAACTCCACCATCCGCCGAAACCTGTCGAGCGCTTTCCCCGAAGCAATCGTCTGCTCAGCCAACTGCCGCCCCTCCGCGACCGACTTCGACGCGTCGCCCAGAAAAAACATCCAGGCCGCCAGTTCCAGGCACAGCTCACGCAGATCCCGCGCCCCGCCGCCGCCCAGCACTTCGATCGACTCGACGACTTCCAGCGCGTTGCCGACCATGCGTCCGAGTGGCTGATCCATGTTGGTGATCAGGGCCACCATCTGTTTGCCCATGCGCTCGCCGGTTTCGACCATGAGCTCCGCGAGGAACACCGCGTCTTCTTCCTTCTTCATGAACGCGCCGGAGCCGGTCTTTACATCGAGCACCAGCGCATCGGTCCCCTCGGCCAGCTTCTTGCTCATGATGGAAGCGCAGATCAGATACGGACTCTCGACCGTCCCGGTCACATCGCGCAGCGCGTACAGCTTTCGGTCGGCGGGAGCGATGCGTTCTGTCTGCCCGATCATCGAACATCCGCAAGTCTCAAGCACCCGATGGAACTCCGGCACCGTCAGGCCGACGCGAAAGCCAGGAATGGACTCCAGTTTGTCGAGCGTCCCGCCAGTGTGGCCCAACCCGCGACCGCTGATCATAGGAACGTACAAGCCCGCGGCCGCAATCAAAGGCGCCAGCACCAGAGAAGTCTTGTCTCCCACGCCGCCGGTCGAGTGCTTGTCCACTTTCTTCGCTGGAAGAAACGCGAGGTCAAGCACCTCGCCCGAGTGCAGCATGGAGTTGGTCAGGGCAGCGGTCTCCTCGCCGGTCATCCCGCGCACCACGACCGCCATCAGCCAAGCCGCGATCTGATAGTCCGGGACGTCGCCTCGCGTAGCCCCGTCCACCAGGAATTCAATTTCCGCCCGCGATAAAGCGCCCCCATCCCGCTTCCTGCGAATGAGATCTGCGACCCGAAATGTTGGAGGCGTGGAAACAGACTGACTCACGTGGGGCGGAAACCCTCCGGGAAAACTGGGTAATGACGCTACCGCTCCCGATTTGGAACGCGCGCAATTGTAAACCTTCAGAGCACTCAATACGAAAAATTGGAGAATCGCGCCGGCACGACCATTCGTGTTCACAAGTAGCAGATCTTGCAGGCCAGACCGGCCGGAACCAGCACAAAAACTCTTGACTTTGGCAAGGTAATCCAGTTAGATGGCCGCACTGAAAAAAAAGGACGCTCCAGGATTCACGTGCGTAGTGGAGAGCCTATTCGCTCGCCACTTGAGAGCGACATCGTGTGGGGGATCAAATGCTGAAAAGAAGCGCGCTGCTTGCCATCGTTCTGTTTTCTATCTGCCAATTTCTTTATAGCCAAGCCAACGGAAGTTTCTCCGGCACGATCACCGATAAATCGGGATCCGTCGTCGCCGGCGCGACGGTGAAGGTTACGTCGCAGGCCACCGGCGTCTCCCGTGAAGCGAAGACCGACGCCTCTGGCTACTATACGGTGCCTTTGCTGCCCGTCTCGACCTACGTGATTCGAGTCGAATCGCAGGGATTCCAGCCCGTCGAACAGAAAGATCTTCGTCTGCAGGTTGATGAGCGTCGTGAGGTGAACTTCACCCTTCAGCCGGCTTCGGTGAGCCAGACTGTCGAAGTAACCGCTAACGAAGTAGCTGTGCAGACCACAGATGCGACATTGGGCCAGGTCATCACAGAACAGCAGGTTGCGCAGTTGCCATTGAATGGACGCAACTTCGTTCAGTTGGCAACTTTGACTCCGGGCACCACGCAGGAAACCAACCCTGGCAGCTTTTTCAATGGCGGACCAAGCAGCGAGGTCTCCACTCGCGGATCCTATTCCCTTTCGGTAGGTGGGTCTCGCGCTCAAAGCACCGACTGGCTGCTCGACGGCGTGGACAACAATGAACTGACCGCCGGTGGTATCGGAATTGTGTCGTCAATCGATGACATCCAGGAATTTAAGGTTCTCACTTACAACTACTCTGCGGAGTACGGCACGCGGTCGGGCCCGACGGTGCTGGTTCAGACGAGATCAGGAGCCAACAAGTTCCACGGGTCGCTGTTCGAGTTTTTCAGAAACAAGTCTCTGAACGCCAAAAGCTTCTTCGCTTCGGAGAAGGAGAAATTCAACCTGAATCAGTTTGGTGGGGCGTTAGGCGGACCCATCGTGAAGGACAAGACATTCTTCTTTGCCGACTACGAGGCAAAGCGTCAGCGGCGAGGAATACCCTTCTCAGGACTGGTACCTACGCCAGCCATGGTCGCTGGTGATTTCACCTTCGATCCCTACGGCGTTGACACCGTCAACCTACGAGGACCTGATAACCAAAACGGCTTCGGCGATCTGACCAATCCGTACTCCGGAGCGGCTTTCCAGTGTGACTCGGCTGATCCCGCTACCAGCAATCCTCTGCCGGCCAACCCTGATGGAAGTCAGCCCCCGGGGTTTGCTTGCAATAAGATTCCGGTAAACATGTTCGATCCGGCAGGCGCGGGCATGCTCGGCCTGTACCCGGTAAGTAATGCGAGTGATCCGACGCTGGGCATCAACTTCACAAACGTTCCCGTGAGAAAGCTGAATGAAGGGAAGTTTGACGTTCGCGTGGATCACAATTTTTCCAGCAAAGACTCCGTGTTTGCGCGCTTCAGCTACGATCAGGCTAATTCCTTCGTTCCCGGCGGTTCGCCGGGATTTGCCGAACAGAGTGCATTTGGCAGCACTCAAAATATAAGCAACCATGGCCGTAACGTGGCGATCTCGGAAAATCACATATTTTCCGAACGCAACATCAACCAGTTCACTGCCGGCTTCAATCGTATCTTTAATCACATCAAATCGTTCGGCGATGGTACGTGCACCGCAGCTGTCCTCGGCATTCAAGGCGCCAATTTGAACAGTAAATGTCCGGGAGCGCCGGCTGGCATTGTCACGCAGTCGACAAAAGACTGCATTAGCTGCGGCATGACTTCCACCCTGATGGGAAGTTACTGGTCTCTTGGCGACCGAGGATTTGCTCCCTTCCAGGGCGGAACCAACGTGTTCTCGATCGCTGACACGTTCGATATGATTCGCGGTCGCCACAACATCAGGGTCGGCGGGCAAATTCGCTTCCAGCAGATGAATGTTGAAACCAACGCCTTCCAGGACGGCTTCTTCATTCAGGCCGGCTTCTTTACCGGGGATGTTGCGTCGGATGTTCTTCTTGGCCAGATTGGTGGGGCGATCCACGATCAGACGTTCCTGGGAGCGACGACGGGGCGACGCTGGAAACTGTTCCGGCCCTTCATTCAGGACGATTGGCGGGTGACCAACAACCTGACATTGAATCTCGGACTGGCTTGGGCTATCGTCACGCCGATCACGGAGGCTCATAATCGCCAGGCGGACTTCAACTTCTTGACTGGTAAGTATCTGGTTGCTGGTTCGAGCGACCTGATCAGCGGTTGCTCTAATTGTGTCCACACAGACGGACGAGTGGGCATTGAGCTCGACAAGACCGCTTTCGAGCCGCGTATCGGGTTGGCATGGAAGGTGCTTGGAAGCCAGAACACTGTGTTCCGCGCGGGTTACGCTATGTTTCACGACTCTGCCTGGAACCAGGGCGCGCAGGGGTTGTGGGAGAATCCTCCATACTTTGCTGAATCAGACAATTTCTACGGATTCTTCGGCATCGGTCCTTGCCCCTTCGGGAACGCTACTGCAGCAGAACCGGTTCCCTGCGGTATAGTTAATAGCTTCACCGGCCCGTTTCTCTTTGACAAGGGTCCTCCGAACCCGCAAGAGTTCACAGGAACCATTCAATCGCAAAACGTGAATTTCAAGCAGGGCCGGGTTCAACAGTTTAACTTCAACATCGAGCATCAGTTCCCGGGCAACATCGTTTTGACTGCTGGGTATGCTGGGTCTCGTAGCCATCACATTCTGGTGGATGGCTTGAACCTGAATTTATCTAATCCCTTGGCATGTGTCGGGTTCATCCCCGACCCGACGAACCCAAACAATCCACCAATCCCGAACCCGCTTTTCGACCCTACCTACCGCTTGGGCTGCGGGTCCAATAATGCCAGTGAAGTCTACCCCAATGCGCCATACGGCCCGTTCACGACTGTTGCAAGCATCAATGACGCGGGCAACGCTCGCTACGATTCTCTCCAGGTGAAGGCTGAGACCAAGAGCTCGAGGCATGGGTTTTACGCGCTTTTGGGTTACACCTATTCACGCACTTTCGACTCGGGGTTTGCAGATGGATTGGGGACCTCACCCGGTGCAACCTACTACCCGTTGCCGGGCACCAGTAGGGCAGATTGGGGTCTCTCTCAACTCAACCTCAATCACCAGTTCACTGCCAGCATTCTTTACGACCTACCTTTCGGTAAGGGCAAGCAATTCGGTAACAACTGGAGCGGCCCGGTCAACGCCGCTTTTGGAAATTGGGAGGTGGACGTGATTGAAAGGGCGACGACGGGATTCCCGCTCTTCGTCGTCTCTTCGAACGGTTCCGGAGTTCCCTTCTCATGGAACGGGAACAATTTGAACCGGCCCGATCAAAGCATTTCCTATTACCATACGAGGGAATGCGATTGGATTTCCGAACGGAGATCTTTAATCTCTTCAACCATGCGCAGTTTTTCCTGCCTGGCGACAGTACCGGGATGCAGAACCTAAGTTCATCCTCAAGTTTTGGGAGAGTAACTCAAACCGTGAACAACCCACGTCTGATTCAATTCGCCCTCAAACTCACGTTCTAGGACGAGTTGCATCGTGCCTTTCAACTTCGGGCAGGCTGAGTTCTGGCGGAACCCAGAATTCAGTCTGCCCTCAAATTTGCTATCGAGATAATTCCCGAGGGAATAATGGGCCCATGCAAGACGGTCACTCAGCTGTTTCTGCTGGTTTTTCTGGTCGTTTCCTCAGCTTCTTCCCAAAAAATCAAAGTCATCGTCGACCAGGACGCCCGCGGCCCCGGCACCAGCGATCAACAGGCCATCCTGGTCTTCTTGCAGTCGGAGAAGTTTGACGTCCTCGGCATCACCACCGTCAGCGGCGACCAGTGGGTACGGGAAGAGACACAGCATGTCCTGCGCATGCTCGAGATCGCTAATCGCACTGACGTTCCCGTCATCCAGGGAGCCGAATTCCCCCTGCTGAATTCCAAAGAAGAGACCGAGCGATGGGAAGCGATTTACGGAAAGTTGGAATACAAAGGCTGCTGGACCGAGAGGTTCAACGCCAATCGCTCGACCATCTACGACGAGCCCTATCACCCGCCCGAGGTCATTCCTCCCATGAAGGAGGGCGCGCCTCACATTCAAGCCGCTCCCGGGACCGCCGCCGAGTTCATCGTCAAGATGGTCCACAAGTATCCCGGCGAGGTGGTGCTGTGGGCCGGTGGTCCGCTCACTAACTACGCCCTGGCTTTGAAGCTCGATCCCGAAGTAGCGACGCTCGCCAAAGAGTTCGTCCTGATGGGCGGCGGATTGTATGCCGACAAGGGCGCGATTGATCCTGGCGCCCTCGATGCCCGCCGCGAGTTCAACTGGTGGTTCGATCCGGAAGCGGCCCAGATCGTCCTGCGTGCCCCGTGGAAGAAGATGACGATCACCCCCATCGATATTTCCGTCAAGACGCGCTTTACAACCGAGATGAAAGCCACCATCGCCAAGGCTGGCACTCCGGTTACGCAATATCTCGACAAGTACTCCCTGCCCGGCTACATGTGGGACGAAATCGCCGGCGCTGCGCTGATTGATCCGTCCATCATCACCGGCCAGAAGCAGCTCTACATGGACATTGATGTGGATCACGGCGCCAGCTACGGCAAGACGATCTTCTGGGGAGAGAAAACAAGAGTTCCCCCCTACTTGCACCGGGCCAATGTCCAGTTCGATATCGACGCCGAGAAGTTCTACAAGATCTACATTGACTTGATGACCCGGCCCCTCCAAAAAAGGTAAGCCAGAAGCAACGTTCGCCCAATTGCTTGCAGGTATGCGATCTCCGTCTTGATAGCCTTGACCTGCCTGTTACAATGAAGCTATACGCATACAAAGCGTGTTTGCTATTTGATAAACAGCCGAGCCAAAAATGGCCGACTAAGTGCCGCCTTATCTACATTTTGCATATAAGTCTTTACTTCTCAATATTTTGCAGTCAGACGAATACCTAAAATGCTGATTCTAAAAGACCGGAGGGGGAGGGGTACTGGGATACTAAACACCCGCTGAATACAATGCTCAGAGACATACAAACAGCCCTCTTGAACTCAAAACTCTGCTGCGTTCTTCTGCTGGTCAGTTGTCTTGCGTCCGCCCAGCAGCGCCGCAAGGTGATCATCAACGAGGATTCCTCCGGCCCCGGCGGCAGCAACATGCAGACTCTACTTCTGCTGATCCAATCTCCTCAAATTGAAGTCCTGGGGATCACGGTCGTCAGCGGCAACCAATGGCGCGACGAAGAAGTAGCGCGCACGCTGCGATTGCTTGAGATCATCGGTCGCACCGACATTCCGGTTGTGCCCGGAGCTGTTTTCCCCTTAGTACGAACGCGCGAGCAAGCGCAGCTCTGGCAGGAGCGCTACGGGAAAGTGGCTTTCGCCGGCGCCTGGGACGACCGTTGGTGGCACGAGCCCTACGTCGTCCCGCGACTCGAAGAAAGCGCACCCAATATCAAGCCCGCAGCGGAAGACGCGGCTCATTTCTTAATGCGGATGGTGCGCAAGTATCCGAACCAGGTCACGATCTACGAGGGCGGTCCGATGACCAACCTCGCGCTCGCGGCCTCGATTGACCCCCAGTTCCCCGAACTAGCGCAGGAATTGGTCTTCATGGGAGGAAGTCTGGGCCCTCAGACCGACGACCCGGAGTTCGTCAATAACCCTCGTCACGAGTTCAATTTCTGGTTCGATCCCGAGGCGGCGCGAATCGTCTTGCGCGCACCCTGGAAAAAGATCACTTGCACGCCCGTCGACATTTCAATCAAGACTCGCCTGACGCCCGCGATGATCAAGCAGATCGACGCGAGCGGAACTCCGCTGGCACATTACGTGGCCCGCTTCTTCCAGTCGGGCCAGGGCGGCGAATATATGTGGGACGAACTCGCCGCGGCCGCCTGGATCGATCCCACCCTGATCACCAAGCGAGAAACCCGCTACATGAGCGTGGACCTCGACCGCGGAGCAGGATACGGCAACACCTTGACCTGGACTCAAAAAGACAAGCCAGTCCTACCGGTGCAGCCGGTCGAGATCCTGATGGACCTGGACAAGGAAAAATTCTATCGGATGTTTGTGACGCTGATGAGCGCTGCTACCCATGCAGCGCGCTGACGGGATCAAGGCTTCTGTGGCTGGGGTGCGGCCGTAGTACCGTCCCGTAACGCAAACACAAATTGCTGGATCTCATGCCGCTCGCGCTCAGACTGTTCCGCTTTTTTTTTCTGCAGTTGTTCGTAGAGCTGAAGTTCCTGCAGAGCCTTTGCCTTCTCGCCGCGACGCCGATATACCTGTGCAAGACGATAGTGCGGCTCTTCCATCTGAGAATCAGCTTTGCTTGCCTGTTGATAGGCAGTGATAGCTCTTGGAAAGTCTCCCCGATCCGAATAGAGAATGCCCAACAACAAATACGCGCCGCCAAGTTTGGGACCGAGCAGTATCGCTTTGTTGAGCAGTGACTCTGCTTGCGCCGGAGTTGTCGAATCTGAACCTTTACGTGTCTTCCAGAGAGCAACCGCGTAGTAGTAATTCGCCAAACTATTCTCCGGCTGAAGCCGTGCAAATCGTCCCAGTCTCTCTACGAACCCCTCTGGCTGAACGATCTCAGCCTTCAGCATTTTGCCCAGGAATAAATACGGAGTTGGGTCGGCGGGATTCAGATCGGACGCATCGAACAGGCACTGCACAGATTGGCCGTAGGAGCCGCGAGCGTACCAACTCACGCCGAGCGCGACCAGCATCCGGACAGATCGCGGAAAGAGGCGATTACCCTTGGCAAACACTTCGATGGCCGGATCAGCGGCACGATGCGCCAGAAGTTCAGCTCCCCAATCGAAGAGATGGGATTCGCTCGGGTTCATCTCCGCGGCGCGCTGGTACTCGCGCACCGCCTCCAGAGGATTCCCTGCTTTCTCCTCGACGTCACCAAGCAGATGATGCAGTTCGGCTCTGTCTTGACCCGCGATGAGGGCGCGAGCGCGGGTCCGGGAATCGTCGTACTTTCCCGCGTTCGCATAAGCGACTGCCAGATCGTATGCGTTGTCGTAATCGCTGGGATTCAGTTGAGCAGCGTGCTCCAGATAGAGGATCGCATCACGGGTCTTTCCGTTGTCCGCCAGCAACTTTCCGAGTTGGTGATTTGCTTCGAAGCTTGCGGGATCACGTTGGAGTGTGTCGCGCAGCGATTTTTCTATAGCCTCAGACGAGGCGGCGGATAGATCGCGAGTACTCTGCTTGCTCAGTAAAACAGTTTCCTTCGCAAGCGCTTCTTTCGTTCGTACGACTGTATCGGATCCGTGTCCGCCGAGATTCGTGGTATCGGCGACACCTGCCACGGTGAACTGGGGCTCATCGTAAAACTGAGGTGTTCCTGAGGACGCGGGTGGTGTTTGGGAAGCCTTTGCTTGGGCGGGGTCTGCGGGCTGGCACTGCGCCTGGATCCCCAAGGGCGTAAGCAGGGCGATCAACGTCAAGACACACGTCGCGAGCGGTGTTCCAAGGTCTTGATCGGAGCGAGAGGTAACGCGGAGAAAGGACATCGACTGACTGCGAGTCGCAAAGCTGAAAATTTCAGCGTGCGTCGAGAATTCTAGCGGTTGGAGGCCGCAGCCGCAAACGGGTCGCCGAGTGCGTTAGTCAAAAGACCTTGTTCCGTTTCACCAGCAGACGGTTATAATCGCCGCGGCGCCCATCGGCACCGTTTCCGTACACAACTCAAAGTCATTCGAGACTAACGCAGGTGAACACCGAACGTGCGGAATCGTCGCGCTGTTCGCGATGTCGATCGAATCGATCGCGTATGTTCTGCAGGAACGGTTTCGGCTGGCGAAGTGAACGATCTCGAGGGGGGAAATGTCGCAATGAAGTCACAAGGCATGGTTGTTCTGCTGACCGCTTGGTTCGTCTTGTTCTCGGCAAGCGGTCTCGAGGCGCAAAAAATCAAAGTCATTGTTGATCAGGACGCACGTGGCCCGGCCACGACCGACATACAGTCTATGCTGATTTTTCTTCAGTCGGAGAAGTTTGACGTTCTGGGAATCACCACCGTGAGCGGCGATCAGTGGGTAAGGGAGGAAACCCAGCGCACGTTGCGACTGCTCGAAATCGCCCGCCGCACGGACGTTCCAGTCATTCAGGGCGCGGAGTTTCCGTTGCTCAACTCCAAAGAGGAAACCGAGCGTTGGGAAGCGCTCTACGGCAAGTTTCGCTATAAGGGCTGCTGGAGCGACTTCTCCAATCGGCCTGCCGACACGCCGCCCGCCTTTCGCGCCGGATATCACGAGCCGGATGTAGTCCCGCCGCTGGTCGAGGGCGCTCCGCACACCAAGGCTCTCGATGAAACCGCTGCGCACTTTATTGTTCGCATGGTGCACCGGTATCCGGGTGAAGTGGTGATATGGGCCGGTGGTCCGCTGACTAACATCGCGCTTGCGCTGCGCCTCGATCCGGAAGTGGCAACCCTCGCAAAAAGCCTGGTCCTGATGGGCAGCGGCATGTACTCGGACAATGGCGGGATCGGTGGCGTTGACGGTCGCCGCGAATTCAACTGGTGGTTTGACCCGGAAGCCGTACGAATCACGATGCGCGCTCCGTGGAAAAACATTGTGATCACGCCGATTGATATTTCGATAAAAACCAAGCTGGGCAAGGAAATCCAGGCGGCGATCGCCAAAGCCGATACGCCCGTGGCTCACTATCTCACCGAATACTCCGTGGAGAGTTTTATGTGGGATGAGCTTTCGGCGGCGGCCATGGTCGATCCGTCCATCATTACCGGGCAGAAAGAACTCTACGTCGATATCGATATTGACCACGGGCCCAGTTACGGACAAACGCTGTTCTGGAGTGCGGGAACTACGCTTCCCTCCTACGAGAGGCTGGCCACGGTCCAGTTCGATGTGGATGCACCAAAGCTGTACGATCTTTACATCAAGTTGATGACACAGGCGCCGCGAACAGGAAAGTAGCGCCGACGCCCGTCCGCCGAGCCGAGGGCGAGACGCCCCTTCGACAAGCTCAGGGCAGGCTCTCGGGACACCTGGCAAGATGCCGGCGCTACGGCAAGCACCCAGGCACGATTGATCTAAGGAGCAATATGGACTGGAAGCCTTCTGTCGGAATGACACGACGACGGTTTGTGACCTCATCCGCGGCGGTTCTGGCGGCCAGCGGATTGGCACGGGATGTTGTCGCCTCCCAAGGACAGGCCGCGAGCGCGCGTAGCCCTTTCCGGGTCATCATCGATACTGATCCCGGAGTGGACGATGCTCTGGCCCTTCTGCTTGCAATGCGGTCGCCGGAGCTAAAGATTGAAGCTATCACTCCGGTCGCCGGAAACGTTCCGCTGGAGTTGACGCTGCCCAATGCCCTGCGCCTGGTAGAAATCGCCGGGCGGACCGACATTCCGGTGGCTGCGGGCGCCCGCGCGCCCCTGGTGCGGCGTCTGGTGACTGCCACTTATGCGCACGGCGAGAACGGGCTGGGAGGTGCGGTCTTTCCCGAGCCGACTACAAAACCTATCGCGGAACCTGCTGCGGAGTACATTCGCAGGATCGTCCGCAAGTATCCGCATGAAGTAACGCTGATTACCCTGGGCCCTTTGACCAATATCGCTATCGCTTTGAGCTCCGATTGGGGACTGGCGGGCATGGTTCGCGGTCTGACTATGATGGGCGGATCGCTTTCTGGAGGCAACATCACTCCCGCGGCGGAGTTCAATATCTACGTGGACCCGGAAGCGGCGCGGATCGTGTTTCAGTCGGGCATTCTGATCACCATGGTCGGTCTTGATGTCACGCGCAAGACATCTCTGACTGAAGAACATGTGCGCGTGCTCGAAGCTGCACAGAATCCTGTCAGCCAAGCCGCTGCGAAGATCGGCCGCAATGCCATCAACCACAATCGGGAGCGCGGATTCCTCGTCGGGCCGAACATGCACGACTCGCTGGCAGTCGCGGCGTTTCTCGATCCGACGATTTTGAAATGGCAGGAATATTACGTGGATGTCGAGACCGCCGGCGAACTGACGGCTGGGGAGACGCTCGGCTATAGTCCGGTTGCCGGCGATTTGAAACGGCGTCCCGGGATGGAGAAGGACGCTGCCGCGAGCATGACGATTCGCGGCTCGGCGCCGACTCTGGCTAGTACGAAGACATCTCCGGTGGTGCGGGATAAGTTTGTGCCGAATACCAATGTTGCAGTGGATGTGGATTCGGGGCGGTTTTTTGACTTGCTGATTGGGCGGTTGGCGGGGCAGTAGTGAGCGATCCAATATCAGATGGAGAGATACCGGGAGGGCACAGCTTGAGCCGTGCCGTAAAACAGCTAGGCGACGGGCTTTAGCCCCTGAGGTTTCCGTTATGGACAGAGTCTTCCCCCAGCGGCTAAAGCCGGGCTTTGATGAGGGCTTAGCGGCACGGCTGAAGCCGTGCCCTGATACGAACCCGGGCTTCTTCCGCAAGCTTTGAAGCCGTGCTCTCCCAGAACCGACTTTGGAGACTTTTTCTTTATCCAAACCATCTGTTGCTCTTAAATTCTGAGGTGAAAAATGCAATCGGGCCGAATCCGGGGTTTGATATTCGCGCTATTGATAACGACCTGCCTCTCATCCTGGGGCCAAGAGAAACGCAAGATCATCATCGACCAGGACGCTGCTGGGCCTGCCGGCACCGACCTGCAATCGACACTACTGCTCATTCAATCTCCGCAAACGGAAGTCCTGGGCGTCACGGTTGTCACCGGCGATCAGTGGCTCAAGTCGGAGGTTGCTCACACTCTGCGCATGCTCGAACTCATCGGACGCACCGACATCCCGGTTGTGCCGGGAGCTGAGTATCCGCTGGTGAGAACGAAAGAAGAGACGGAACTCTGGGAGCAACGCTATGGCTCCGTGACCTGGCTGGGAGCGTGGACTCCGAAGTTCTATCATCCGCCGGACCAGTTAGGAGACATGCCGGAAGGCAAGCCCACCACCAAGCCGGCTGACGAAGATGCCGCGCACTTTCTGATCCGCATGGTCCGCAAGTATCCCCATCAGGTGACGATTTACGCTGGCGGCCCGATGACTAATCTGGCGGTGGCGATCTCCATCGATCCTGAATTTGCCGGGCTGGCAAAAGAGATGGTCTTCATGGGCGCCAGTCTGAATCCGCAGACTACCGATCCCGAGTTCATCAATACCCCCAGGCACGAATTCAACATATGGTTCGATCCGGAAGCGGCGCACATTGTGCTGCGGGCTCCGTGGAAGAAGATTGTCTGTACGACTGTGGATATCTCTGTCAAGACCAGAATGACGCAGGATCTAATCAACCGGATCAAAGCCGGTAACTCGCCAGCGGCACGCTACGTTGGCACTTATGCCCGCCTCTTTGGCGAATACAACTACTTGTGGGACGAACTGGCAGCGGCGGCGTGGCTCGATCCCAGCCTGATCACGAAGAGAGAAACCGGTTTCATGGATGTGGACCTGAGCGGCGGCGCGAATTATGGGAACATCTTGACTTGGAACGATAAGGATAGGCCTAAGATCGAGTTGCAGCCGGTGGAGATACAGGTGGATTTGGATACGGAGAGGTTTTACGGGATGTTTGTGGGATTGCTGAAGGCCGAGACGCGAAGAAAATAGACGGAACGGTCGTTGGGCTCTCAAATTGCTCTACACTTAGGGACACTATGGCCGACTATCACTGGAAACCCATCGAACCCCTGTCGGATGCGGAAAAAACAATCGATCTCGGAGATATGCGCCCACTGTACGAAAACTGGCGAGCGTCGAAGAGTCGCCTTCAGGAATCAAGCCCATCGCAACTCGGGGAATTTAACCGACGTCTGATCCGTCGCTTAAGCATCGAGACAGGCATCCTGGAACGCTTATATGACCTCGATCGAGGAACAACGGAGGCACTGGTTGCCCATGGCTTCGCCGAGGATCTGGTCTCCCATTCCAGCACTAATATTGAACCTTCACGACTCATTGACATCCTTCGTGACCAGGAAGCGGCGATCCAACTCGTCATGGACTGTCTCGCAAACAATCGAGTACTAACCAAGAGCTTGGTCCACGAACTTCACACGATCTTGACTCGGCACCAGGATACAACCGCAGCGGTTGATCAATTTGGCAACCGACTTGAAATTCCACTCCTTAAAGGAAAATTTAAGGAGCAGCCCAACAACCCAAAGCGGCCCGATGGGACTGTCCATGAGTATTGCCCCCCCATTCATGTTGACTCCGAGGTAGAGAACCTCCTCGGATGGCTGCCTGAATACGGGAACGAAGATCCTATTATCGTTGCCGCCTGGTTTCACCATCGTTTCACCCAAATCCATCCTTACCAGGATGGAAATGGACGAGTAGCGCGTGCCCTAACGACCTTGATTCTTCTTCGCGCTGATCTACTTCCGCTGGTTGTGGACCGTGATCTTAGGGTGGAGTACATCAACGCTCTTGAATCTGCTGACCAGACACAACTTTCTCTGCTTGCAGAGATGTTCGCTCGATTAGAGCGAACCGCGATCCTCCAGGCTCTCAGCGTTGACGCCGACGCAGAGACTTCACATCAGAAGAGCTTGACCGCGGCTGTTATTGGAAGCCTTGCCGACAAGTTCGGGAAGCGGCGAATTCAGAAATTGGCTGAACTTCGCCAAGTCAACTCGGCGGCTCTCGAGCTCAGGGCGAGAACCCGGACTATGCTTGAGCAAGCGTTCACTGAGATTGGATCAATCCTCAACGAGGTGGGGCAGCCAGACATCCACATTTCTGAGGGCGGTCCGGATCGGAACAATGCCCATTATTACAGGTTCGAGGTCGTGCAGTCGGCAAAGGAGGCGGGCAAGTTTGCAAATTTTGAAGAGGCTCACTATTTCATCAAAGCTTCGATCAGGGTAAACAGGGAACGATTGATCTTTGTAGTTTCGTTTCATCACGTTGGGCGGGAGTTAACCGGTATCATGGAAGCTACCGCTTTTTCGAAGCTCGTCTCCTACGAAGACTCGGATGACCGGGACTCTGTGTCCGAAAGATTCTCCTTGTGTTCAGTTGAGCCGTTCGTGTTCACGCATAAGACTAAAGTGAATGAAGTCGCAGACGCGTTCAGCAGGTGGCTTGACGCGGCTCTTGCTGTTGCACTTAAGGACTACGGCGATCAGCTGTGATATGAAACCCAGGTTTATCGCAGCAGTTGCTCCATCATCTTCCGCCCCTGCACATGCCCCGGATGCCGCTTGAGCAATTCCAGTAGCACCGCCCGAGCCTTGTCCGGCGCGCCTTCCAGCGCATAAACACGCGCCAGGTTGAGGTAAGACTGATCGAACTCTGGCGCCACCCGGATACACTCTTCAAACTTCGCGACCGCTTCGTCCCGGCGTTGGGTTCGCAGATACAGGATTCCGAGATTGTTCAGGGCTTCGGGGTATGCTGGACGCGACTGCAAGGCTCTCTGCAGATGTTCGAGGGCGCGCGTCGTATCTTCGGTTTGCGCAAACACCATGCCCAGCCCGTAGTTCGCCTCCGGATCATTGGGGCTGACTGCAAGCGCGCGCTCAAAAGCTTTGCGGGCATCGCCCCACTGCTTGAGTTGGCGATAGGCGCTGCCGAGATTTTCGAGTGCGACCAGGTGATCGGGGCTCAGCCGCAGGGCCTGATCAAAATATCCGATCGCCTCTTCGGTGCGTCCGTCACGAGCGGAGAGCAGGCCGAGGTTGTTCCAGGAATTCGCCAGCGTGTCCGGATAGCTGGCGTGAAGGTTCACGGCGCGCTCGAAACTCTCGCGCGCCTCGGCCGTCTTCTGCCGGTTCAGATAGACGCTTCCCAGGCCGTATAGAGCCTCGGCACTTTCGGGATTGTCATGGAGGGCTCGCTCAAAGGCGGCGCCGGCCTGATCGTAGTATCCGCGCTGGAAGAAAACTGATCCGTAGGAGAGATAGTTGCGATTAAATTCTGTCGCTTCGGTGACGCCGGGAAAG
>WNFO01006307.1_pt1 | contig 17201 bp, 10 predicted proteins | sample 5400251 | NCBI WGS metagenome assembly WNFO01 (sample SAMN13153354, study PRJNA577476) | soil metagenome | isolation source: 100 cm saprolite under Madrone tree | place: USA:California | collected 2016-06-14
ATGCGATGAAACCAGACGGAGAGCCGGATGCCGGAAATCGGCACGTCCGGTTCGATGAGCGGGGATGGAAAACGGAGCGATTGGCACAGCCTCAAGCCACCGCGTCCATCCTCGACTCTACTCGCTCCATCCGGGCTACAATGCTACGACGCGAGAACACGCATATCGGGGAGGGTCGAGACAAATGAGGCATCTATCGACAAAGGCAAAGGCACTGGCGTTCGCGGCGCTTGTCGCAACCGCAACGCCTAGCCGCGCGCAGCAGGACTATCCGACCAAGCCGATCCATTTCATTGCCACCGAGGTGGTGGGATCGGCGACGGACATTCAGGCGCGTATCATCGCTAAAGGCATGGCTCCGCTGCTTGGCCAGCCGATCGAAATCGAGAACATTTTCGGCGAGCCGGGACTCCAGAAGGCGATCAAGTCCGCGCCCGACGGCTACACCGTGGTTTACGGCGGCGCCGGCACGCTGGCGATCCTGCCGCACATCAAGAAGGTGTCGTTCGATCCGTTGCGGGACCTCACGCCAGTCGGCCGTTTCGTCATCAGCCCGACGCTGCTCGCGGTCAATCCGATGCTGCCTGCCAACAATGTCCAAGCGCTGGTTGCCCTGATGAAGGCCAATCCCGGGATGCTCAAAATGTCGACGGCCGGGGCCGGAACGGCCGGCCACTTCGCGGGCGAGATGTTCATCGCCATGGCCGGCGTAAAGCCGATCGTAGTCCATTATCCGGGCGGCGGCCCGGCGATCGATGCGGTCGTCAACAACGACTCGCAATGGACGATGGCGCCCATCGCGGGCCGCCTTCCCCATGTCCGCAGCGGAAAGCTTCGCGCGCTCGCCACTGGCGGAACATCCCGCCTGCCGGCGCTGCCGGACGTGCCCACGATCGCGGAATCCGGTTACCCCGCTTACAACTCGGTCGGCTGGGCCGGCATCTACGTGCCGAACGGCACGCCGCAACCGATCATCGACAAGCTCAACGCCGCCATCGCCAAGGCCGTCACCGTGCCGGAGGTCAGACAAGAATTCGCCGCGCAGGGCGTCGAGGGCGCGAGCAGCACCCAGGCCGAGGTCGCGAAGATGCTGCAGGATGACTACGTGCATCTCGGTGAATTGGCGCGAAGCATGGGGATTCGGGTGGAGTGAGGGAGCGGGCTCCGGATGGCGTGAGTCCGCCGCGCGCGACGTGCTCCTCGCGATCGAAATGCGTGCCGGTCGCGCCGCCTGGAGCATGTTTGATTAGATCGATCCCCAGTGTCATTGCCCGGCTTGACCGGGCAATCCAGTATCCACCGGTCGGGGGTTACTGGATCGCCCGGTCAAGCCGGGCGATGACAGCATCGTGCGTGTTATTAATGGGAGCCCACCTACAGCTCGGGTGATTTACCGTCGCGACATCATCGCTCCGGCGCAAAGGGCGACGGCGGGCCGAAATGGCGCTTCTTGGGGTCCTTGGCGACCCAAGCGCGATGCTCCGCCTCGACCTGTGCGATCACCGGCAGGAGGTCGGAGATGTCGCCGCTCTGCAGCCGCGCCGCCTTGTCGGGTTGACCGGACTGCTGCCACATATGTGCGAGTTCGCCGGCCCTCCTTCGCGTCTCTGGATGGTCCGCAAGGTCGAGGGAGAGCATGATCGCTATCCCTCGTTCCGCGTCGGACGCAGCGCTCGCCCAATCGCCAAGGTAATGCCTCCATATTGCAAGGTTGTTATGACAAGTTGCTGTGCTCGGATGCCTTTCGCCGTATGCGGCACGGGTCACAGTGAGCGCTTGAGACTTATATTTTTCCTCCTGCTCTCGGCGTGCCGCTTGACCCGGCTCGTTTGCCAAGTCGCCATAGACTGTTCCCAAGTTGGAGAGTGCCCTGCCATACTCCGGCGAGTCGGCACCATAGGCGGCCTTGTGGATCTCTGCGACACGAAGGAGCAGCGTTTCGGCTCCGGCAAAGTCCTTTCGCCTATGGTGCAATGCAGCGAGATTGGTTAACGTAATGGCAAGGCTTGGGTCATTTGCGGCGAGACGCGGTTCCTTTATCTCCAGCGCTTCACGATATGCTTTCTCAGCTTCCTCTAGTCGATCGAGATCGGTGTAGCGCTTCCCCAGATTGTTGAGGCCGGCGGCTAGCTCCAACGGCTCGTCGGTTCGGGTCAGGCGCTTGAGTGCCACCGAGCCCTCCATCAATGCCAACGCACCCGCGTAGTCGCCTCGGGCACTAAGATAGAGACCAGCCTGATTGAACAATAAATCCAGCTCCTCGCCGGCCGCTCCAGTTCGCGGTGCACGGCCCTCCAGCGGCGCAACATGGGGCATAAGGCGGGCGCAGAGCGGCCAGCTCGACGGGTCATCAGTGACAACAGTATTGGGAAACGCCCAACCAACCAGTCGCACGGCCGCTTCGCCCCACAGGGCGCGAGCATCCTCACCCATCCAGTCGCGGGCAACCTCAAGCAGCAGCCGGTGGAAGATGAGGACATTACCAGCAGGGCCGTTTTCCTGCCGCAGAAGGGAAAGCGTGGTGAGCGCGGCCAGCGCATCCTCCCGCAGGAATTTGTCCGCCATTGCGGCGGCGAAGGTGACCGGCAGAACTTCTTTGCTCCGGACATCGGTTAGCAAGCCAAGATCAACGCCATCGGGCGAAAGAAATGCACAAAGGCGAACGATATCGAGAGCGATCTCACCTTTCTCCGCCAACCGAACGGTTTCGAGCGACTTGACGAACGCAGCATAGACCGTGTCGGGATAGTCGCCTGTGGCTCCGGCCGGCCGGGGCAGATTGATGAGGCGCGCGATCTCCGATCCATAGTCGTCGAAACTGACCCCGCTACGTGGACCTAAGTAAACCGCGGCCTGTTCGGCTGCCAGCGGCAGGCCGCCGAGGCGTTTCGCCAGTCGCGTCGCTCCGGCCGCGTCATCGCGCCTGGTGCGCGTCAGAAGATAATCGGCCGTCACCTCGTCCGGCCACTGGTCGAGGCGCGTGACCGGGGCAATGGCCCCGAACTCCGTATTGCGGGACGTAATGAGGCAACGCACGGCGCCCACCGGCAGCCACTTGGCGACGGCATCGGGGTTCGGCGCATTGTCGTAGACCAGGAGCCATTGCTCGGGGAGACTCTTGAGGCGATCGAGGCATGCCCGCACGGCGGCCTCGATGTTCCTGTCCGATGCGATGCCGAGTTTCTCGCCGAGCGCCTGCAGGTCTGCGAGCATGACGGGCTCCTGCTCCGCCCTGATCCACCACAGGCCGCCATAGAGGCCGCCGAAACGGTGGCAGTACTCCGCCGCCAGCGTGGTCTTGCCGATGCCGCCCATCCCGGCGAACGCCGTGATGGCGGCGTGCGTCCTCGCCAAGAGCGATTGATGCAGCGTGATCAGTGCCTCGAACCGTCCGGTGAAGTTCGGGTTGGGTCGATAAAGCACGTTGAAGATCTTCGGCAGCGGCAGCCCGGCGCGCCAGCGGTCGCGCGATTCCGTTTCTTCCCTTGCCTTGAGACGTTTGACGACGCGAGCGGCGGCCTCAGCGGGCGTCAGGCCCTTGACGTCGATGCGCGAGAGCATCGCCATCAGCGGCGTAAATGTCGTCTCGCGCAGAACGACCGGGATCAGCTTGCGCTTGTCGCCGATCGGGTCCTGCCAGAAGCTGGCGTAGAGTTCCGCCTTCGAATAGACGGCCTTGTCCTTGGTGTAATCGGGCGAATAAAGCGCCAGCGTCTGGGCGCTGTTCATCAGCGCCTCGTCCATCCAGATCGGGACGTTGCCGCCGGGACCGACGTCGCGCGGATGATAGAACGTGGAAAAGCCTTCCGCCCTCAGAGCAGCGTCGATCGCCTCAGCGAACGCGAGGTCGGCGCTGTTGAAGCTGATGAAGAAGTCCCGCGGAGCTTTGGCGTCGGCCACTCTGGCATCCCCTCAACTTTAAGTTGGAGGCTGCCAGAAGCACATTGAAGGCACAAGTGGATGTAATGATTCAATGGCCGTTTAAACACTTCGGACCTCATCCTGAGGAGGCCGCGCTCTTGCGCGGCCGTCTCGAAGGATGGACCCAGGCACTGACTCGTCCCATCCTTCGAGACGCATCGCTACGCGATGCTCCTCAGGATAAGGTCCGAATTTGTTTCTCGCGCGCTCGATACGCATCCCTACCCAGCCGTCGATCGCTCCACGTTGGCGATCCGGCTCGGCACGCCGAATTCGCGGCGGCAGACGTCGGCCAGCACCGCGATGCCCTCGCGGATCTCCGCGTGAGATGGATTGCCGAAACACAACCGCAGCCGGCTCTTGCCATAGGGCTTGTCGGGCGACCACTCGAAGCCTGGATTGATGGAGACCCCGGCCGCAAGGGCGGCCTGGGCGAGCTTTTGGGTGTCGACGATGTCGGGCAGCTTGACCCACAGGAAAATGCCGCCCTTCGGATCATCGAACTCGGCTGCGGTGCCGAACTGCTCGGCGAGGGATTCCATCATGGTTTCGAGCTTTGCCCGCAACGCCCGCGTCAGCTCCGGCACATGGGCGGCAAAATGCGGTGCGCAATATTCGGCGAGCACCATCTGCTCAAGGGCGCCGGAGCCGGCGTCGGTCTTGAGCGGCAGCATGCGCGACAGCACCGACCAGTCCGCCACCACATAGCCGATCCGCAGCGCCGGCGCGATCGATTTGGAAAACGAGCCGATGTGGATGACGTTGCGGCTCTTGCTCAGGGCGTAGATCGCCGGCGGCCGTTTGCCGTCCCAGATCAGGTCGGCGTAGCAGTCGTCTTCGAAGATCGGCACGTTGTGGGCCTCCGCAAGACGCAGCAGCCCCAGCCGTCGCTCTTCCCCCATGATGGCGCCGGTCGGGTTTTGCACGGTCGGGATGGTGTAGATGTACTTCGGGCGGATGCCGCGTCCCTTGAGGTCGTCGAGCGCGGCGGACAGTGCATCGAGGCGCACGCCCTCGTGATCGAGCGGAACCCCGATGGTGTTGACGCCGAGGCGGGCAAGACGGCTGAGCGAACCGAAATAGGTGACCTGCTCGACCAGCACGGTGTCGCCGCGCGAAAGCAGCACGCCGTTGACGAGCTCGATGCCCTGCAGCGATCCGGAGGTGATGAGAATCTCGTCGGCCGCACAGGAAATCCCCGCGTCGCGCTTGAGCTTTTCGACCAGGAATTGGCGTAGCCGCCGGTAGCCGAGGGGGCCGCTTTCGAGCCCATAGGTCGCAAGCGTCCTGCCCTCGCGCTTGAGCACCGCAGTGGCAGCCGCGATCAATTCCTCGACCGGCACCTGTGCGGCATCGTTGTGGCCGCCAGTGAAGTTATACTTGGGAAACCCGTTCCACTTGACTGCCGGCGCCGGCAAACCGGCCGGCAGCAGGGGCGCGAAGTCGAACGGTCTGGCGGCGGTCGTGGGTGCAGCTTGGCTCATGATCTCTCCCGGTGCTCTAGAGCGGGATGACTTTTCTCCGAATCGTCATCCCGCTCCAGCTTATTGTTGGAGCATGATCTTTTCCGAAAACCGGTTCCCACTTTTCGGGATCATGCTCTAAGGCGTAAGCGTCCGGGCGACCCGGAAACCCACATAATGGACGCGGTCGTCCGGGTCGGCCCAGATGCGGACGGCGGCACGGAGGTTCTTCGGGAAATTGTACCACGAACCGCCGCGGACGGGGCGGAGACCGCAAACGGGTTCTGGCACTTGGAGCCGGTGTCATAGTCGAAGCAGCCTACGATATCGTCACGAACGGCTGGTCCTTCACCGCCGCGACCAGGCCGTTGAACGCCTCGTTCACCTTCGGCCATGCGGGCAGCTCCGCCACGTTGTCGAGCCAGCGCTTGATGTTCGGATAGGCGGAAAAATCGACCTTGATGATCTCGCCGATCGACACCAGGCAGGCGCCGAAATAGTCCGCAATCGTCAGCTGATCGCCGACGAGATAATTCTTGTCCGGGCCGATCCAGTAGTCGTTGAGCACCTTCAGCCAGCGCTTGGAGTGTTCCTTCCCCATTTCGAGGGTCGCGGCCTGGGCCTCGTCGCTGCGCCGCTTGAGATTTGGGAAGAGCTGCGGGTAGCACAGCCCGTAGCCGAAATCGCGATAGAAGTTGGTGTTGATCCAATCCATCACCTCGTTGACCTTGGCCCGCTGCTTGAGGTCCTTGGGGTAGGCGGGCGAGCCGACTTTATCGGCAAGATATTTCAAAATCGCGGAGCTTTCCGTGAGCCGCAGGTCGCCGTCTTCCAGCATCGGCACCAGGCAGTTCGGATTGACGGCGGAATAGGGCGGACTGTATTGCGCGCCCGTCATGATATCGACCACCTCTTCTTCCACCGGAATCCGGTGCTCGGCTACGAACAGCCGTATGGGCCTGCTCGTTGTCGATATCGGGTGCATGTAGAGTTTCATGGGTCTTGCCTCCCTGGGTATGTCGCCGCCGTACCGGAGCGTGTTTCAATCGCGTTGAGCATCGCACGCGGGCTTCGCCCGCGTAACCATCCGCTGCGCAAAAAGTGTTTTGCTTTCGATGGATTGCCGGGTCAAGCCCAGCGATGGCGGCAGACGCGTCAGGTGGGCAAAATCGCACCCTCTCCACATGCCTTGTCGGTCCAAGGCGGAGCCTCGTCAGTAGGTCAATGTTGTCCCGGCGATATGGAATGTAAGGAAAAACCACGCGATCATTACGCTACTCGCGGCAATCAGAGAGTGATGGATGCGCGACCATCGGCTACCCGCGGCATTTCGCCAGAACAGCGCAGCGGCCCATAGAGTCAGAATCGCGCCGAAAACGCCGAGCCATGCGAGGGCATAGAACACAAGCAGCAGGGGATCCAGAGCGTCATTGAGAACGGTGGGATCTATGCCGGGCATGATGGAAAGAACGGCGGTCGCAACGATAACAATCGCATCGATGAGCAAGACCAGCCTTACGGCGAGAAATTTGCGCCGATCGCCGCTGTTTTGGCTCCATCGCCTTTTGCGCCAGTAACGCCATAGCGCCGCAACCGGCCAGGCCAGCAGCGTCAGGAAAACGACCGCCGCGCTCATGGCAAACGCTGGTCCGATCCACCGCAGATCGAGAGACCAGGGAACGCGCTGGAAACGAAGGGCCGGATTGGCAATATAAGACTCGGAGCCACCGTCGTCTATGAAGGCAATGCGCCCGAATGCTGGCCCCTCGTAGAGATTCCGTTCAACGCGCTTAAACGTCTCGCCATCACCGAACGGCCAGATCGCAAAAAACAATCTTACATTCGCGGCGCCGTCGATCTTGACGACACGCTGCGACACCAAATCACTCAATCTCGTGAAAGACGACTCCGTGCGCCGGCTCAAATGGTAGATGCCAGCCACGCCCGCGTCGCGGGAGAGGGTGGTGGCGTGCGCGTCGGCCGCTTCCGGCGCTTTGGGCAGAAAGCGTTCCGCGATTACAGTTACGGGATCGGGTATCTCCTTTATCTCCTTCAGTGCCTTGATTTCGCCGATTCCATCGAGCGACACGAAAATTCCAACTCCCTGCTCGGGGAAAATCGTCAAATCGCTGGAAAAGGTTATCGTTCCGCCGCCGTGCCCGATCGAGGCGTGGCCCGCCACTTTCGTTCCGGAGAATACCAGGCCGAGGTATCCAGCGGGCGTCGCGTTGCTTGGCGCCATCATCTCGTCGAGCCGCGCCTCGGAAAGGGCGCGAACGCCGTCGAGCGCGCCGCCGTTCATCAGCGCGCGGATGAAGCGGCCCATATCCGTCCCGGTCGCCGAAAGCCCTCCGGCTGGTGCCGGGATCGTTTCGAAAAACGCCAGCGGTGGCTGGTCCGATCTGCGATAACCTTTCGCCATCTGCGGCGCGAGATCGTTCGGCAATGGTTGCCGGAAGGTCGAATGGCTCATGCCGAGCGGATCGAGAATATGCCGCTGAATATATGAGGCGTAGGGTTCACCCGAAACCCGCTCGACGATATATCCGGCGAGCGCGACGCCATAATTGGAATAGGCCTCGACATCGCCTTTGGGAAAGAGACGTCGAGGCAGGTTTATTGCAAGCCAGCGCCCGAGCGGTTCGGGTTCGCGGTCCCTTGAGAACAGTCCCTTCCAATGATCCTCGAAGCCGGCACGATGCGTCAAAAGACGGCGGAGCGTGACGGGAACGCCGCCTTCCGGCGTCGGAATGGCGAAGTCGATATAACCGTTCACGTCGCGATCAAGGTCGAGCCTGCCCGCGTCTACGAGCTGCATGACCGCGATGCCGGTGAAAAGCTTCGAGATCGATCCCGGTCGCACCAGAGTCGCATCGGCGGTGAATGGCTTCCTGGCCTCGATGTCCGAGAAGCCATAGCCCTTGGCAAAGACCAGGGCATCGCGCTTCACCACGACCACCACCGCGCCCGGACCTTTGCGCTTGTCGATCCACTCCGCCATCAGCGGGTCGACCACGCTGGCGAGATTGGCAGCCGTTAGCTCAAGCGGCGCTTGCGGCACCGGTGAATCTGCGACTGCGCGAAACGCTGCCATGCCGAACGCCACTGAGAAGGCGAAGCGCAAAAAGCGGGTGACATGAAGGGAGTTCATGGAAAATCCCTTTTGAAGAACAGACCCGATTTTCCGAAATCGCACCAGCCGTAATGTAACGTCGTGGTGCAGGCGCATTGCCCGCCAACTCGCGGCCAGTGCCCACAAGGACCGCGTCGGAGAAGCGCAGCCTGCCCCCTCCCTACCTTCCCCGCAAGCGGGGGAGGGTAGGGAGGGGCGGCACGTCACCCCACCCTCAACACATCTCACCCGGCGCGCACGTAGCCGTAGCGCAGGTTCGACGGCTCTTTGGCGGCGCGTTCGTATTCGTTCTTGAGGCTCGCCAGCCGGTCCTCCGAATAGGCCGGCATCGTGGTGTTTTCCGCCGCCTTGAGGTTGAGCCGGTAGAGGCGCGTCGCATTGATGCCGAAGATCAGCTGCTTGACCCCGCTATTGGCGCCGCCGAGCGGCGCGAAGCCGTACTTCTTTTGCATGTCCTCGGGGATCTCGAGCCGCCGCAGCGCCTCGATCTGCCACTGCGGTGAACCGTACCACACCGAGTCGGTGCCCCACATGACGTGATCCACGCCGAAGCCCTTGATCAGCGTGCCGACGAGGGCCGCGCAGAATTTCGGGTGCGCGACGGCCGAATTGGCAAACGATGTGCCGATCTCCGCATAGACGTTGGTGACGCCGAACCGCTGCGGGATTTCCGCAAGATCGGTCGCCCACTTGATGCGGCCGGACGCCTCGAACTCTGCCCACGCCTGGTCGGGCAGCTCGAGGAACGGGCGCAGCGCCGCGTGATAGACCACGAAGTTCATCTGCGGCCAGTCCTTGGCGGCCTTGCCGATGTCCCAGGCGGTGGCGTATTCCCACACGCCCGCGAAGGACTTCTCATAGTCGGGCGGCAGCAAGCCCTTGTGGATGCAGAGCGTCGTGATGCCGGCTTTGACCGCCTTCTCGTAGAACGGATACATCACCTGCTCGTCGTCGAGGCGCCATGGGAATTTCGACGGGCCGAGCGGGTCGCCGATGGTGTAGGACTTCCAGGAATCCGGTTTGTAGACCTCGATCGCCTTGTCGACCTCCTCCATCCAGCCGGGCTGTTTCGGCGTGATCACCGAGTGCGCGAGCAGCCGCCGCGAGCCGGCGAAATCGTTGATCATCGCCCGCGCGGCCACGATCTGCTCGTTCGACAAGAGCCACCAGCTCGGGTCGTCGAACGGCGCCCCGCTCAAGAGCGCGAGGTTGGTGTCGCTGTCGTAGTAGATCTCCTTGACGTAGTTCTGGAATTTGTAGCGGGCGAGCGACGTGACGCCCTCTTCCTTCATTTTCGGATTCCAGTGCTGGCTGGCGAACTGGCCGAGGCCGAGCAGTTCCTCGTGCTTGAAATCGTCGCGCACGAAATGGGTCTGCACATCGAAGATGAACTGGCCGGCGAGGCTCTGCGCCCGCGCCAGCATCATTTCGGGATCATGGGACTCGGCTGCCTCGACCTGGAACACCGGGCCATAGATCTCGTTCATGGCGAGGAAAGCCGCCGCCATCCCGCAGCTCGTGCGCATGAACTGGCGGCGGCTTAAGCCCAGCCGCTTGCCGTTGAGGTCCGCGAGCTCGTTGATGCGCGCCTCGACCCGCTTCTGCGTCGCGCTCTGCGGGGGCGGCAGATACTCGCCGTTCGACACGATCTGGGTCGGTATCGGCGTCGCGGCCGAGGCCTCCTCGGCACCCGCGACAAGGCGCTGTTCTCTTTCACTGAGCCAACTACCCATCGTCGTCCTCCCTTAAGTCTGATTGACCTGGAGCACGTTTCGGAAGTGGCCACTTGCATCCGAACGTGGTCGAACCTTAGAACCACCGGGCCGAACGCGCGCCAATTGGTTGCTAGCGTGGAAAATCTACACGCTCCGTTTGCCGAAATCATGGCCTTGCTGACAACGAACCGTGCAGGGGCGGTGTTCCTCCAGCATTGGGTGCTGCAGGGGCGCCCCTCGGATTGCCGGCGAAAATGTAAGCCTATGTCAGCGCGTAACGTGCGGCCCGGATTGGCGAAATCCGACATCCGCGTGAGTTCCCGTTCACTGTGCGTTCAATGAGGTCGGATCGGCATGATTGAGGCCATCGACCGGGGCGCCGGTTCCAATAGGTCTTCCGGCGCAAAATCGCTGATCGCGCTGCGCGGCGTCAGCCGTATTCATGACGGCGGCGCCATAGCGGCGCTTAGAAACGTCGACCTGCAAATCAGAGAGGGCGATTGTGTCGCCGTCGTCGGCGCCAGCGGCAGCGGCAAGAGCAGCCTCGTCAATATCCTGTGCGGCATCGATTATCCGACCTCCGGGCATGTGATTTGGCAGGGGCGGCCTATTCGCAAAAAAAAGGATTGGGTATGGTTGCGGCGCTTGCGCATCGGCATCGTGTTTCAGGAATTCAACCTCATTCCGACCCTTACGGCGCTGGAAAACGTCGAACTCGCACTTCTTGGCCGCGGCATGTCGGCAAAGCATCGGTATACCCGCGCCGGGATGGTGCTGGGCCGCGTCGGTCTCGATCATCGTCCGCACCATCTGGTCACCAGGCTTTCGGGCGGCGAGCGTCAGCGCGTGGCGATCGCGCGCGCCATCGTCAGCGAGCCGAAGCTGCTGCTTGCCGATGAGCCGACCGGGAATCTCGACAGCGCCAGCGCCGAAAAGATCGCCGATCTCCTGTTCGATCTGCAGGAGATGAGCGGCATGACGCTCATTCTGGTCACGCACGACGATGCGCTCGCGGCCCGGTGTACCCGGCAGATCAGGCTGCGCGACGGCACCGTTGTGGAAGATACGCTGCGGGCGTTGATCTCCGGGTCGATCGGAGCCAAGTCCAAAATATGAAGTCCAAGATATGAAGTCCAAAATATGAAGTCCAAAATATGAAGTCCAAAATATGAACTCCAAGACATGAACCTCGTCAGCCTTGCCCTTCGCAATCTCAAGCGGCGTCCGGTCCGCACCTGCCTGTCCGTCCTCGGCATCGCCTTGGCGGTCGGCAGCGCGCTCGCGCTCACGGCCCTGTCACGCAGCATTCAGGACAGCACGCGTGAAGGCATGGACGAGATCGGCGGCGACCTTGTCGTCATGCAGAAAGGCGCATCCGACATTTTCGGCGGCTTCATCCCGGAGGCAACCGCGGCACGCATTGCGGCGATCTCCGGCGTCGCGCGGGCGTCGGGAGTGCTTGTGGCGTTCGCCCCCAGCCGTACTGGCAACAACATCCTCACTTTCGGATGGCCCGATACGAGCGACCGGTGGAAAAAGGTTCCCCTGCGCGAAGGTCGCGTGCCGACTGCCGGGGAACGCCACGTGGCGGTGCTCGGCGACACCGCGGCGGTTTCATTGGGTAAAAAGCTCAATGACGAGCTCGATCTTTTTGGCGAGACCTTCCGCGTCGTCGGCATCGCGGGTTACGCCTCGATCGTCAATCGTGGCCTGGTCGTCGTGCCGCTCGTCGATCTGCAGGAAGCGAGTTACCGGCCGCGTCAGGTCACCATCGCGCAAGTCAGCGTGCAGAATAATGGAGATCGCACCGAACTCGCGCGCATCCGCGAGGAAATCGAGGCCCTGGGCAATGTGGTTGCCGCGGCCCCGAATGAAGTTCTCGATCACGATCGTAATTTTGCAATCTTCGAGGCGGTGTCGCTCGCGATCGTGGTTGTCGCATTGGGAATGACCGCACTCAACGTGCTGACCGCATTGGTGCTGGCAACGCAGGAGCGCACCCGCGAGATCGGCATTTTCGCGGCGATCGGGTGGACCAGCGGCCGCATCATGAAATCGATCGTGATCGAGGGAATGTTGATGTGCGCGATCGGCTGCAGTCTTGGCGTTCTCTTGAGCTTCCTCGCCGCCTATGCGTTTCCTCGCATACCGACAATCGGCAATCTGATTTCGTTCAAGCTGAGCGTTGGATTGATCGCTCCGGTCATCGGCGCGGCCTTCGTGCTCTGTGTTCTCGGCGCCTTGCTGCCGGCGTGGCGGGCGGTGCGGATGCTCCCGGCCGAGGCGCTGCGGCGCATGTAAGTGCCCAGTTCAGAGGATTGAAGTGCTGGCGCTTACCACGCCGCCCATACGCAGGTGCCAGCGCAGGTGAGGCCCGGTATCGACCCAACGCCGCGGCCACAACCATCACCCACAACACAGAGCTTGCCAGGCGGGAATGTCTCTCATGCGCCGGAACATTCTGGGCAATTAGTAATTTCCTTATCAATACCGTTGGTCAACCAAGAATGGAATGGAATTCATGTCTGACCCCCGCTTCAGCGACCGCAACGATCAGTCGCGCCGTTACGGTGTCCGAGGGGCTAACGGAGCCGGATTTTGGCCGTGGCTAACTGCCGCCCTCACCGCTCTCGGGACTCTAATAGGGCTGCTTATTGGATATAACTGGGCTGATCATAGGAGCGCTCAATTGAGCCCGCCTACAACGACTGGTTCGGTCCCATCGCAGCCGCGACCCAATCCGTGACCGCGCCTAACGTCACCGCGCTAACGTCACTGCCGTCGCACCGCAAGTAGCTTCGTCGCCGGCACCTTAAATTGTTCGGCTGCTTTCGCACGGCGTCGGCTTCATCAGTGTCTTCCATCGGTGCCGACCGGCCTGCGCTTGGCGGCGGCGCGGTAGATCTCCGAATCACATGCAGCGTCATTCTGGGGCGCCGCCAACGGGACCGGCCGGTGACTGGCTCCGCGGCGAGCCCGGAATCCATAGCCACCGGCCGGGGGTATCGATCCGGCTCGCCAGCTTACGGGGGCGCCCCGGAATGACGGTCCGCGTTTGCGGATGGCGCAATCCAGGACATCTGCAGAACGCCGCGGGGGGGCCATAACGCAGGTGTGATCGCCTCGTTCACCTGGCCGGCTTGATCTTGGGCTAGTGACGAATTACTAAATGCGTCAGCATTCAGTTGGCCGCTCTTTTTATTGCACCGGCAGGGGATACCGTTGAATTCGCAGGCCAGAACCAAGCCCGACGATACGCGGGCCCGGATTATGGACACCGCCGAGGCGCTGTTCCGGCGGCTTGGTTTTGCCAAGACGGCGGTGGCGGATATAGCGGCCGAGCTCGACATGTCGCCCGCCAATGTCTACCGCTTTTTCCCGTCCAAGAACGCGATCGTCGAGGCGATCTGCCGGCGCTTCCTCGGCGAGATCGACCGCAAGGCCTGGGCGGTAGCCCGCGCCAAGGGCCCGGCCAGCCAGCGAATCGAGCGGCTGATTCTCGAGATTCTCGCTTATCACAAAGAGAACGTGCTCACCGAGCAGCGCGTCAACGACATGGTCGTGGCGGCGATCGAATTGAGTTGGGATGCGATCCGGGCACACAAGGAGGTCATGCGCACGGTGATGGAAGTGATCCTGCGCGACGGCATCGAGGCCGGTGAATTCGAGAACGTCGAGCCGCGCGAGACTGCCGAGCTGATCCTTCGCTCCATGTTGTGCTTCACCCACCCCATGATCGTCGGGCAGTGCCTTGAGGAAGGACAGGATCTGGAGACCGAGGCTCGCGCGTCCGTCAGGTTCGCTCTCCGCGCCATCACCCCCCGGTAACGCCATGTCGAACCAGTCGAGAGCACGATCTTGTCTGATGGGTGATGAAAAACGGATTTCATCACTTATTAGTGATCACCGACCGCTCCTCCCGGGAAAGGGGCCACCACCGGATAACCGACCGCAAAGGAGTGTCATCATGCCCTTGCCGACCTCACACCAGCACACCCGCTCCCCCGTCCTCCGCAAGCGGGGGGGGAGGGGGCTTCGCGCCATCGGGGCAATCGTGGCCGTGGTCGCGCTCGCCCCCGCTCTCAGCGCATGCAACGACGCGGCAACGTCCGCGACCGCGACGCCGGTGCGGCCGGTGCAGGTGCAGCGCGTGGCATTTGTCCCCGCGAACGAGAATCGTGAGTTTGCCGGCGTGGTACGGGCGCGCTACGAGACCGACCTTGGATTCAGGGTCGCCGGCAAGATGGTGGCGCGTCTCGTCAATGTGGGCGATCGGGTCCGGGCAGGCGATGCGGTGGCGCGGCTCGATCCGCGTGATCTCCAATTGCAGGTCGAAAGCGCTGACGCCGAACTCACGGCCGCCACGTCGAATCTCGCCCAAGCCGCCGCTGATGAGTTGCGCTACCAGAGCCTTCGGAGCCGCGGCTACGCGGCGGTGGCGGACTATGAACGCAAGAAAGCCGCCAAGGACGAGGCCGAGGGGCGGATGGAGCGGGCGCGGCGTGCGCTCGACCTCGCCCACAATCAGCTCGGCTATACGGACCTCAAGGCCGACGCCGATGGCGTGATCACCGCAGCGCTGGCCGAATCAGGACAAGTGGTGGCGCTGGGCCAGGCGGTCGCGCGGCTTGCACATCGTGGCGAGATGGAAGCCGTCGTCTCGCTGCCGGAGACCCGGCTCAGCGAAGCGCGCCAGTCGGACGCGAGCGTGCGGCTGTGGTCGGACCCGAACCGCCGATTTTCGGCGCGGCTACGCGAGTTGTCGCCACAGGCGGATGCCGCCACCCGCACCTATGCGGCGCGCTTCACCATCGAGAACCCGGACGACGCGGTGGCGCTCGGCATGACGGCGACGGTCGTGCTGTCGCACCCGACCGGCACCATGGTCGCCATGGTGCCGCTCGCTGCGATCCTTAACCGCGGCACCGGCCCTACGGTCTATCGCGTCGACGATACCGGCGTGCTGGAGCGCCGGCCGGTTGCGATGTCGTCCTTCAACGACGTTGCCGCACTCATCACCTCCGGTCTCGAGGACGGCGACCAGATCGTCACCCTGGGCGTCCAGATGCTGCAAGCCGGACAGAAAGTCCGCGCCGTCATGGGGCGCGTCGTCGAGGGCCGGTGAGAGTGGGAGAACAAACTCGAACCTCATCCTGAGGAGGCCGCCCTCTTGGGCGGCCGTCTCGAAGGATGGATGCACGGCACGGACTCGCTGCCATCCTTCGAGACGCGCCCTTCGGGCGCTCCTCAGGATGAGGCGGTAAATGCCTCACAGCCACTGAAAGGAACCGGTCATGTCGCGCTTCAATCTCTCCCAATGGGCGATCACGCACCGCGCGCTGGTGCTGTTCATGATCCTGGTCCTCGGCGCGGCCGGCGCTTACTCCTACCTCAATCTCGGCCGCGGCGAGGATCCCTCCTTCACCATCAAGAACATGATCGTGAACGTCGCCTGGCCGGGTGCGACGGCGACCGAAATGCAGACGCAGGTCGCCGACAAGATCGAGAAGAAGCTGCAGGAACTGCCGTGGCTCGATCGCGTCGAAACCTACTCCCAGCCTGGCGCGTCGTTCATTCAGGTCATCCTCATCGACCGCACGCCGCCTGCCAAGGTCAAGGACTTGTGGTACCAGGTGCGCAAGAAGGTCGGCGATATCAGGGGCGATCTGCCGGCCGGCATCATCGGCCCGAACTTCAACGACGAGTATGGCGACGTCTATTCGGTGGTCTACATGCTCACGGCGGATGGCCTCGGCCTTGCCGACCTCAAGGCGCGCGCCGAAGACATTCGTCAACGCCTGCTGCGGGTTCCGAACGTCAACAAGGTGAACTTCATCGGCGACCAGCCGGAAAAGATCTTCGTCGAATTCAGCCACGCCAAACTGGCGACGCTCGGCATCACGCCGCAACAGGTTTTCGATAGCGTCATCAAGCAGAACGCGGTGCAGGCCGGAGGCTCCGTCGACACCTCGGCCGACCGCGTCAATCTGCGTGTGACGGGCGGCTTCACCGGCGTCGAAGCCATTCGGTCGGTGCCGGTAGAGGCCAACGGACGCGTGTTCCGGCTGAGCGACATCGCCACCGGCAAGCGCGGCTACCAGGACCCGCCCGCCTTCCTGGTTCGCCAGGACGGCAAGCCGGCGCTTGGTCTTGGCGTGTCCATGCAGGATGGCGCCAACATCATCACGTTGGGCGAAGACCTCAGGCGCGCCATGCAGGCAATCGCCGCCGAGCTGCCGGTCGGCATCGAGGTCACCCAGATCGCGGATCAGCCCCATATCGTCGAGCAGTCGATTTCGGAATTCGTCGAGACCTTTGCGGAGGCGCTGGGCATCGTGCTCCTCGTCAGCTTCATCTCGCTCGGCTGGCGCACCGGCATCGTGGTGGCGCTCTCGGTGCCGCTGGTGCTGGCGATCGTGCTTGCCTTGATGTACACGGCCGGCGTCGATCTCCACCGCATCACCCTCGGCGCGTTGATCATTGCGCTCGGGCTCCTGGTCGACGACGCCATCATCGCCATCGAGATGATGGTGGTGAAGATGGAGCAGGGCTTCGACCGCGCCCGCGCCGCCACCTTCGCATGGAATTCGACGGCGTTCCCGATGCTGACCGGCACGCTGGTGACGGCGGCCGGCTTCTTGCCGGTCGGCTTTGCGAAATCGAGTGCGGGCGAGTATGCGGGCGGCATCTTCTGGGTCGTCGGCCTCGCCTTGCTGGCCTCGTGGCTGGTGGCAGTGATGTTCACGCCCTATCTCGGGTTCAAGCTCCTGCCGAACCTCGCCAAGGCCCATGCGCGCGACAATCCGGACGCCATCTACGACACCCGCATCTACCGCACCCTGCGCCGCACCATCGAATTTGCGCTGCGCTGGCGCCGTAGCGTCGTCGCCCTCACGGTGCTGACTTTTGTGGCCGCGATAGGCGGGTTCGGCTTCGTCCAGCAGCAGTTCTTCCCGACCTCCTCCCGCA
>WNFO01001817.1_pt1 | contig 17186 bp, 21 predicted proteins | sample 5400251 | NCBI WGS metagenome assembly WNFO01 (sample SAMN13153354, study PRJNA577476) | soil metagenome | isolation source: 100 cm saprolite under Madrone tree | place: USA:California | collected 2016-06-14
CCCCCGCTCCGTCCGAGGCCCCAGCGCTTGCTTCCTTCATTAACTTTGCCAGCCCTTCCTTTCTACCGGTATTAATAAACCCCATTTATTCCGTAGGCTATAACTAATCAGGTACCGCATCCCCGACCACATCGCGCCTGCGCATCACACTCCAAGCGCTTAGGTGACTTCCCTCGCCTCGAGCAGCAGCACGTACGGGTACATTCCGCACCATTCAGCTCGAGCATGAGCATGGATCAGGATCAGCAAGACTCTCCCATTCCAATTGCAAGCTCTTCCAATGGCAGACTCTCAGGGAAACCCTGGAAACACCAAAAATCACCAACTGTGTGAGTGCGACATGCCGGTGTCCGTGTCTGTTATCCCCACCCACCAGTATTCCACCTCAGCCGTTCACACCTGCAGCCAGGTCTAAAATCGAGGAGCTTCCACGATAGGATGGAAAAAGCCAGTAAAGCGCAAGCCATAAAAAAATTGCAAACGGAGCTCAAGGAGGAAAAACAGGCAGAAATTCAACGGTGAGATCTTCCGTACTCCCGTCTCGTATTCTTTCTACACTGTGTTTACTTCTGGCAGGAGGCGGGAGGTGACGTTAGAGCGAAGGAAGGCTGCGGAGGAGCGGAAGCGAGCAGAGGAACTCAAGGCTCAGGTACGTGTTACGCCAATACAACCTCACCCCGTCTCATGTCGCCCAGCTCGGTGCTAAAAAAGCAGCGCGACTACGGCGGAAAGCTGGTCGTTCCAAGAAGGTTTCACATTGACCATTATCCGTTGGCGTCCGATTCTCCCCCATACATCATAGTTTTGTGTTGAATAAGTAGCATATGCAGCAAGTGTTATATGAATGTGAAGCAAGCGGTCTGCAAACTCCCTACACCTCCCAGGTGGTATCTGGCTCGCCCTTGGTAAATGATTTATCAAGCCCGGCAATAACACTCTCGCAGAGTGGACATGCACTGGCAAGAATGTCTTCCAACTCTGATCTCAACTTTTCAAGTCGTTTTCCCGTCGCGCTCTCAACTAATGCGTTCTTCTGCGCACCGCCAATACCCGGTATCCATCCCGCAGGTGACGTTATGACCGTTACGAGTGCATCTGGCATGATGAGGTCGCGCAGGCGATCGCCCGCAGAGAGCAGGTTGCGCCCTATGGAGTTGGTTTGACGTTGCCCATTCTGGGCCGGCGTCTGGGCCGAGAGGCTTTGGGAAAGCAATGTTCGTTGCGCTCCAGGCTGCCATGAAGCAACACTTCCATCTATCGGTGTAACATCACTTTGGTCAATCGTACCAGCTCTCCCCTTGACGATTTCGTCCTGAAGAGCGAGCAACCGTCGGAGTGCATGTGCAGGCAGATATTCCTTTGTCTAATAATAATTAGGGAATGACATGTGGTCCAGTTAACGCTTAAGAATCTGTCACTCACCAGGCCAACGAGACAGTCAGCATGGAAAGCATGGTGACATGGGAATACGTAAAACTGCCGTGTCAGGATTGGGATCGAGCACACTGAGCACCTCTCTCCAGCATCGACGGTAATGAAGCGGTTCTTCAATCCAACGATGTACTCTTTCATTGATTCAGCGCTCCGCGTCGCTTCATCCATTTCGTTCTTGAGAGCTTCGATCTGGGCCGAATAAGACTCCAACGCATTCGCTATCTCGTCTTTGAAGTCATCAATGACCACAAAGTCCGGGAAGAACGGAAGGATGTCCTCAATTTTGAGCAAGTCAGTGCTTTCGAGGAACTTCATGGCCCTGCCAAGGTAGTCAGCGAAATCTCGAGCATCGTGAGCCATTCTTACACCCACATCTTAATATCTTTCTTGTCTTGAACCACAAATTTCGCTATCTTCAACCAGAGCTTCTTACGCAGCTGTGGGTCGTCCTCCGGCTTATCGGCATTGAGTTTTGCGAGCTCCAGGTCGCCCTTTTCCAAGGCTAGATCAACGCTACTCTCCCACAGGCCCATCTGCGAATAGATATGCACGCAAGGCTGGATCCTGCCTGTCTCGCTGCACAAGCGCAGGGCATAGTCGAGGTCATAATAAGGCTTCCCTGTGACAGAATCGACAGGGACTGTCGCCAAGAAGCGTAGTAGAGGGCCGTCATCCTCGGGAGACCCAGCAACTGGCGGTGCGTGTAACGTGATGAAGAGGTTGTGCAAGGTGGAGGACGTGTTAAGTTGTTCGAAAATGACATGATTCAAGTAGCGGGTAGCCTGATTAGGCGAGAGAGGGTCACGCGGCGCGAGCTGGAATTGCAAGAGGGCAGGAACGAGACGGAGTGGGTCGAGAGCAGGTTGGCGTATCCACGAGTCAACTGTATCGCGCGGTGCATTCCTCATAAGAACGGGTCCGAATTGATAGTACAACTCCAAGTTTGACTGTCGGTTGATGGCGTCGATGGCTTTGACCCAGTCCTCTTCAAGGATCCAATGTTCTACAACACGTTCAAAGTCGCCGATCAAGGCTGCATAGAAGAGGTACATGTCTGTGCGGCCATGGCTTTGTATCAGTTCGTATACCGTGTTGGGCTCGAGGTCATCCTAAGCAAGGTCAGTATGAGAACGAAAATGTAAGGGGTGTTCAGATGCTGCACCAACCTTGTGGGACTCTAAAAAGCGTCGAAGGTCTTCCTCTAAAATGGAGCGTTCTGTCTTTACGTTCTCGACGTCATATTGGACCGACGATAAAGCGGTAAGGTCATCCAGCTCATCGTATTTGCCCAGATAGAACTCAACAAGCCATGTTGCAAGCATCACTCGTTGCGTCACATCCTACGTCCATCATGAGCTTCAACGAAAATTAAAGAATTGTCTGACACGCACCGACTTGCGTGTTTGCTCTAACCGCAGCATCAAGTATGATCTTAGTGCGTCGCGCTCGTTGGCGTCTAGAAACTTCAATGCGACGTCCTCGAATGGTATTGAACATTGAGCAAAGGCTTGGGCTGCTGGGAAGTATCGCTGAGTCTTGAGTAACGTCTGTGCTTGCGAAGCAAAGATGAGGTCTCTCTGCCCTGCGGTCTGTTCCCCGAATACCTCAAACCCAGAACGATGACATCCTGTTAAATGCCTTACCTTGGCATATCTGAGTGCGACGTCAAAGTTCTCTTTCTGAAGGTTGATCTTCCAGACATCGCGGTCTTCGTTTCCGACCATAAGTTCGAAAAGGGACTGGTCGGTGTAGGCCCAATACGTCTTGCGCACGAGATCAGCCGTAAGTGCTCGGGCAGTTTCCCCATGTTTCTTTAGGATGCGAAATCAGCTTCGTAAATAACCACAGCTATGTACTTACTAATGGAAGAAGTTCTTCGTGTACCAGACTCTCATTCAGCAGAGATATTGCTGCTATCCGGTCACTATAAAGTAACACGACGTGGAACTCTGTGAGCGTCATGGAGATCGGGAATTCTGGCTGTGGCGGTTCGTGCGATACATTTGGAGATACGGGGCGTGCTGGATAAGGGAATAGCTGTGCCCCATCAATAAAGTCATCGCTTGTCGACTGGAAATTAAATGCTCCGTGATAGATACCAGAACCTGAAAGTTCATGAGTACAACCTCAACCAAAATCATTCAGATTTATACGGACTTGTCATCCAAGCTATTTCTCTTGGCAACGATTGTGATTGCCCGCTGTTGGGGATGTAGTAGTGCAACTCCGAATGCCGAATATTTCCGGGAAGTTCGGATATTTCTTCTCACCGTCAGCTGGATATTGTGAGCAAAACATATTAACGCACTTGGAGCGGCATCTCTGTAAGTGGCAAAGATCATGCCAAACACCCGGCCCCCTTCGTCTGGCCGTCGTGCAAGTGTACCAGAGAACTGATAAATCCGTGAAGTGGTGATGACCACGATAAGCACATTCTTGGGGTCTGTCGAAGGAAAGAAATCGAAATTGAGGCCTGTGATGGGCTGTCGCTCAGGAAGAGTGAAGACAGCGTTCAGGTATCTATCTTGGGATTTGAAAAAGTCTTCTTCTGCATCCAATATGGCCTCGTAGATGGTGCCATTCCTGGCACCTATTAGGATTTCTCGCGTCGAGGTCGAATGAGACGAAGAAAGCAAAGCTGCCTTATTCCAGGCAACAGATTCGATGACCATCTTGAACGTCTTCAATTGTTTGGGCTTCTTCCAGCCCCGAAACAGATACCAATTCTCACCTTCGAGAGAGGTGATTATGAGATGTCGTCCAGAGGGGTCCGTGAATAGTTTATACAGCGGGAATTCTGAGGGCTTTCGAGGGATGGGAATTCTAAGAACCTGGTCGGCGTGTGCTAGCTCGATAAGCACAATGACATTGGAGGATAGACCCATGGCGAGGACATCCGAGGCAACTACGAGGGAGACGAGAGGTGCAGGAAGTGTATACTGGACCCGGCCTAGGTCAAATATTGGCGCGAGGGCAGTCGACGGACTCGTATGCTGGTTGTCGTGCTATACACAAGGTTGAGATGAAGTAACAGTTCAAAGGGAAGGCGCATACTGTTCCCAGTTCGTTCTCTCGTGCATTCTCATGGTCATACGGTGAAGGCTCAAACCCTTCATAACGCATGGGCGGGGCTCCCGTTCCATAAGTAACTCCACCGGGTGCGGGTGCGGCATGCTCAACATCTATGCGTAGCTTTGTTTAGATTCCGAGGATGTACTTCTTAGAGAGGCTCACAATCATCGAACATGTTAGAGACCGTTGACGTTGGTGTCTTCGCATTCAATGGCCAGGATATTATTACCACGTGACCGAATATCGCGGGTTCAGCGGGTTCAGTGGTACATAACACATATCCAAGGCTGACAACAATGATAGCAATAATACAGACAGTTACGAAGACTGCCAGAACGACTAGCGAAACACAAGTAAAGAAGGTACTGAACGGGTGACTCCAAGGGGCGGATGGTGGCTTTTTCAGACTATTTGCGAAGCTTTACAACGCAGGGGTCTAACGCCACGAGAAAGGGGAACAACTGGGAAAGAAGGGCATAGGGATACATAATCTGTGCAGGGATAGCAAGTGGAACTGCAAAATGCACTAGAGGCGTGTGATATCGCACAGCGGATTGAAAAATCAAACGACATCACTGTTATGGGTCTTCCTTCTCTTCTTAACTGGCGGGAGGAGGCCTGATAAGACCAGCCCTTCCTCATTACGATCTTCTAGGTCAAGCTCGGCAGCTGAGCGGGCTCGAAGGACAGGCGAAGACATCAACGTCGAGTCTATCTCACCGTCATCCTCGACGTCCACAGCTTCTTGCTTCAGTGAGAACGCCTCCATAAGGCCAAGGCCGATGGTCTGCTCTTTGAATATCTCGCGGTTTAAAGCCGATTTCATAAGGTTGTCTTCACTGACATAACGCCTCGTCCTGACCACGGGACTGTCTGCGTTAGGGCTTGAGAGAGGAGTAGCAATTGTGCGTCTAGAAGAAAGCTTCCCTAGTTCCGTCATTGTTCCGTAAAGATTCCCAAACAGATCCTCTCCAGGTGACGCAGCCAGTATCCCTTTCATCTTTATTCGAGCAGGCGCAAACATGGGCGCCTTCGAGGCTCGTGGGGTGCAGCGGCTTCCAACACGTCTCAGTGGCGACTCCTCTGCAGGACGGGGGCGATCAAGGCCGAGGCGTTCGGTGATCGGAGTGGGTAAGGAACTAGGAAAAAATAATCTACGAGGGGTTGGCATCGTAGTGCTCCTCCCCGTATCCTTCTTGCTGAAGATGGGGACGCTAGGGGTATTATAGGAACTGGCCTTGCCTTCACGTGGCGCGATTATCACGGGACTGACGTCAATAGCCGATGGCGCGGATATTACTCGGGATGGGCTGGCCTGCTCGCGGGTGACCATGCCCAGTGAGGCGTCCAAAGCAGTGATGTGAAGTGGGTGGCTGGGGCTGGGGAACCGCCACGGTTGATCGGACGGAAGACGTGGAGGAGAGTGACGAAAGGATGGTGTGGTAAGGGGATTATAAGGGGAGATAGGGATAACTGGCACGGGGGGGGAGGGAAACGCTTCATGATATGGTGCGGTAATTTCTGGTGAGAGAGCGCGCGGAGAGTTTGGAGGAGGCGTAGGACTATCTCGGAGATCAGCTTGGAATAATGGTGGCCGGGACAAGTCGAGCGGCGGCTCGAGGACGGGAAATTCTCCTTGGGGGACGCGGGGAGCGGACGGAGCATATAGATCAACATCTATATCACCGTTGTCATTCATCCTATCTGACAAGGCGGAGGTGCTCGCTGAAGCAGCGGGTCGAAGGGATCGCAGCCGGGATTTTGTAAACTCATCAACAGGACCGCCACGTTTGTGGACCGATAGATTCTCCTTTTCTTGACCACCTTTCACATCTGCTTCGTTAGCAAACTCAAGCGATGCCGTAACAAAGCCCAAATACATACGATTAGCTTTCCTTGACCGGTCGGCGTTCTCACGTCGGTTAGACATAGCGATCTTGTGCTTTTCGAATACGTGTCGCCTCCACATGCTCTTGGCATTGACACCGGCGTAGGTCCGTCGACAAAACGTACATCGAAGGCGAGGTTCCTCTCCGTCGGGCCAACCGTCAGCTCCTCGCTCTTTTAAATCTTTCTTCTTAGCTGGACACCAGCCTCTTGGGGGTTCGAGTTGAGGGGGATACGGAATAGCATTAGGATTAGATGTGTGCATTGAGATAAAGTCAGCAGGATCAAGAAACCAATCGGGATTGACGGCCATAACAGTGTAAGTAAGACCACCATCCGAGTATAGATGAGAATCCGGAAAATTGAAGAACGGTGGGTGTATGAATACTGTGTTTGGCTCGCCCAGAGTAGGGTCCATTGGGGGGAGTGGATGTGTGAGCGAATTGTTACGCGCGGGCGGTGGAGGCTTGGGGGGTGGGTCTGCGGGGAAGTTAGGCTGGTAAGGGCGGGGATGAAAAGACGCAGATGAGGAGGTGAAGAAATCAAGGGGAGCAGGGGAATTGAGGCGACGCTTGAGGCGGTTCGACTTGTGGTCAGTCATGAGAGCACGGAAGGGCAGAGGCAGCTGTTAGAGGGATGAGGTGGTGGTGTCCTATTTTCAGTCGGAGTTGACACGCTTCACACGACAGTCGCGTACATCACATGACCGTTACTATATTACATAACATTTCTACTCTTAAATCGCAAGGGAAATGTATCTGGTGCACATACTCATCAGAGCTGCTTACTTTATAAATCGTATTGGCGTACCCAGCTCCCATGATCATGCCACCGAGCGGTATAACTGGCGCCAATCCACTGAGACTGTCCATTCGTTTAGTGATCCTGAATTTTTGGCACTTGCCCTAATGGCTGCACTCACCGACCCTGACTGAGGACAGTAACCATGATGGTAACCGAGAAGATGAAGCCCCCCACAGCAATGGCAGGACCCGCGAAGCGGTGTTTGCAAAAACGTGGGTGCAAAGAAACAATGCACAGCCCAAGACCATTGAAAATCTAGTGCGGGATTTGGGCAAATCGTCAGTGGGGACTAGATGCTGGTACACATCACAAGTGTTTACCGCGTAGTGAGCCGCGGTTATAAATGCTTCCACTCTATCCTGGGATAATCCCATAGACCTGAGAGCATGGGTTCCGAATGCACCTGTTAATATGCCTGCCGCAACTGGTGGCAGAAACGGAAGGTCAAGTTAAACACAAAGGCCAGGAAAACCCCAAACCGAATAGGGCTCCTGTGCGCCACAGCAGTGGTGGTTTTATAGAGAATCTTGACGAACGTCGAGATGGGAGCAGTGGAGTCAACTCGGGCATGGTGCAAGGTGCGAGGTGCGAGGAGTGTGCGAGGCAAGATGGGAGGTGGCGATAAGCGGCCCGGACTCGTGGCATTTGCCAGACCAGCGCATAACGCTTCAAAATCTCGAGGATGGGCAAGGCTCAAAAGAAAACAGGCAAGGGTCGATTGGATAAGTACTACAAACTTGCAAAGTACGTCGAATCACTCCCATTCGCTTTACAGTCGCTTGAGCATATCCTGCAGAGAACAAGGGTACCGTGCGCGTTCAGCGTTCAAGCTGATCCAGCTGAACAAGAAATACTCTTTCTTGGAATCCGCGCGATGTTGTATAGATCTATGCGCTGCGCCCGGAGGATGGCTCCAGGTTGTGAGCAAGACGATGCCTGTGAATAGTCTGATCGTTGGTGCGTAGAGATGTTATGACTCTTTGACCCATTTGCTTAAAATTTGCTCCATGATAGGCGTCGACCTGGTACCCATAAAGCCAATTCCACGAGTAACCACCTTTGCAGCCGACATTACTACTGTTCATTGTCGCAACCTCCTACGAAATGAGCTCAAAGACTGGAAGGCGGATGTAGTTCTCCACGATGGTGCACCAAACGTCGGGACCGCTTGGATACAGGATGCTTATGAGCAGTCGGAGCTCGTTCTCATGAGTTTGAAACTCGCGGTGGGATTCCTCATCAAAGGAGGAACATTTGTCACGAAGGTGTTTCGAAGTAAGGACTACAACAGCCTCATCTGGGTCTTCAATCAGTTGTTCAATAAAGTTGAGGCAACGAAACCCCCTTCCTCCCGGTATGTTTCTGTGTCCAGCATTCGTGTCTGGTGACCAACAGTTCACTAGAAATGTATCTGCAGAGATATTCGTTGTTTGCCGCGAATTCCTTGCTCCAAAGGCCATTGATTCGAAATTCCTTGATCCCAAATACGTATTTAAAGACCTGGAAGCTTCCGTTTCCCTTGAAAAAGGAGTCACGGTAAACAACGCGCAGGCAAATGTGTTCCAACCTGAGAAGAAACGGAGGCATCGTGAAGGATACGCCGACGACGATTACACCCTTTTCAAACAAATCGGTGTAGCTGAATTCATACATTCTTCTGACCCCATCTCCATACTAGGGGCAGTTAACAAAATGATTTTTACTACTGAGCAAGAGAAGTCGTATGTCCGCCACCATCTCCCATGCACCTGCTCCTTATTTACCTTTCGCTGGCTACAGTTGGGCCTCACTTCCTCTCACCTCCGAGGACATCAAGGCCAACGTGGACGACCTCAAGGTCCTGGGGAAGGGCGACTTCAAAGCTTTGCTTAAGTGGCGCACTGCCCTCAGAGAAGAGGTTTGTTTTAGAGCTCCGTCAGTTTTTCTGTCCAAGTTTATGCCTCTCTAGTTGGGTTTGGAGGTGAAGACAAAGCATGTTGATGAATTCACGGAGGCAGTTGAGGTTGTTGAGGTTGCCAACGACGACGAGCAGATTCAACAAGAGGTATGTAACTACATCTGGTCACCCACAATCCGGTTATTCAAGCCAGTCCCAAGTTGGAACGACTCAATGCAGAGGCTGCCGGCCGAGCAAAGCGCGAGCGACGGAAGGCCAATGAGGTTAAGAGAAAGACGATCCTGAGAATGCAGTTACAAATGACCGCACCACTGGATATTGGTCTCGAGCAAACCGATGCAATTCTCCGCCATGGTCAGGAGGACACGTTCGACCTGGAGTCCGCGGAGCGAGTTCGAAGAAGGATAGGTTCCCCCGATTTGACTGACTCCGACGTCGAGCAGAGCAAGGATGACAACAGTTCGGATGATGAAGCTCTGCATACCGATGGCGAGCAGAATGGTCGAATGCGGGCACTAGAAAATGACTTGGATGGCCTATATGAGACGTACCGAGAGAGACTTGCCGAACGAGATGCAAAATACAAAGTCCGTATGTCAAGGCAGGATGACAAGCGACGTGAAGAGTGGTCGGGTATCAACCGGGATGAATCCCAAACTGACACGGATGGAGAAGATGGAAGTGGTGGTTGGGATGAGATGGAGCAGCGTAAGGCCGCAGACTCGGATTCGGACTCCTCATCAGCGAATGAAGACGAGCTGCCATCAACCCAATCGCCCAAACGCAAGCGACCTCACCAGCAGGAGATATCCCGGAAGAAGGCACGACTACTGACTTCCCTCGAGGAACCCCAGACCACGCTTCAGAGTTCCAGAAAGACTGATGTGTGGTTCAGCCAAGACATTTTCGACGGATTGGATCATTTGAGCGAGGGTGCTGATGATAGGGAGGCTACTTCTCCGGAACCATCGCTGGACGCCGGGGTGAGATCCCACCTTTCCCAAAGCTCTTAATGCTCACGCATTACCAGGTGTCTGCATCGGAAGACGATGAACCGGAGCCAGAAACCGAATTTGAAGTTGTGCCCAGACAAAGGGACGACGCAGAGATGTGGGATGTTAACGATCCGAATGAAGACGAGCTGAAATCGGCTCAAATAAAAAGTATGTTTTTATAGATCCGAGGCCCTGCGATCGACTAACCGACATCTTTGATCAGAACACGGTCTACTCACGGCAGAGGCAGTATCTCTCGCTCAGGACCTTGTCAACCGAAGAAAAACAAAGACAGAACTCATCAACGATGGCTTTACGCGTTACTCTCTCAACTCAAAAGAAGGCCTTCCGTCGTGGTTTCTTGACGATGAGGCCAAGCATTTCCTTCCCAATATACCCATTACGAAAGAAGCCGTGCAAGCACTGCGCGCCAGACAGCGCGCCCTCGATGCCCGACCTATTAAGAAGGTCACAGAAGCAAAGGCGCGAAAGAAAATGAAGGCTGCCCAACGTCTAGAAAAAGCTCTCAAGAAGGCTGAGGGCGTCACAAAGACGACTGAGCTAACTGAGCGCGAGAAGGCAAAACAGGTGGAAATGCTTATGCGCCGAGGCTTGGCAAAGGGGAAGAAAAAGGAGGTCAAAGTGGTCGTCGCGAAGGGCGTTCATAAAGGCCTGAAGGGCAGACCGAAAGGCGTCAAGGGCCGTTATGTCATGGTCGACTCGCGAATGAAAAAGGAGGTAAGTATTATTTCGTTTTGTCTTTCATTGAATGGTGTCTGATAGAACCATAGATGCGTGCGGAGAAGAGGCGGGAGAAGGAGAATAAAAAACGCAAGCGTAGTTAGGCTCGCAGTGCTCGCTAAGAATGTATGCCACTAGAGTATATTCTTAAGTAGATAGATGTAACATCTAATTCACGACTTAGGCCCGAAGTTGGGATCACAGATTACGATTGGGATTAAGTCTGGATAGGGAGGAGCTTGGAGTATCTAGGACCGATCCTTGCCGTCATCTGATCACAATTTTGGAGGAAAGTATCCCACTCCTGTGGGGAATCCAGATTTTCTGACGAAATCTTTGACGAGAAGTACGAATCAGTCGTCGAAAATATGCGTAACAGAAAAACGATTTTTACCACGCATACTGCGGATTGATGCCCGCTTTCGAGATCGAGTGCGCTTTCAGATGTAACTACAATCCCTGGAGATGGGTCATGAGAGGGCAATTCCACGCTTTGCCGAACGCTAGCGTTGGTCACAAGAACGTAATTGCGGTTGTCATAAGATATATGAAGGGGGGGAACTGGCTGAGCAACGTCCGAATCACTAGAGATCAAACTGCCGAGGTATTACTATAATCCTGGAATGAAGACAACGACCTGTAACACGCACAATTTTCCGAGATCGTTCAAGTAGTTGAGTATTTCACCAGGCAATGGATCAAAAGTAAGGGGGTTCATATCCGAGATAGTAAAGCGAAGGTCCATTAGACTGACATATAACCAATTAGTATAACCTCAAGCAGACATTCGAAGAACTGTACCGATCAGGCATCAGGATGTCGATATTAGTGGAACTGCCGCTCCAGAACAATGTATTCGCAAGAACACTTCCGCCTGAAGTTCCCACCGGAAGTTGCGGTTGTTTCAGGTCAACCAGGGGGACCTCGAGCCGAATGAAACTTGTCGCTATGGGATCTCTTTTGTGTTGTCCAAGGGCAGAAAAACAACGGTAAACCAAACGATGGATTACCCTTTGTTGCGATGGTACTGCCTTGACGAGCTCGGGTGGAAGACTATGTGGATTCAACGAGATGAAGAAAGGTCACTAAAGTTTCTCACCTAGGAACGAACGTAGCCGATGGTTGCTGTGTGGAAACCCATGAATGCGTATCTGAGTAGGTTGACCCTCCTGGTCCCCCTGTACTGGGCGTTAGGAAAGAGGGCCGTGCATCGTTTCGAGGGGCTGGGAAAAGTATATGCCCTGATCTGGTGATGATTAGTGGACGATACGACATCAACATTGATATTTACAAGACAGATATAAGCCTCCTGGGCCCATAGCTCGGCATAGAGGCATTTTCCGTAAGCCGTTGTCGGAGACGAACCTCAGTCCTGAAGGTACATTAAGTATAACGACGAATCACGTAGATAACGTGCTCACTCATCCATCGAGATGATACTACTCTGTGAATGTGCAAGTCCACCAGTCCCCAGGCTTTGCAAGCGGGTATCCCCTAACCAATCTCCAACTCTACGCCATCGGAAGAAAGTATTTGACATCTTCATCGGAGACAAGTAACGAGGAGCCGCAAAAGGATATAAGGCATATGCAACTGGCGCTGCTGTGGGCATGTGAAACTCCTGGTCGTGTATCCTTTGTGCAAGAAGTTCAGAAGGTTCTGTCTGGCACGGGTGTCAGAATGGTCCAAAAAGCGACATACAGTATCACACATACTTCGTAATGTAATCTGACCGCCAGTCTTTGGGCCAACATGCTGTTCGTGGGATGTTTGGCCCGTATACGTAACTTTGACCAGGCTATCAGATCGCAATCCCAGTGAGTAAAAGCTACCCTTACTTTCTGGCTACCAACGTTCTCCACGAAGGCCCCAGAAAGGCGTGAAACTCTCTGAAGAACATCTTGGGAGATAGGATGTGCCGAAGGTGTGTCAACGACATCCTCCACAATGCTCTACTGACTAATGAGTACATTTAGAAACATATACAAAAAGAACAGCGCACCTTTCGAACGTCGTCAATATATTTCTCGACAGCCTCGACAGACTCGCGACTTCCTTCCAAATATACGGCGAGGGGGTTACGTTTCACGGAAATGTGCACATTGTACGCCCTCGACAATTGAAACAAGTCGGAACCATCTCGAGATGGCGTTAAACAACGTAGCATACGAGAATGTGTATGAGCAAACCTTTTCCGAGAAGAACGAAAAGCTCGTTTGAGGCGAGTGCTAACGCTACGAGGTGTTAGATGGATTTTAATGAGTGTCAGGGTGCACACACTCTGGGAAGTTACTTCAGTACGATCCCTCTGCGCACGTTTGAGCTCTCTGAGCGAGGGCCAATGCCACGCCTTCTCCACGATGGCCTCCGCAACCATCTTTTTTTTCCGGTTCGAACCCAGTCGCAGGCCATACTGTTGGGAAAAACCCCGTAGCTGATCGTTACTGAAGGAGCGGCAGATATTGTCCATAAGAGTTTTGTATTCACGCGCGTACTCCGTCGACCGCGGATCCGGGTGCTCTGAAGGCTTCAATCGCTCTAAGTCATACAATGTCGGTATAGTTCCATCTGTGAGAAGGGATAATAGGTAAGACTCCGTTTTACTAGGCTCCGAAGAACGCCCAGCAGAGTCTATGCCGTGTTCAGTTGCCCTCTGAGGGAATACACGTTTCGAAGCGTCCCGGACTTCGACTGGGTCATCGTTCGTTTGCCTCCCAAGGGCAGATAAATTTGACGCGGCAGTAGCGAACCGAGTACAACGTAATAAACGACGAGAAGGCCACGAAGAGAGTGGTATTGCGAGATGACGATGGAGAGAAGAGAATGGCATACGTTAACTGTCCGGGCCGGACACCGATTTACGTCCCCCGAGTCACTCATCTTCGCCAGCTGTTCCTTCCCATCCATTCCTTTCCAGGTACTCCATGAACCGCGCATCCTCCTCAGCAAGGTCCACCCCAGTCATATCAAGCACAAAAATGTATGTCACCAGAATACCCGTAACACCACAAATCGCAGCTATGATGAATGTCCATCTGACCAATGCAAGCCGTTACTCATCTGGCATTTCAATAGTGACATGTACTTACCTCTTACCGAGATTGGTTTGAATAGGAGTGAATACCTGTGTACCTATTGCAGCGCCGGCCTTGCCGACCGCTGCTGACAATCCGTAACACGTCCCACTGCCCTCAGTCAGCACCTCTTCAAGAGACTCCTTCATAATCGACGTACCGGATGGGCGTCGCATATGACCTGCGTCCAAGCACAGGTTATATGAGTGTACTTCGAATAAATCATCATACTGACTTACTCAGCGCTGACGAGACCCAGCATATCTCCGGGGCCCTGAAAGTGTAAAATAGGTTTCCTCTGGTAGACGGCTGATTGGTCCGACGACTAACGAGATTCCCTGATGACTGCATCAAGCCATAACTTAAGAGGAATTCGAAGCGTCAGTTGGCACATCACGCTATGTTATAATAAGCAGGAACGACGCACAATACAATAAAGAGGGGAATAATCTTCGTAATTCTCTCGTATGCGAGCCCAATGATCAAACCTGACGAACGGCGTAAAACCATGTCCATCCATACTGTACGCAAAGACAACCCTTACCAAAAATCAGGTAACCACTAAACCCCAGGATCATCTGATTCGCATGTTGAGGTGGAGGTAGGATACCTTAATCGGAGAGCTTACTGTGTTCCGGCGACCCAGGGGATTACATAGAAGTGCTCCGATGAAGACTCCAGGCAGCGCAATGGAGGAAAGAAGAAGTTGCCACTCTGCAGTTTTCTTGATGTCGTTATCGTGAATGACGCTCGAGATGATGGTACCTGAGAATACGCCATTCGGGAACGTCACGAAATCGTATAAAAACCTGAGCAGTGTCAAAATGAAAACACGCGCTGTGATGGGACCATGAGGCTTACCATGCACCACAGGTACCAATCAGTGATCTCCAATAACACTTGAGAACCAGATAGTATGGGACTCTTTCTGAAACAGAATCACATGTATGAGCGAGAGCTATGAGAAATACGGGGAGAAATCGGTTACCCTTGATGGCGCCCTTCCGGTAGAGCTTAGAGCTCAGCATCCTCAACCGGAAAACTAGGACGGTAAGTGGAAGGACAATTCCGACGCTAAAGCAGACACGCCAGACAGTATGAAGATGATCCTCCCCAGCGATTGAAAGGACGATGAGAAAGACAGAACATGCCAAGGGACCCCCGAACTAGCAGGGATAAGTGCAACTGCCAATGCAATAACCGCCAACTAACTTACGGAAAGAACGAAGTTTGTGACCATGATGAAGACTGTTGAATAATGTGAACAAACATGATTGAACATCCCGCGAAGGACAATGAAGCCGAGAAGCCTACCAGGGCCACGTTTACTCAACATTTGCTCGTTTGCTGCTTCACTGGCACTGGTAGAAGATGCGGGATACTCCCCACCGACACCCTAGGAAGAGAATGAGAACAAAAATCAGACAATACCACAGCACGAACAATCCCTGTTATCCCCCGGGCAAAGGTTAAGAACCAGAACAGTCCCTTGGCACTATTGTGGGCACCATGTGCAGCAGTGCCTAGTGTAGCACCGAGAACGATGAGCAATGTAGTGAAGACAAGTGCGACCTTTCGTCCCATGCGGTCGCACACCAAGCCGACGAACAACTGGCCAACGATTGCACCTGGATAAGGAAAGGTAGATCCCAAGGAATGTTACGCCCGAAAGAGTGTAATTACCAACTAAGAGAGCATTGGAAACCCGCGTAGAGACAGATGCTGTATAGTCTTTTGGGTATAAGCGTTTAAATACCACCTAGAACGGTCTGAACTATGTCTGATGTCCTATCCAAAACAACGAAACGCCGCATACATTAGTCAAGGTCATAAGGTTGTTCTGATCTGAATTTTTTTCCGTCGTCAGCCCTGAGCACACCGCAGTGTCAGATAACTCTAGTAGGGTGGCTTACATCCATCGCTTATAAGACCAAATGCCGCAGCGGCGATCGTAAAGTACGCGCTCATTCTCTCCTTCGTAATAGTGGCCTGCTTGTCGAGATTCGAGTCTTGAACAACATCCTCGCTTGTTATCTCCACGGTCTGTTTCAGGTCTTTTCTCGAATCCATAGCACGGCTGTGTATACTCTACCCCAAGGGAGAAGGTGGACGCCGCTCCACTTGGTGCGAAGTCTCATCGTGGCTATTTATACTGTCGATAACTAGTGCATCTTGCGGCACCTTGCTAGAAGAAGTCCACGGACCATGCACCACGTTCAAAACAGGCGCCCACGTGCGTCTCCACGTCAGGCCATGCCAAGTGAGGGTAGTAACACCGGCTTCGTGGCCCGAACCAAATAGCTGGAGTACCAGTATTGCGTTCCAGAGACATCGATAGCCATGGCCACTGTCGGCGAAGCAGGCAGATGAGCGACTGAATCATGTTGTCCATGTGAAGGTTGTTATATATCAGGGGAGCTGAGGCCAGGGGGAGCTCCGGACGTACTAGTATCGCCAAATGGTCATCACAGAGTTCTTGCTTCTTGCTACTATATACTCAGTCAGGCTCCACATGAGAAGACCCAGAAGCGTATGGGCAATACGAAAGTCGGCATTTGAGATGAGATAGAAGTGCCTCCGGGTTTGATGCTCTCCGTCCCACTTTGCCTGATTCGTCGAAGGCAGGCCAATTCACGTTCGGCCTTTTGCATTCAACACACTCGTAAAATCCCAGCATGGGCCCAAGTATGGCCTTCTGCATGCACGACATGTTTCGATAAGCGGAGAAAGCTTGGTTAGATCATGGTAAACACAAGTATGTCGGTAGAGGTTGAAGGAAAGACGAACCGCCCTGATTCAGCTCACTTATTTCCCCGCAATGTCTGGACCTTCAGCGCTTCAGCCTTCTATAAGCATAAACACTGAGCGACTTGGAACAGGTTTGGGCTCAGATGTCACCCTGGTTGCAAGCAAGCAGATATTAATCTTTCCAAAGAATCAACCCTTCGGACCACACCTTTCTGTGGGCGATAGTGGGCGAAGGGGCGAATATGATCGGGAAATATCATACAACTATGTCGTCACCCCACCTCATCTGAGCTCCCATTCGCACTGTCGCTCTCTGATCACTTGGTAGTGTTAGAGTTTGTCTAAACAGCGTGGATTCCTGTGAGACCATCACCGACAGTGCAGTCGCTGAAATGAAGTGATCATTAAAAGTGATTGCCGCCGACTTCAGTAATATCAACGATGAGCACGCATGTCCTAATGGAATCTTGCGCAGTTACGCTCTCCACCGTCTCTACAGTAGCCAAACTCTTCTCCATGCGCATACTGTATCCG
>WNFO01015859.1_pt1 | contig 17185 bp, 10 predicted proteins | sample 5400251 | NCBI WGS metagenome assembly WNFO01 (sample SAMN13153354, study PRJNA577476) | soil metagenome | isolation source: 100 cm saprolite under Madrone tree | place: USA:California | collected 2016-06-14
CTCTAAAGAAATCCTCCCGTTTTGCCGACTTGTAATTAATGACGACAGACCGCGGACATCGACCGCGGGAGGAGACCAAATGACAGTGACCTGTCCACGGTGTAGCTCCAAAAATGTCCGTATGTCGTTGTGGCAGTGGCCGGATTTGCTTCACAGACTGATTCTGCGTCGAGCCTACCGCTGCCGCCAGTGCCGCTCTCGCTTCAGGACATTTTTCTGGATTTTTTGAAGTTTTGGAAGGTTTCCGACTGTAGCGGCGGTCTGTGACCGCCGGCGATGTTCCAATTTGCAAGATCGCCGGCGGTCATAGACCGCCGCTACAGTTCACCCTTCGTACTGGAGTACGTTCAAGCCCGCATTCCAATCACTCACATACAGAAGTCCATCCGTGGTGACGTAGATATCGGCAGCCTTCGCAGCGAGCGCAACGTTCGGTCGCGGATCGATCAACCGCTTCGGTGTCGGCGGTACCCAAAAGGCAATTTCCTTTGGCGCGAATGCGTCCTTGATATCGAACACGCGCACCCCGGCATTGTTGTAGGTCGCGAAGATGGTCTCCTCGCTGCGGTAGCTCCCGGGCCGATTCTCGTGGAGGTTGTGCGGCCCGAAAGTGCCCAGCGCGCAGAAGTTCCTCTCTTTGGGAGTCGGCAGAGTAGCGATCGTCACCGGGTTTTGCGGCGTGCGCACATCCACGACGAATGTATAAAACGTCCCCTTGGCGCACATTTCCGCGTTCGCTTCGTCTGCCGCTATCACCAGATTGCGGCCGGGCAATGGCAGCGTCGTGTGCGTACCGCCGGGAAAAGGCGGAGACCAGTTGAGGCGGGAGAGCAGCTTCGGCTGGGCGGGGTCGCTGATATCGTGGACCGTCAAACCGCCGTCGCGCCAGGCGCCGTAGCCGCGATCGCCGGCCGTGAGCATGTGATGCAGGGCCACACGGCGGCCCGCAGGCAACGTTGACGTCTCGCCCGCCGCCCGATTCATGCCGGGCAGCCACCACCGCGACACAATCTCGGGCTTCGTGATGTTCTTGAGATCGACAATGCAGAGAATATGGTCCGTGAAGCCTTCGAAATGCGCGGCAACGTAGGCGTATCGTCCGCCCGGCCACCAAAGGCGATTGATGCCCAGGCCCGGCATTTCGAGAAAGGCAATCTCCTTCATCTCCGGGGGATGGGAAATGTCGTGAATGCTCAGGCCTGAACGGAATTTCTTGCGATTGGTAATGCTGTCTGCAAGCGCGTTCTCGAAATAACCCCGAATGTTGTCATAGGACTGCATCGCCACAATGTTCGCGCCATTGGCGAGCAGGAGCATATCTTCCGCAACCTGGAGGTGATGGGTACGTGTGAAGTCGCCTCCTGTGAAGAACCCTACAGGCTTCAACCGGCGCGGATCGGCGGAATCGAGGATGGTCAGGCCGTTGCTGAACATGTGGCCGACGTAAAGATGGCGGCGGTTGAGCATAATCTGGACGCTGTCGGGACGGCCGCCAAGATCGCTATACGCGAGATGACGGATGCGGCGGCCTATGCCCTGCGCCGGAACTGGAGTTTCCTGCGCCGCGCGCTCTGCCTGAGGCAAGTACGACAGCGCTGCCAGACCGAGCAGACTTTTCATATGTTCGCGACGAGTCACGGTGTTCATGTTGTCCCCCATTCTACTTCGCCCACAAATTAGTGTTTCCGTACGCATCGACCGCCCGGCGCACGTCGTCAAATGTAACCAGATTCCCGTGTATCGGAATAACCTGCTCGACATCGAGCCTCAGCCGCTGCACCGCTTCGTAGAAGTGCAGGAGAAAGGACAGGCCGCCCGGCGGGTCGTTTGGGTTGTTCGGCGATGTATAGGAATCGGCCTCGATCAAGATCTTTTCCTTTGGAAGGAACACCATGAGCATCCCGGCGTTGTGCATGTTTCCGGCATAGTGATACATGATCAACTCGCGCGAGCCATCCGTCAGCGTCCGGCTGCCCACTAATCCTTCCAACACCGGCTTGCGGCCCGACCTGGCCAGGCGGTCGGGATTGATCGTGCGCGGGTTTGCCCACACTTGTTCGTAATAAGGAACATTGCCGGCGTGTGTAATGATCGTCGCGCCTTCCGCAGCGTAGGTGCGCAGTCCGCCGACATGATCGAAGTGTGAATGCGTGTTGACGACGTACCTGATGGGCTTCCCCGGAATCACCTTCTTGAAGGCTTCCATCACCGCGATCGATCGCGCCTCGGTTTCCGGAGCCTCTACGACGACAACATGATCCCGAAATTCCACCGCGACACTCCTGGCACCGCCCGGCGCGATCCAGACGCCATCCGAGATCTTCTCCGTCTGGACGGCCTGCGACACCGGCGAGGCCGTTTGCCTGATGCTTGCCGGCACGTCGAATGCAGCGGCGACGTTCGGCTTCACGCTGGTAATCGTCACGTCGAGTACCGGATATCCGCCCTCTCGCTGGACAATGTGGGTCGGGAATTTCACACCACCGAAATCTTTGTAATCTCTAAAGACGGCTTCGAATGCCGTGTCGCCAAGAACCGGATTATCCAACCACGTCACGATCCGTTCGACGAGGTTCTGCTCATTCAGCAGTCCTTCAAACCTTGTCTTATTCGGAGCAGTGAAGGAAATCGCTGTTTTCTTTGCGCCACGGACCGTCTCCGTTTTCACGGTTGCGCCGCTGGCGATGGCTGCCTTGATGAAACCGTGAGGGGTCAAGCGGATTTGCGCCAGCCTTCCGTCAACAGCTGTCCGCATATCACGTTCAGCCGCTGCGGGCGTTGCGTTCTCCCCGGAAACGTCCCACGCGTAGTTGCCGCTCAGGACCCAAATCTGCCGCAATTCACCGACGAGCGGCTGAAAGCCTCCGCCGCGCGGAGGATTCTCCGCCTGCTGGCGCCTCCGATCGTCGCGCATCGCTGGGATCGTGTAATCGATCGTCATCGTGTAGCTGGGCAAGCTGAACCTCGGCCAGGCATTGTTTCCGTCATAGGCCTGACCAAACATGAAATCGGATCCCCTTCCGGAAAACTCAATCGACCTGAGGCTTGTGGCGCCAAGCGCTGTCGCGGCGGCGTCGAGTGTTGTCTTGACGTCTTGCGCGCGGGCCGTCACATCCCAGAGGCCGATCACTGCAAGCGCGATGATCAAGGTTCTTTTCATACCTTCCTCCCGCTATTTCACGTGACTTATTGCCGGCATCTTATCAGATGCTCAAGCCGGGTAAAACTTCCGGCAAAGCTTCCGCTCTCCAGCGACAAAAGCTCTAAAACTGAAAGTCTCATCCTTGGAAGGAAAGGGTTTCCCTGTCTGGCAAGAAGATTGCCCGTCTAATAAGTATCGAGAAGTGTGTGCCTGCTTCGTGCACGCGCCTTGCCACGATGCAAGGCAGCTCGAAAGGAGAAAAAAATATGACAAGCACCAAATCAAGCTTCGCTTTCATTTCAGTTGCACGTCTGCTGATTGGAGCGATGATTTTGAGCTTATGCATTACCACCGGCGCCAGCGCACAGGTCGGAACAATTGATGCTGGCACCACGCTAAATGTGCGAACTAATCAAACAATCGACGTCAAGGAAAACAACGGACAGACCTTTACCGGAGTCGTTGACCAGGATGTGATGAACAGGCAGGGCACAGTTGCCATTCCTCGTGGATCGAACGTCGAACTGGTCGTCAGGAACGTCTCGAACAACGAGATGGCGCTGGATGTGAATGCCATTACGGTCAACGGGCAACGTTACACGGTTGACACTCAGGATAACGTCATCACCTCTGAACGCAAGGAAGGTATCGGAGCGAACAAGCGCACCGGCAAATATGTCGGCGGCGGCGCAGTGCTCGGCGCAATAATTGGCGCCATCGCCGGAGGCGGAAAAGGAGCAGCGATCGGCGCGGGTGTTGGTGCCGGAGCAGGAGCCGGAACTCAGGTTCTGACTCGGGGCAAGAGCGTAAATGTTCCAGCCGAATCCTTGTTGACGTTCCGGTTGCAGCAACCGCTGCAAACAGGATTCGCCGCCAGCAGCGATGCGCGGCGTTATAAGCCAGGCTACAACAACAATGACTACAACAACAGCGCAGCTTATCGCGCAGGCCTCGCGGCCGGCCGCTCGGATTCGGACCGCAATCTGGCTCGGAATTCGCGAACTTCTCGCTGGACGAGCGCGCAGGATCGCCGTGATTATCAGACCGGATACGACCGCGGTTATGACGGCACAGCCAACGATACCTCAATTAACAACAACAGCAGTAGCAGCAGTAGCAACGGTACCGGCAGTATCCATGTTGGATCGGACAACAACGTTACCTGGCAGGCGCCTGCAGCAGCCCGCGTTTACGTTCGAGCAGACAATGATCCGGAACAGCTCTTCGCTGATGGGCAGTCGGGAACTCAGGCAGCGCCCTGGATTATGGATGGTCACACGTACCTCTTCATGTTGAGAGACCAGAACGGGAACGAAATTGCCAGAGACCGGGTTGACCTCCGGCGATCGCGCAGATACAACAGATAGGCTGTCTTAGGCCTTAAACACAAAGAATCAGCCGCGAATTACGCCGATTCCGCGAATGGGGCGCAAAAAAACGATTCTTGATGCGCCCCATTCGCGGAATCGGCGTAATTCGCGGCTAATTCTTTGTGTTTAAGGCTTCATCAATGCAGATTCGCGGTGCGTCCTTTGATGGTCGCCGCGAGCAACCGCAGGTGAACCGCATCAGGTCCAGCGGCCGTACCGGCATCACGCTGCAACTGGTTCACCAGCGCATCAAGTTGACGGATGATGGCGGCTGCGCCTTTGTCGCGGCTGCTCCGGAGTTTGTCGGCTCGGGCAAGAGCGTCCGTCACGGTGTGGGCGCGCTCGGGCTGGATGCCCTTGCTGCGAACGAGCTGATCGAGGTAGGCGCGCGCCACGACGGAGCTTGCCGGCCAGATATTCCGCTGCTGTTCCTGCGCATTGAGCTCGTCGGATCGGACGAGATTCGCGGCGTCGATTTCGTTCTGCGACAAGTACTGGCTGGGTATCAATTTGAACACATCGATCCCGCGGGAGATCTCGGACCCGTAAATATAACCGTTGTACCAGTAGGTCGACCAATACCCACCTGTGATCAGGTCCTTCGCATCGATCGGACCGCGATCAAAGAATGCGATTTCGAAGGGGTGCGCCCCGTCCGTGAAGTCGAACACCGAAACGCCGCCCTGGTACCAGGCTTGAACCATGATGTCGCGTCCCGGCACCGGGATGAGTGAGCCGTTGTGGGCCACGCAATTCTCCTGCTCGGTTTGCGGGGCCGGCATCTTGTAATAGCCCGCGAAGCGCATCTTACGATCGACGATGTCGAAGATCGCATCCGCTCCCCAGGTCGGCGGATCAGTTGCCCGGCAGCGGGGACGCGTACCGCCGCCCCATTCGTCAGTGAAGATCACCTTCGTGCCGTCGTTGTTGAACGTGGCCGAGTGCCAGTACGCGAAGTTTTTGTCGGTCACCTGGTCGAGCCTCACCGGATGCACCGGATCGGAGATGTTCATCAGAATGCCGTTTCCCGAACACGCGCCCGCAGCCAGGCCGATCTCGGGAAAGACCGTGATGTCATGGCACTGATTGGTTAGGCGAGACGTCTGCGTCCCCGGTCCGAAGTTGCCTCCCGGCCAGAGTCCCGCTATCACACCGGTTGCCGGATCGGCAAAGATCCGCGGGCGGTTGACGATGCGCGCGTTCTGAGGCGCGGCGAGGGGCACCTGGATGACATCGATGCTGAAGAGCGCCGTGTTGGGATCCTCTTTGGGGTCCTTGGCGGAGCAGCCTGCAAGCTCCTCGCCGGAACGGACTGCGCCCGTGCCGGATCCATAGATGTAAAGGTTCGCCTTGTCCTTCGCATCAGTCACCAGCGTGTGCGTATGCGACCCGCGGCAGGTTTGCACGGCGGCCACTTGTTTGGGATTCCTGAGATCGCTGATATCGAAGATACGCACGCCACGAAAACGCTCCGCGCTGACCGGCGCCTGAACGCCCTGCGTGCCGCAGTCGATGCGGCCGAGGGTCTGTTCCACCGACATGACGAGCAGATTGCCGTGGATCGACACATCACCCTGCCCGCCGGGACACACCACAGAAGCCAGAAGCCTCGCTCTGTCGGGGTCCTCGATGCTGTAGAAGTTGAAGCCGTGGAAATTGCCCATCACGAGATGCTCTCGACTGAACGCGATATCCGAGTTCGCGAAGTTCAGGCCTGACGGCTGCGGTTGCGGAGGCGTTCCTTCGGGCGGGGCCGGAGGCTCCGCGGCGGCCTGTCCCTGATTATTTTGCGAGTTGGGTGGGGGCTCTGGCGGCGTTGGACTGCCGGCCGGCGCCTTGGGATCGAAGAAACCATCCGGCTTGGGCAGGCTCCGGACGAGCTCCATGTTTCGGATGGCGGTCCCGGCATCCTGAAAGCCCGGCTTGAGTCCGACGCGGGGATCGGCCGCTGTCGCGGGTCGCTGCTGCGCGCCTCCCTTGGAAACGAGGACGAGCAGGATGGTGGAGAAACACAGAAACCAGGTGGCGGCGGATTTCATTTCTGAAGCTCCTTGAGCATTATGCTCATGCGATCAATCTCTGCGCGCTGGTCGGCATCCACGTCGGACGCGAACGCGAAGATCTCCGAATCCTGACCGGCGCCGGCATTGGAAAAAAGCTCATCTACCATGATCAGGGCGCCTGCGTGATGTTTGATCATGAACTGGAGGAAAAGCTGATCGAACGCTGTACCCCTGGCTTCTGCAAGCCGGTCCATTTCCTCCGGCGTCAGCATGCCCGGCATCAGGGCGGCGCCGGGCATGTGGTGCGCATGCTCGTCCGGCACGTCCTGGCCGCGGACGCGCAGCCAGCGTTGCATCATCTTGATTTCATCCGCCTGTGATAGCTCGATCCGAAGGGCAAGCTTACGCATGTCCTCGCTCGAGGTCCGCGTGGACAGCAGGGTGGTCATATCGAGAGCCAATAACCCGGCTCGGCGATCCCGGTGCGCCAGGCTGAACGATCGGAGGAACGGACGAATCCGAGCGGAGATCGATCGTGTGGCACGACGCCGTGTAGACGAAGATTAGAAATATTGCGGCAAACCGCAGCGTCACGATCTTCACTTGTCCGCGAATCATAAACTGAAATCAGGTACGATAAACCTAATTTCTAGCTGTAGCGGCGCTCTATGAGCGCCGACAATTTCGCAATAAGACATCGTCGGCGGTCATAGACCGCCGCTACAGTTGAAAGTGCTTGTAAAAAGGGCTTTACAGTTCTAACCATCGATCCAAATCCACGTCGAAAGACAGGTGAAGCGAACGCTTACAATCGTCGTAATCTGCCTGTTCCTGCAAACGGCGGCCGTCTATTCCCGCAGCCAGGAGGACAAAACTGCCAGCCAGCAGGACAAGACTGCAAACCGCGCGCAACTGCTTACAACCGCTCGAATTACAAAAATCGATACCAAGAAAAAGATCCTCACAGCCCGCACGGAAAATGATCACTCCAGCTCTAGTTCCATTCCAGCCGGAGAGCCGCAGGGTTCTGGCCGCAGGAGCGGGAGGGGCGGAGCCGGACGCCGGCGCAATGGCGGCGGTTTCCCGGGCGGCGGTATCCCATTTCCGGGAGGCGGCGGCGGGGGCAGGCCAAGTTCCACACCCAAAGATCAGGGCAAAGAATTCAAAGTAGTCGTATCAGATACGACAGCGATCAAAGAGGGCGAGAACAGTATCTCGTTTCTCAACTTAAATGTCGGTGATCACATTACGATTAAAGGCCTGCCGAAGGGCGGCGGCTCTGATCTGGAAGCCAGTGAGATCACATTAAATCACTAGAAAGTCGGAACCTTATGCAAAATCAAATGCGCAGTTCTATTTACGCTATCCTGTTAGTCGGCTTGCTGCTTGCGGGCTGCTCGAGTAACGCTCCTGCTCCCGTCGAGTCGAAAAGCACACCGGCCGATCAAAAGACAGCAGAAGCCCAGCCGGCGCCACCGGCCGCTCCAGCCGAGCCCGCACCGGTTCGCACTGCGCCGGCGCCAAGGCCGCGCAAAGCCGAAACGCCCAAACCGGTGACTCCAACGCATCAGGCCCCAGCTCCGGTACCTGTACCACCTCCGGCACCGGCTACTCCAACCGTTCGGTCGGAACCGATTCCGGTACCGGCTCCTGAGCCTGTGCTGCCTCCGCCGCCACCGGTTCGTGTCCCGGAGACGCGGCAAGTGGCGATTCCGTCGGGCACCCAGATTGCGGTGCGAATGATCGATTCGGTGGACTCGAGCAGTGACCATGTCGGCCAGACGTTTCATGCCTCGATTGACTCGCCCGTGATGGTGGACAATCAAGTCGCGCTGCCGAAAAACAGCGATGTCTACCTGAAGCTGACGCAGGTCAGCTCCGCTGGCGATTTGCGCGGACAAAGCGAACTGCAACTGGAACTCGATCGCATTCTCGTGGGAAGGAAATCCTATACGGTTGAAAGCAACGTGTACGAACAAACGGGCGCGTCGCAGGGGAAGAAAACCGTACGGAATGGTGCCATCGGCGCCGCCATTGGCGCAGCCATTGGTGCAATTGCCGGCGGCGGCAAAGGTGCAGCCATCGGCGCAGGCGTTGGGGCGGGCGGAGGCGTCGGCGTGTCGGTACTGACAAAAGGCGAACAGGTTCGCGTTCCGTCTGAGACTCGGTTGGTTTTCAGTTTGTCGAAACCGCTTGAAGTCACTGTGCCCAACAATCCTGGCTCCTCTGCTACGACGGGCCAGGATTTCTCGTCCGGTCCGAGAAGGCTCGAGGCGCCGCCGGAATCCTCCGACAGGGATAACCGGTTCGGCCCATACCCTGGAACGCGTCGAGACCGCCGGCAGTAGGTAGGCGGAAAGCAGGGTCGTAAAAGAAGTTAGCCGCGAATTACGCGGATTACGCGAATGGGCCGCATCAAGAATTCTGTCTTGCGCCCATTCGCGTAATCCGCGTAATTCGCGGCTAACTTCTTTTACGACCCCATTTTCCGTTTCGTAACCTTGAATTACTCCCCAGCGTAAGAGCATTATAGGTAGTGATGAAGAGGCTGGCGCCCGCCATATTTCTGCTGTTCTACACATTCTTCGCCCTTGGTGCCCCTGCGGAGCGGACAGCGAACTGGGCTGCAGAGCGGAAGCAGGAGTCTAAACACTTTAGCTCCAAGCCTGGCCTGCACGCTTCCGCATCCCGAAAGCATTCTCCGCATCAATCCCAAACGAAGCTGGTAGAGGACGGGTCTGTCCTGGTTTCCCTGTTCGTCCGTTTCTTTCATCCTCCGGATTCTGAAAGCGATCTTCATCACCGGCTATCCCAGACCGTTGCAACCCAGAACGGCCGCAGTATTTCTTCCCGAGCTCCCCCGACGATTCTTTAGTCCCGTCACAGAGCGCCGGATTTGGCTGCGATTTCGCGGCTAAGTCGATTTTCCATTTCCACACAGGTGTGACATATGAATCTGAAGTCGTTCGAAGAAGAAGCGGCAGAACTACGCAAAATCGCGGAACAGAAAGCGGCAAGGAAGCCCGGAAAACCCCGACGGATTCTCCTTCTGCTTATTCTTGCAGGCCTGAGCTATGGCGCTTACCGGCTGTGGGGTACGTCATTCAAGCCACAGGCAGCCGACGTTCCACAAGCTGATGCCGGTGGCGGAGGCGGAAGAGGACGCGGAGGACGAGGGGGCGGCGGTGGACGCGGCGTCGGACCGCGTGGCGCGGCTGTCGTCACAATGGCGGCGCGGAAGATGGACATGCCGGTATACCTGCGCGGACTGGGGTCCGTGGCTGCGTCAACTACCGTCACCGTCCGAAGCCGGGTGGACGGCCAGCTTGTTCGCGCGGCGTTCAGGGAGGGTCAGTTTGTAAATAAGGGCGACTTGCTGGCGGAAATCGATCGCCGTCCCTTCGAGGTACAGCTCGCGCAGGCACAGGCCCAGTTGCAAAGAGATCAGGCGCAGCTGAAGGACGCTGAGGTCAAGCTCGAGCGTGACCACCTGCTCGACTCGAAGGGTCTGATTGCGAAGCAGGATCTTGACAGCCAGGGCGCGCAGGTCGGGCAATTTCAGGGCTCCATCAACGCCGACGAGGCGCAGATTGCAAGCGCGAACCTGAACCTGACGTACTCGCGAATCACAGCCCCGATCAGCGGACAAGTCGGTCTCCGTCTGGTGGATGAAGGCAACATTGTTCGCGCCGCCGATCCCGGCGGGCTCGTTGTCATCACTCAGCTTCAACCGATCTCGGTACTCTTCAGCATTCCGGAAGATAACCTTGGAGCCGTGCTGAAGAAGATCCGAGCGGGCCAGCAACTGCGGGTCGAAGCATGGGATCACGACGATTCGAAGAAGATCGCGGACGGAACTCTCCTCACGGCCGATAATCAGATTGACCAGAGCACCGGCACGTCACGCCTCAAAGCAATTTTCGACAACAACAACAACGCGCTCTTTCCGAATCAATTCGTCAACGTCAAGCTGCTGATCGACGTGTTGAAAGGCGCCATCGTGGTCCCCGCGGCAACGGTCCAGCGCGGATCTCAGGGTATGTTCGTTTATGTTGTCGATGACAAGCAGACGGCACAATTGCGTCCTGTCACGATTCAGAATACGGAAGGCAGCGATGTTTCCATCTCTTCAGGACTCGAAGCCGGTGAGATGGTCGTACTCGAGGGTATGGATAAGGTCCAGGATGGAGCACGCGTGGATGTGCAAACGCCCGGACAGACCGACAGCGCCGGTGCCGGCGGCAGTGGCGGGGGCGGCCGTGGCGGCGGGGGCGGCGGCCGCGGCAAAGGCCGGAGAAACGGCTCATGAACATATCGAGGCCGTTTATCGAGCCCGGACGTGATGTCCTCTTCCGTGACGGCGCCGCTCGAGCGCCAGTTCGGACAAGTTCCCGGACTGAAGCAGATGACCTCCACGAGCTCGTTCGGATGCTCCGTCATCACGCTTCAGTTCTCGCTCGACCTCAGTATCGATATCGCGGAGCAGGAAATACAGGCCGCTATTAATGCAGGCGGCACGTTCCTTCCACGTGACCTGCCGAATCCTCCGATCTACAGCAAGGTCAATCCTGCAGACACACCTATCCTGACGCTTGCCCTGACTTCAAAGACGCTCCCGCTGCCGAAGATCGAAGACCTGGCGGACACGACGCTCGCGCAAAAGATCTCGCAATTGCCCGGGGTCGGACTGGTGCGGATCAGCGGCGGACAAAAGCCCGGAGTGCGGATTCGCGTGAACCCCACGTCTCTCGCAGCATACGGCCTGGGCCTTGAAGACGTTCGGACGGCTCTGGCCGCGGCAAATGTCGATCAGGCGAAGGGAAACTTCGAAGGGTCGCAACAGATATTCACGATCGGAGCGAATGACCAGATTCTGGCCAGCGGGGATTACGCGAAGATCATCGTCGCATATCGGAAGGGAGCGCCTGTCCGGCTGTCGGATGTCGCGACTGTTGCCGACGACGTCGAAAATACCAGGCAGGCCGCATGGATGAATGAGCAACCGGCGGTCATCGTGAACATCCAGCGGCAGCCCGGAGCGAACATCATTTCTGTGGTGGATCGGGTGAAGGAGCTTCTGCCGCAGCTCAAGGCGTCCCTGCCTTCATCGGTGGATCTCTCCATTTTGACTGATCGGACCACCACGATTCGCGCCTCAGTCGCAGACGTGCAATTCGAACTCATGCTCACGATCGCGCTGGTCGTGATGGTGATGTTCGTATTTCTTCGCAATCTTGCGGCGACGATCATTCCCAGCATCGCGGTTCCACTCTCGCTGGTGGGAGCGTTCGGTTTGATGTATCTGATGGGCTTCAGCCTGAACAACCTCACGCTCATGGCCCTGACGATCTCGACCGGGTTCGTCGTGGACGACGCGGTCGTCATGATCGAAAACATCTCGCGATTCATGGAAGAAGGCGCGACTCCGCTGGAGGCTGCATTAAAGGGGTCCAGTCAAATCGGATTCACCATTCTGTCGCTGACTGTTTCTCTGATTGCCGTCCTCATTCCGTTACTGTTCATGGGTGATGTGGTCGGCCGCCTTTTCCGGGAGTTCGCGGTCACGCTGAGCCTCACGATCCTGGTTTCTGCGGTGGTTTCACTGACGCTCACACCGATGATGTGCGCGAAGCTGCTGAAGCATCGATCCGCAGCCCAGCAGGGTCGGCTCTATCGTCTTTCCGCACGAGGTTTTGATGGCGTCATTGCCGCTTATGGAAAGACGCTGCGATGGGTGCTGCGGCACCAGTCACTCACGCAGTTCGTCACGTTCTGCACACTTGCCGCAACGCTGTTGCTCTACATTTACGTCCCGAAAGGATTCTTTCCCGTGCAGGACACGGGCGCAATTCTCGGTGTATCCGAGTCCGAGCAAAGCATCTCGTTTCCTGCAATGGCCGCGCGGCAGCAGCGGCTGGCGAAGGTGATTCTCGAGGATCCCGATGTCGAAAGCCTGTCGTCGTTCATTGGAGTGGACGGGACTAACACGACTATCAACAGCGGCCGCATGCAGATCAATCTGAAGCCGCATGACGAAAGAAAGTTGACTGCTTCAGACGTCATCCGGAGACTGCAACCGGAGCTGGAGAAAGTCGACGGCATTACGCTCTTCATGCAGCCGATCCAGGATCTCTCGGTTGACGATCGCGTCAGCCGCACTCAATTCCAGTACAGCCTCGAAGACGCGGATGCCAGTGAACTGGGCACGTGGGCACCGCTATTGGTCGAAAAGCTTCAGACGCTGCCGGAACTGCGCGATGTGGCCAGCGACCAGCAGAACCAGGGACTGCAGGCGAGTCTCGTCATCGACCGGGACAGTGCCGCCCGTTTCGGCATCACTCCGCAGATGATCGACGATACTTTGTACGATGCTTTCGGACAGCGGCTCGTCTCGACGATGTTCACCCAGTTGAACCAGTACCACGTGATACTGGAAGTGGAGCCCAGGTTCCAGCAAAATCCCGATTCGCTGAAAGAAATCTATGTCCGATCGCCAAGCGGAACGCAGGTGCCGCTGAGTTCGTTCACGCGCCTGGAAACGAACACGACGCCGCTTGCTGTCAACCACCAGGGGCAGTTCCCTGCGGTCACGTTATCTTTCAATCTGGCTCCGGGCGCCTCCCTGGGAAGTGCCGTCAAGGCGATTGAAGACGCTGAACGTGAGATCGGGATTCCGACAAGTGTACGAGCCAGTTTCCAGGGAACGGCGCTGGCGTTTCAATCGTCGCTGGCGAACGAATCCTGGCTGATTGTGGCGGCGCTGATCACCGTCTACATCGTGCTGGGCGTGCTCTATGAGAGTTACATCCATCCCATCACGATTTTGTCCACTCTGCCTTCAGCCGGCCTCGGGGCACTTCTCGCATTGCAGATCACTAACGTCGATTTGAGCGTGATCGCGCTGATCGGCATCATCCTGCTGATCGGTATCGTCCAGAAGAACGCGATCATGATGATCGACTTCGCGCTCGAAGCGCAGCGCAAGGAAGGCAAAGCGCCCATTGAAGCGATCTATCAGGCGTGCCTGTTGCGATTCCGGCCGATCCTGATGACCACGATGGCCGCCCTCCTTGGCGGTGTTCCATTGGCATTGGGCACAGGCGTCGGATCGGAATTGCGTCATCCGCTCGGCATTACGATTGTCGGCGGCCTCACCGTCAGCCAGCTCCTCACGCTTTATACCGTTCCTGTTGTCTATCTCACGTTTGACCGGATCGCGAACCGGTTACGGAACCTGCGCGTGGGTAATCGGATCGAGGAAGAGATCCTGGCCGAGTAACTCTATGAGGAAACACAAAGACACAAAGGGCACAAAGACACAAAGAAAGGCCGCATCAAATGACTTTTTATTTGCGGCCTTTCTTTGTGTCTTTGTGCCCTTTGTGTCTTTGTGTTTCCTCGCCGCCGTACCTCAAAAATCATAAACCATGAGCATCTCCACACCATTCATCAAGCGGCCTATCGCAACATCGCTGTTGACCCTGGCTCTGGCAATGGCCGGAGCTCTCGCATTTTACTTTTTGCCCGTCGCGCCTCTTCCACAGGTCGAATATCCGACGCTTAACGTGAATTCCCAACTGCCCGGCGCGAGCCCCGATACGATGGCATCCGCTGTCACAACTCCGCTCGAGCGCAGTTTCGGGCGCATTGCGGGCATAACCGAAATGACCTCCAGCAGCAACACGGGCCAGTCGCAGATCACGATGCAGTTCGATCTGGACCGCAACATTGACGCTGCCGCTCGTGATGTCCAGGCGGCGATCAACGCGGCGCGGGGCCAGCTGCCTGCGAATCTGCCGAACAATCCCGGTTACCGCAAGAACAACCCGTCGGATCAGCCCATTCTGATTCTGGCTCTGACTTCGGACGTCGAAGAGCGCAGCAAGATCTACGACGTCACCGACTCTATCCTCAGTCAGAAGATCGCGCAGATCCCCGGCGTCGGGCAGGTACAGATCCAGGGCAGTTCGCGGCCAGCCGTACGAGTCCAGATCAATCCCACTTCTCTGACCAAGTTCGACATCGGTTGGGAACGGATCCAGGCCGCGCTGACCTCCGCCAACGCGAATCGTCCGAAGGGGATGTTGTCGGATGGGCAGCACTCGTGGCAGTTGGCTACATCGGACCAATTGTTCAAAGCGGCGGAGTATCGGCCGCTGATCGTCAGCTACAACAAAGGCGCTCCGGTCCGGCTATCGGACATTGCAACGGTGGAAGATTCGCTGGAGGACCGCCGCAACACCGGTTACGCGGATGGGAAGCCTGCCGTATTGGTGCAGGTATTCAAGCAGCCCTCGGCGAACATCATCGATACCGTGGACCGCATCTATGGACTGCTCCCGCTCTTGCGGGTATCGATTCCTCCGACGATTAACCTGTCAGTGATCGTCGACCGCACCACGACGATCCGCGCTTCGATCGCCGACATCGAATACACAATCCTGATCTCGGTAGCCCTGGTAATCCTTGTCGTCTTTCTCTTTCTGAGAAATGCCTGGGCCACCATCATCCCCAGCATCTCGGTTCCTCTTTCACTGCTCGGTACGTTCGGAGTGATGTACCTGCTGGGCTACAGTGTGGACAATCTCTCTTTGATGGCCCTGGCGATCTCCACGGGCTTCGTGGTGGATGACGCCATCGTGGTCATTGAAAACATCAGCCGCTATCTCGAAATGGGGTTGAGCCCGGCAAGGGCGGCCTTGACCGGGGCAAAGGAGATCGGTTTCACCGTGCTTTCGATGAGTACTTCACTCATCGCCGTCTTTATCCCGATCCTCCTGATGGGCGGAATACTCGGCCGGTTGTTCCGTGAGTTCTCGGTTACGCTCGCTGTGGCGATCGCGATATCGCTTGTCGTTTCTCTGACAACGACGCCGTCGATGTGCGCAAAGTTTCTGCGGCCCGAACATGAGCGGCAGCACGGCCGTTTCCACCGTTGGTGCGAGGCGGGGTTCGACCTGCTGTTCGGTGGATATCAAAGGTCGTTACACTGGGTCCTGCGTCATCCGGCTTTGATGCTGCTCGTGACCATCGGCACCGCAAGCCTCAGCATCTATCTCTACATCATCGTGCCGAAGGGATTTTTCCCTCAGCAGGACACTGGCCGATTGCAAGGCAACCTTCAGTCGGCGCCGAACCTTTCATTCACGCTCTCGAGTCCGCATCTTGTCCAGTTCATGGACATTCTGAGGACCGACCCTGCCGTGCAAAGCGTGGCGGGATCGATGAACGGCACCAGGGGTTTCGGACAAATCAATATCCAGCTGAAGCCGCTCGCGGAACGCAAGGTCAGTGCCGATCAGGTCATCAATCGTCTGCGTCCCAGGCTCAACCTCCCGGGTGCATCGCTGTTTCTTCAGTCCGCGCAGGAAATTCGAATCGGCGGCAGGGGCAGCAATTCTCAATTTCAATACACGATTCAGGGCGACACGATCGACGACATCCAGAAGTGGGCTTCGATCATGCTCGAGAGGATCAAGGCAATTCCTCAGGTTCGTGACTCGAATACGGACCTGCAAAATCGAGGACTGGAAGCGACGCTGGTGATCGACCGCGACACTGCGGCGCGCCTGGGCGTGACGCCGCAGCAAATCGATAACGCCCTGTACTCGGCCTTCGGACAGCGGCAGGTTTCGACGATGTATAAACCTCTGAACCAGTATCACGTGGTCATGGAAGCCGAACTGCCCTTCCAGCAGAGTCCGGACTCGCTCAAAGACATGTACGTTCGATCATCGGCCGGCGTCGAAGTTCCGTTGAGCAGCTTCATCCATTACCGATCCGGCTTGACGGCGCAGAGCATCAATCACCAGGGGCAGTTCCCGTCTGTGACGTTGTCGTTCAACCTCGCACCGGACGTGTCGCTGGGAGAGGCAGTCGATGCGGTCAAAGAAGTCGAACGCGAAGTCCGGATGCCGGCGAACGTCCACGGCAGTTTTCAGGGAACGGCCCAGGCATTCCAGGCATCGCTGTCGAATCAACCGTGGCTGATTCTTGCGGCGCTCGTCACGGTGTACATCGTACTCGGTGTACTGTATGAGAGTTTCATCCACCCGATCACGATTCTGTCCACGCTGCCCTCGGCCGGCGTCGGCGCGCTGCTGGCATTGCTGATCACGAAGTCCGAACTCAATGTGATCGGCATGATCGGCATCATTCTGCTGATCGGCATCGTGAAGAAAAACGCGATCATGATGATTGACTTTGCTCTTGTCGAAGAAAGGACCGGCAAAAGCCCCCTCGAATCCATCTACCGGGCTTGCCTGCTGCGGTTCCGTCCGATCATGATGACGACGATGGCAGCGCTGCTCGGCGGTTTGCCGCTTGCATTAGGGAAAGGAACGGGATCGGAGATGCGGCAGCCTCTCGGAATAACGATTGTGGGTGGATTGATGGTGAGCCAGCTTCTGACGCTTTACACGACGCCGGTTGTCTATCTCTACCTCGATCGGCTGCGGCTCTGGTTGAAGCGGTTTAGATTCTCGCCGCGCCTCGCACCCACGGCGAGATAACTGTAGCGGCGGTCTATGACCGCCGACGGTGCCGCAATTTGCCACATCGTCGGCGGTCATAGACCGCCGCTACAGTTGTCACGTTGTGTCTTTGTAGTTCCTGGTTGATAATTGCACTTCTCAACCGTGAATTTTCGAGGGATATATGGATAAGGTCTT
>WNFO01002437.1_pt1 | contig 17170 bp, 16 predicted proteins | sample 5400251 | NCBI WGS metagenome assembly WNFO01 (sample SAMN13153354, study PRJNA577476) | soil metagenome | isolation source: 100 cm saprolite under Madrone tree | place: USA:California | collected 2016-06-14
GAGGCTTGTTCTCGCGCCGACTTCCTGCACGTTGATTTTCTCGAGCCGGACGCGCTCAAGGCTGGAGCTTTCAAACGACCGGAGACCGATGCCTAAAAATACCGGCATGATATCAACATGAAGCTCGTCGACGAGTCCCCCATCCAAGAGCTGTTGGGCTATGCTGACGCCGCCGACCACCTGAACTGCCTTATCGCGGGTGGCAGCTTTTGCTTGGGCGACTGCTGATTCCACACCGTCGGTTACGAACGTGAAGGTCAGGTGCTCGTCTTGTTTCGGTGCAACGCTCGGCGGGTGATGGGTCAGCACGAAAATCGGCACTTGGAATTCGTAGTTGCCGACGTACGAGTCGGGGTCCCCCATCTCGAACGTCCTTCTCCCCATGAGGACTGCACCAGTCTGCTCGATAGCGCCCTTCATGTAAGCGGTGTGTCTGAGGGCCGCCAAGTCGGGATAGAGGCGACCTGCGTTGCCATTTTGGTCGGCTACAAACCCGTCAAGCGAGATGGTCATCCCGACGATTACTTTTGCCAATAGTTCCTCCGTGTCCGATTATGTCGATCCGTCATTTCAGGATTATCTCCGAAATGGGAACGGCGTGTCCCACTGAAAAGGCCTGAATTTTTGAAGCTGGTGTATCTCAATTGCCGAAATCAGGCGTTTACACTCGGGACCGGCACTCGCAGTTCGGGTCCTGGTCAGATGATGACGGGCAAACCGGAAGTAATGCCTCCGGGTTGGCAGATTGCTTCGGAGAAACGAGCCAGCAGTGAGCGATCAATCGCTGGAGAGAAGCCGACTTCTCATTACCTAACCGCGACCTCACATCTAAGCCCTGTCGCGCTGGCGCAACTCGAGAACTCGAACCCCAGTCGAGGGTCTGCTAACTAGCCGTCGTGCAATTCTGTCATGAGGGCGCCAAGCAGGTATTTCTGGCTTAGGCCCTGATGCCTTGCGCATATGGACCTCCGTTCCTTGTCGCTCAAACGACACTTCGTCCATAGTCAATTTCATCAAGTGGATGCCGCGTCCGTGTTCGACAGCTAGGTTTTCGCCCGCCAGAGGATTAGGAACATCATTGGGGTCGAAGCCATGTCCCTGATCTCTGACCACGATGAACACTCCGTTGGTGCCTTGGCAGCAGCAACGGACATGAACCAGCTTGTGAGCATCCATCCGATTGCCATGGAGCATCGCGTTACTCACGGCTTCGCGAAGCGCGAATTCAACGAACTGCTCCTTGTGGCGAACACAACGGGATCGAGCGATCAGACTCATGAGCCAAGTCGACGAACGGTGATATCAGGGCAATCTCGGTCCGCAGCCAGGTGTGCACCTCCAGCGGATCACCGGTGAAACACGGTAGATGCGCCTTTGCCGCAGCCCACATCGGCGACGCGCGCGCCGGCCTCGAGCTTGGCCTTCACACCTTGGAGAGAAGGAATCCACGAGGCCACGAGGTTAGCTGCATGATCACCGTATGTGATAATTGCGGCTTCGGGTTCGGCATCTCCCGCTCCTCGGTCCCGATGCTCTCATGGAATCTGGACGGGAAATGGGTGTACGTGTCGCGGCGGCACTTTCCGTTCGGCTCATCAAAGACGGCGGTGATACCCGTCAAGTCCGGGGCCGCGCCTCCCACGTTTACGGAGGGCTTCGGCAGCGAAGCGGATTTCGCGCGGATACCCGGCGCGCGTTTGATCAATCAGGACAAAATATCTCCGGGCATGACGCCGAACTACTTTGTCAATAAGCGCCGTTCGGCGAAGGCCAACCTCTTCCGTATCTATCTCCAACAATAAAAGCCCTGGCGTTCTGAACTCCGAGGGACCTCTGCAGTGCTTCGACCTTGCGGGCCGCTTGGGGGACTGACATCCGGCATGGGCTACACAGGCTTTTCGCGTAGGGTCTATCGCTCATTCACTGCGACTTCTTACTGCTTTCGCATTACCGCAAGACTTCGAGAAGATTGCTGTAATCATCCGTCCAGAGTGTCGTGCCTCCCGATGAGAGGAGACTTCTTCCTGCCGCGTCAATTTCCAACCACGGGCGATAAACACGAACGGCAGAGAACTGAAATTCTTTTGCGATCCCGGAAAGGACCGGGCTGAGATCGAGGGAACGGTTTGTAATGTGTACAGCAATGATGGAGTCCGCAGAGCGAAGATGCTCGCGGTAAAGGGAGAAAGCTTCGCGCGTAAGCAGGTGAACTGGGATCGAATCTCCAGAAAAGGCATCAAGAACGAGAACGTCAAAGTTTTGACGCTGACCGCGAGCGGCTTCCCGTTCAAGAGAAAGCCTTGCGTCTCCATGCACCATTTCAACCGTTCCCTGGGAATCCCGCAGATACGTGAAAAAGGCATGGCTCCCCTGGGCGAGTTGAATAACATCCGAGTTGATTTCGTAAAATCGGAAAACATCGCCGGACCTGGAGAAGACTGCAAGATTGCCGGTTCCCAACCCCACCAAGCCAACACGAATGGGCTGAGCTGGATGGTTGCGGAGCAGAAGATTGATCCCGCTCTTGGGGCCATAATAACTGACTGACTCTCGAGCCAGCTTGGGATCAAGATATTGCCTCCCGTGATCGGTCAGGCGGTCACGAAGGTAGAGGAAGTCATGTCCTGAGTCCGAGCCGCGAATAACGGCAAGCACACCGTAAAAATTCCGTGAGCGCGCAACAGAATCAGATAGCTTCAACCGTGCCTCACATACAAATGCGATGGCGACGGCAAATAGTGCGGTAAGCGCTGCCGCACGGGTCATCCATCGCCCAGGAGACTGGACCGAACGGCGGCGAGTGATCCAATAGACGGCCAGAGCGGCAAGAATAAGAAATCCGGAGAGCACACGATACCAGACCGAAGAAATAAATCGATTCTTCAATTCAAGGCCATGTAACAAAAATGGGATCGGGAGCATGACCACGGACAAAAATGCCAAGGGCATCCAGGGAAGGGATCGGTGCCACCAAGAATTTGCATCTTGCCGAACGACGAAAAGAAGAAGCGTTCCGGTCATGACGATCGTCAACGGGAATTCCCATAGACCCAGGAAGAGGAGCGGCGCAATCACGCTGACAAAAATCCCGCCAATGGCACCGCCTAACGAAATGCAAAGGTAGAAGCGCGTAACGTGGCGCGGGGCGGGCCTGGACAGCACTATTTCTCCGTGGCAGACCATGCAAGTGGCGAACATACTGGCGAGATACACCAGGAGTCCTACTGCGAGGGGCATGGCCGCAGAAAAGAAAAGAGAAATGGCAGCAAGAAATGCGGTCAAGGCGAAAAAGATATGAAACAAGCCGCGCCGGTAAAGAGAGGGGTATTCGAAGCACACAATGAAAGAGACCAGATATAGACACAATGGCAATACCCAGAGGAAAGGAAATACCGCCACCTCCTGGCTAATGACATTAGTCGCTGCTAGGAGCATTGCTGAGCCACAGGCCGCTAAGGACACCCACAATAGTTGCCGGCTGAGGGTTGGGCGCACAGAGAGAGATTCTTCCATCTGGTGCTGCGGTTTTCCCGTTGAAAAAGCATCCGCCGGAATCTTCCATGGAGCGACAGCCACGCAGAGGACAGCGAACAGTAGGTAACCAATCGACCATAACCAAGCTTGCGTTCGCAGGTGCAGCATCGGCTCCACAAGAAGTGGGTAGGAAAGCAACCCTAACAAGGAGCCTAAGTTCGAGAGCGAATATAGACGGTAAGGAGAGACTCCTGGGTTCTTCCGCGAAAACCAATGTTGCAGAAGCGGACCAGTCGTCGACAGCAAGAAGAATGGCAGCCCTACGCTTGCAATCAGGAGCCAAAGAATCAGCACAAAAGGATTTGCATCGGCTTGCGGCTTCCAGGCGAAACCGGGAGTGATGGGGGACGGCCACAAAAACGACATCAAGATGAGAAGGACAACGGAACAGATCAAAATCCCACTGTGCAGCCGGCTCTGCTTTAAAGGCGGCAGTCGCATCGCGACAAAGTGCGAATACGCATTTCCGCCCAATAGCAGAACCTGAAAAAACAAAAGGCATACCATCCAAACGCCAGGCGCACCGCCAAACCAGGGAAGGATATACTTTCCGAGGAGCAGTTGAACCTGAAAGAGCAGAAAGGCACCGGTAAAAACTGTCAAGCTGATCAGGTTGTTGTGAGAGACGGTTGCGTGTTCTCGGAGCTGATCTGGATTTGTCGTTTGGTCTCCTACCTCGCCAACAATAGGCACTACATCTTCGAATTGTTCCGCCATGCCGAATAGCCTTTCATGAATAGTGTGCGCGATGCCTCACAGTTAGGGCGGACATTTCAGAGAACCTGCCTCCTACAAATAACTATGGACAGACTAAAATCTATGGCAATTTCAGAAATAGCCAATGTTTGAGCAACGGAGCACATGGAACAGTTGATTCTTCCCTGACTTGATGCGCACGCGATTGACAATTCGAGGTTGCCAGCTAGGGTTGATCGAAGGACGATTGGTAGAGCGTTTGGAAAATGTAATGACAAATGGGGGGTAGAGCCATGCGCCTATGGATATACGCTTCGTTGCTGGCTATAGCAGTGGGAATAGCCTCTTGGACAGCTGTGCAACGTCACCGACAAACCCTGTGGTTGAGAGCGTACCGCGAAGCGAGCGACTCCCTCCAACGCGGACATTACGCGGACGCCGAAGGACAACTTCTGATCTTGACCGGCAACAAACAGCCCGGAGCGCATCAATCGGCTCTGACAATGAACCTGCTGGCAGTAGTTTATCAGGCAGAGGGAAGAAGGTCGGAGGCCGAGCCGCTCTTTGAAAAAGCTATACAAATTTTCGACAAAGAACGCCCTTCATCGAATCTGGATTTTGGCAAAGCTTGCACTAACGAAGGCAGAATGTATTTGGAAGAAGGCAAGCTGCAAGAAGCAGAGCAAAGGCTGGAGCAGGCTATTGCAGTCTACAGAGTCAAACCTGACCTGGCTGGAGTGGAGCTCGGCGGCGCCTTGCACAATTTGGGATTGGTGCGTATTGGCCAACGACGCACTGCCGAAGGACAGGTTCTGCTTGAGCAAGCGGTACAAATCTATGCCAAGAACCTTCGCCCGGACGACTTGAATATGGCGCAGGGGTACCTGGACCTGGCCATTGCTTACAAGATCGGAGGACGCCCGCAGGAAGCCCAAGAGATGGATGGGAAAGCTCTACGAATTCAAGAGCAGGTATTTGGGATGGATAGCCCAGTTACACGAGAAACACGCGCACGCATCAAGCAAAACTCGAATAGAGAACAATTGCAGAATCCACAGGCATCCGGAAAACCCCCGGTTCAGCATGCCAAGGCAAACTGAGGGATGATTGTCATGTGTCGAGCGTCAGCAATTAGCTAACCGGGTCTAGGCTGCAATTTCCAGCCTACTGCACCGGGCCTTCAATTTCTCCGTCCGAGAGCACGCGACCGCTGCTTCGCTGCTGCAATGATCCGTCTATAAGAGGCGTGGGCCTCACTGCGCCCTCGCCATTATGAGCCAAGCAAAGTATATCGGCATGCGCCGTTGTCGGCGGTATTGCTTAGGTGTATGCTGGTTTCCCGGCCTGCTATTTTTCTAGCGAAGTGTGCGTGGCATGCGGAATCCGGCCCGCCTGCTGCCCTGCCCTGCCAAAAATTCAACGCCGTCTGACTGGGGAGACGATTGCCGTGAAAGCTCTCGCCGCATTTTGCATGCGTTTGCTGGCGTTTACTCTGTTTGTTGTGATTGCCGGAATCTTCTTCATTGACAGGGAGCGTCCGCCCAAAACGGTCATAGGCGGCGATGGCCTCCAATCCGCTGGCACTTTAAGCCCTGTCTATGCTTCGCCGGTCCAGGTCAAGCTTGTGAACCTCATCCCCGCAAGTCTCAGCGGCGAAACCAATCAAGACAGCGAACCTTTCCTCGCTGTCCAAGCTGCTAACCCGCAGGTCATGGTCGCTTCGGCATTCACTCCCAATCCCGTTTCGAGCAGTAGCAATGCGCCCGTCTATGTTTCCGAAGACGGAGGCAATAGCTGGGTCCTGAACGCCATCACTCCCGTTCCGCGAATGACCTGCGACATCACGCATGCCATGCCCACTGGCGAGAACCATCCGCGCGGGGACCTCCACGCCGGCACCCTGGCTTGCGCCGCCTCCATCACGCTCGACGAGTCGGAATCCAATGACGTTTCTTCCGGTGCTGTCATGAACGTGCAGTCCACACGCAGCAACGTGGACCAGCCCTTCGTCCGGGCCCTGGCCATTTCCAATAGCGACCACATCTATGTGGGAGTCAACGATTTCAATCAGCCCAATGGCCACACCGCAACGGTGGACGTCTCGGTCGACGGTGGCGTGAGCTACAAATCATTCTCCATCGAGGCGCGCAATACTGCGGGACAGGATGGGCCCTCGGTTCGTCCCGCCATCGCTCCAGACAATACCGTCTACGTGGCCTTTTTCGGCTGGCGCAAATTTAACGGTACAACCGCCACCAGCGACGTGGTGGTCGTGCGCGACGATGCCGGAGGCACTGGCCCCAATCCTTTCCAGGCGCTCAGAGACCCATCCGATAAACTTCCGGGCCGCCTTGTCGTCAAGGGCACATCTATTCCGTGGTCCAATGGGCCCACGCTGGGTCAGGAACGAATCGGTTCCACGCTTTCCATCGCCGTCGATCCCAATAACAGTTCCACGTTGTACGTCGGTTGGGCCGACCATGGACGCAAGGGCGACATCTATACGCTCCATGTGCGCCGCTCCACCGACCGCGGTGTGACCTGGTCCAAGGCGGACCTGCCCCAAACGACGATCAGCAACGCCACGAACATCGCGTTGGCAGTGGCTAATAATGGCGTCGTCGGACTTCTCTACCAGCAACTTTCTGCCGGCCGCTGGGTTACACATGTAGTGCAATCGCACGATGGCTTCGCGACGGCTCAGGACCTCATTCTCGCGAATGTCCCGGCGGACACCCCGGTGCAGCAGTTCTTGCCTTACTTGGGGGACTACGACTATTTGCTTTCCGTCGGGAACGAGTTCCGCGGCGTTTTTTGCGCCAACAACTCGCCAGAGCTCGCGAATTTCCCGCAAGGCGTAACCTACCAGCGCGCGGCGGATTTCAGAACAAAGACCCTCACGGATGGCTCGGGCAGCCCGGTGGCGGTTTCTATCGACCCGTTCTATTTTAGCGTGCCCGTGATTCCGTGAAGCGCGTTCGCGCCATGACGCGGAAGAAGAAGAGGCAGACATGAATTCTTCGTTAAACTTCCTTGCTGGCGTCCTCTCGACGGCCTTGCTTGCACCGACAGTCGTCGCGTTCCCGCAGGGGCAGAACAACCAGGCAGCTCTGGCCAAACAATCGAGCATCATCTTTTCGGGCACGGTTAGCCAGCTTGGCGCAGTCTCCTTTGTGGGCGTCCCCCAATCGCCGCAGACGATAGTCGTTCGCGTGGACTCCGTCTTGAAAAAGCCTTCGGCTGTCTCGCTGAAGAAGGGCGACAACATCACCGTCGAGGTGAAGGACCCATCCGCCTTCCAACAAGGCGCTCAAGCAACGTTCTACGCGGAAGGCTGGATCTTTGGTTCCGGCGTGGCCGTCAAGGAACTGGGGCATGACTTCAACCTGGGCGGGGGAACTCCTGCCGAGAAAGTCCGTACCAGCGAAGCCGCCCTCGGCCAGATGCAAAAGCAAATCAGCGATCAAGATCTCCAAAACCGCATGGCGTCGTCGGACTTGGTTGTCATCGGCCGCATTACGGATGTCCACCGCTGGACCATCCCCAAATCCGCCGCCGCGCGTTATCCCATCTCCGAACACAGCGCGGACTGGCATGAAGCCGTTCTCCAAATCAAAACAATCCTCAAGGGAACAAAACCCAAGGGGGGCAAGATGGCCGTGCGCTTTCCGCTCTCCAGAGACGTAGCCTGGATAAACTCTCCCAAATTCCAGAAGCAGCAGCAGGGGATTTTTTTCCTGAAGAGGGATCAGGTTTCCGGCGATCCCACGGCCACGCTGGGAAGCGAACAAGTGTACGCCTATACCTGCCTAAAGCCCGGCGATTGGCTCCCCCTGTCGGACGAAGCCCGCGTCCGCTCTCTGCTCAAAAAGTAAGGACCGCACGGCTTGGAACAAACGCACCGCGCCAGAACCAAACTCTCGGCAAAGCATGCGATTGGCCGAAACCCTGATTCAATTCAAACAATCTAGGCGCCGGAAATCACTCCTTTGGCGAACGCTATGGCTTCCTCAGCGTGTTCGTTCTCATTCAGCCGCGCGCGAACGAAATCGGGCGTACCGCCGCCTTTTCCCGGAAAGCGTTGCAACGTTTGCTTCAGTAAGGCGTTTAAATCTTTTCCTGTGCCCGGGTGCTGCGCAAAAATCACGTGGCCGGACGCCGATCGCGCCAGCAGCGCGACCGTCTTTTCGAACTTGGCAAGCTGCGTAGCCAACTGAGCCGGATATTCCTCCTGAGTCTCTTCGCCAAAGACGCGAGCGACCACGCGGATACCGCTCGCGCTGGCGTTCGTAGATTGCAAGGCGGCCACCGCCTCCGCTTCCGCTAATCGCTGGAGCAGCGCTCTGACATTCTTGAAATGTGCCTCGCGCTCGGTAAGCGCGCGTTGCGAAGCGGCCACTACGTCTTCCGGGGCGCACCTCAGTTCTTCGGCAAGGCGTCGCAGGAGTTGAAAGTCGCGCCGTGCGAAACGTTCCGCACGGCGGCCGCAGACAAATTCGACGCGCCAATCCTGGCGGACTTTCGTGCAGCGGCGGACAAGGAGCATGCCGATCTGCCCGGTGCGCTGGACGTGCGTGCCGCCGCAGGGCTGCAAATCAGCAGACTCTATTTCGATAGCGCGAAGGATGCCGTCCCGCTCGACTTCTTTTCGCACGCCGAGTTGCGACAACAGGTCCGCGGTACCGTAGCGTACGTTGACCGGGCGATTCTCGAAGATAATTTGATTTGCAGCTCGCTCCGCGCCTTCAAGAATTTCCTCGGTCGGTTCCGGGCCCCGCAAATCAATGGTGCACAGTTCGCTTCCAAGATGGAAGGAAATCGTGGGCAGGCCGAAGCGTTCCTGAAACATGGCGGACAGCAGGTGCTGGCCGGTGTGCTGCTGCATGTGGTCGAAGCGCCGCGGCCAGTTGATGCAGCCCTTGGCTTCGCCGAGTTCCACGGGTTGGTCAACGGTGTGGATGATTTCGTCCTCAGCATCGCGGACATCGATGACGTTGGCTTCACCCAGCTTGCCGAGGTCGTGCGGCTGGCCTCCGGAAGTGGGATAGAAGGCGGTTTGATCCAGGACGACTTCCCAAGCTGGCGCTTTGGCCACTGGTGAGAAAGGAACCAAAGCCGGCTCACAACTTTTGACCCGTGCGGTGAATTCCGTTGCGAACGCGTCGTCGTAATAGAGCCTGCGCGTGATCACAGTCCCCCTCCGCCGGCGGGCTGCAGCGCGCGCTGCCAGGCTTCCGCGTATTTGTATCCCGTGCCGGTATTGAAGAGCACGACGGTTTCCTCCGGCTTGATCCAGCCGGAGGCGGCGAGCTTTCTTGTAGCGATAACGGTTGCTGCCCCTTCGGGAGCGGCGAATATCCCTTCGAGAGAGGCGAGTTCCCTTCCAGCGTGGAGCATCTCATCGTCAGTCACGGTCAGCGCGGTTCCTTTCGTCTGCCGAAGCATGCTCAAAATCAAAAGATCGCCGAGCGGCCCCGGCACGCGCAGGCCGGAAGCGATAGTCGCAGCGTTCTGGAAGAACTGAGACGAACTCTGGTGTGCGAGCCACGCCCGGACGATTGGCGCGCAGCCCTCGGCCTGCACGGCCACCATGCGCGGCCGCTCCGTGCCGATCCAGCCCATCTCCTGCATTTCGTCGAAAGCTTTGCACATGCCGATCAACCCGACGCCTCCTCCGGTGGGATACAGAATAACCTCCGGCAGTTTTCCTCCGAACTGCTCCCACAATTCGTACCCCATGGACTTCTTGCCCTCGACGCGGTACGGCTCCTTGAGCGTGGAGACGTCGTACCAGCCTTCGCGGTCCTTGTGCTCGGCAACGTATTTCCCGCAATCGGAGATCAACCCGTTCAATTTGACGACCTTGGCGCCAAACGCCTGGCACTCCATCACGTTGGCCGCAGGGGTGTCCGCGGGCATCACGATGACCGCTGGGAGCCCGGCTGCCGCAGCGTAAGCTGCGAGCGCACCGCCCGCATTGCCGGCTGTGGGAGCCGCCAATGCCTTTGCGCCAAGCTGTTTGGCGCGCGATACGGCGGCCGTCATCCCGCGCGCCTTAAACGAACCGGTAGGATTCAATCCTTCGTCCTTGATGTACAGGCGCTGCAAGCCCCCCTGTCCACAACGGCCCCCCTGTCCACAAACGATTGATGCGCCGAGCCGCTCAACGTGTACCAAGGCGGTCATGCCTTCACCAAGCGAGACCGGCGGGTCGTTGGGCAAAACTTCAGCATAGCGCCAGAGGGTGCGCGACCGGCTTTTCAGGCTATCAAGCGTAAGCGTGGCGGCAGCCCGCCGCAGGTCGTAGCGAGCCAGCAGTGGCTTCCCGCAGGTACAGAGGTGCTGTTCTATCGAAGCATCGTATTTCTTACCGCACGCAGAGCACTCCAGCTCAACGACATTCAAGGTTTTGGCCATCACCGTAAAAGTCTAGCACAAGCGTTTTTAGCCCTGGCCGAGTCAAGCAGCGCTTCTTCTGATTTCCTTAATCCCATACCCAAGGTGACGCCGCAGAAGGGTCCTGAGAGTTACGCCATCGGCGTATCCGACTCGCGCAGCGACTTCTTCTACACTCTCGTCAGTCGTCTTCAGCAGATGCACCGCGCGCTCCACACGCAGCTCCTGGAAGTAAGACAATGGTGACTTCCCCAGCACGGCTTGCATGCGGCGAGCCAGTGTCCTCTTGCTCGATCCGGCTGCTGCCGCCGCATCGTCGAGCGAAAACCCATGCGTAAGCCTGCCTCGCGCCCAGCGCTCGAACCGCTCTACGAGTGGATCAGAGTGGGCAAGATGATCGACAAGAACATAGGCGGACTGCGACGGCCGTGAATCCACAACCAGATACTTCGCTGTCAGAGCGGCAAGCCTCGGGCTTTTCTGCCGGATGAGCCATAAGGCCAGGTCTATATGGCTTAGGGCCGCTCCAGCCGTAACGAACTTCCCGGATTTTACGATCATCCGCGATTCATCCAGGCGCACCTTCGGATATCTCTGGCGAAATAAGGGAGAGAGCCACCAGGTTGTGGTCGAGTCTTGGTTATCGAGCAGTCCCGATTCAGCCACGACGAATGTCCCGATACACGCAGCCGCCGTACCCGCGCCGCGCTCCGCCCACCAGCGCAGTGTCTTTCCGGCGTCGCTCACATCGGCTCTCGCAAGAGCTGCTTGCAGCGGGCCTGGCATCTTGAATCCGATCGCCGGAACCACCACCCAATCGGGAATGATCCGCATGGGGGCAGTAGCAACGGGAACGCTCAGCCCTTGCGATGTTTTGACCGCCTTGCGCACTCCGACAATAGCCACGTCGAAGCGCGGCGAAGCCAGACCAGACATTTCCGCGAGTTCGTTCGCGGTCTCAAAGGCGTCAAGCACGGTCGCCAAGCCCGTATCAAAAACCCCATCCAGCGCCAACACGTAAATCCTCATGGCAAATATAATATCAAATTTGGCGATCTTGCCAATGGCCTAATGTCTGCGTGAGAGCTATCTTGGCTGCTCGCGGGATGGATCGAGTTAAGGAGAAACCCGATGGTTACAGTCGCATTGTTCCTACGTTTGGAAGCCAAAGCCGGGAAAGAAAACGCCGTCGCAAAGTTCCTGGAAACAGGACTTGCCCTGGCCAATCAAGAAGCGACCACGCCTATATGGTTCGCGCTGCGCTTGGGGCCGGCGACCTTTGGCGTGTTCGACGCGTTCACGGATGAAAGCGGACGCCAAGCTCATCTGAATGGTCCCATAGCCAAAGCGCTTATGGCCCAAGCGCCCGAACTGTTCTCCAAACCACCTGTAATCGAACGGATTGAAGTTCTAGGTGCAAAGCTTCCCCGATAGCGCGGTTGCCATGTCTGGCGGGTGCCCATACTCCGTTTCTGCGTGTGGGGCTTTTGACTTTGATTCTTCCACGGCTGACCCCTGCCAAGCAGAACGGATACAATCAGCATCTCTCGAAAATCGCTGTCTGCGAATTGGGGACCATGATGGAACACAACTTGCCGCACACAATATCGCTTCTCACTCGCACCCCCACTGCTCTCGATGCGCTTCTGCGTGGTCTACCGGAAGCGTGGACGTTCCGAAATGAAGGTGAAAACACTTGGAGTGCCTTCGATGTCGTTGGCCATTTGATTCACGGCGAACGCACCGATTGGATGCCCCGGGCGAGGATGGTGCTGCAATTTGGCGATACCAAGGCTTTTGAGCCCTTTGATCGTTGGGGACAGGAACGAGAGAGTCAAGGTAAGTCGCTGGCGCAGTTATTGGATGAATTTGCCCGTTTGCGGTCAGAAAACCTGGGCGACCTGCGTGCATTGAATCTGCGGCAAGAGGATCTAGAGCTGCGCGGACGGCATCCTGTCCTCGGAGTAGTTACTCTGTCAGAGCTGCTGGCGACCTGGGCAGCTCATGACTTGACTCATCTGCACCAAATCTCAAGGGTTATGGCGCACCAATATCGGGAGGCTGTAGGTCCGTGGAACGCATACCTTGGTGTGCTGCAGTGCGCCGGCCACAGCTCTCCTTAATGAACCCTCCAGAGTTTCAGGCTCATACAACCACCCCGAAGGGGTGGCCGCTGCTAGTTTCTATTTTCTCTCCCCGCCCCTAACCCCTGCCCCGCCAATCACTTCCAAATTCACTCCAATTTATCTTTACAAGTAAGGTCCTTTCATGGTAACATCTCCTTTGATTTCGCCGAAGCATCCCCCATCCAACTAGCACCCTGTGGCACCATCTCCCTGCCCCCCTTTCCTCTAACTCCTTTCCTCTCAATCTTTTTGCCGACCCCCACCCCCTAAACCCTGCTGGGTCAATCTTTTATAAAAACTTAGGGGAGAGAGGGGGCATCATGATAACTACTCATCCGTCCCCTCAGTGCATCGGGCGCGTTAGGAGGCGAGCAGGATATTTGCGGGAATTGCTGCGCGAAAGTGCATCCTATTTCACGGTACAATCAGGGGATGGCGGTACGTCTCATTGCGCTGGATATTGACGGCACGCTGCTGGATAGCCGCTGGCAACTTCCCGAGGCCAACCGCTCGGCCATTGCCGAAGCCACCCGCCGGGGTATCGAGGTGGCGCTGGTAACCGGGCGGCGCTATGATTTTGCTATGCCCGTGGCCCGCCAGTTGGATTCTCCGCTGACGATGATCGTTAACAATGGCGCCCTGATCCGCTCGAAAGAGGGCCGGACGCACCTGCGGCACCTCCTGGCGCGGAGCACGGCGGAACACGTTCTCCAGCTGACCAAGCCGTGGCGCGAAGGCGCGGCGGTGATTTTCGACCGGCAGCTCGAGAATCAGCTCATGCTCGAAGTGCTGGACCCGGACGATTCAATGCGTTACGCGTACTATTCGCGCAACATGGAGTTTATAGGGCTGGCGAAGCCTCTCGAGAGGTGCCTGACGGAGGATCCCATTCAGGTGATGCTCTCCGGCAAAGTCGAGCCGATGCGGAAGGCGGAAGCTGCCCTGCGCGGTGCTCCCTTCCTGGAAGAATTTGCGCTGGCGGTGACGTGCTACGAGAGCAAAGACTTCGCCATGATCGATGTGATTAACCCGGTGTGCTCGAAAGGATCGTCGCTGGCGGAATGGGCGGCACTGCGCGGCTTCACGCGCGAAGAAGTGATGGCCATCGGGGACAACCACAACGACCTGGAAATGCTCTCCTTCGCCGGCATTCCCGTGGTAATGGGAAACAGCGTGCCGTCATTGAAAACGTACGGCTGGCATGAAACCGGCACCAACGACGAAAACGGCGTGGCTTTGGCGATCGAACAATTCGCCTTGCGGGAGGCTGCGCCTTGCGTCTGAAGCATGCCGCACTCTTGCTCACGCTCGGCTTGCTGGCAGCGCCGGCTCTGCGAGCGGAATACGTGGTGCTTCGCAGCGGCCAGCGCCTGAAGGTAACGGGCTACCAGGTTGTGGGAGACAAGTACCGCTTGCAGATGGGCGGCGGCACGGTGGAGATTGCCGCCGAAGACGTTGTGGCCATCGAGCCGGAAGAGGTTTTCACGCCCCTGCCTGCAAAGCCGATCGTAAAGGCGCCCTATCGTGAATTGGTCGAAGCAGCGGCGGCGCGCTACAAGGTGGATGCCGACCTCATCACCAGCGTAATTGCCGTGGAGTCCAACTTCGATCCAAAAGCATTGTCGCCCAAGAATGCGCGCGGGCTGATGCAACTCTTACCGGAGACGGCGGAGCGGCTGGGAGTGCAAAACATTTACGACCCGCAGGAGAACATCGATGCGGGAACGCGCTACCTGCGCGAACTGCTGCAGATGTACAACAACGACCTCGCGCTGGCGCTGGCAGCCTATAATGCAGGCCCCGAGCGCGTGCAGCAATATGGCCGCGTTCCGCCCTTTGCGGAAACGCTTTCGTATGTGCGCCGCGTCAAGCGCAGCTATGAGAAGAGCAAATCCAAAGCTTCCGTGAAAAAACCGGCTCCATCCGGAGCAATGGCAGCGACTTCCCAGCATCGGACCGGGCAGTCTCCATAAGAACTACTGCTGAGGCGGCGGATTCTGCGGCGGCTGTTGGGGATTCGGTTGCGGGGTCGTGGGATTCTGTCCGAGTGGCTGGCCGGGAACGCCGGTCTGGCCTAACCCTGTTCCCGTCTGCAGCCCTGGCTGTCCCACTCCGAAATTGTCCTTCGACGGATTCCAGATGAATTCGAAGAGGCGATAATTCTTGGCTGTGTCGTAGACGATGATGGAAGATTTGTTGATTTTGCTCCCGACACCGATGATATTTCCGCCGATAATGGCGGACGTATCAACGGCAGGAATCGGCTGCGGATTGGATCCCGAATCGCTCTGGTCGGTCCCTACAGGCGTTCCGGTAGTAGCCGGCGGATTTGCGCCCGAAGCCGTTCCACCGGGCTGTGTCCCAGCTGGGCCTTGCTGACCAATTGCGCCGGGCTGTGCCGGGGTACCAGGGCCGTTCAAAGCATTCGCGGGAGTGCCCACGCCTCCTGTTTGAGGAAACAGGATGTTTTGCTGGGGAGGCTTCAGGCTGCCAATGAGTTGTCCCGCGGGGCCGACATAGATAAACCTCCAGGAACCATCTTCCTTGTTCATGGGGTCTTTGTAAGCCTGGCGCATGAAGCGGAGTGAACCCACCTTCGGCTTGGTGAGGTCGTCGAGGGAGGTAGGAAACCGGCCCAGCTTGCGGAAATGGAGCTTCACTCCGCGGGCATATTGATTCCCTCGCCAGATCATCTCTTTTTCTTTTTCACGCCGGCCCTCGGTCAGAATGTTCGTTGCGACGACCATCGTGGAGAGGAGCAAAACGGTGACGAGAAAGATCACTACGAGCAAAGCATATCCGCGCTCGCTGCGCTTGCGTACCGTTTGTGGAGTTCCGGCGTTCATTGGGATGACGGCGCAGCTTGCTCCTCGAGGATGGCAGTGCCGCGGCGCCCCGAGGAGACTTCCTCAAATTCGAGGCTGGCGTTGCCCACTTTCAGAATGCGAAAGCGATTAAGCAGAAGTTCGCCCTCCGCGACGACATGCACTTCCTCGCCGTCGGTGAAGAAGGCGCGGCGGGCGCTACCATTGGGGACTGTGCCGTAGCCGAAGAATTTCAATGGCAGCGTCGGCGGAGGCGGAGGTGGTGGAGGATCAGAAGCAACTTCCGTCTTGTCAGGCGTGGGCGGCGTGAGTGGCGGCGGGGGCGGCGGCGGAGTCAGACTGAAGATATTCCTGCCGGTGCTCTTGTATTCGGTCTCGCGGGCCCTTTCCATCCTGTCGGTGTGGAGCCGAGGATTCTCCACGGAAAGCAATTGATAATTCTGGGCCGCGGAGCCGGCGTCGGCAGTCACAATGGGCCTGCCACGGTCGAAATACAAAAACCAGATAACGCCGGCGGTCAGCAGAAGGACGACGAGCACGGCGAGTTGTTTCTTCTGCTTCATGAGCCCGTCCGGAAATAGGTCTTGAGGTGCAGCGCAACCTTAATGACATTCGCGGACGCCTGATTGGCGTTCTCCGTAGCGAGGGACAAGGAATCCACTTGGTAAAGATTGACGGAGCGCTGCAAGCCATTCAGAAACCCGACCACGCTCTTATAATCCCCAGTGACGGTGGCGTCGATGGCCACTTCCGTCATTCCGCGGTTCGCAATCTTGGTCTCCTTAAAAGTTTGATCCTCGAGCTGAATTCCATTCTTCTTGGCAATAGCGTCGAGTTCAGACCGGATGGAGGAATTGTGTGAGCTTGCCGGAAAGAGCGATTGTTCAAACTGATCGCAATCTTTCTGGATTGCCGGAATGTTTTCTCGGATGTCCTGGGCGCGCTTGATATCTGCTTTCAAGATATTATGTTGCGTCGTTTCCACCACAAGCTGCTCTCGTGGCGCGCGGGGGGCGGAAGAAAGCCGCCAACTGTAGGCAGCAAGGGCCACATCCGCGAGGACGAGAAGAATTACGCCGCCGAGAATCGTTCGTTTCCGCAATGTGAAATCGCGCCGCATCAAATTCTCGAATAGACCGTGGTTAATTGGACGACCTTTTGATCGCCGCTTTGGTTCCCGCTCGGATTGGCCTTGTGAACACCCTGCACTTGAACTTCGGTAAATTCTTTCGATTCTTCGAGGGCGCGCTCAAACTTGAGCTCTGCTTCGTCGCTCGTGACGCCCACGCTCAATTTCACTTCGACGTGTCCTGGAACCTGCTTGGGCTCGATGCTGATGACGCGTACGCCGTCAGGAAGAAGATGCTCAAGATCCATAAACATCAGCGTCCAATTGAAGCTGCGCGCGTCGAGGATGGTATTGATGAAGGCGGCGCGATCGTGCAAATTGGCGATGTCCTTTTGACTAAAATAACGCTCCAGATCCCTGCGCTGCGCTTCCAGCTTGGCCATCTCCTGGCGCATTTTTCCGGTGCGCGCGCGCAGCTCAGCGTCGACTTTGCGCGCGGAATGCACGTGCCAACCTAACGCGAG
>WNFO01003421.1_pt1 | contig 17166 bp, 15 predicted proteins | sample 5400251 | NCBI WGS metagenome assembly WNFO01 (sample SAMN13153354, study PRJNA577476) | soil metagenome | isolation source: 100 cm saprolite under Madrone tree | place: USA:California | collected 2016-06-14
TATCGCGCATTTCGTCATCGACGGCGGCATTCGCAGCGCCGCGCGCGCCGAGCCTGAGGACCGGCCGGATTCGATGCTCGACCCCGACGCCATTGCTTTCAGTTACTGGAACGTGCTGCAACAGCCGCGCAGCGCCTGGACCTGGGAGCTGGAATTGCGGCCATGGGTGGAGAAATTTTAGCTTCGAGTCAGCGAAGCAGCCATACATACTGGCGTCATCATCCGCGAAAGCGGATGATCCAGTATTCCGCGACGGCTGATAGGCTGCTGTGACGGCCGCGATTACTGGATACTCGCGTTTCGCGGGTATGACGGCCGGGGTTTTAGTTGAACGCGGGGCAAACCGCGCAAGGGGAGCGATTAAATGACCACCACTGAAACCACCATCGACACCGGCACCACCGAATTGCTCTGCGTGATCCGCGACCGCGTCGCCATCCTCACGCTCAACCGGCCGGAAGTCCGCAATGCGCTGTCGGACCATCTGACGCCGGCGCTGCGCACCATGATCAAGACCTGCGGCGAGAGCCCCGACGTCGGCGCGCTGCTGATCACCGGCGCCGGCACGGCGTTCTGCGCCGGCGGCAACGTCAAGGGCATGGGCGCTCACCGCGACCAGAAGAAACTCGAAATGTCCTATGACGAGAAGGTCGCGGACTTGCAGGAACGGCAACGCTTGCTGACCGGCGCGCTGGTCTCGGTGCGCAAGCCGACCATCGCGGCGCTGCCCGGTCCCGCGGTCGGCGCGGGACTGGCCATCGCCATGGCCTGCGACATCCGCATCGCGGCGGAATCGGCCTTCATTTCCACCGGCTATCTGCGGGTGGGCTTAAGCGGCGACTACGGCATCGCCTGGCTGTTGACGCGCCTTGTCGGCACGTCCCGGGCGCGAGAACTGATGTTTACCGCCGACAAGGTCGACGCCGCGAGATGCGAGGCGATCGGCCTCGTCAACCGCGTGGTGCCGGATGCAAAGCTCCAGGATGAGGCGTTTGCGCTGGCCAAATCGATGGCGGAAGGGCCGACGATTGCGTTGCGCTACATGAAGGACAATCTCGACGAAGCCCTGTCGTTCGATTTCGCCACCGCCCGCGACCATGAGGCCGAGCGCCTGATCCGCACCACGATGACGTCGGATCACCGCGAAGCGGTGCAGGCTTTTATCGAGAAGCGCAAAGCGGTGTTCAGGGGGAGCTGAGCCTTCAAACCGCCGCCTGAAGCGCGATCTGTTGGGCCGCCAGCCGCCAGCTGGCGCAGGGAATGTCCTGCGGCGCCGCGTCGATATGTTTTTCGAAGCGTACCAGCTTCCAGTCGCCGGGGCTGTTGGTGAAGGCGAAACCGGATTTGCGGGCAAGCGAGATCATGACGTCGTTGGAGCGCAAGGTATCGCCGAACAGCCGTTCGGCACCAAAGGCGGCGGCGCGGCATTGCAGATTTTTGAGCAGCGCCGAACCGATGCCTTGGCCTTGCCAGCGGTCGTCGATCGACAGGCCAAACTCGAAACTGGAGGTCTCGGCATCGAACGCGTAGCGGCCTTCGCCGACGATAGTCTCGACGCCATCGATCGTCATCAGCGCGATCACGCTGAAGCGGCCGGCCTCGCCGACATGGACGAAATGGTCGAGTTGGGATTGCGGCAGTTCGCTCATGGCGCCGAGGAAGCGGTTGTAGCGCGAGCCGACCGAGAGCGAGCGGAAGTAACCCTGCAATGCGTCCGCATCGCGCGGTTCGACAAAGCGCACCGTCAACGGTTTTCCGCTGCGCGACCGCAAGACGTCGGAATGCTGCCGGAGGTCGTTGAACCGAAGCGCGATCATGGCTGGCTCCATCAATCAAAAAAGTTGTCGGTCGGCATCCCCCCTAAGAGGCGACGCCGACCTGGCGGCGTTTACGCCCGCCAAAACGGCTTTTCGGCTTCGAAATAGATGTCGCCCCGCGAGAGGCCGACATCATGCAGGTCACGGTCGGTCAGTTCAGCCAGCGCGCGCCGTTCATGCTGACGCTCCCGCCAGAGCCGCAGCGTTTCGCCGATTTGAGCGAAAACGCCTGAACCATGATGATTCGTCATCGATTCGTGTGTACAAGTGGACATTTTCATCTCCTAAAGCTAGTCTGTTGCCTCCAACGTGTGGGTTATCCAGCCTTTCCACAAACGACACTTTGTACGGCTTTACATGACATAAACTCATGTATGGATGATGCCGGAAATGACTGTCCGACTGCCATCGCTCAACGGACTGCGCGCGTTCGAGGCCGCGGCGCGGCATTTGAGCTTCACAGTTGCGGCTTCCGAATTGAACGTCACGCAAACCGCGATCAGCCATCAGATCCGGCGGCTTGAGGAGGAACTGGGGATTCGCCTGTTCATCCGGCAAAACCGGGCGCTGGCGCTGACGCCGGAAGCGCGGGATTATCTGCCCGGGGTCCGGGCTGCTTTTAACGATTTGCGGCTCGCCACCGACCGGCTGTTACGCCGGGACAACGACCACGTGCTGACCGTCAGTACGCTGGCGTCGCTGGCCGCAAAGTGGCTGCTGCCAAGGCTCTCGGCGTTCCAGGAAGCTAATCCCGGCATCGACGTCCGCATCACCACCTCGACCGCCCTTATCGATTTCAAGAGCGGCGATGTCGATGCCGCGATCCGTTATGGTCGGGGGCAATGGCCGGGCTTGCGCGCCCACTGGCTGATGGCCGATGAACTGTTTCCGGTGTGCAGTCCGGCGCTGCTGGCGGGAAAAAAGCCGCTGCGGCGGCCAGAAGACCTGGCGGAGCATGTGCTGCTGCACAACAGCGCAGGCAATAACGACGATTGGCGGCTTTGGCTCACGGCGGCAGGCCTGCCGGCCAACCTCTCGAAGCAGCCCGGCATAACCTTCGATCTGGTTTACATGACGGTGCAGGCCGCGATCGACGGTATAGGGGTTGCCATGGGCCGGACCTCCTACGTCGAGGCCGACATCGCCAAGGGCCGCCTGGTGGTCCCGTTCAAGATCACGCTGCCGGCCGACGCCGGCTTCTATCTGGTTTCACCCGAGGCCAGAGCGGATTCGCCCAAGCTCGCCGCATTCCGGCAATGGCTGAGCGCCTCCGTGCAGAACAAAATCTGAAAAACGATCTCCGTGAGCCGATATCCGGTCTTGACCGGCGTTTTCCGGTTGGTCGTGCCGAGCGGACATGGCAGATTGCGGCATCAAGAAGAGCAATTTGTCGGCTGGCGAGAAATCTCTCCGCATAGGCCATGAAAACGGGGAGAAATTCGCCATGTCGGAAACGTCCACGTCAGAACCGCCTCAGATCAAGTCGCGTCTCGGCGCGATCCTGCGTGCGACCAGCGGCAATTTCCTCGAACAATTCGATTTCTTCCTGTTCGGCTTTTATGCCTCCTATATCGCCAAGGCGTTCTTTCCCTCCGAGAACGAGACCGCCGCACTGCTCAACACCTTCGGCGTATTCTGGCTGGGCGCCCTGATGCGCCCGGTCGGCGCGATCGTGCTTGGCGCCTATATCGACCGGATCGGCCGCCGCAAGGGGCTGATCGTCACGCTGGCGATCATGGCGCTGGGTACGGTGACCATCGCGGTTTGCCCGACCTATGCCACGATCGGCGTGGCCGCCCCGGTGATCGTGCTGATCGGCCGGTTGCTGCAGGGCTTTTCGGCCGGCGTCGAGCTTGGCGGCGTGTCGGTTTATCTTTCCGAGATCGCTACGCCCGGCAACAGGGGTTTCTACACCTCGTTCCAGTCCGCCAGCCAGCAGGTCGCGATCTTCGTTGCGGCAATCATCGGATTTGTGCTGAGCGAGATGATGCCGGCCGCGACTGTCGCGGAATGGGGTTGGCGCATTCCGTTCTTCATCGGCTGCCTGATCATTCCCTTCATCTTCTTTCTGCGCCGAACGCTGGAAGAAACCCCGGAATTCCTGGCCATGAAGAAACATCCAAGCACATCGGAGGTCTTCAGCTCGGCGGCGGTCAACTGGAAGATCATCCTGCTTGGAATGATGCTGGCGGCCATGACCACCGTGACCTTCTACTTCGTCACCGTCTATACGCCGACCTTCGGCAAGACCGTGCTGAAACTCTCCAGCCAGGACGCCCTGCTGGTCACCCTCCTGGTTGCCGTGACCAACTTCATCTGGAATCCGGTCGGGGGCGCACTGTCCGACCGTATCGGCCGCAAGCCCGTGTTGATGGCCATCGCAGGCCTCTCGTTCGTGACGGCCTATCCCGCGCTGCTCTGGCTCACGGCCGCCCCGACCTTCGGCAAGATGCTGGCGGTGGAACTGATGTTTTCGCTCTACTTCGGCGTTTACAGCGGGACGATGCTGGGTGCGCTGGTTGAAATTGTGCCGAAGCATGTCCGCACCACGTGTTTCTCGCTGGCGTTTGCGCTCGCAGCGGCGCTGTTCGGCACCTTCACGCCATTCGCGGCAACAACGCTGATCGCCATGACCAGCGACAGGGCGTCGCCCGGCTACTGGCTGATGTGCGCCGCGGCGAGCGGCTTCATCGCCGCAGTCGTCATCTACCGCAGCGGAGCGATCGAGGCGCGCGAACAGGCGGTCGCCGCGCAGCAGGCGTGAGACGGCCGGCCAGGCGCTCGCCTGGCCGCCGGTTTGATTTCCATGCAAACAACGATAACAAGACGGCATGGTCGATTTTAATTGTAAGTTCGATGTGCTGGTGATCGGCGGCGGCAATGCCGCGCTGTGCGCTGCGATCAGCGCCCGGCGGACCGGCGCCTCGGTGCTGGTGCTGGAAGGCGCGCCAAAATTTTATCGGGGCGGCAATACCCGGCATACGCGCAACATGCGCTGCGCCCACGACGCCGCAACCGACATTCTCACCGGGCCCTATACCGAGCAGGAATTCTGGGAAGACCTGTTGCGCGTGACCGGCGGCGAGACCGACGAGGAACTGGCGCGACACATGATCAGGGAGTCCAAGGACATCCTGGGCTGGATCGTCGAACAGGGCGTGCGCTGGCAACCCTCGCTGGGCGGCACGCTGAGCCTCGGCCGAACCAATTCGTTCTTTCTCGGCGGCGGCCGGGCAATGCTCAATGCGCTGTATCTGACGGCCGAGCAACTCGGCGTTGAAATCCTCTACGACGCCGAGGTGCTCGATCTCCAGATCGACAACGGCATGTTTCTCTCCGCTGACTTGAAACAGGGCGACGGCCGCGTAACCGTGCGCGCCTCGACCCTGGTCGCCGCGGCCGGCGGATTCGAGGCCAACATCGAATGGCTCAAGGAGTATTGGGGCGACGCCGCCGATAATTTCCTGATCCGCGGCACACCCTATAATCGCGGCTCGATCCTCAAGATGCTGCTGAACAAGGGCGTCCAGGAGATCGGCGATCCCAGGCAATGCCACGCGGTGGCGATCGACGCCCGCGCGCCGAAATTCGACGGCGGCATCATCACCCGGCACGATTCCGTGGTGTTCGGCATCGTCGTCAACAAACACGCCGAGCGGTTTTACGACGAGGGCGAAGACATCTGGCCGAAGCGCTACGCGATCTGGGGTCGCCTCGTCGCGGCCCAGCCGGACCAGATCGCCTACATCATCTTCGACGCGAGTTCGCGCAACAGTTTCATGCCGACGCTGTTCCCGCCGATCGAGGCCGGCTCGATCGCCAAGTTGGCCGGCGAATTCGAACTCGATCCGGCGGCGCTGGAAAAGACCGTCGGCGACTTCAATGCGGCGGTTAGGCCCGGCACCTTCGATCACACCATCCTTGACGATTGCCGCACCAAGGGCCTCGCGCCGCCGAAGACGCACTGGGCGCGGAAAATCGAGACGCCGCCTTATTATGCCTACCCGGTGCGGCCCGGCATCACCTTCACCTATCTCGGCACCCGCGTGAACAAGCAGGCGCGCATGCTGATGAAGGACGGCAAGCCTGCCGCCAACATGTTCGCCGCCGGCGAGATCATGGCCGGCAATGTGCTGGGCAAAGGCTACGCGGCCGGAATGGGCATGACCATCGGCAGCGTGTTCGGCCGGATCGCCGGACGGGAAGCGGCGCAAAATGCAAGGAACTAGACGAGGAACTAGACGAGGAACTAGACGAGCAACTCGACAAGCAACTCGAGGAGGGATCATGTCACGCATTCCGAGAGCAATGCTTGCCGCGGCATTGACGGTTGCGACGTCGGCTGTGGCAAACGCCGCCGAGCCGATCGCCTTGCGCGACATGGGTTCATTCCATGTCGGCGGCCGGCTGGTCGAAATATCAGGCAAGCCGGTCAAGGAAATCACCTTCACGCCCGGCGGCGTGCCGGCGAAGGTCGATCCCAACGGCACTTATCAAGTCGAGCAGATGTACGTGCAGTATTTTCTGCCCGCCAACGAGATCGGCGCCTACCCGCTGTTGCTGTGGCACGGCGGCGGTTTGACGGGGGTGACCTACGAGACCACCCCGGACGGCCGCGAAGGCTGGCTGAATTACTTTTTGCGCAAGGGCTGGAGCGTCTACAATTCCGACGCCGTCGAGCGCGGCCGCGCCGGCTGGGCGCAGTATCCCGACATCTTCAAGAGCGAACCGGTATTCTTGACCACCAGCAATCCGTTCGAGCGGTTTCGCATCGGCGACGGTCCGGGCTCCTACGATCCAGACCCGGCGAAGCGGAAGCTGATGCCGGGCAGCCAGTTCCCGAACCAAGGCTACGAAAACTTCGTCAAGCAGAACGTGCCGCGCTGGACCACCAACGATGATGCGACGCTGGCCGCCTATATCGCCGAGATCGATCGGGTCTGTCCGTGCATCGTCCTGTTTCACAGCCAGGCCGGCACCTTCGGCTTCAAGGCGGCGCAAGCACGGCCCGACAAGGTCAAGGCGCTGATCGCGGTCGAGCCTGCCGGCGTCGGCGATCCCGCAAGGATTGATGCGTTGAAGGGAATCCCCTCGCTGCTGATCTATGGCGACTTTATCGAGCGCGATTCGCGCTGGCCCAAAATTCGCGCCACCGGGATCGCCTTTGCCGACGGCATCAAGGCCGCCGGCGGCAGCGCCGATGTCGTCGATCTGCCCAAGGCGGGCATATCCGGCAATTCGCACATGATGATGATGGACAAGAACAATACCGAGGTTGCCGCGCTGATCCAGACGTGGCTGCAAGGCAAAGGGCTCACCAAAAAGCCCTGAGCCATTTTTCGAAAGCGGAAGCGGCACAGCATGCACGGAACCAAGATCCTGGAGGAAGCCGACCGACTGATGACGGTCTGCAATTCGTGCCGCTATTGCGAAGGCCTTTGCGCGGTATTTCCGGCGATGGAAATGCGCCGCTCGTTTTCCGACGGCGACCTGAATTATTTCGCCAATCTCTGCCACGCCTGCGGCGCCTGCTACACCGACTGCCAGTTCTCGCCGCCGCATGAATTCAACGTCAATGTGCCGCAGACGCTGGCCGTCGCCCGCACCGACTCCTATGCCGCCTATGCCTGGCCGCGCGCCTTTTCGGGCGTCTTCGCGCGCAACGGTCTTGCGATCAGCATCATCGCGGCCTTGAGCGTCGCGGCATTTATTTTCGGCTTCGCGGCCCTTAACGACCGCCAGGTTCTGCTGGGCATCCATACCGGGCCCGGCGCGTTCTATGCGCTGATGCCGCATAACGCGATGGCGGCGTTGTTCGGCGCGGCGTTCCTCTATGCGATCGCGGCACTGGCGATGGGTGTGCGCGCTTTCTGGCGCGATATCGGCGAACCGATCCGTATGCTGGTGGATCCGCCCTCGCTCTGGCAGGCGATGATGGATGCAGGCCAACTGCGCTATCTCGATGGCGGCGGCGTCGGCTGCGTCAATGAGGACGAACGGCCGAGCGACCGCCGCAAGATCTTTCACCATTTTACGTTCTACGGTTTCTTGCTGTGCTTCGCTGCGACATGCGTGGCGACGCTGTATCATTATTTGATCGCGCGCGAGGCGCCGTATCCGTGGTGGGACCTGCCGGTGGTCTTGGGGACGCTCGGCGGCATCGGGCTTCTGATCGGACCCGCCGGCCTGCTTAAGGAAAAATGGAAGCGCGATCCGGCGCTGGGCGACGAGAAGCGCAGCGGCATGGACGTCGCGTTCATCGCCATGCTGTTCCTGACCAGTCTGACGGGCATCGCACTGTTGCTGTTGCGCGATACGGCCGCGATGGGGCCGCTGCTCGCGCTGCATCTCGGCGTCGTGTTTTCCCTGTTCATCACCATGCCCTACGGCAAGTTCGTGCATGGCATCTATCGCTACGTCGCGCTGGTGCGCTATGCGCGGGAGCGGCGGATGCTGGGGCATGTTTAGCGCCGTCATTGCGAGCGAAGCGAAGCAATCCACGAGCAGCAGAGAATGGATTGCTTCGTCGCTTCGCTCCTCGCAATGACGGTAAACAGCGTGGGCGTGACGGCGTATTCACAAATCCACCACCACATAATCGCTCTCGACCGACACCGCGATCGTCTCCGCCACGTAAGGTCCCTTCACCACGCTCGACCCCGGCTCGACATTGGCGGGATAGGTTTTGGCGCGAAACCGTTTGGGGTCGCAGTAGGATTGGCCGGTGCGGATGTCGAATTCCCAGCCGTGCCAGGGGCAGCGGATGATTTCGCCTAACCTGGTATATTCGATCTCGCCGGGATCGGACGATTGCGCCAGCCCAATCAGCGGCCCCTCGCACAGTGCAGCACCTTGATGCGGGCATCGGTTCAACAGGCCGAAGAACTCGCCCTTGATGTTGAACACCGCGATCGGGCGCGCATCGATGGTGAGAAATTTTCGGGTGCCCGGCGGCAGCTCATCCACCGGGGCGATGACATGACGAACCATCAAGAAAGCCCGTACAGCTTCCGCGCATTGCCGAGATAGAACGCTTCGCGGTTGGCGTCGCTGACGCCGGCCGGCAGCACCCGCGACGGTTCGTCATAGTCCCAATGCGGATAGTCGGTCGCGAACAGCAATTTGTCCCAGCCGACCCAGTCGATCACGTCGAACAGATGATCGCGCCGCTCAGGGTCTTCCATCGGCTGCGTGGTCCAGAAAATGTGGTCGCGGATATATTCGGAGGGCGGGCGCTTGACGTGCGGCACCTCGCTCTTCAGCCGTTGCCAGCTCTTGTCGAGCCGCCACGACAGCGACGGCGCCCAGCCAAACCCGGCCTCGATCATGACCATCTTGAGTTTCGGGTGCCGCTCGAACACGCCTTCCAGCACGATGCTGGCGAGCGCGGTCTGCTGGCATTGCGAATGGCCGACCATCTCCTCGATATAAAAACTCGGCCAGCCCGATGCGGTGATTGGATTGCCACCAAAACCGAACGCGTGCACGCCGATCGGAAGCCCCGCCTCCTCCGCCGCCTCGTAGATCGGCCAGTAGCGGCGTTGTCCGAGCGGCTCGACATTGCGGCTCAAGAGCAGCACCTGGACAAAATTCTTGTCCCCGGCGCGCTTGCGGATTTCGGCGGCAGCGGCCGGGCCGTCTTCATTGGCGACCACGATGGAGCCTTTCAAACGCGGATCCTGGCTGGTCCATTTGTCGATCTGCCAGTCGTTGATGGCGGTCGCCAGCGCCGCGCTCAGATCCTGGTTGCGAATGCCCTGCCCGGTATTGAGCGGACACAGCACACCGAGCGCGACATTGTTCGGGTCGAGATGCTGTTGTTGCATGAACGACAGCGACGAGCCCTGCGGCCCGCCGTCCGGCGGCCAGGCGTCGCGGCGCGACGCGTTGGGCTGCGCCTTCGGATAGGGCGGGCCTTCCATCATGCCCTGATAGGGATGCTTGCCGTAGGTTTCGAGATGCGCGTGCCAGCGTTTTGCGAGGTACGGATAAAGCTCCGTCGCCGTCGCGCGCGCCGGATGGATATCGCAATCGGCAATCGCCGTTTTGACGCCAACGGATGAAGCGGGTTCAGCGCCGCTGCGGAACTGCACATTCATGGCGTCGTCTCCTTCTCCAGAGTCTAATCCAGCTTCGCTGAATTAGACTCGTCGAAATTATCTTGTTTGGGCATGATCTTTTCCGAAAACCGGATTCCACCCATCGGGTCGTGGCCCGAGGGCATGCTTTTCGGGATCATGCCCGTGCGCTGGCTCTTTCAGGCGGCCGTACGTCGCGAGCGGATTGTCGATCATGATCTTGCGCACGAGATCGGGCGACATTCCCTCCGGCAGCACCGCGTCGCCGTCGAATTGCCAGTGCGGATAGTCGGTCGAGAATAAGAGCAATTCATCAGACTGCATATGGTCAAACAGGCGGTTCAGGGTTGCCGGATCCGGCGGCGCGTCGATCGGCTGCAATGAAAACCGGATGTTGCTGCGCACAATTTCCAGGGGCGCGCGATCCACCCAGGGCGTTTCCATCCGCACCCCGCGCCAGAACTTGTGCAGCCGCCACAGATAGGACGGCAGCCAGGTAAAGCCGGACTCCAGCATCACCATTTTCAGCTTGGGATATTTTGCGAACACGCCCTCGACGATCAGGCTGGTCAGTTGGGTCTGGAACGCCTGCGCCTGCGCGACGTAATCCTCGATGTGATAGGAACCCCAGCCCACTGATGTGGGTGGATTATGATAATTGCTGCCGGCGTGGATGCCGACGGCCAGGCCCAGCCGCTCGGCGGCGGCGTAGATCGGCCAGTAGGCCCGCTTGCCCAAGGGCATGTCGCCCATGACCAGCATCAGCACCTGCACAAAACGCTTGTCCACGGCGCAGCGCTCGATCTCCGCGACCGATTTCTCGATGCTCTGCACCGGTATCACGATCGAGCCGCGCAATCGCGCGTCCCGGTCGAGCCATTCCTTCACCAGCCAGTCATTGAGCGCGCGGCAGAACGCATCCGCCATATCCTCCGAAAACACCATCTGCACGCCGTACAGCGGATTGCAGATGGCGTAGCTGACCCCAAACCGGTCGAGCGCCTGCGCCTTCATGTCTGCAGGGTTGGAGCCCGGCTTGCCCTGCGCCGGCCGCCAGTCCGGCCGCGAACTGATCGGCGAATGGGTCGGATAGGATTGCGACACCAGATCGGTCATGCCCCGCGTGGTGACCTGATCGCGCCAGTAATCGTTGAGATAGGGCAGCAGGCTGGTCAGATGCGGCACGGTCGGATGCAGATCGCAATCCACGCCGCCCGCGATCGGTGACGTCATGACGTAAACTTCCTCCTGCGTTTCTTCTTGCTCCGCGTCTTCAGCGCGTGAACCGGGATAGCATATGGCGCGCGGGCTCTCCCGTCCATTGGCGGGCCGATGCAGCCGGAGTCGGCAGCCATGCAATCCTGTGCTAGGACATCGCAACATCGTCGCTGGGGGACCCGAATGACAAAACTGAGCATGGCCGTTGTTCGCGTGGTCTACCATTCGCTCACCGACCAACCGAAGAAGGGTGCGTGATGCAGGATCTCGTTGCGATTGCCGAAAAAATAGCGGCGAAACTGGTTGAGCGTCGCCAGACCATCGCGGTCGCGGAATCCTCGACCGGCGGTCTGATCTCCGCCGCCCTGCTCGCGGTGCCCGGCGCGTCGGCTTATTTCCTTGGGGGTGCTGTGGTCTATACCCGTGATGCGCGGCGGATCCTGATGGACATTCCCGACGACGCCATGAAGGGAATCCGCTCGGCCTCGGAGGCTTACGCCAAATTGCTCGCGAGCCAGATCCGCACGCGCTTTGCCACCGATTGGGGTCTGTCCGAAACCGGCGCCACCGGCCCGACCGGCAACCGCTACGGCGATGCCGCCGGCCACAGTTGCATCGGCGTCGCGGGCCTGGAGCAATATGCGATGACGATCGAGACCGGCAGCGCGGACCGCGTCGCCAACATGCAGGTGTTTGCGGCGACGGCGCTGAATTTCCTATTGCAGACTCTTTCGCACTGAAGATTCGTGCGCACCGCCGTCCCTGCCCGGCCTCACGGGCGAGTGTTGGCTCGGTGTCACTTCACCCCTTGTGGGAGAGGGAGCGCGCCGCCGTTGCCGCAAGTTCTCGATTCGAATTTCAAACAGCCAAAAACAATTCGTTGTAGAGCCGTCGTACCAATTGATCACCGGGCTTGACCCGGTGATCCATCCTCTTCGAAGAAAGTTGTTGCGAAGAGGGATGGATGCCCGGATCAAGTCCGGGCACGACGAGCGGGTTTGGAGGAACGAGGGCGGCGAATGCTTCGTACGGAATCCCACTTCAACAGCCGCATTGTTTGCTGACACACCTTCACGCTCGCGACGCGATGCGCCCGAGCTGATGCATTTAATCTTCGCCCAAAATAGAGGGCGTGGGGAACGCCGGGTGCCCGCTGCACCCGCGGCCTCGTGTGCACTTGGTGTGGTAGAACGCACACGAGTAACAACGAGTACACCGGAATCGCCCGGCATTCCCGCACGCAATGGTTTTAACGGTTTCCTTCGTGCTCTCCCCGGTGACCGGGCTCTCTTGCCACCGTCGCTTGCGGACTAACGTCTTGTCCGCACCCGGTAGGGCCGACACAACATCCGCAAACTTGACGCCAGCGTCGGGGCGTCAGGACCACACGACTTCGCCGTCCGCATCAGCATCGTTCGTCTGCTCGCTCAGGTGTCGCTCACAGGCTTTTAAACCTGCCCTGCGACCCCATCGCGCGCCAACGCTGCCGCGTCCACCGCATCCCACCCCGCGTCCGTGACGATCGCGATACGCCCCTCTGTGGGGAGGACGGAATGAGTTCTAGATTTGATTCGGGGTGAGTGGGAACAGAAATATTTTTCGGAAAATCAGAAATAAGACTCGACACGCCTGTCAACAAACCGCCCGACGGGCAAATCACTTGAGCCGGTCTTGTCAATCCGGATGGGTTGAGCGCTTTGCGAAACCCATCACCGCCACGAAATGCAATGGATGGGTATCGCGGAGTTTATCATCGGGCCCGCATTCGCGCGACCCGTTGGCTCCGCCCATCCTCCTCGCTGATCCCGATCATCGAAGAATTCCACAATATCTCAGCAACGGCAGCGCGCTCCCTCTCCCCTTGTGGGGGCGCGCTGCCGGTGCCGGGGCAGCAACGTCATTCCGGGATGGTGCGTCAGCACCAGACCCGGAATCTCGAGATTCCGGGTTCGATGCTTCGCATCGCCCCGGAATGACGGCCTGGATGGATTTGCCGAGCCTGTCAGACGAGGTTAGCCGTCACTTCTCCCTAAACGCCCGCATCAATTGATCGCTCAGCGGCTTGATCAGATACGACAGCATGGTGCGGTCGCCGGTTTGCACGAAGGCTTCGACCGGCATGCCGGGGATCAGCTTGGCGTCGCCGAGGCGCTTGATCTCTTCTGACGGCATCGAGACGCGGATGGTGTAGTAGCTTTGTCCGGTGCGCTGGTCGGTGGTGACGTCGGGCGAGACCCGGGTGACGACGCCGTTCAGTTCCGGCGTGGTGCGCTGGTTGAAGGCCGACAGCCGCAGCAGCGTTCTCTGGCCGATCTGCAGCTTGTCGATATCCTGCGGATCGCGGATGTCGGTCCGCCGCAACTGGTCCTCGGCGGTGACCTTGCGCTCGACGAATTCGCCGATCTTGTCGTTGGTCTCGCGCAAATCCTTCGAGACGTCGCTGACCAGATCCTTGTCGACCTGGATGATCTGCAATTCGGTTTCGGTAATCTTGCCCTTGGCCTGCGCCCTCGCGGCAATGAACTGCGCCCGCTCGCCGTTGAGGCGGGCCGCGTCGCGCTCCAATGTCGTCAGGCGCGACATCTGCACCAGGTGCTTGTCGTAGAGTTGTTGAACCCCGGTCAGCTCCTTTTCCACAAGCACGATTTCCTGGTCTTTTGCTTTTTCCTGCGCCATTAAGCCCGCGATTTCCTCGTTCAGCTGTGTGACGCGCTCGCGCAATTGCGCCTTTTGCCCGACCCGCCCGAAGGTGCGGACCTCGAACAATTTCGTCTCGCTGGCGATGATGTTCTTGACGTCTGGGTCGCCGGCGCGCTCGAGCAACGCTTTGGGAAATGCGATCTTGTCAACGCCGCGTTGCTCGGCTTCAAGTCTCGCGCCACGCGCCAACAGCCCGTCGAGATTCTTGGTGACGATGGCAAGGCTCGCCTTGGTGACAGTGTCGTCGAGCCGCACCACCACGTCGCCGGCCTTGACCAGATCGCCATCGCGCGCCAGCACTTCGCCGACCACGCCGCCGGTCGGGTGCTGCACCTTCTTGACGTTGGATTCGACCACGACCGATCCCGGCGCGATCAGGGCGCCGGATATCTCGGCCGTCGTGGCCCAGCCGCCAAGCCCGATGGCGAGGAACGCGACCACCGCAAGGCCAATGATCAGATGCAGCCGGATCGAGGGGCGCGCGCCGGTGTCGTTGCCCGGCCTGGTGAGGTTGCCAATCATGTTGCCGGTCATGGCCCTGATGCCCGCGATGGTGTTGCCGTCGATCATGACTTGGCAACTCCGGAATCGGACACGATCTTGATCGGCGACGGCGGCGGCACCCGCTGCAGCACCTGCCCGAGCACCTGTTCCTTGGGGCCGAATGCCTGCATGCGGCCGTCTTTCAGCACCAGAAGCTGGTCGACCGCCTCGATTCCGATCGGCCGATGCGCAACCACCACCACGATGGCGCCACGCTCGCGCGCGGCGCGAACCGCGCGCGTCAGCGCCTCATCGCCTTCGGTATCGAGATTGGAGTTCGGCTCGTCGAGCACGATCAGGAACGGATCGCCATACAGCGCCCGCGCCAGCGCTACCCGCTGCGCCTGGCCGGCCGAAAGGGCGGTGCCCTGCTCGCCGATCTGGGTGTCGTAGCCGTCGCGCATCTTGATGATCATGCCGTGGACGCCGGCTTCCTTGGCGGCGGCGATGATGGCGTCGGAAGCCGCGTCCGTATCGAAACGGCAGATGTTCTGGGCGACGGAGCCCGCGAACAGTTCGACATCCTGCGGCAGATAGCCGATGTGACGACCGAGCACATCGGACGACCACTGATCGAGCGCCGCGCCATCGAGGCGCACTTTGCCGCGCAACGGCTGCCAGACGCCGACCAGCGCCCGCACCAGCGACGATTTGCCCGATCCGCTGGGCCCGATCACGCCAAGGCCGCTGCCGGCCTCGAGCGCGAAGGTCACGTCCTGGACGATCACCTTCTGATCGCCCGGCGGCACGATGCTGACCGCCTCGACCGAGAGACGCTTTGACGGATCCTGCAGCAGCGTCGGCACGGTCCGCGCGGGCAGCTGCTCGAGCAGCCGGTTGAGGCGGTGCCAGCTCTGGCGGGCGGCCACAAAACCCTTCCAATGCGCGATCGCGAGATCGACCGGCGCCAGCGCCCGCGCGCTCAGGATCGAGCCCGCGATGATGATGCCGGCGGTGGCTTCCTGATGAATCACGAGGTAGGCGCCGACGGCGAGCACCGCCGACTGCAGCGTCATGCGCATGACCTTGGCGATCGCGCCGAGCCCGCCCGAGACGTCGCTGGCGCGCTGATTGCCGGCGAGATATTTTTCGTTGGCCTCGCTCCAGCGTTTGGTCAGGCGGCCGGACATGCCCATCGCCACCAGCACTTCGGCGTTGCGCCGGCTGGTGGCGGCGAGGTCGTTGCGGCGCGCGGCGAGACCCATCGCCTCCCGCGCCGGCACGCGCGACATGAATTCGGTGACGATGGTCAGCGTGACCAGGATGAAGGCGCCGACCAGTGCGGTGAGGCCGATCATGACATGGAAGGCGAAGCAGATCGCGAGGTAGAACGGCAGCCACGGCAGGTCGAAGAACGCGCCCGGCCCCATGCTGCTTAGAAACGAGCGAACGTTGTCGAGATCCCGCAGCGGCTGCAGGCCCTCGTTGCGTCCGCCCACCAGCAGCGGCAGCCGCACCACGGTTTCGAACACCCGGGCGTTGAGGGTCTCGTCGAGCGCGGTTCCGATCCGGATCAGGATGCGTCCGCGGATCAGGTCGAGCACGCCTTGGGCGATGTACAATCCGCCGGCCAGGATCGCCAGACCAACCAGGGTCGGCACGCTGCGGCTCGGCAGCACCCGGTCATAGACCTCCAGCATGAAGATCGAGCCGGTCAGATAGAGCAGGTTGATCATGCAACTCATGATGCCGACGCCGATGAAGGCGCTGCGGCAGGCGCGCAGCGCATCACCAAGCTCGGAACGCCGGGCACTGGAAACGGCTGCCATCTATCCTGATCTCTTTGCAAGCGGTAGGACCGCCAGTCTTACCGATCTTTCCGGCTATCGTCCATTTAAGTCACATTAACGTAAACGCCGGCGGCGGCCTTATCCCCGCCCCGATTGGCGCCCCGTAGCGGCAGGCCAGCACCGTTGGCGCGTCGAACGAACGGACGAGACCGGCCCCCTCCGGGGAGCGCGCGGCAGGCAGGCGCGCGACCGCCGGCCGGAACCGAATCGTCCCCGGTCCGTTGTCCTTGCAGCTTTCCCCAACAGCACTGGAGATGTCATGATTCGTCGCTTTATCGGAATTGCCGCCCTTGTCGCCGCGGTGGCACTGCCTGTCGCGGCGCAGGCGCAAGGGGTCCCCGGCGGGATTGAGCGCGGCTCAAGAGACGGCGAAAGGGCGGCCGGTCCGGTCGGCGCCGTGGTCGGCGGCGTCATTGGCGGGGTGGTCGGCGGCGTCGGCGGGATTTTGGGCGTCGACGAGCGTCCGCGCTTTCGCAGCTACGTCGTCGAGCAGCGCCGTCCCTCCTTTCAGTACCGCGAGGATGTCCGGGTTGGCGCGGTGCTGCCGGAGCAAGGCGTGACCTATTACGAGGTGCCGCAGGAATATGGCGTGCGCGACTATCGCTACACGGTCGTGAACGGCCGCACTGTTCTGGTCGATCCGCGCACCCACCGCATTGTCGAGGTCGTCGAGTAACTTTGACCGTCGCATGGACCACGTCGAATGGGGGCCGTCCGTCTGGATGGCCCCCATTTTTTCAATGTCCGAATTCGCAAAATGTTTTTCGGCCGGCGCGCTCCGCCGCGGCGTCAGAGCCGGCCGCCGGTTCGAAACAGCCGCACGACCAGCAACAGGATGATGGCGCCGATCGCCGAATAGAGGATCTCGCGCACAAGGCCGGTGCCGAGGGAAATGCCGAGTTTTGGAAACAGCAGACTGGCGACCAGCGCGCCGAGCACACCGACGATAATATCGCCGATGATGCCAAAGCCGGTGCCGCGGACGATTTGCCCGGCGAGCCAGCCTGCAATCAGGCCGAC
>WNFO01001829.1_pt1 | contig 17156 bp, 16 predicted proteins | sample 5400251 | NCBI WGS metagenome assembly WNFO01 (sample SAMN13153354, study PRJNA577476) | soil metagenome | isolation source: 100 cm saprolite under Madrone tree | place: USA:California | collected 2016-06-14
GCGGCGGGCTACGCCGCCTTCGGCAAGGGCGACTTCACGATCATCGCCACCCAGGATCGGGCGATGGACATCAACGAGCCGAGCGGGGTGTTCCACATCTCCTACACCACCGACTCCGGGAGCAACTACGGGCAGTATTCGGATCCCAAGGTCGACGAGCTGACCGAGCGCGCGCTCAAGGAGACCAACCGGGAGAAGCGCAAGCAGGCTTACTGGGAGCTGCAGCGCTACCTGCTCGCCCGGGGCGATCACGCCTCGATCGCGGTGGCGTGGGTGGAGGGCTGGTTCTTCAAGGACAAGAAGCTCCGCAACTACAAGCCCGGCCTCACCACCTACGACAACAACACCTTCATGAAGACCTGGATCGCCCCGTGACCTTCGACGATCCGAGCGTCCAGCAGTACCTGTCCACGAAGGACATCGTCATCCTCGGCACCATCAACCCCGACGGCGCCCCGCTCGTCACCGCGATGTGGTTCCTCCACGACCCGTCCGCGCTCACCCTGATCAGCATGGACGGGCTGCAGAAGGTCCACAACCTGAGGCGCGACCCGCGGCTCCACATCCTCGCGGAGAGCGGCGCCCGCGGCGCCGACATCAAGGGCGTCGCGATCCGCGGCCGCGCCGAGTTCCTCGGCGACACGCCGGAGCGCCGGGCGCTCGCCACCCGCTTCCTCGACAAGTACCACCCCCACCTCGAGCGGTACTGGGGCGGGCGCGCGATGCCGGGGGACCGCGTGATGTTCCGCGTGGTGCCCCAGCAGGTGCGCACGTGGGGCCCCGACTGACCGCTCGCGCGATGCGCGCGGTCATCGAGCGGGTGAGCGCCGCGCCGGCCGATCGGCTCGGGGCGCTGGTCGCGGAGAGCGAGCAGCAGGGATTCGGCTTCGTCCGCCGCCTCGTCGACGAGTGGGCCGCGGGCACCAATCGCTTCGACCGGCCGGGCGAGGTGTTGTTCGTGGCGCGGGTGGGCGGCGACGTCGTCGGGGTGTGCGGGCTGAACGTGGATCCGCACGCGGACGACCCGCAGATCGGCCGGGTGCGGCACCTGTACGTGCTGGTCCGCCAGCGCCGGAGCGGGATCGGCGAGCAGCTGGTCGCCGACGTGGTCGAGGCCGCCCGGGGCCGGTTCGAGCGGCTGCACCTGCGCACCACCAACCTCACCGCGGCGCGGCTCTACGAGCGGCTCGGGTTCCGCCGGACGGGTGAGGGGCGCGACCGCACCCACGTGCTGGATCTCGCCTCGCGGTGACGACGCCCGAGGCCCTGCTCGAGCGGACCTACGCCGCGTTCAACGCGCGCGACGTCGACGCGGTGCTCGCCATGATGCACGCGGACGTGGACTGGCCCAACGGCATGGAGGGCGGCCGCGTCCACGGCCACCGCGCGGTGCGCGAGTACTGGACGCGGCAGTGGGGCCTGATCGATCCGCGCGTCGAGCCGCGCGGCTTCACCACCGAGGCCGATGGCCGGGTGATGGTGGACGTGCGCCAGGTGGTGCGCGACCGGGCCGGCGCGCTCCTCAAGGACGAGATGGTGCGGCACGTCTACCGGATCGAGGACGGCCTGATCCGCTCGATGGAGATCCGGCCCGGCCCCGGCGGCTAGCGCGCTCAGCCGCGGATCAGCAGCACCAGGCCCGAGACGAAGAGTACCGCGAAGACCACCCGACGGAAGCGCGCCCGGTCGAGCCGGTTGAAGAGAAGCATGCCCGCCGCGAGGCCGGCCACCGCGGGCACCGCGTAGAGCCAGGTGAGGCGCCAGACCTCGCGGTCGAGGAGCCCGGCCCACCAGTAGCCGATCAGGATGACGGCCTGGTTGACGATCAGGAAGGCCTGGATGTTGGCCTTCACGGTCCGCGCGCTCCAGTCCTGCGCCGCCGCGTAGAGGATCACCGGCGGGCCGGGCGTGCCGATCGCGCCCCCGAGCAGGCCCGCGGCCAGCCCCGCTCCGAGGCCCCAGCCCCGGCCCCGCAGCTCCGGATAGAGCCCGAGCCATTCTAGCCCCACGATCACCAGCAGCACCAGGCCGATGAGCCGCGTCAGGGCGGCGGGCGGCATGATGGCGAGGATGAAGACGCCCGCGGGGGTCGCGACGATGGAGCCCACCAGCAGCTCCCACATGCCGTGGAGCGTGAAGTCGCGGCGGAGCGGGAGGAAGATGACCACCGTGAAGACGGTGGCGTAGAGCGTGATCAGCACGATCGCGTCGGCGGGCGACATGAGGAGCGGCAGGAAGGCGAGCGAGACCAGGCCGATGCCGAAGCCGGCCAGCCCCTGGACGAAGCAGGCGGCCGCGATGACCAGCGCGCCCACCAGCCACGTCAACGACAGCGGGGCGAGCGACAACGAGGAGGCGCCTACCTGGATACTCGCGGAAGCACTACTCGAGCCGCACTGAGGAAGCCTGAGGGCACCGGCTCCGGTCTCCTTTGTTGCACTCATCCATGTCCCGCTTCGCGATACATCCCCCCAGGAGTACGCCGAGAGCGCAGACCGTCAGCAGGAGTTTCATGTTGTGGAGTGTAGACGGAGCACGTGCGGTCGGCTAGCCCACGCTCCCGGCGAAGGAATCCTAGTCCACACGCTCGCCCCCCTGGTGTAAGGTCGACCCGCTGGCCTCCCAGCTCCGTTACTCCAAGATGAAGCGGCCAGCGAGAGGTGGGTATTGGATCGACGGACGTTCGTCTGCACGCTGACTGGAAGCCTGCTCGCCGCGCCGCTCGCCGCCGCCGCACAGCAGGCGGGGAGGGTGTACCGCGTCGGGGTCTTGATGAACAAAGCCTCGGACGGGGCGGAAAGTCGTCAGTGGCAAACCTTCCGGCTGGGTCTGCGGGAGCGCGGCTGGATCGAGGGCGAGAACATTCTGATCGAGTTCCGAGAGGCCGAGGGCAACTCCGCCCGGCTCCCAGAACTCGCAGCGGACCTGGTTCGGCGCAAGGTGGACCTGATCGCGACGCGGGGCTCCCTCTTCACCGGGGCCGTGAAGGCGGCGACATCGTCGATCCCCATCGTCTTCATCGCCCATGCGGATCCGGTCGGGACCGGCCACGTCGCGAGCCTCGCCAGGCCCGGCGGAAACATCACCGGCCTGGCCATACTGCAGACCGAGCTCGGCGCCAAGGGGCTCGAGATCCTGCGGTCTGTCGTGCCCACGGTCACACGGATCGCCGTTCTCTGGCATCCTGGCACCCCGTCCGCCGCCCCGGGACTCAAGGCGCTGGAAGAGCCGGCGCGGAGGCTCCGGTTAGAGTTGCAGCCCGTCGGAGCGCGGAGCCCGGCAGAGTTGGAGGGCGCCTTCGCGGCCATGGCCCGAGCGCGCGCGCAGGGCGTTCTCGTACTTGCCACCCCGATCTTCTTCGGTGAGAGACAGCGCCTCGGCGAATTGGCCATTGCGCACCGGCTACCGACGATGTTCCAGATAAGGGATTACGCGGAGGCCGGCGGTCTGATGAGCTACGGCGCCGATCTTGCCGACCTCTACCGGCGCGCCGCCATCCCTGTCGACAAGATCCTCAAGGGCGCCAAGCCCGGCGATATTCCCATCGAGCAGCCCACGAAGTTCGAGTTGATCATCAACTTAAAGACCGCCAAGGCGCTCGGCCTGACGATTCCGCCGTCCGTCCTCCAACGGGCGGATCAGGTGATCGAATAGAGGAAACCACAATGGCCACTCACTCGAAGACCAGGACCGCGGTCCAGCGACTTCGCCGCGCTGCCCGTCGGCTCCGTGCGCGGGAGATGCAGCGCGAGCGTCAGGCGGCCACCGCACCGCCCCCCAAGCCCAGATCACGCTGACTCACGGCGGTAGACTACGGTTACCGGGTGATCGCCCACGCACCGGGCCTTCGCCCGAGGGGAAGAGGGCGCCCTCACGGTCGGGTCCCACACTGGCTCGTCCATGTTCAGGCCAACGAACCAGCGGAAGAGCAAGTTGTAGTCGAGCTGCTCCATCAGCTGCCGCTCGCTGCGGATCGTATACAGGATCTGGAGCAATATGATCGTGATGTTCGGAGCACTCGTCTCCAAGTAACTCACCGGATCGTTGGAATCGCCTGAAAGCCTGGCCGAAGAAGAGCGAGACGGATGCCGAGCCGACGACATAAGCGGACTGGCTAACGACTGGGCGGCGGGTTCGGAGCGTCGAGCCGGAAACGCACGAGTACTCCGTCGACGCCGCCTCCGGCTCTGGGCTGGAACGCACCGTGAACTGGCCATGTCCGCGAGGTAGTCTCGCCCGCGATGTAGAAGCGCCCGCACACATCGACTGCGGCGGCTCGTCCAGCAGCGCCGGGACGACTTCCGAGATAGGTGCTGAAGAGTAGGCGGTCGAGCGTCGGGGCGAGCTTCACGGCGATAGCATTCGGCGCACCGCGCGGCCCACGCTGGAGCGCATCGCGGGTGACCGGGAAGTCGTCCGAGAATGTTGCACCGCTGAAATGAACGGAGCCACTGGCATCGATTGCCACGCCCTCCGCACTCTCGCCAAAGCGACCACCTATGTAGGTGCTGGCGAGTAACGTGGTACCGTCACTCGAAAGCTTCGCGACAACCGCGTCTCCGCGGTAGTTCGTCCCGTCTCCCGTGCCGCTCTTTCCCGACCCCCCGTAGACTCGTTGGAACGCCCCAGGCGTCGTGGGGAAGTCGGGGGAGGTCGTGCCACCGGCCACGTAGGCGGTGCCGTCCGCGGCGATCGCGAGGTTGTGCGTTTCCAGGTCTTCGCTCTCCGAGCCGCCAAGATAGGTGGCATAGACGAGGCGGCGTCCGTTCGAATCCAACTTGGCGAGGTAGAAATCTCCGTTGCCCCGGTACACGCGGCTCAGGGCATTCGGCGTGGTAGGAATATCCGTCGAGGTGGTCGTTGTGAGGTAGTAAACATGCCCTCGCCTGTCGACTCCGATCGAGGGTGCTCCCTCCTCGATTCCGGATCCTCCAAGGTAAGTCGCCCAAATGACGCGGGTACCGTCGGCCGCGATTTTTGCAAGCACACCATCCTTGCCGCCAGCCCGGTTCGGCTGGAACCCACGTTGGAATGCTTCCAGCACGGCAGGCGGGTACGCGCCCGTCGAGGTCGACGCGGCAAGATACATGTTTGCCTCATCGTCCAGCGCGAGATCCCGAACCGGATGCGACGGGTCATCGCGCGCGCCGAAGTAGCTTGCGAAGATGAGCTGCCCGCCATCAGGGCTGAGCTTTGCGACGAAGCCGCTCTGCGAAGGATAGGGCCCGCTCGGCCGACCGCCATTGAATCCGGTCTGGAACACACCAGGTGTGACCGGGAAGGCGGCGCCGGCCCTTCCCGCGACGTAGACGTATCCTCGACTGTCGACCTTGATCGCGTAAGCCCGGTCTACGCTGGGCCCACCCAGCAGTGTGGACCAGACGAGATGACCTTCGGAGTCAAGCTTCATGACAAAGATATCGATCGCGCCCCCGTGGCGTCGGCTGTAGGCCCCGCGGGTCGTGGGGAAGTCCGGCGAGTCGGTACCTCCGGTCAAATAGACGCTACCGTCCCGATCGATCGCGATGTCGCGCACGGACTCCTGACCGGAGGCCCCCACGTAGGTCGACAGGTCCGGGGCGACCTCGTCTCGCGGAGTGCTGCCCACGCAACTGACAATGGCGAGAGCAGCCCCTGCGACTATACAGAGACGTCGGATGTAACCAATCGCCTGCCCGATTCCCCCGATCGAACGGCGGCCGTCACCGCGTCCCGGGTCACGACCGGCGTCGCTCCGGGTAGGAAATAATTTTCCCCGTTTGACCCTATCCGTACTTAAATTTGCCAGTCGAATCCCCAATTCCTCCCCAAGCTCACGTCCCTCGCCACCCGGGTGTCTTCGGTGCCCCGTCCAAGCGGCTGTATTGATAGCGATACATCGGCCCGCGGCGAAAGGGAACCAAACATCGACGGGTGGCGCCCAATTTGCTCCTCGAGCTAGCGCCGAGTTGTGCCCCCGCACCTTGAGGTATTAGCCATTGTGAATATCTCGGTTGTTGTCCCGGTCTTCAACAGTCCTGAGCAGTTGTCCGAATGTCTGGACGCCCTGCTGGCCGCATCGCAAGCGGACGTCGAGATCATTGTCGTAGACGACAGCTCGACGGATCGCACTCCGCTTGTGGCCGCCGCTTACCGGCGAGTGAGGGTCGTGCGGATGGACCACAACTCGGGCCCGGCCGCGGCGCGCAACCGGGGAGCCAGAGAGGCCGGCGGCAGTATCCTCTTCTTCGTCGATGCCGATGTCGTCGTGGCGCGGGACTCCGTCGATCGGGTAGCTCGGACCTTCGCGGACAATCCGGACGTCGCGGCCGTCTTCGGCTCGTACGATGCCCGCCCCGCTGCGAAGGGAATCGTCTCGCAGTATCGCAACCTGCTGCACCATTTCGTGCACCAGCACGGCAATCGGGAGGCGTCGACTTTCTGGGCCGGCTGTGGGGCCATGCGCCGACCGGTGTTCGAAGCAGTGGGCGGATTCGACGTCGAGCGCTTCCCATTTCCCTCGATCGAGGACATCGAGCTTGGATTCCGGGTCCGGCGGGCAGGCCATCGGATCCTTCTCGACAAGCAGTTGCAGGGAACGCACCTGAAGCGCTGGACGCTGACCTCGGTCATCAAGACCGACGTTACCCGCCGGGCTTTGCCTTGGGCCCGGCTCATTCTGGGGAGCGGAGTCGCTGCCGACGACCTGAATCTCAAGCGTGGCCAGCGAGTCAGTGGCGCGCTCGTAGTCCTCGCCTGCGCGCTGGCTCCTCTGATCGCGTTCCGGCTCGAATGGGCGGCGGCTCCGCTGCTGGCACTCGTAGTCACCATCTCGCTGAACTGGCGCCTGTACCGCTTCTTCGCCCGCCAGGGTGGCGTGGTTTTCGCGGCGGCGTGCGTCCCGCTCCACTTGCTCTACTACCTCTACAGTGTCCTGACCTATGTGTTTGTTTGGGCGGACACGCACCTAGGAACCTGGCGAATCCGAAGCCTACCCGTCCGTGGCGCGTCGGTCGGATCAAGACGATAGGGACAATAGCATGTCGACCGATCTGAAACCGGAACGGCGTGTGGTAGTGATCGGCGCGGGACCCGCCGGCCTGACCGCGGCCTATGAGCTCACCAAGCTCAGTGAGCGTCCGATCGTGCTCGAAAAACACCATATCGTCGGCGGCCTCGCGTGCACCGAGACGTACAAAGGCTTTTACTTCGACATGGGCGGCCACCGCTTCTTCACCAAGGTCGAGGAGGTGAAGAAGACGTGGGACGAGGTCCTGAAGACCGATTTCCTCCGCCGGCCGCGGCTGTCGCGGATCTACTACGAGCGGAAGTTCTTCCATTACCCATTGAAGGCATTCAACGCTCTCGCCGGCCTCGGCCTGTGGGAGAGTGTCCTCATCCTCTTCAGCTACATCCGCTGGCAGTTGTTTCCGTATCGTCGTGAGGAGACATTCGATCAGTGGGTGACCAATCGCTTCGGCCGACGACTCTTCCTCACATTCTTCAAGACCTACACGGAGAAGGTCTGGGGAATTCCGTGCTCGGAACTGAAGGCGGAATGGGCGGCCCAGCGGATCAAGGATCTCTCGCTGAAGACAGCATTGATGAGTATGTTCCTGAAGCCCCGCCAGGCGATCAAGACGCTGATCGAGGAGTTCGACTATCCTCGCTTGGGCCCCGGGATGATGTGGCAGGCCATGGCGGAAGAGGTCGAACGCCGTCATGGAGCGGTTCTCCTGAACTGCGACGTGGTGCGCGTGAAGCGGACCGGCAACCGCATCGACGGCGTGGTGGTAGACCGAGATGGGTGTACGGAAACGATCGAGGGAACGGACTTCATCTCCAGCATGCCGGTCACGGAGCTGGTCCGGAAGCTGCATCCTCCTGCGCCCCCCCCGATCTTCGAGGCTGCGGAGCACCTGAAGTACCGGGATTTTCTCACCGTCGTTCTGATCGTGAAGAAGCGCGACCTGTTCCCCGACAACTGGATCTACGTCCACGATCCAAGTGTTCGAGTGGGTCGGATCCAGAACTTCAAGAACTGGAGTCCGTACATGGTCCCGGATCCGGAGAAGTCGAGTCTGGGCCTCGAGTACTTCTGCACAGAGGGTGACGACCTCTGGAACATGCCGGACGCCGAACTGATCGAGCTCGGCAAGCGCGAGACCGCGTCGATCGGGCTGATCAGACCGGAGGATGTCGAGGACGGGTGCGTCGTCCGGGTGCCGAAGGCGTACCCCATATACGACGCGGAGAACCGCGGCTACCTGGCGACGGTGCGAGAGTTCGTCGACGCACTGGACAACTGCCAGACGATCGGTCGGAACGGGCTGCACCGGTACAACAACCAGGACCATGCAATGCTCACCGGCATGCTGGCCGTGCGGAACATGATGCTAGGTGAGCGCAACAACCTGTGGAGCGTCAACACCGACCAGGAGTATCACGAAGAGATCCGGTCAGAGACGACCGTCGAAACGCATGATCTCGACGAGCTGGTCGAGGGCGTGCTGGAGCAGGTGTTCCTGAAGCTCGACCGCATCGCGCTGGGCCTGTCGGCCGGTACGATGAGCGCCCTCCTACTGTTTCTCATGACGCTGACCCTCGTGTTCAAGGGCGGAGACGTGGTCGGGCCGCGACTCGGCCTTCTTAGCGAGTTCCTGCCAGGGTATTCGGTGACCACGGCGGGTAGTGTGGTTGGTTTGGCGTACGGATTCGTGATGGGCTTCATCGGTGGATGGACCTTCGGATTGCTGCGGAACGTCTCGGTCTTCCTGTACATGGCGGTGATCCAGCGACGGGCCGAGCTCCAGCAGTTGCGCAGGCCGCTGGACTATTTTTGATCGGGGAATGCGATGCAACATGATCCGTCCATCGCGGTTGCCGCATCGGGAGGTGCCATGACGGCCGGCGGCAACGGGCTCGAGAAGGTCCTGCTGACGCGGGTCCTCCGTCTGAACGCGAAGATTCAGGGCGTGGTGATCGGGCTCCTGGCCGGGCTGGCCCTCTTCGTGGCCACCAACTGGCTCGTGCTCAAGGGGGGAACTGTGGTCGGCCCCCATCTCTCGTTACTAGGGCAGTACTTCATCGGGTACCGGGTCACTTTTGTCGGAAGCCTGATTGGGTTCGCCTACGCGTTCGTCTCCGGGTTCGTCGTCGGCTACGGATTCGCGACCCTCTACAACGTCTTCGCTGGTCTGCACCAGCGGCGCGGTCGGAGACGAGGGTGACCGGAGTCGAAGCTCGCTCCGATGCCGGGGTCCTGCTCCGACGGCGGCGAGGGCTCCGAAGGATCACCATCGGTCTAGGGGTGGCGTTGGCGCTCGGGGGGATCGCGCTCTCCCCAAGCGCGCTCTTGCACGCCCTGTTGCCGGAAGATACGGACCCGTCCTCAACGCTCGCGCTCGGGGCGCGCCTGTTCACGTACACCCTCATGGGGCTGGGCGCCTACATCGCGGCGGCCGCCTGGTGGCTACCTCCGCGCGTGGCATCGGCCGAGCGCGGGAAACTTTCCGAAAGGCCGTTCGTGGCCGTGATCCTGGCCGGGACCATCGGGCTCGCGGCGGCCCTGCGAGCGCATTCGTTGGACTCGGGACTTTGGTACGACGAGATCCTGATGCACGTCCAGGAGTCATCGAAATCGTACGGCGAGATCCTCACCACGTACGATTCGAAGAATCAGCACTTCCTCTATACGCTGCTCGCCCGCCTGGCGATGGACTGCTTCGGGGACACCGCCTGGGCTCTTCGGCTCCCCGCCGCACTGTTCGGGGTCGCGGGCGTTGCTGCTCTCTACGCGTTCGCCCGCGAGGTCACCGATACCTCGGAGGCGCTGCTGGCCACCGCGCTGTTGGCGTTCTCGTACCACCACGTCTGGTTCAGCCAGAACGCCCGTGGGTACTCGGGCATTCTGTTCTGGGCCCTGCTCTCGAGCGCGCTGCTCCTCCGGGCGCTCGGCGATGGTCGGCAGCGCTGGTGGGCGCTGTATGCGGTAACGGCCGCTCTCGGCGTCTACACGCACATGACAATGGTGTTCGTGATGGCCGGTCAGGCCCTCGTCTACCTCTCTACGGTGTGGACGCGCCGCGGGCGGCTTTGGCCCGCGCGCTGGGATGGCTTGCTCCTCGGCTTTCCCCTGGCCGGATTGCTCATCCTCCAGTTCTACGTGATCGTCCTTCCTCAGGTATTGACGGGTGTCGCCAACGAATCGAGCGTGGTCCCGGTGTGGCGGAATCCCGCCTGGGCGATGATCGAGATCCTCCAGGGCTTGCGGATCGGATTTTCCGGCAGCGCGGTCGGGTTGGTCGCTCTGGCGGTGTGCACTGTCGGCCTGGTGAGTTTTGTCCGGACGGCCCCGGCCGTGGCGACGCTGCTGATCGTTCCGGTGACACTGTGCGCGGCGGTGGTGATCGGGAGCGGCCACCATGTGTGGCCGCGCTTCTTCTTTTTCGCGTTCGGGTTTGCCGTTCTGATCGTCGTGCGGGGTGCCAGTGTGCTCGGCCGCTGGATCGGGACGAGCCTCGGACTCGCTCCCCCTCGGGCGATCCAGGCAGCCACCCTGGCCTCCCTCTTGCTGGTCGCCGGCGCCGCCGTCGCCCTACCACGCGCATACGCTCCCAAGCAGGACTTCGAGGGCGCGTTGAAGTTCGTCGAAGCGAGCCGAGCGCCCGGCGACTCGGTGGTGACGGTCGGACTCGCGACGATGCCGTATCAGCGCTTCTATAAGGCGAACTGGGGGAGCGTCGAGAGCGTGGAGTCGCTGGAGGAAGTGCGATCCCGAGGCCGGCGGACATGGCTCGTCTATACGCTGCCGCCCCAGCTGGACGCGGTCTACCCCGACCTCATGCTCCGGATCAGGAATGAGTTCCAAGTCGTCCGGATCTTCCCGGGCACCCTTTCGGGCGGCGCGGTCATCGTCTGCCGATCGGAAGGGATACCGAGAAGTGCGCACGGCGGAGGCGTGTGATCGTGGAGCGACAGTTCAGCGAAAGCCACGCCGACCCCGAGCGAGGCGTATCGGTGGTAATTCCCGCCTACAACGAGGAAGCGGCGGTGGGCGCTCAGATCAAGGCGATCCGGCGCGTACTGTCCGTCGCCGGAACACCGCATGAGATCCTGGTTGTCGACGATGGCTCAAACGATCGGACGGCCGCCGAGGCAGTAGCCGCCTACGCGCGGGTGCTCCGGCATCCCGAGAATCGAGGCTACGGGGCGTCGATCAAGACGGGCATCAAGGCGGCCAGCCACGACCGGATCGTCATCATCGACGCCGACGGAACGTATCCGGCGGACGCGATCCCTGACCTGTTGACTGGACTCGACACCGCCGACATGGCGGTAGGGGCGCGGATCGGCCCTCGCGCGCACATCCCGCGGATCCGGCGGCCCGCGAAATGGGTTCTCGGCTGGCTGGCCAACCGCATCGCCGGCCGGAAGATTCTCGATCTCAACTCGGGGTTGCGGGCCTTCCGCCGCTCGTGCGTGGCGCCGTATTTCCCGCTGCTGTCGGATCGATTCTCGTTCACGACCACCGTGACGCTCGCCCTGATCGCGGACGACTATCACGTCGTGTATCACGTGATCGAGTACTACCCACGCATTGGACGCTCGAAGATCCGTCCCCGTCACTTCATGGAATTTATGATCCTGGTGGTCCGGATGGCCATGCTGTTCCAGCCTCTCAAGGTGTTCACGCCGCTCGGCGTCACATTCCTGGCCGGGGGTGTGACGAAGGTCGCCTTCGACATCTTGGCCCTGTTCAAGCGGGCGGATTCGGCCCACTGGTCGCTCATCTATCAGCCGGCTATCTCGACCTCGGCCCTCCTCATGCTGCTGGCCGGGCTCCAGCTGTTGGTCGTCGGGATGATGGCGGACAGTGTGCTGAGGCGGCTCGCGCAGCAGCGGGGTCCTCTGGAGCAATCCCGGGCGATCCGGATGGTCGAAGAGCAGGATCAACAGCCCACTGAGCGGCTCGACTGACCCCGATTCTTCGATCATGCCGCTGAATGAACCGATCCTGTTGCGCTTCGTTCTTCTCGCGGGGCTGCTCGCCCACAAGTTGCTGTGGGAGGTGCTCAAGCGCCGGAGAGCTCCGCGGCCGCCTTCGACCCGCGGGCCCCTCGGGCCGCTGACGATCGCGACGAAGGCGGTGAAGATGCTCGTGCTGCTCTTCCTCGTCGTGCAGACCCTGTTTCTCGATGTACTACCAATCACCGCCGAGCGTGGTGCCCTGCGGGGTGCCGGGCTGGTCCTCTTCCTGACTGGGCTCGTCATGGCGGTGACGGGACGACTTCAACTGGGGCGGAACTGGGTGGACCTCGAGGACTACACGGTTCTGCCCGGCCAGGCCCTGGTCGCACGCGGCCTGTACCGGTATGTTCGCCATCCCATCTATGCCGGTGACATCATTCTCCTCATCGGACTCCAGCTCGCGCTGACCTCGTGGCTCGTGCTCGGCGTGTTGCCGGTGGTCATCGTCGTTGTACGACAGGCTCGGGCCGAGGAGAACCTTCTGCTGCGCACACTACCTGGTTACCGCGAGTACTGCGGGCGGACGAAGCGCTTCATCCCCCTGGTCGTATGACGTCGACCCATGTCGTGATCCTGGGCGCCGGCCCAGCCGGACTCGGAGCGGGGTTCCGGCTCAGCCAGCGCCCAGCAACGCGGGTCACGGTGCTCGAGCGCAACCCCGTGGTCGGGGGCAACGCCGGCAGCTTCGATGTCGGTGGGCTCCGGGTCGACTATGGGAGCCATCGCCTGCATCCGGCCTGCGATCCGCGGATCCTCGCCGACATTCGAGAGCTGCTGGGTGCCGATCTGCTGGATCGCCCGCGACACGGGCGGATCAGGATACGCGGCCGCTGGATCCACTTCCCGCTCAAGCCGGTGGATCTTGCCTTGCGGCTGCCGCCGGGCTTCATCGTGGGTGTCGCGGGAGACGTTGTGCGGAAAATGACGAAGCGTCGGCCACCGATGCCGCTCGCCGGCGAAAGCTTTGCCTCGGTGCTCGAAGCCGGCCTCGGCAGGACGATCTGTCGGGACTTCTACTTCCCATACGCCCGCAAGATCTGGGGCGCGCCACCCGAGGAGCTCGCGGCGGCTCAGGCCAAGCGTCGGGTATCCGCGGGCTCGCTAGCCAAGATGCTCGGCAAGGTCTGGTCCGCTGTCCCAGGCTTGGGACGATCCCGCGGGAGCCGCTTCTTCTACCCCCGCAACGGCTACGGCCAGATTTCCGATGCCTACTGCCGGGCCGCGCAGCGGGCCGGAGCGGACATCCGGCTGGAGGCAAGGGTTCTCGAGATCGAGACACAGAACGGGACGGTGGTCGGGGTCCACTACGAGCGCCATGGCCAGCGGTACCGGCTGGCCGCCGACCACGTCTGGTCGACGATTCCGGTGACGGTCATGGCGCGCTGTCTGCGTCCCGCCCTGCCAGCCCAGATCCTTCAAGCCGCGGAGAGGCTGGAGTTCCGGGCGATGATCCTCGTGTATCTCGTGCTCGAGCAGGTCCAGTTCTCGGAGTACGACGCGCACTATTTCCCGGAGGCCGACATCGCGATATCCCGACTGTCCGAGCCGAGGAACTACAGCGCCTCGGGCGGGCCGGGCCGCCTCACCGTCTTGTGCGCGGAGCTGCCGTGCTCCACTGACGACCCGACCTGGTCCCTCGACGACGAGGCGCTGGGACGGCTCGTGCGGGACGCGTTAGAGCGCGCGGGCCTTCCGGTGCGGGCGCCCGTGAAAGAAGTGCTGACGCGGCGACTGCCTAATGCGTATCCGATCTATCGTCGCGGCTACAAGGAATACTTCGACTGCCTGGACGAGCAGATGGACGGCATGGCCGGGCTGGTCACGTTCGGGCGACAGGGCCTGTTCGCCCACGACAACACGCACCACGCGCTGTTGATGGCCTATTGCGCGGAGGACTGCCTGCGGCCCGATGGCACCTTCGACCGGCTCCGCTGGCAGACGTACCGACGTGACTTCGAAACTCATGTGGTCGAGGACTGAAATGGATACGCGCCCGGCGACTGCCCCCGCGGAGCCGACGAGAGGTGCTCTGTCTGGGGCGCGGCTGGCCCGCAACTTCGTCCTCCTCGGGGGCGCGGAGGTCTTCAGCAAGGGCGTCACGATCTTGGCGTTCGCCTATCTCGCACGGGTGCTCGGGCCCGCGGACTTTGGCGGCCTCGAGTTCGCGCTGGCGGTGATCACCATCCTCACGCTCCTGGTAGATTGCGGACTGTCGCCATACGGAGCGCGCGAGGTCGGCAAGGACTCGGGAAAGATCGGCGCCCTCGTCCGGCACGTCGTTGTCACCCGTCTCGCCTTGGTCCTCGTCGCGTGGGCCGTGCTCCTCGCGCTGGTCTTGACGCTCCACCTGCCGTGGTCGACCCGTCGCGTGCTCCTCCTGTATGGGCTACCCCTGGTGGTTCTTGCCGGTTCGCTGTCCTGGGTATTCCAGGGGCGCGACGCGATGGGCGTGGTGGCGGGTGGCTCGTTGCTTCGGTGGTCGATCTTTGCCGGGGGCATTGCCCTGGTGGTCAGGGATCCCGGCGACACATGGAAGGTCCCGCTGGTGGAGGCCGTGGCGATCGGCGGGATGGTCGCGCTGTACGTCTGGATGTTTCGCTCTCGCTTCGGCACGTGGGGTGTCGGAGTGAATACCGGCCACATCGCGGCGCTTCTGCGCGAGACGTTTCCGATCGGCGCCAGCGAGCTGACGTGGGCGCTGCGCGTGTACTTTGCCACGGTGGTGCTCGGGGTCCTGGTGGGTGGAGCGGACGTCGGATGGTTCGGTGGCGCCCACCGGGTCGTGCTCGCGCTGCACACCTTCGTATGGCTCTACTTCTTCAACGTGTTGCCGTCGATGGCGCGGGCGAGCGGGCGCCCACGGGCCGAGCTGCGTGCCCTGATAGGGGGCTCTCTGCGAGCGAGCGCCTGGGTAGCTGTTTTCCTCGGTGTTGTCGTTACCGCGCTGGCCGAGCCGATCGTGACCGTCCTCTACGGCCCGGCCTACCAGGCATCCGCTCCGGTGCTGCAGGTCCTCGTCTGGCTCGTGCCGGTGGCGGCGATGAGTGGTCACTACCGCTACGTGCTGATCGGCTATGGCCACCAGCGCCGGGAGTTCATGGCCGCGGTGGTGGGCGCCGCCGTCGCCGCCCTCCTGGGTATGATCATGGTCCAGCGGTTCGGCATGCTCGGGGTGGCCGGCGCGCTGGTCGCCTCGGAGGTTGCCATCTGGGCGCTCGCGTTTCTGTTTGTTCGTCGAGAGGTGACCGCGATCCCCGCGGGGCGAATGCTCTGGAAGCCGGCCGCGGCCGGCGCCGGTCTCGCGAGCCTGCTCTGGCTCTGCCCGCCGCGCACCGGTTGGCTGCCCGCCGCCTTTGCGGCCGTCGCCTACTGGCTGTGTGCCGGGCTGACGGAGCCGCAACTCCGGGGTGATGTCCGAGCGCTACTCTCGGGGCGTCGTGTCTCGACGCGGCCGAGGATCGTATAGACGATGGCGCCGAGCAGAACCTCCGTCGAGTCGGTCACGCCGGCAGTCTCTCCGCGATGGCGGGTGGACGGCGTGCCGCCCACCGTCCCTCCCGGGTTGGCGCTGAGACTGTTCGCTACCTGCTGGATGCTCTTCGCGCTCCACTTCGCGACGAACACCGTCCGCGAGATCTATCCGGCTCTCAGCCTCGGCGATCACATGAGTTTCAACGTGTCGGAGTATGCGGGTTTCCATCCAGACATCTTCGAGCTGCCAGGCCGCGGGGTGTTCATCAACAACAATCCGGGGGCCTCCATCCTCGCGGCGGCGCCGTACACGCTTGCGCGTCCCGTGATCGATCGCGTCGTCGACCATATCCAGCGCGGCCGGGCGACTGCACCGCAGGCGGTACCGGAGTACCGGACGATCTATCCCATGGCGCGCGAGTTCGTGGCCAAGGCCCGGGAGCGTGGCCTGGACGTCAAGTTCGGTCTCGCGGCCGCGGTCATGCAGGTGGGCCTGATGGCGCCCTTCTCGGCGGCGAGCGTCGTCGCGATGCTCTGGCTCCTGCAGAGCGTGACCGGCTCGAGTCGGGTGGCGCTCTGGCTCGCGTTCCTGTACGCGTTTGCCACGCCGGTGCTGTACCGGACCGGTCAGCTGAATCAGAACATCCTGGTCGCCCACTGTGCGCTCTTCGCATTCGTGCTCCTGTGGCGGCCGTGGGACGAGCCCGGCCCACTTCGGCGTCCGTCCTACGTGCTGGCCGGCGCCCTGGCCGGCTGGTGTGTCGTCCTCGATTACAGTGGCGTGGTTGCCCTCGTGGCTCTCGCCATCTACGCTCTGGTCCGCAGACGGGCTCTGCCGCGTGAAGCGCGCTCATGGTGGGATGCGTGGCAGTTTGCGATGGGTGCTGGCGCCGCGCTGGCCGTCCTGCTCGGCTATCAATGGGCGGCCTTCGGCAGCCCCTTCTTGCCCGCTCAGACCTACATGCCGCCGGCCACCTTCACGCATCACGGCTATCGCGGCATGGACTGGCCGCGCCTCGATCTCCTGTGGGAGACCGCCTTCGGGATGCGCTATGGGCTGTTCACGTCCGCGCCCATCCTCTTGTTGGGACTCTACGCTCCGGGATGGCGACGTGGGCGGGGTGGCCTGCTCGGCTCCCGTGAGCTGGGCTTCGTCGTTCTCTTCTGTGTGCTGTTCTTCCTGTTCGCGGCGGCGAATCAGTACGGCCGCATGCAGTTCAACAGCGGGGTGCGGCACATCGTGCCGGTCACCCCGTTCTTGTTCTTGCTGGCCGCCGGACCACTTGCCCGGATGCCGCTACCCGCCGCCGGGCTCATCGGGATTCTGGCGACGTACTGGTCCTGGTGCCTCGCGATGTATCGCGATGTCGAGCAGGGCACGGGCGTCCTGGAGTCGGTGATCCACATCACGCTCGAGGGCTTCCGCCTGCCGTGGCTCACGACCCTTCAGCAGCTCGGCTACGTGGCCAACGTCTCGGTGGCGCCGGTGTTCGCGTTGACCGCCGCTGTCCTGTGGGTACTGTGGCGGTGGCGGCCCGACACTAGCACGGCGCGGACCAGTCGTGGCGTGCCTGCCGCCAGGGGTGGCCGATGAAGACACCCTTTGCGGCCGACCCGGACGCCACCGCGGCGGAGCCTCGCGCCGGTTCGCGTGGCCGCTCGCTCGCGGTCCTCGC
>WNFO01002714.1_pt1 | contig 17152 bp, 23 predicted proteins | sample 5400251 | NCBI WGS metagenome assembly WNFO01 (sample SAMN13153354, study PRJNA577476) | soil metagenome | isolation source: 100 cm saprolite under Madrone tree | place: USA:California | collected 2016-06-14
CTCGCGGCCTGGTACATGTTCTTCTTTTTAATTTCCCGCTGCATAGCCTCCCACTCCTGTCCTCCATGCACCCTCCTCCTCAACCCTTCCGGGCGCACTCCCCCCACGCCTTATGGGATACACCAGGCGCAAGCACCAGCGCCTCGCCACAGCTTACTCCTTCCCCTGGTTCTTCTCTTCCCTCTGACAACTCTTCCTCTCCTCCTTCCTCTACTATCCCCACTCCTCTCCAGCAGCTGCCCGGCGCAAGCTCTCCCGCATCTCCCTCTCCATTCACCCCACCACCTTCCACCACCTCCCTCATCGCGTCCCACCAGAAAGAGAACACGAAGAACACTCGCGTCTTGGCCCACGGTCTGAAACTAGACATGCCCCCGACTGCTCATGTCCCACCTCGTGCATATCCATTTGGAGGGCTGGCCCCCGCGTCAGGGCACTATCCATTCAATGCCCCGCCTCTCCACATACCACCCATGGGCTCGCACCTATCGCAATCTTCCCAACTACCTACTCTCCCACCACTGCGATCCCCACACCCTCACGCCGCCAACCCGCCCTACCCCGCCTCCCGACGCGACGGCAGGCGGAGTCCTACCGACCCAGAAGCATACTACACACCATCCCCGGCCTCGTACTACAGCCACTCTCAGACCATACCCTCCTCCTCGCCTCCTCCACTCTCCGCAGTGAGCGCCGTCTCAAGCCCAACCTCTTCCCCGGCAACCCCAGGAGCGGTGTACCGGCTCCCACCTATTTACCAGGTCGAACGACAGCAGGTCACGACTTCTGCAACGCAAGCCGCCAGCGCAAGCCGGCGCCGGAACGAGGCTAATTTCCTGTGTCCTGTTCCAGGCTGTGGCAGTACATTTACAAGACGGTTCAATCTGAGAGGTGCTCGGGACCACGCTTTGTGCCAAGCGAACTGTGAACTGACGCCTAACCCGCATCAGGTCACCTAAGGTCGCACACGGAAGAGCGTCCGTACAGAGCAGGCGACACCAAGCTTTACACTCTGCAAAATCTCAGATCAATGCCTGTCAAGGCTGCGGGAAGACCTTTAGCCGTCTCGATGCTTTGAACGTGAGTCACCCTTGCAACCCCTTTTGTGCTGGCTTGCAATGCTTAATCCTGGCTGTCTGACTCGCGTTTTCCAAAGCGGCACCGTAAGTTACCTTGTTAGTTCTAGTGCATCACGGACGGTATTGACACGCCTATCCCTCGCGCAGTCCGTTCCGAAGGTGGTTCCGAATGCCGACAGGCATCCTCATCCCCCAATAGCGCCCTGGAATCTGCCATTGACCCAGAAGCGAGAGCAAGCAGCCCAGAGGCAAAAATCGAACGCTCTCCCACACCGACATTGTCCGTTACACCAACGGACGAAACCAGATCGACGGACGGTGGTGCCGACTCTACTGATTGATTATTGTGCCATAGCTATTACATTCTATCAGTCCATCTATTGCTTTCTTATCCGTGGTTTCTCCTGTTTAATATCTCCCTGGGGCTGCGGACCCGTCGGCACCACCGCCGCCGCCGCTTCGCCGTCTCCTTAAGTATTGTATGTATGTACGCTTTGCTCTCGCTGGGACGCCATCTCGTACTTTCATGTTTATTTAATTATCCAGAGAACCACGCCTTCTTGTGTAAACTAAAAGCCTAACCTGATCTTAAACCTTCCCCTATCTGTCAAGTGCCCCTCCTGCCCACTCAACTTTGTTTCTGGTTCCGCCCGGCTCAAGCGCGCGGGCCTCTCGTAATCTCCAGAGTGTTGTCCTAGTGGGCTTTTTTGATTTAGTGTTGTGTTGTGTAGTTTCTGTGCTAGTCTCTAAGCTATGGTCTTCTCGGACAGTGACTAGTAGTGACTGGACAAATAACAACTGGCACACTTGACTCGTGTGCCCAACGTGGCACAATTGGAGCCGCAGCTTGATGTAGACAGACCCCATCACCGGCCGCCTGGCACTAACCACTAAACTACTGACCCACCTGGTTGGTGAATTTGTGATTTCGTGAAAAAAGGTGGAGTTCCGGGCACGCGGCGTCAAGGTAATAACATAACGAAACTTGGGTGCTGTGGTCTTGTAAATTGGTTCGCTTGCTTGTTACGTGACCGTGCCTTCTTCGCAACTGGGGGGGACAGCAAGTGGAGTGGCTGTCGTAAAATAAGTGACATGACAACAAGAACTACTACTACCGTACACAATAACCGACCCGGACTCGGATGAACGATGAACAAAAAATCTCTCACCGTCTCGAGGGACTCGAGTTTTTTCTTCCGTACTTGGTTGATCCGGATCATCCATGATACCTATTCCTGACTCTTGACAAATCGAAACTCTCACCGTTGTACTCCACCTCCCTCCGCAGCAGCACAAACTCGGATTTCCCTTGCTAGGCCTTGCTAGGCTACGGTGCCACGGTGCCCACGCCACGCCACGCCACTGGCACGCCATGCACCGATGACTTAAGATCGAATACACTTGATCCCTCCCGATAACGGCCATGCGGTACACTGACTGGCACGCCATGATCACTCACAAACAACCAATCGAAAGATGGTCCGTGAATGGCAATGACAAACGATAATAACAATAATAAAAAGGCCTGATGTGCCTCCCACCGGTTTCACCCGGATCCGCTCCTTGTCTCGCACGTTGTTTTTTCTTTTCGTAATGATTAAACCTGTGCCCAAGCCGCCGCCGCCAGCGCCGCCCACCGTAGTGGTTAGGTCACCACTGTCCACCGCCGCGGGTAGTACGTTCCGCCGTCGCCGTCGCCGTCGCCAGTACCCAGGACCTCAAACCCAGTCGTAGATGACTCGTCCTCCGGATTCTGATCGAAGGCACGTACGGTATTGGTATTAGCTTAAGGGTCTTCGCAAGGGGTCTTCGGATTTGGTTGCCAGTGACGCCGGGGGGAGCAGTCCATGTGCCGCGGCAAAGCCTCGAACGAGTCTGATCCATTCCCAACAAGAGGCCAAGTGTGCGCTACGGTACGCACCTAGTCGCAACAGCGCCAATCACCCCGGGCCGTTCGAAATTCCGAACCGGCTTATTGCATAGTACGGTATTAGCATGGATGAATAAAGTCGCTTTTGGACGACGTCAACTTGAGGATGGTAGAAAATCCGAGTCTTCAGAATATGTGCAAACAGGCTGCGAGATTGTCTATCCTTCGCTCTCGAACATCCCTCGACGTCACGTCAATCATACTGTACAGTACAGTAGTATCATTTGTTAACGATCCGATATAAGGCTCCCTTCTCATTTTCCACAGACCGAGATGCTCCGTCGAGTCTACAGTATAATGGCTTCCCAGTGCTCATTGCTGATCGCACCATCGATGTTCTTAAGGATTGTGTTGCTGCGGCGATCTTGAAGTTTCAAAGTTCACCCTGCCCGGCCCGCCGTGCGATTGACACACCCGCGGTCCAAACAAAATCAGTATATTCAATCACCACGGCGTATTCTGCCAACTACCTATTGCTCCCTTCGGGGATGCATACGAAAAAATTGGAACGATACAGAGAAGATTAGCATGGCCCCTGCACAAGGATGACACGCTGTTTCAGAGTGGTAGACCTACGGGTCTCAATATTTATTTTTCGCTTCCAACCATTATAAAAAGATCGTTGGGATGCATTACATTTTCCTCATTGTAAGTTTCGAAATGCGACTCGCAATGCCAAACGCAGATGCCCCTATTCGCCCCGGTCACGTGAGGATTGGTTGGTTGGTTGTTGGTTTCGTCGTTTGTTGTCTGCGGGTCAGCGCTCGAGTTCCAGGCACAGATAACAGCCTTGAAGTTCACATGACGAACTTTCCATGACGCTATTGGGCATTGTCGGGGCTGGATAAAGGTGATCATATACAAAAGTGGCATCCGCCTTCTTATCCAGGAGCATGTCCTTCTCTTGCAAGACGAAACTCTCCCCTCCCAACTCACTCCTACCGATGGAGTACTGAGCGATCTACCCAACAACCGCTTCCGCAACAGCTATCGTTTCCTACCAAATCACACCCGCCTTCTCAGCAACAACAACAGCGACGGCCTGTCTTCCCATGGTCTGTATTACGCCACCTGGACCATCGCCATCACCATTTCCCCGATAAGGCTATGCGCTTCCCCCGACTGCCTCGGCCGCCAGCGAATTGTTCCTCTTTGGAGGTCTTGTCCACGACTCTGCATGCAACGATTCATATCCTTTCTCAACGCGGGACCTATCTACAACTCTCTTGCAAACAAGCGGAAAGGTTCCTGGCCCACCTGTTCGGGACACGAATACCAAAGCCCAAATTTCGACCGAATTCCATCGGACTCGGACGCCTGATGGTTCTGGGGGAGATGTTGCATGATTAAAGCTGATCTTGTGGAGCTTGAGGGACAGCTGTCGGCAATGCTTGCTGTGAAAACTGAACGGGACCGGCGTATTTCACAGTAAATGACGAGCTTGCACTGAAGAGCGCTCAACTTGAACAGGCCGATGCAAATGCAACTGATGCAACGAAGCGCGCGAAACAGGCGAAGCACCGACACTTGGACCAACTCCTTGTGCAGACGTTGCTGGTGAAGCAGAACTTGTTAGCTTGACGAGTTGCCCCTGTTTCGTAACCAAGATGTGCGTGCCCTCGACCATGCCCAGAGTGCTCTACAGAAAGCAACATCCTGCGCTGCTGACGCCGACGAGCGGAGTCGATGTGCATATGAGAAGACAGCTCAACATGAAACCGAACTTGCTGAAGTGTATGCTGAACTGGAGGCAAAGTCCGAATTGGAGGCAGTCCGTTTACGACTCGCGGATGCTGAGAATGGTCGGGCCAAGGACATAACAGAGCCAGACGCATTGCGTGGCTTGAATGTGTCACGTCTCGACAATATGGAAGAGGACAAATTCACGCGTAGGATTATGGAACGCATGCGAGCTATGGAAACCAAAAATACGTCACTGCGGTGGAACAAGAAAAGCTTTGAAATGATAGTGTGTCGCAACGAGGGATGAAGTGAGTGTTTTAATTGGACTTCCTCAACTTGGTATCCAATATCGAATTATCACCCAAGAGGATGGACAGCTTTTCTGACCAGCGTCCTGCGCTCCTCTTCCCTTACACCGGACAGCACTCTTGCGTATATCAACGAATATCGTTGCACCAAATTTCAGTGTGACCAACAGGTTTTCCTGCGTCCAAGTCCTGGACCTTCTTGGTTGGGGACATAAGGTCTGGAAACATGGAAACAGAACAGCAATGTTAGCTCCTCAAACACTTGCGAAGTGCAATGTCTTCAAAACCATCTTGCCATAAGCATCCTTACCTATTATACGATCTCCTGAGTGTCTCAGTGATTCCCAATCTGTTTGACACTGCTTCCTCTCTGCCTTCTTGTCGTCCCTCCATGAGGTTTCTGTCTCGATGATACTGGGGTCCTTTTCAATTCTCAAGTGTACCCGGAGTTCAGCTTACAATATTGAAGGTAGTTCCCCACAACCTGGGCCATGTTGGACCACGTCTTCGAATAGGGCCTCTTGTTGTCACGGTATGAAGAGTTCAATATCTACGCATTGTGTTTGTCAGATAACAACTCGGAATTCGTGCCAGCTGAGATTGCAAAAATGCGTGAATGTGATATAATACATAAGGAGGATGCTATACCATAGTTCGAGTGAACCAATTCCAGTGACAATTGCTCAGCTCCTGTAGTGTCTCATGTAAAGGGTTGTAGATCGACATGCGTGAAGGCCGGCCCCCGCCCGGGCTTGACAAATACAGTATCCTGTCCTGGGTCACACTCACACGAGTATTGATCATTTTGGTTTGCGGTCTGCGGGTCGCGCCCGTCAGCGCCCGAGCTCCACAGGCACTGATCACTGCAGATAATAGCCTTCACATACAGTAATGGGCGTCGGGGCTGGGCTAAGGTGATCCATATACAAAACAGAGGCATACTGGACATGCCATTTGGCTCCTTAGCCTACCACCACCTTATCCAAGAGCATCATGTTCTTCTCCTCTTGGAGGAAGAAGCTCTCCCCTTCTAACTGGCCTGCGGGTGGGGTCACGGTCACTAAACAAATTACCCAACAGCAGCCATCTCCTTCCGAATCACCGTCACATCCTCCTCAGCAGCACCAACAGGCAGGAGATGGCTACCCATGGGCTGTACACAATCTGAACCTTCTGCCGTCGAACCTTCTTAGTAAAAACACTCCCCCATCTGGGCCATCGCCGTCACCATTTCCCCGATATGGTCCTGCAGTTCCCGCGACCGCCACTGCCGCTGGCGAATTATTCCTCTTTGGAGGTCTTGTACATGATTCTACACGCAACGATTTGTATGTTTTCTCTACGGGGAATTTCTCCGCAACTCTCTTGGAAACCAGCGGAGATGTTCCAAGCCCACGTGTCGGACATGCTGGCGCACACGTCAGCGATACCCTTTTGATTTGGGGCGGGGACACGAATACCGGTCTCCAGGAGGGGCTTAACGTGCCCCAGCCTGAGGATAACTCGCTTTACCTGCTCAACCTCGGCATGTTGGATCTTCTTAACAAGACCGACTCCAGCTGATGAGAGTTTCTTGCACTTCAGTATCGCGAGAGTGGACTCGCATCGTGATCGATGGTTATGGGCCAGTCGGGCGTTACGGCCATGCCGTGACGATAGTCGGTTCCAAGCTCTTCGTATTCGGTGGTCAGATTCACGGGGAGTTCTTGAATGATATGTGGGCATTCGACTTGAACTCTCGTATGTTGTTCACCCCATTGTTGTTTGAAACCATTTGACACAGTGTCTGTGCAGTAAAGTCGAAACCATCGAAACCATTTTGGGAGTCATTTGAGTCCGCACCCGGAAATGAGAAGCCCCCACCAAGGACCGGACATGCATCGGTAACCTATGGCGACCACATCGTTATGTTCGTTGCCCCTTTCCCTTGACCTCTATCTTCGTTAAAATGCTTTGTAGATTCGGTGGTACCGACGGCCAATATCACTATAACGACACTTGGTCATTCGACGTTTCAACACGAAAGTGGACTGAGCTACAATGCCATGGGTTCGTTCTGGCTCCCCGTGAAGGTCATGCTGCTGCCCTCGTCGATGATGTTATGTATGTCTTTGGTGGGCGTGGCATCGATGGAAGCGATCTGGGTGACCTGGCTGCCTGCAAGCTCTCAAGTAGGTGATTTAGGATTCGTGTGCTTCTTGTTCACATACGACATCCAGCTCGCCGATGGTTCACATTTCAAAACATGGGACCGAGTCCAAGTGGAAGGTCGGGACATGCCATGGCTTCTGACGGGACACGGGTCTTCGTGCTAGGGGGAGAATCATCAGTAGGCGCACAAGCGGATGAAACTCAGCCTATTTATGTTCTCGACACCAGTATGTACTTTTTTTGGTCATCTCGTTTGGACAGCCTCTAAAGTCGAAAATACAGAACACATCATGTTCCCGAAATCCGGACCAGAGGAATCACGCGTATCCCTGTGGAACGTATGCGGGCTGCGGAAGCCGAAATTGCGTTCCTATGTTGGAACGAAAAAAGCTTTGGGATGATGGAGTGTCACAATGAGGGATGAAGTGAGTGTTTACTAGATTGAACCGACACTGCTCTGGTATCTAGTTTTCTGCCTGAAATGGATGGGCAGCTTTTCCGATCGGTGTCCGGCACCTTTTCTCATACTCTGGACATCGTACTCGCGTATATCGTTACACCAAATTTTGATGGCCCGAGTCGTCTTAATGGTTCCCTATCTCTTCGAAATCTGCCAGCCCAGAATGTTGGAATCCTGAGAAGTCTTCGATGTGATATCTGGGTTCCAACTTGTAACCCAGATATCACATCAACACTTCTTGGGTGGCTCTCCAGAGTGTTAACATCTATGTGTCTGCCTTTCTTCAAGTTCTTGTCGTCCCTCTATCATTTTTCAGCCACCTCCACGACGACTCCATCGCACTCCAGTTCCTTCTGGTTACCCTCTGCCTCTCTCGTTTAGTCTACACAACCAATACTTCCCTCTTAGTATGGAATACCACTACGACAGTTTGGATCAAATTTTCTGTGTCTCGTGTCCCTTCAATTTTTAGGCACACGCTAGATCCTTCGATTCAGATGTCCAGCTGATGATGCCGAGAGTAGTTCCCACAGCATTACGCCGATGAATAAGTTTGGTTCACGTCCTTGAACAGGACCCCTCGTCACTGTATGGAGAGAAGATGGATCCAATATCGAATCATTGCCGTTTATTCGCGAGGGATGGGTTCGACATCTACGCCTGACATCGCGTGTCTTGGATTTCAACTCAAAATTCATTCCAGAAATCGCAAAAGTGTGTGGACGCGGTGCTGTGAAAAAGTGCGCAAGGGAAATACAAGAAGTATGAGTGAACCGATTTCAGTGATGACCGCTTGGCGCGGACAAAGCGCTTCATAACCACCCAAATGTAAAGTTTGGGCCGCCTTGCACGGGAAGTAGATATGTGACAGAAGTATAAAGATCAACCATTACCATGACTTCTGTCCCCCGTTTCAGTCCAGGGTCTGCGCGAGGCTTGAAGCTGCAGGACCGCCTTGGTGGTTAAATATCATCCGAGTCGTCCGGGGTGGCAGTGGTGAAGCGGTGTCCCTTGTAAAAAGGAAAGTTGTGAGCCAACATATTTCCCGGGACATTGTCATTGACACTTGTAGTACATTTGGCTTCGGTCATGACAATGTAGAGGACCGCGAGGGAAAATAATAAGTACAGTGTATCTCCGTAGAAGCTGCAGTCTACCGAATACGTCAGCAGTGCGGAACATCATGACGGTACCACAGCGAATTTGTTTCATCTTGTTCAGATTGCTCTGGTCCAGTCTGACCTCTTCTTCGGTGTCACCCTGGTTCAGGCTTTTCCCATGAAAAACCGGATCATGAACGGATGATATTCTCCAGTCGGACTCGGGGGCCAAATGCTTTGGAATAGAGTAACACTGGCAAGATATTGGCCTATTCTTATCTGCTATATTAGTAAACTTCCCCATTCCACCAAAACTCGTAGCAGGCTCTGTCTGTCAAGAAGCTCAGTGCTCAGAATGCAGTCGAGACGAAATGTCGAACGAATGAATAGGATTTAGTCGCCTGCGGGTTCAGCTCAGCCCCAGTGAAAATTTGTTCCCGAAGAATCCTTTTGAACCCAATCTATTCCTGATCGGGGGTAGTCGAGTTGGAGACGACGTGCGACCGCACCGCGCACTTGTTCGGTAGTCAAAAAAGAAAAGTCAAAAAAGAAAAAGACCCCCTCTTACCTAAGCATTGTCGCTCGTTAACACACAGTCAACACACAGCATGTACTGGCAATACTCTATCATGTTCCTGCACCTTTGGTCATTTGCCGCCTTCCTCGTTTGATTCTGCACAACCGGACATTACTAATTGACTACTGTAGATCCCAGCTTTGCTCGAACATACTACTACTAATTACTAACCGTCCATAGATTGACCCAGCCCAATCTGGCATGGTATGATTTGGCTCAATCCCCGCTCATCCGTCATCGGCGCCAGGTACCTGCGGAGTCAAAAAAAAACCAAATCAATAATGTGGTTTAGACTTCTTGCTGATGTGTCCTACTGTACGCCTGATGCAGAAACTGTTTTCAGCTAGTACGGGTAACGCTTATTGCATTAAAACGAAAACGTTGTCCCTGATGTCAACCGGATGTGTTCGAATCTGGGATGTTCAATGCGTCTCCGGTATGATTTGCTCTGTCTTCAAGGCTCTCAGCCTTGGAACATTGAATGTTTGGATGTAAAATCCTTAGCTGACTAGATTTTCATAACTTATAGCCCAGTATCATGAAAAGCTATCACATCAGCAAAATGGCACTCTATTTGCACCTGTCTTGATGTGAACTCAGGCTTACTGGATCGTTATTAGCATCTTTACGGCATTGCGACAGCGCTGTGATGGTGGTTGGTTAGATCGGCATTTTTAAGAAACAAGGGATCAATTATGTGTTAGCCCAACTTAGTAGACCGCCAACAACCCCAATTCCGTGTTCGTTCTCTCATCTTTGTCCTCTCCCCTACATTCTAGACTCGCCGAGTCGGTGGTCCTGGTGACCGACGTTACTGTGACTATGATGACACTTGGTCGTTTGACATTTCGAGGCGAGAATGAAATGAGCTATAATGTACTGGGTGTATTCTGTCTTCGAGTACCCGTAAAGCTCATACTGGTGCCCTCGATGATATAATGCATTTTTGGCCTTCAAGCCGTCGAGCAAGTGAGTTGGCATGTTGAACTCCTTGCTCTTCTCGTTTGCTTACGAGATCTAGTTCAGCGATGACTCACGTTCAAAACCAAGTCCAAGTGGAAGGGTGGGTTATGCTACCGGTTCCTAGGCCCCGGTGATCAAGGAGAATCATTGGGACGCACACAGCGGACGAAACCGCGCTCATTCACGTTCTCGATACAAGCACGTACTTTTAGGACCATTTCACCATTTCGACAGCTTCAAATACTCGAGATTGGACCAGGACACCAACGCTGTCAAGCCTAGTACGAAGACCACTCAACTTGTACTGGAGTCATACGCAAGTTTCCTGACCCAGAAGCTACTACAAACCCACGACGTCCTCTTCATTGGATATCCATGCGGCACGCGGTGCCTTACCTTTTCAGGTAAAAGGATTAGTACGCGGGTCTACAGATTACTTGCGACAGAAACACTAGTCCGAATGGCCTGCTATCGCAACCCGTAGACCAAGCCATGTCTTGGGGGAAGACGATGACGACGAAGGTTCGACCGAGTACCGTCAAAATTCGTGGCTTTGATGCTTTCTCTGAGGGAAAATTTGCACGGTCGGTGCATGAACATATCGTGAAGCTTCTGCGACAGCTGTCGGCAAACTTGCCGCGCAAATTGAAGCAACTAGCTCGCTGCTCTATTTGAACTAGTGGAGGCGAATACCGCCAAAGCAAAGAAGCGGCAGGACTGGAGCTACACGGACACGCGGATCGACTACTCGTACGGACTGTAGTGAAGCGGAGAGATGTAGATCTTGCGAACACCCGAACGAAGCTGGACAAGTTGCTGTCGCCTCGTATGACAATTTCCCCTTCATGGTTTCTTTTCTTGTAGCTCATCTACCACTGGGATGTGAACTTTGCTCAAGAAACGAGTACATGACAGATGGCACGAAGATTGACCATCACTTCCGTCCCTCGTTTAATTCAGGGGTCAGCGCGAAAACAGGCGCCTTCAAATCAATCGCGCCTGGGCTGGTGAAGTACTGTACTGTACCATGACTCATGTAGATCTTTACAGGAGAGATAATTGTGGATCAACATGTTCCCCTTTACATATGAACCCTAGTTGGTAGACTACGAAAGGCATATTACTAAGGGTGGGTAGTTTACTCATTCAAGACGTGGTGATTACAGCTCCAAAAATAACTCTATAACTCGGCAGAGATTAAGCTTAACTTTTCAGCTGAGGTGCCAGTGAGCCGCCAACCCAACTATTCCAAGTGAGACAGATGCCGAGGCACAAAACGCATCATTGTGCCTGGTGACACCTCGGTAGTCCTCGCCGACAGCTGACTACAATTCAGTTTTAATCTCGTCACTGTAAAGGGTCTTACCTCGCTCAAGGGGAAAATGGTCGGACAAGGCATATATATGTCTAGCACTGTAAGGTACCGCAAAACCCAACCAACTCCCCTGTCTTGCTTGCCTACTTGTACTTGAGGATGCCCGCTCTCAATGACTCCATTGGGCCCGTGAGTGGCGATTCCAGTGTGTACATCTCTTCAGCCTAGCCCCGGAGCTTGGAAACCCACTGAATGCGTTTCTGACAGTGGTGCTGTTAAAGGTATGGCTCGTCGTGTGTGGCCTCTACATGTGGGTTCGCTACTTGTGTCTATTGTCGCTCTCCAAGTCCGAGATATTGCGTGCTCAAGTCATTTCCCAATTGGCAGCTGGGAGTTCGTCACCGGTCTCCACTTCGAATGGGATGTCATTCGAAGACGTCAGACCTATCGATGGACGATATGGGTACGTGACGATGAGCCCTTACTTTGAGTTTTTTCGGTCCGAATTTGTTCCTCCGATAGATTTATTCAATCACACGCTGGGCCACCTTCGCGGTCGTAATTCTTAACCTCATCGCCTTTAACGTTATGTCCCCAATAAACTGCCAGGTGCGTGTACTATTCCACATCTGCTTTTCTTGTACGTGCTGACTTGCCACGATCCCAAGGCCTGGGCCTCGGTCAGCTGGGTGAGCATCGCTCTGACTCTCGTGACCTCCTATGAAAGAATGCTTTTTCCTGATCTGTCACTAGAGTTTTGCCTTCCTGGGCCAGGCCTTTGGTTCGCTATTGCTGGCTCTTCGCACGTCAGTTTTCAGCGCTTCTGTGCCACAACTATTCTCCCAAAGTATATGCTTATGGAGCCCTCTAGCCTCGCCATTTGGAATAGGAATAAAGTAATTGTGGCTATCACTACCACTATATGGGTGACCAACGTTTCACTCCTATTATCAGGTGAGTTTTCCCCTTGTATTTCCGTCACGCTGAACCCCAACGAAAATGGTTGATATCAGGTGTCGTTCGGGTAATGATCGGTTTCAATCATTCGGTCTTCTTGCCTTAATCCATCAGTAGATTCGCGCTGTATGGCAGCCTGCGGTGAAGTCTTGTGTAGTTACCAACATTGAAACCTGCCGAGTCTCTATAGTCTCTATGCTTCTCACCGACACCACACTGCTACTCATCATGATTGCTGGCTTGCTACGCCTTCACCGTCGTAGTAACGGTTCTTATCAGCTTTTGCGCCTCCTTTGGAAACAGGTGGGGCATTTGCAATTCTCATTGGCTGTGATATTACCCACTGATGTACTTGACATTCTTGAGGGTGTCATGTGGTTTGTTATTGCCACCGTCGCAGAAGTTCCGCCAGCGGTAAGTCTGCGTAGTATTTTTGTACCCGAGTACATGCGCCTTTTGCTTATCTCTGTTTTATACTGTAGGTGTTCCTGATTTTGAATCTGAGTGGTAGTCTTTATTTCCTCTCCGATCTTATGCAGCACATTGATCGGATTTGTCTCGGCTCCAAATATCAGAGGTTCTAAATCTGGTACGCCCTTTCTTGTACAACTGATGGAGGCGGAAGCAATCATTTCTCATGATCATGCCGTCTTAAACACAGTTTTTCTTGTTTCCGTCGTATGTAACGATGGTAATTGCTGCGACTCGGATGTATCGCTCTCTGCAATATTATGTTTTCCCCACCAACAAGTACGATATTCTTCCAATTAATTCTTCTCCATCCTCATTGTTGTCTGTCATCTTAGCGGACCAAAAACAAGTGATCCCGAAAGGACTCAGAATAGCCGCTTGGCGCCGAGAACTAAGGATTCCTCAGGCTCCATCATAGATATACCTTCTGGACGATTGGAGGTGACGGTACACACAGCCTATGATGAGTACCCAATGTCACGGATGAGCCACAGTGGTTCATATCCAGACAAGCTGCATGAACCTGATGTAGATAACAAAGTAGAGAGGGGGGAAATGAGTGCCTCTGAAGAAACTGTCACGAAGAATTGAAAGCTAGTGATGCCCTTGAATTTTTATCATAACTCATTAGCCTATGCCGTACCTGTAGTAAAAACGATTACATGCTCTACCGAGCATCTTGATTATGTTAACCGTCGTCGCTGATTGACTGGACTGGATTCACGGCGGTGACTCTGGGCTTGAATACTGGCGTGGCGCAAAATGCAAAATATATCATAGGCCAACTACGTTACGTAATATAACCGGCGCGTGACCGCGGCAGTGTCAGGTATCACATGCAATCCGGTCCGGTTTTGAGCCGCGCTCAATACTCTACCGCACACCGCACACTTGCATTCATACTGCTGTCTTTCCCTTACCATGTCTCTTGCAACTCTCGTAAACGGAGCAGATTGCGGTCCGTTAAATCCTCTTCAGGGCCTCACCAAGAACTTGGAGAGCGATCGTGGATTGCAGCAGGTGCACGCGACTGGAAATGTATATCCATCGTTGCCTTGAATTTGACGAACATTTCACAGGACTACTTTCGGGTCAACGGGGCTGGTCCATCGCGAGGCGTATGCTAATATTTGCCCGTCTGCTCGTTCGTTCCTTCTGACTTTGCATTCGTCGTGGACAGGTGTTCCGTACCGCACAGGCAGTACCTTCGAGTTTTGGGGAGGATGCTACGCGTTTTTTCTCTGCAAGTCAGAGCGTGTCTCCAATTCCCCCCGTAGCACAATCGCCATTTGACTTAACCGCGCTTCGCTGGTCTCTTCCTGCACCACCAGCTACTTCTCTTGGGACACATACTCCTTCCCCTTTACCCCCTGACCAAGCACCAACGTCTTCATGGGCTACGGAGTTCCTTACGCATACTTCTAAGCCCCCGATAGCCGAGTCGCCTCAGCCAGCCACCCCTCAGCAACGTCCAGGACATTCAGCGCGGGAGCAGTTGTTCCAACCATCGTTCTCGTACAGTGCGTCATACCATACTATTTCTGTAAACGTCGTGCGAATGCTCTTTTCGCAGCTCTTCAGCCTCAGGTACCTACGAGCGCGATGTCGCATATGTCCAGTTTTGTACATCACCCTCAAACAACGACACCCAATTTTCATTCTGGCTCTCAAATAGACGGTACGCTACGAGTATTTGTTTATCCCCTAACATAACCTAACCTTGTGTAGATAAAAAACTGCAAAACGCATTTCCGTCTCTTGAAGGGCAGACCCTTGTTGGATCAACGTCGGAACTTGAGTCTCTGGCTGAGCCTATTCCGTCATCTTCTGAAGCCGATCTATTGGCGCGGACAGCTGGATTACTAGTCCAGTCTGTTGACCACGAACGGAACCCTAAGTTTGCAAACAGTCAATTTCTCGGGCTTATGAAGCAGCTTCGGGACCGAAAAGCCATCGTCGAAGGGAATGATATCGTCGCCGCCTCGCCTGACGGGCAGATGGGGCAGATCCATACGGTCTCTGCGGTTCCTAAAGGTAAAGGGAAGGCCGTTCCCTTCCCTCCCACAGCCACCCATGAGCTGGGAGTCTTACAATCACACGTCCCTTCATCAGTCCTTCGCCCAATTGAACAGGCTACACCTATCGAATCTGAAGATGCGAACGATGCTTACTTTCGCCAAGATAACGAGGACTACATTGATTATTGGAAGGCGCATCATGCCCCTGTATCCCCTCTAGTTATCTCAACTCAGGACTGGCAGCAGTTGCATCATGATTGGGAGACGTTTGAGGCGACAACCACAGGTGTAAAGCGACTCGTAGAATATCAGTTTCAGCGCGGAAACCCATACCTACTTGGAGAACGATCTCACAACCACGTCATGCACGGTGGGTCAACGCAAGGTCATTCATTCTCAGAGGTTGGTAGCTATTTCCAGGCACTCTCTTTAAGTTTTCAATGTATCTCTCTTCTCTTCAGAGCGTTCTAGAGATAGAGGCGGTTGTGCAACGAGATCCAAGCAACGCGCGAGCGTGGTACGAGCTAGGTGTCAAGCAACAGGAGAATGAGCGTGAACAACAGGCCATTTCGGCATTGCAGCGCTCACTAGAGCTTGACCCCACTCATCTACCTTCGTGGCTCGCCCTTGCTATCTCATACACCAACGAGGGCGATCGTCACGGAACTTACGAGGCCATCCAGAATTGGATCAAATACAACGAGGCATATCGAGATGTTGTAGACGCATATGAAGCAGGTGATGGCAGCGAGTCTGACGGCTACAATAAATTCCAGAAGCTAATCGGTTGCCTCATCGCCATGGCTCGGGGGCTTTCTCGGCCGGGTACGGGCGGCGATGGTGAAGTTGACGCAGACGTCCAAATAGCTCTTGCCGTCTTGCTCAATACCAACGAGGTACTGTAACGTATGCGGCCACCAGCCGCTACTATCGATCCCAATCACTGATAACGACTTAGGACTACAGCCGAGCTCAAGATTGCTTTCGTACGGCATTGTCCGTCAGACCTGGAGTATGTGATGTTTTGGGGCATATTGGTGTAATCTCTGAATTGACTCCTCCTAGGATTGGTTACTGTATAATCGAGTTGGCGCGACACTCGCCAATGGCGGTCGCGCAGACGAAGCCCTCTCTTATTACCATCGGGCACTAGAAATCAACCCTGCGTACATTAGGGCCAGGTAATGTTCACTTCACCCCTTCACAAGTCAGGGTCTGCTGACCGTCCCGACGTTCCCGTATCTTCCAGGTTTAATCTGGGGATCTCATGTATCAACTTAAGGGTGAGAAGGGATATTGCAGTGCATTCTCGCATTCGCGTACCTGACCAATTCACAGAGGTATGAGGAGGCGGCACAATATATACTAGATGCCCTTGTCCTCCAAGACTGTGACGGCCTCCAGGGACCACGGGATAATCGCGGCGTTACTTCTAATGCGCTGTGGCAGAGCCTGAAATCGTGTTGTTTCCACATGGAACGGCCAGATCTCGCGGCGATGTGCGATAAACAGAACCTCGAAGGTCCGTTCGGTTAATCTCCTGGTTCATGCTTTCCGTAAGCAATACTAACAAACGAAAGCAGCCATAAGAAATCAACTCTTCTGAGAAGTGCAGTATTCAGATGGGGTTGGCTATATGTGGGTACGGAAGGTAGTTTAACTCCTTTGGCGATAACTGGATTCTGGATGCTCGTCACGACTGCCGAATAGTACTGAATACATGGTGCTTCTGACCACTGTTCCCCGGAAAGATAACACGTGAGACCAAACGGTCCAGAGGTGATTTCGTAACCTTGCAAAATCCAACTCATCTGACCTTCGTGAGTCGGTCATCGGTCGAAAAGTAGAATTGAGGGCCGAGACTATGCTGACCAGACAGTGTCAATGAGTTATCCCTAATCTTTCGTCCCTCGCATCACGCCTCCGCTTCGCCTCGTCTGTGACATGGACCGCTGCAGCTGGTGGTTGAGGTGGGGGACCTTGCCTGCCCTTGGGATCAGCGCTCGAGTTTGGGCTTTTGACACTTTCAGCCTGCTTCTTGGCGAGCATGTTACGCACGTCTTGGACGTCTGCATCGCTCATGGCGATGAGTGTAGGGTTCCGACGGATCATTCGGGGAAGGAGAGAGAAAATTACAGAG
>WNFO01003204.1_pt1 | contig 17141 bp, 17 predicted proteins | sample 5400251 | NCBI WGS metagenome assembly WNFO01 (sample SAMN13153354, study PRJNA577476) | soil metagenome | isolation source: 100 cm saprolite under Madrone tree | place: USA:California | collected 2016-06-14
TGGGCGAACTGGCGAGCGCTCGAAAGTCTTCTCAAGCTGCAATTGAAGCTGAAAAAGTGTGGAATGGTACCGAAGACGCGGATCGAGGACGGAGTTAACTGCTCGGTGCCGATTGCAACGCCGGAATTCTTTCCGATGGTCGCCGACGGCCGGATCAAAGCCATTCGCGGCACATTCGACCGTTACGACGGCAAGATAATCGTCTTGACCGGCGGAGAACGAGTTGCGGTTGACATCGCCATACTCGCGATTGGATTCAAGCTTGGCGTTCCGTTTCTGTCCGAGGCCTACCGCAACAAGCTCGTGGAACCTGACGGCCAATATCGGCTGTACCGTCTGATCGCCAATCCCGATCTTCCCGACATGGGTTTCGTCGGCTTCAATTCCAGCTTTTGCACGGTGCTCTGCGCCGATATGGCAGCAAACTGGCTGGTGCGGTATTGTGATGGTCAATTGGCGAACCAGCCGACCGCAGCCGAGATGGATAAAAATATGGACATGATGCTGCACTTCAAGCGCGTCGAGCAGCCGGCCGCAGGCGTTTACGGCGGACTGTGCGTCGCGCCCTACCACTTCAAACATTTCGACGAATTGCTGGCCGACATGGGTGCAACGATACGTCGGCGTAGCCCGTTGGTTGAGAAATTCACGCCGCCTGACGCTGACGCCTATGCACGTTTCCTGGCCTCAGCGCCGGATTACAAGGTTGAGGCGGCATAGCAGCGGGACCGCTCGGCGGTCTAAAATTGTTTTAAATATAAAATATCGCTTTTCAACTGTCTCGGTCCTGTTAGCATCGACAGGGCCGACAACACCGGAGGTCCGGCGTGCCTCATCTCGTGCCCATGAACACAAGGGATGGCCGCCTCAGTTATGAGGCTGCCGGAGATCCCGGCTTGCAGCCGCTGGTGTTCCTGCATGGAATCGGCGGCGCGGCGCGGGCGTGGCGTGGCCAACTTGCCGCCTTTAGCGATCGATATCGCGCCATCGCGTGGGACATGCCGGGCTATGGCGGCTCAGTATTGCTTCCATCCGTCAGCATCGCCGCCCTCGCCGATGCCTTGCGGGATTTCCTGCAAGAGATCGGCGCGACGACACCGATCCTTGTCGGACACTCGATCGGCGGCATGATCGTTCAGCAGTTGCTGGCGAAATCCCCTGATATCGCCAACGCCGTCGTGCTCGCGCAAACCAGCCCTGCATTCGGCAAACCCGATGGCGACTGGCAGAAGGCGTTCATCGAGGCGCGGCTCGGTCCGCTCGATCGCGGCGAAACGCTGGTCTCACTGGCCCCGACACTGGTGAAGGAATTAGTCGGCGACGACCCCGACGTCAGCGGCATGGAGCTTGCCCGCGACTGCATGGCTTGCGTTCCCGAGCCGACCTACCGCGCCACGATGCTGGCGCTGATGGGGTTTGATCTGCGGGATGCGCTCAAAAATATCTCGGTGCCGACGTTGGTGCTATCGGGATCGAGGGACAAGAATGCACCGGCTCCGATGATGGCGAAGATGGCCAGCTATATTCCATCCGCGACATACGTTGAGCTCGAAGGCGCCGGTCACCTCGTTAATCTGGAACGGCCCGGCGAATTTAACGCCGCGCTCGATCGATTTCTGAAAGCCAATGTGGCTGCAACACAAGTGACCGCATGATGACAATGCAAGCCAGCAAGAGCGCGACGGCGATCGACGAAATCGATCTGGATGCGCCGATCTTCGACCCCAATGCGTTTCGGCTGAACGACGAACAGGCAGCGATCATCGCCATTGCGCGCGGTCTTGGCCAAACCGTGTTCGCGGGCCGTGCGGGGACTTACGATCGCAACGCGACGTTCCCGACCGAGAATTACAGGGATCTGCATCGCGCAGGCTTGCTGGGCATCGCTATTCCGCAGAGGCATGGCGGCCTCGGCGCCGACTACCAGACCTATGCGATAGCGGCAGCCGAAATCGGCCGCTATTGCGGAGCGACTGCGCTGACCTGGAACATGCATGTATGTTCGACGCTGTGGTCGGGCCCGCTGGCCGACGATCTCGACATGGACGCATCAATACGCGCCGATCACGAGCAGCGGCGCGCCGTGCACTACAAACGCATTGTCGACGACGGCGCGGTCTATTCGCAGCCGTTCTCGGAAGGCGGGGCGGCAGCAGCCGGTGGCGTCGCTTTTGGGACAGAGGCGAAACCGGTCAAAGGCGGCTGGATCGTCAACGGCAAGAAGATCTTTGCATCGCTTTCGGGCCACGCCGATTATTACGGCGTGCTCTGCACTGAGATAGCGGAAGGCGAAATGGCCTCCCGCCGCAATACACTCTACCTCGCGCTGCCAGCCAAGGCCGCCGGCATATCGGTGGTTGGCGATTGGGATCCGCTCGGCATGCGCGGCACGGTATCGCGCACCCTGCTGTTTAAGGATGTGTTCGTGGCGGAGGATGCGGCGCTGATGCCGCGTGGCGTGTATTTTCAGGCGGCGATGCGCTGGCCGCACATGTTCCTGACGCTGTCGCCGACTTATGTCGGCCTGGCGCAGGCGGCTTACGATTTCACCGTGCGCTATTTGCGCGGCGAGGTGCCGGGCGATCTGGTTCCAGGCGATCACTGAAGCCCGCGCCAATCCGACCAAGGAGCAGGTGCTGCGCGCCTACGCCGCGCAATATTCCGCGATGGAAGGCGCCAACGAGATCGCCACCCTGGCAATCCGCACCTGCGGCGGCCAGGCAATGCTGAAATCACTGGCGCTGGAGCGGATTTACCGCGACAGCCGTTGCGGTTCGCTGATGCTGCCGTGGACCGCCGAACTGTGCCTCGACCGCATCGGCCGCGAGGCGCTGTACGAGACCGGCGAATCGGACGACTAGTTCGAAAATGGACCTTTCCGACCTCATCGAACGCAACGCGGCATTCACTCCCGACAAACCCGCGATTGTCTTTGAAGGAAAGGTGCTGAGTTACGCGGCACTCCGCGCGCGCATCGAATACACGGCGCGCGCACTGAAGGCCGAATTCGGCGTCGGCCGTGGCGATCGGGTTGCGATCCTCAGCCTGAACCGGCCAGACTATATCGTATTGCTGTACGCCTGCGCGCGCCTCGGCGCCATGCTGGTGCCGCTGAACTGGCGGCTCGCGGCGGCTGAACAATTGTTCATCCTGGCGGACGCCTCGGTAAAGGTGCTGGTGCTCGAACAAGCCTTCGCGGAGGTTCTGCCTGCGCTGGAAAAAAGCCTGCCAGGCACTGGCATCATAGGGCTCGACTTTGTACCTCGGCAAGGAAGCGCATTCGACCAAGTGCTAACGCAGGCGCGAGGCGACGACGGCCGCAATCCAGACACCGATCTGACCTGCCCGCTGCTGATCGTCTATACCTCCGGCACGACCGGAAGACCCAAGGGCGCCGTGCTGCGCCAGGAAGCCCTGCTGTGGAACGGAATCATGAGCCAGCATATGCACGGCCTCACCTCCAGCGATCATGTGATCATGTGCTTGCCGTGCTGCCCTTCTTCCACGTTGGCGGCCTCAACATCCAGACCACGCCGGCGCTACACCACGGCGCGACCGTGACGATCCATCCGCGCTTCACGCCTGACGCAGCGCTCGCGGCAATCGCGCGCGAGCGTCCCACCTTGACGGTGCTGGTGCCGGCGACCATCCAGGCGGTGACAGATCATCCCGACTGGCCCTCGACCGATCTCTCCTCCCTGAAGGCGGTCGCGACCGGATCGACCATTGTGCCGCCGCATCTGATCGCGCGCTTTGTGGCGCGCGGGGTGCCGGTACTTCAAGTCTATGGCTCAACCGAAACCTGCCCGGTCGCGGTCTATACACGCCTCGGTGGCGATCATTCGCGCGTCGGGTCGACCGGCCTTCCCGGCCTGTGCTGCGAGGCAGCCGTGATCGATGATGCCGGCATCGAGCTGCCGCCGGACACGCCGGGGGAAATCGCGGTGCGCGGTCCCAACGTGTTCTCGGAATATTGGGGCAATGAGGAGGCAACCCGGGAGGCGCTGCAAGACGGCTGGTATCGAACCGGCGACATCGGGCGGCGCGACGCCGACGGCTATTTCTGGGTGCACGACCGCAAGAAGAACCTGATCATTTCCGGTGGCGAGAACATCTATCCGGCGGAGGTCGAACGCGTGCTGCTGGAGCATCCCGACGTGGTGGAGTGCGGCGTGATCGGGCGGCCCGATCCCCGATGGGATGAGGTGCCGGTAGCCTATGTCATCAGGCGGAAGGGGTGTTCCGTCGAGGCGGAGCATCTGAAAGCGCATGTGCTGGCGCAACTCGCCCGGTTCAAGGTGCCACGCGACATCGTTTTTGTCGACGATCTGCCACGCACGGCTTTGGGCAAGGTCCAGCATTTCATGCTGCGACAGCTCGACGAGCCGGCGACCGTGCAAGGGGAAGCGCCTTGAAGATCGCGGTACTCGGCGGCGGCAACGGCTCGTTTGCGGCCGCGGGGGATTTTGCGCTGCAAGGCCACGACGTCAGGCTGTGGCGGCGCGATGCAGCCCAGGTGGCGGAGCATCGCGCGGCGGGCTCGCGAATTATCGTGACGGATGCGAATGGCCCGCACGACGTGCAACTGGCCCTGGTGACGACTGACATTGCCGAAGCCGTCAGCGACGTCGAGCTAATCCTGTGCCCCGCCCCGGCCTTCGCACAGCACGATATCGCAAGGCAGCTCGCGCCGCATCTCGCCGACGGGCAAGTGGTGTTCCTGCCGCCGGCGACCTTCGGCTCGATGATCTTCGCTGCGGAAGCGCGTGACTCCGGCAATCAAGCGGCGGTGAGCTTTGCGGAGACCGGCACGCTGCCATGGCTGACGCGCAAGCACGGACCCTTCGAAGTCGCCATCACCATCCGCGCCAAGCGGCTGCCGGTTGGGGTATTTCCACTGAAGGCTGCGGATCATGCGCTCGACGTGGTCGGACGCGCGTTTCCCGGCGTGATCGAGCCATGCGGCGACGCGCTATCGGCCGCGCTGATGAATGCCGGACCGATCATCCATCCGCCGTTGATCGTCATGAATGCCGGCCCGATCGAGCATTTTGAGCGGTGGGACATTCACAAGGAAGGCACGCAGGCCGCGATCCGCCGGGTCACGGACGCACTCGATGCCGAGCGCATCGCGGTCCGCAAGAGTCTTGGTTACGGCGGCCCGCATTTTCCGCTGGCGCATCATTACGCCACCGAGGGCGAGCCATGGATGTATGGCCGCGGCTCGCACGATCGCCTGACCGATTCCGGCGATTGGCGCGAACGCATCGTACTGTCAGAGCATCGCTACATGCGGGAAGATCTCCGCCTCGGCCTGTCATTTCTGGTTTCGGTTGCCGAACTGGCCGGAATAGCGACGCCGCTGGCATTTTCATTTCTCGCCCTCGGCGGCGCGATCTGCGGCGAAAATTTCACGGATGGCGGCCGCACGCTCGATAGTCTCAGTCTCGGCCACCTTGATCGCGACGAACTGCAGACCCTGTTGCGCGAGGGATTTGACGGATGACCGCTGCTCGCCCCGCCATCGCCTGCCTCGGCGCCGGCCGCATGGGTCGCGGCATCGCGGTGGCATTCGCCTATGCCGGCCACGCCGTCACCATGATCGACGTCAAGGCACGCTCCATAGGACAATTTGCCACGCTCAAAGCCGAGGCGCGGGGCGAAGTTGGCAAGACGCTCGCAAGTCTCGCGCGATTCGGATTGCTGACGGACAATGACGCGAACGCAGTGATCGCACGGGTCTCTGTGGTTCCTGCACAGAACATGGCTCCCGCCCTTGCTGGCGCTGGCATCGTGTTCGAAGGCGTGCCCGAGGTGGTCGCGCTCAAGCGCGAGGTGCTGGCGGCCGCTTCAAAGTTTGTCGACCCCAAAATCATCATCGCCTCGACCACGTCTACAATTCTGGTCGACGACATCTCCGGTGCAGTCGAGCATCGCGAACGCTTTCTCAACGTGCACTGGCTGAACCCCGCCTATTTGATCCCGCTGGTCGAGATATCGCCGGGGGCAGCGACCGATCCTGCCGTTACTGCCAGCGTCAAGGCCTTGCTCGAGGGGATCGGCAAGGTGCCGGTGGTCTGCGCCGCAACGCCCGGCTTCATCGTGCCACGGATCCAGGCGCTCGCCATGAACGAGGCGGCGCGGATGGTGGAAGAAGGCGTCGCCAGTCCTGCAGATATCGACAAGGCGATCCGGTACGGTTTTGGATTTCGCTACGCCGTCTTGGGTCTTTTGGAATTCATCGATTGGGGCGGCGGAGACATTCTTTATTACGCGAGCCGCTATCTTGAAGGTGCGTTGGGCAGCGACCGTTATCGCGCACCCGAGGTGATCTCACGCAATATGCACGACGGCCGCATCGGCATGCGGACCGGCGCCGGTTTCCTCGATTATTCCGGCCTCGATGTCGACGCCTATCGCGAGCAGCGCCTCGCGGCAATGGTCGATCTGCTCCGGCATTTTGATCTGGCCAGACCGCCGGTGCTCGATCCAGAGTAACCCGCGCCGTCATCCCCGCTCAAGACGTTTATATAAGAATTTACTTATATAAGAAAATACTTGTATGAAGCAGGCTATGTCAGGAGCAGCAGGGAGCCTGCAATGAGCAGCAATATCGCTCGATTTATTGGTGCCGACGTTCGCGAGGTCGGCAGCCGCGAGCACGAGGGCCGAACCGCGCGTGTCGTCGTCGCCACCCGCAGTTACGACACCACCATCGAGGATGTCTGGGATGCCTTGACCAACGCCGAGCGCATCCCGCGCTGGTTCCTGCCCGTCACGGGCGACTTTCGTCCGGGGGGCCGCTATCAATTCGAAGGGAATGCCGGCGGGGAAATCACGCGCTGTGAGCCGCCGCGCCTGCTTGCGGTTACCTGGGGAATGGGCGGATCGGTCAGCTGGCTCACGGTCGCCCTTGCGGACGATCCGGCCGGCGGCACGCGTCTGGAGCTTGAGCATATAGCTCATGTCGGCGACGACTTGTGGGACCAGTACGGGCCCGGCGCTGTGGGAGTAGGCTGGGACCTTGCCCTGATGGGGCTGGGCCGGCATCTTGCTTCCGGCGCTACGATCGATCGGATTAATGCAGCGGCCTGGATGGCATCCGACGAAGGCAAGGATTTCGTCCACCGCAGCAGCGAAGAATGGTGCAAGGCCTCGATCGCAGCCGGTACTGACGAGACAGCGGCCAGGGCAGCGGCAAAGCGGACAACGGCCTTCTATTGCGGAGAGCACAGGGACTGACAGCCGATGCACGCGTTTGACGTTCTCGGAGATCCAGTCCGACGCCGCATCCTGGAACTGCTTGCCGAAAGGGAGCATAGCTCGGGCGACATCGTCCTGGTCGTGCAGCGCGAATTTGGCATCACACAATCAGCCGTCTCGCAGCAACTTCGAGTCCTCCGTGAAAGCGGATTTGCTTCCGTGCGGATCGACGGGTCGCGCCGCATCTATTCCGTAGACCCCGGACCGCTGCGGGACATCGACGACTGGCTCAATAAGTTCAAGATGCTCTGGGCGCCTCGCCTTGACGCGTTGGCTACTGAAATTGCGCGAGGCAAGCGGAAGCGTCGCAAATAGAGACATGTGTCCTGGGCTACCCAAACACATCCTGAAGCACGCCTTCGCGGACTACGGCAATACCGTCGAGTTCGATCGTCGTGCCCATCATGGGCAAATCAAAATGCCCGGCGGTGTAGCGCCCGGCGAATTCGTTGGCGCCGGTGGAAAACAGGAAATTTCCGGCAACCGCGCGCAGCTCGGTGCCGTTGGTATCGCGCTGGTCGTACATTGCCAGCGCCTCATAGCGTGCGCCGGGATTCATGCCGAAGCCGACATGGGACACCGCATAGGCTTCACGCTCGCCCCAAGCCGCGAGATAGGCTCGCATCATCATCGCGTCGGCGCCTTCGCCCTGGAGATCCGTGACGTAATCGTCCTTCAGCGTCATCCGGATCGGCGACGTCAGATAGCGCTTGAAGGTGAGATTGATGTCGCCGGCCGCCATCACGAGCGTACCGTTCACGGTGCCGCTCTTGGGAAAGCTGACGACGATGCCGCCCGGCCAGTGCGCGAGCGTGCCGGGTTTGTCGGTCCAGCCCCAGACCCCAACCGTCGAGGCTCCGGCCATATCGACGTCGAGTTCGGTCCCCGCTTTGGAAGTCACGCGCATCCGCCTGGTGCCACGCAGTATTTTCACCGCCGCCCGTACGCGCTTTTCCAGTGCCGTATCGGGCACCATGCGCTCGAGCGCTTCGGGATGCTCATTTGAAATATTGAGAATCCGCGCCCCCGCTTTGAGTATTTCCGGTGTTTCCGCGGCGTGCATCAGGCCTTCGATGGTGCAATCGACGACGAAGCCTGCCTGCTGAAGCGCCGCGACCACAGGCGCAAGCCGCTGGATCGCTATGCTGGCGCCGGTTGAGCGGATCGGCACGACTTGCCGGTTGCGCGGCGTCGGTACGATGATGTGAAACGGCTTTGCGCCCAACCGCAACAGCGCCAGTTCGGCAAGGTGAACGTTGAGCGCGCGTGACTGCGTCTCCGAAAGTATCGCAGCGGTGTCGCCGGGCTTGACGGCGCAACGCTCAAATATCTCGCAGAACGCGTCGATCCACTTCGCTTCGATGCGATCCGCCAGCATGGTTTATCTCCACTTCAATCGTTGCATCAGACTTCCGGAAACCCGCGCAGCAAAAAGGATCGCAGCGCCTGCAACAGGCCGTTCAGAATCAATCCCAGCAGAGAGATCGTGATCAGCGGAACGAACATGTCGACCGCCTGAAAGGTCCGCGCCGCCGTCACCAGGAGATGGCCGAGGCCGTCGGTCGACGTAATCATTTCGGCGAGGAACACCACGATGCATGAAATCACAAGGCCAATGCGGCAGCCGGTGAGGATCGACGGCACCGCAGCCGGCAGCACCACCTTGAACAGGATTTGACGGCGCGGCGTGCCTGCCGCCATCGCCGACCAGATCAGTTTCTGTTCCACCATCGACGCGCCGTAATAGGTCGACAGCAGAATCGGAAACAACGCATCCGCGACAACCAGCGTGATCTTCGATTCGTGACCGAAACCAAGCAACAACAGCAGCGCCGGATATAGCGCGACCTTGGGCAGCGGCGCCAGCACCCGCACGATGGGACGCACCACGGAATTGACCGCCGGACTGGTTGCCGCAGCAAGCCCGATGGCAACGCCAAGAATCACCGCGATCGAGAATCCCACGAACAACCGGAACAGCGTGGCGCCGATTTCATGTTGAAACGTCCCGGTCAGGAGCTGCTGCGCGAGGCGCATGAAGACGAGGCCGGGCGGCGGCAGCAGCGACGCGGGCGCGTATCCGAACGACGCAATCGCCTGCCAAAATGCGATCAATAGCGCGATCGGCACGATCCCCAGCAAGACATCTGTCGTAACGGCGCGTGCGTTCATGCAAAGCTCAGCGGAACATCGAAGCCCGGCTCGGACCATCTTACCAGCCTGCCGCGCAGCCTTTCGAAGGCGGCGTCGAGGCCTATCCCCATCGCGCCGATGATGATGATCATCGCGTAGACGGTATCGTACTGTCCCATATCCAGCGCATTGAACAGGATATTTCCGGCGCCGGACTGCCGCGCGATCATCTCACTGGTGACCATGGTGATCAACGCCAGCACCAGCCCGGTGCGGCAGCCGGTCAGGATTTCCGGCAGCGCCGCCGGCAGCACGATCCGGATCATGCGCTGCGCTGCCGACAGCCCCATGGCGGCGCCCGACCACAGCATCTTTTCCTCGACCGCTTTCGCGCCCTGAAAGCTGTGATAGATCACGGGAAGGCTGACGCCGAGAAAGATCACCAGCATCTTCGCGATATCGCCGACGCCGAGCCAGAGCATGATGATCGGCATCAGCGCCGCCTTCGGCACCGGATAGGTCACCATCAGCAGCGGATTGAAAAACGACGCCACGCCACGGCTGCGGCCCATCATCAAGCCGAGTGGGACAGACACTGCAACAGCCACGCTGAAGCCGATCGCCATGCGGCGAAGGGAGGCAAGAATGTTGATAAGAGATTCCTTGTCGCCGAGAATCGAAGGAATTGCGCGGACCGCTTCCAGTGCAGTTGGAAAACTGTCGGTGTTGAGGATCAACGCCGCGACCTGCCAGATCACGAGCAGGCCGAGACAGGCCAGCAGCGGCGCCGAGCGCGAGATCAGAGCGCGGGTCGCAATCATGGGCGCAACTCGTCTTCGCTGGTGTCATCGATCATGCGCTCGATGTCGACCACATATTTCTGGTAACGCGGATCGAGCAACAGCTCCGCCCGGCGGCGCGGACGCGGCAGATCGATGTCGATGATCTGTTTGATGCGGCCGGGCGAACGCGTCATCACCACGACCTTGTCCGACAGAAACACCGCTTCGTCGACCGAATGGGTAACGAACAGTACCGTCTTGCGATCCCGTTCCCAGATATTGAGCAGGTCGTTCTGCAGCCGTGTGCGGGTATGTGCATCCAGTGCGCCGAACGGCTCGTCCATCAGCAGCACGGCGGGGTGATAAGCCAGCGTACGCGCCAACGCGACGCGCTGCTTCATGCCGCCGGACAATTCCTTGGGATAAAAACTCTCAAAGCCCTTGAGGCCGACCATCTCGATCAGCGCACGGCTCTGCGCTTCGGCCTCCGAATGCTTCACACCCTGCTGGCGAGGGCCGTACATCACGTTGCCGAGCACGCTCTTCCAGGGAAACAGCGCGAACTCCTGAAACACCGGTCCGCGATCGGGACCGGGCCCGGCGATCGCCTTGCCCTTCATCCGGGCCACGCCTTTGGTCGGCCTGACAAAACCGCCGACGATATAGAGCAAGGTCGATTTTCCGCAGCCGGAGGGACCGAGAATGGAGACAAAGGCGCCATCATCGATTGTCAGCGAAATCTCCGACAACGCCAAATGGTCCTGACGGCCGGAGGTACGAAACACCTGCGATACACGGTCGATCTCGATCATGGCACGCGCCGGCCCGCGTGCCGGCGCGGATTCCGCCTGAACACCTCTCAGCGATGGCAATGCCTTCATTCCCGCTTCTCTTCCGGACGAGGATCCGTCAGCCACAGCTGCCTCGGCTTTCGGACGTTAACGGCCCGAGCATAGCGGAAACATGCGAGGGTTGGCGATGTTGATTTAGGCATTACGAGCGCCGGCGTCGACTTCATGGGCGCCAAATCGCCTAAGGACCGCGCGCACCGGCGCTGCGTCAAGGCCCCTGAGCTTCAACGGCAGCGCGATCAACTCGTAGTCGCCGGGTACTACGTCGGCCAGCACAAGATTCTCGACAATCCGAATATCGTGCCGCCGGCACACCATGTGCGACGGGAGGCTCTTCGACGTTTCCGGATCGACCGACGGAACGTCCACACCAATCAGCCGCGTGCCGCGAAGCGCCAGGCGCTCCACGGTTTCCGGAGCCAGCGTCCGAAAACCTGTCGGCCAGCTCAATTGATCGCCCCCATCCATCAACTTAAGAAGCAGCCGCGTGGGAGCGCCGTCGAGGGCGGAGGCGATTTCCTCAAAACCACAAAGCGGGTCATTTCCACGGGCGTCAATCACCCTTGCGGGGCCAATGAAATCACTGAGATCCAGCATATCGACACTGGCGCCTGAGGGATCGTAGTGCAGAGGCGCATCGACATGGGCGCCGCAGTGCGTTGACATCGCGAAGCTCGCAACATTGACAGGACAGTCGGGCCCAATTGCAAATGTCTGGCTGACTGCAAAAACAGCGTCGCCGGGAAACACTCCCATGCCGACACGAAGCGACGGCGAGATGTCGATCAGGTCCGTCATAACTGGGTCCGCACCCGCCAGAGTTCGGGAAATAACACTACGTCCAGCATCTTGCGCAGGTATGAAACCCCCGAAGTGCCGCCGGTGCCTCGCTTGAATCCGATGATCCGCTCGACTGTGGTAACGTGATTGAAACGCCAGCGGCGGAAATAATCTTCGAAATCCACCAGCTTTTCGGCAAGCTCATACAATTCCCAGAATCGCGCAGGGTCTTGATAGACCGCCAACCACGCACTCACGACGCTGTCACTTTCGACATGTGATACCGAGACATCGCGTTCGATGATGGCGCTATCGATACAGAGACCGCGGCGATCCAGCAGCTGTATCGTGAGATCATAGATACTCGGGGCCAGACGGGCCGCTTCGAGTTGTCGGATGACGGCTTGATCATGCTGGTGAGTGTGGATCATGACGGCATTCTTGTTGCCGACAAGAAATTCGATCATGCGATATTGCCAGGACTGAAAGCCGGACGACTGACCGAGCGATCCACGAAATTCGGTGTACTCGCTGGGCGTCATCGTGCGAAGGACATCCCAGGCTGAGTTGAGTTGCTCAAGGATGCGAGACACGCGTGACAATGTCTTGAAAGCCGGCTGCAGATCGTCCGTTGCAATCAACCGGCAGGTAGCTGTCAGCTCGTGAATTGCAAGCTTCAGCCAGAGCTCCGAGGTCTGGTGCTGGATAATAAACAACATCTCGTCATGGGCGGCGGAAAGCGGTAGTTGCGCCTGCAGGATCTTGTCGAGCTGGAGATAGCCGGAATAGGATATTTCTTGGAATTGACTCATCGCGTCCGCGTCCTACGACAAGTCGATGATATTTTCGGGCGTGCCATACCAGCTCTACCTTAGCTTCGCGAAAGCGTGGCGGACGATATTTTAAGCTTAAAAGGATAGATTTTTGCTGTCAATCGGGATTTCCACGGGATTGTGAGCAAGAACGCTCGCGCACGACCGCAAACAAGCAGCTGCCGTTGTTTCAGGAACAGGCTTATGCTTGGCTTATTCGAGAGCTTGCATTTGAACACTCGTGCTCCATGATCCGGCATGTCGTTTGGTTTTGATCACTAGGTTCTCCCAATGTCGTCAGCCTCCATGACATCAGCCCCCATGACGTCGCGCGACGAGTGCGTAGCGCGCGATTGCGTTGATCCGCTCCGCGATTTTCGCGGCCGTTTTATGATTCCCGAAGGGCTCATCTATCTCGACGGGAATTCGCTCGGTCCGATGCCGCGCGCCGCGGCAAGCGTCTTGAACCGTACGATCGAACAAGAGTGGGGCCATGACCTTATCAGGAGTTGGAATACTGCCGGATGGTTCGACATGCCGGTCCGGCTCGGCGACCGCGTCGGGGCTCTGATCGGCGCGGCTCCGGGACAAACGCTGGTTTGCGACACCACATCGATCAATCTCTACAAGGCGATCCATGCCGCGATCGGCTTGAGGCCTGATCGCGACGTTGTCATTGCCGAGGACGAGTCGTTTCCCACAGACCTCTATATCGTCGAAGGCGCGATGAAATCCGCGGGTCGTCCGATGACGCGGCGATTGATCGGCACGGATGGCCCGTCCATGGAGGCGCTACTTGACCGAAAGGTCGCGGTCGCGGTGCTCTCGCACGTTAATTATCGCACCGGTGCACTGCTCGACATCGCCGCCATCACCAAACAGCTTCACGACGCCGGTGCGCTGGTGGTGTGGGATCTCTGTCATTCCATCGGCGTGGTAGAAATCGCATTCGATCTTCATGCGGTCGATTTCGCGGTCGGTTGCACCTACAAATATCTGAACGGAGGTCCCGGATCCCCCGCCTTTATCTCAGTCGCTAAAGTCCATCAGGCCGCCGCGCAACATCCGTTGTCAGGCTGGTGGGGCCATGCCGCCCCCTTTGCGTTTGATCGTGACTTCCGACCCGACGCCGGCATCAAGCGATTTCTCTGCGGAACTCAGCCGATCATCTCCCTGCGCGGTGTGGACGTGGCGCTCGACGCGATGGAGGGCGTCGAAGTGGCGGCTTTACGACAGAAGAGTCTAGCTCTCACGGAGCTTTTCATGACGCGCGTGGCTGCGCTGTTACCGGGCCTTGACATCGTGACACCCCGCCAACCATCGTTGCGCGGCAGCCAGGTCGGAATATCCTTCGACAAGGGTTATGCGGTCGTGCAGGCGATGATCGAACGCGGTGTCATCGGCGATTTCCGCGCGCCGGACCTTATGCGCTTCGGCTTCGCGCCACTTTACGTTCGATTTCAGGACGTCTGGGATGCCGCCGAGATACTTGCCGGGTGCGTCGGCGCAGAGGTCTGGCGCGATCTCCGCTTTAACCAGGTTCTTGACGTTACCTGAGGGGGCATCAAGATGGCGCCTTCCGTGGTCAATCGAACCACGGCCATTCCGCGGCACCCTCATGCGTGACGGCGCCTCCGGGAGCCTGACCGACCAGGCGCGCGTATTTGGCAAGCGCCCCGGCCCGATGCCGCGGCGGTCGCGGCTTCCAGGCCTGACGCCGCTTTTCGAATTCATTGTCGTCGATCAACAGGTCCATGCGGCGCGCGCCGGCGTCGATCATGATGTGGTCGCCTTCGCGCACCAGCGCCAGCGGGCCGCCAATGAACGATTCCGGCGAGACATAGCCGACGCACATTCCTCGCGTCGCTCCGGAGAAGCGCCCGTCGGTAATCAACGCGACCTTCTCTCCCATGCCCTGTCCGTAAATCAGCGCGGTGACGCCCAGCATCTCGCGCATGCCGGGGCCGCCGACCGGGCCCTCATTGCGGATGACGAGAACGTCGCCGGCTGCGTATTTGCGATTGCGGACGGCATCGACGCATTCCTCCTCGTCTTCGAACACGCGGGCGCGGCCTTCGAACACCAGCTTCTTGAGGCCCGCCACCTTGATGACGGCTCCGTCCGGGCAAAGATTGCCCTTGAGCACCGCCACGCCGCCGTCCGGCATGATCGGCGCCTTTGTACTGGCGATGATCTCGCCGTCGGGTAAATTCGCCTCGCCATATTCTTCAGCAATCGTTCGGCCCGTAATCGTCAGGCAACTGCCGTCGATGTGACCGCTCTCGACCAGCGCGCGGACGACGACTGCCGTGCCGCCAATGTCGTAAACGTCCTTCGCGGTGTATTTCCCGCCCGGACGCAGATTGCCGATCAAAGGCGTGCGCGAAAACACTCTGCCGACATCGTCGATCGAAAAGGAGACGCCGGCTTCGTTGGCAAGCGCCGGCAAATGCAACGCCGCATTGGTCGATCCGCCGGTCGCGGCGACGATGGCCGCGCCGTTTTCCAGCGCTTTTCGCGTTACGATTTCACGAGGCAGCGGTCCGCCCCGTCGCAGCATCTGCATGACAAGGCGTCCGGCCCGGCGGGCAACTTGCGCGCGCTCGGCATAAACGCCGGGAACCATCGACACGTTGGGCATCGTCAGCCCCATCGCCTCGGAAACCATCGCCATAGTATTGGCGGTAAACTGTCCCGCGCAGGCGCCGATCGTCGGCAGGCAGGCCCGCTCGATGCCGGCCAACGTCGCCTCATCGATTTCGCCGGTCATGAAGCCACCGACGGCCTCGTATGAATCCAGCACGGTAAGGGTCTTGCCCTCGAAGCGCCCGGGCAGCGCGCTGCCACCATAGATGAAAATCGACGGCACGTTGCAACGGATCATTCCCATCATCACGCCGGGAAGCGTTTTGTCGCAACCGCCGAAACCGATCAAGGCGTCATAGGCCAGACCGTGGACCACAGCTTCAATTGAATCGGCAATCAACTCGCGCGAGAGCAGCGAGAATTTCATTCCCTCATGGTTCATGCTGATGCCGTCGGAAACCGAGATGGTGGTAAATTCGCGCGGCGTGCCGCCTGCCTCCGAGATTCCCGCCTTGGCGGCGTCTACCTGGAAATCGTGGGTCATGTTGCAGGGCGTCTGCTCGCCCTTCATGCTGACGACCCCGATCATCGGCTTGGCGAGGGCCCCGTCGTCCAACCCCATCGCACGCATGAAGGCGCGGTGCGGCGCACGGTCCAGACCATCGGTCGTCACGCGTGATCGCCACTTCTTCATGTGCACAAATCTCTCTCCAGGTCGTCCCGGCGCTCGCCGGACGACCTGTGGACAGGCCGGTCTATTGCAGCGGCGCGACGATGGTCGGGTGCTTGAACTGCGCGACGTCCATCTTCGGCAGCATCCCTGTCGCGGCATAAATGTCGAGCATCTTCTGGATCGCATCGAAATTCGGCGCAGCGCCTGGGTCCCTGCCGAAGTCATTGTCCTTGAGCAGATACGTATCCAGCACCGAGACGGGCGCCTTCAGGACTTCGGAGACGACCTTGAGTGTTTCTTCGCGATTGGCGAGTGCTTTCTTCATACCGGAGGTGATATCGCGCACATAGGTCTTTACCAGATCCGGATTCTTGTCGACAAAATCGGCGCGACAAGCTTCCAGAATGTGAACGATGTTCGGCATTTCCTCGGACAGCGAAAATAGTTTGCGGGTGCCGCCCTTGGCCTCGGCCCGCGCCGCGAACGGCTGGTTCATGTTTACGGCATCGACGCGGCCCTGACGCAGCGCGTCCTCGGACACCGCGAAGCCGACCTCTACCAGCTTTATGTCTTTCTTCGGGTCCACGCCGTTCTTCTGCAGCAGCATCGCGAATGGGCCGTAAGTGCCGCCGCCGATCACCGAAATGCCCACGGTCTTGTCCTTGAGATCGGCGATGGTTTTGATCGGCGAATCGTCCTTGACCGCCCAATAGACCGAAAAGCCGCCGGGTTTTTCGAAGACGTGTTGCGCCACGATATAGGCCTTCAGATTGCCGCCGACCACGCCGTTCGCCAGCGACAGCGGCGCCTGCGTCGCGCAATCGAGCGCACCCGCGGCAAGCGCCTGCGTCATCGGCGCGGTGCCCTGGAATTGCGTCCATTCGACATTGTAGGTCTTGCCGAGATCGGGAAATTCCGCGGGCCTGCGCATCATCCAGTATTTCGATTCCTCGGCCGGAATGGTCCAGCCGACGCGGATCGTCTGTTGCGCGTGACAGGAGTTCACGCCCGCCAGAACGGCGACCGCAGCCCCGGCCGCTACGATCCATTTCGAAGGTATCCGCATCATGCCACTCCACTTTTTCGATGCCAACAGGCGCCAGCCCAAAATTACGCGCGCTAAACCTTTCATGGTTCAAACAATCAGGCAAGCCATCGGGGATCGCTTGGGCACTGCGCATTCCCAGCGAGGCCGGAATGTATGGTAAAGCCAGCATGCCGGACAGAGCTGGAAACGGCAGTGAAGGAGAAACGGAATGGC
>WNFO01001834.1_pt1 | contig 17139 bp, 16 predicted proteins | sample 5400251 | NCBI WGS metagenome assembly WNFO01 (sample SAMN13153354, study PRJNA577476) | soil metagenome | isolation source: 100 cm saprolite under Madrone tree | place: USA:California | collected 2016-06-14
CGGCAATGGCAGCGAGCAGTGGTGAATCCCGAATTCGACTTCAGCACCGACACATCCGACAGCGGCGGAATCTATCGGCTGAGCCGTTGCGTGTTACTGGCACATGAAGACAAAGTTTTTCAAGGCGCGATCGTCGCCTCGATGAGCATTCCCTGGGGCGAGACGAAGGGCGATAATGATCTGGGTGGCTACCATCTCGTTTGGACTCGCGACTTGGTGCACAGTGCGACAGCACTCTTCGCCACCGGTCAGACGAGCACGCCGCTGCGCGCTTTAATCTGGCTGGCCGCTATTCAGCGGCCGGACGGTAGTTTTCCGCAAAATAGCTGGATCGATGGCACAGCTTACTGGTCGGGGTTGCAGCTCGACCAGGTTGCTTTCCCGATATTGCTGGCGTGGCGTTTGCACAAGCAGGACGCGCTCGGTCTCTTTAGTCCTCGCGTGATGATTGTCCGCGCCGCAGCACAGCTGATTTTGCGAGGGCCAGTCACCAGTCAGGACCGCTGGGAAGAAAACGCCGGCTACTCACCTTCGACACTCGCAGTTGTTATTGCGGCTCTAGTCTGCGCAGCGGAGTGGGCTAAGGAATACGGCAAAACGGGTGTTGCAGATTTTATTTTTGCCTATGCCGATTGGCTGGCAGCGCACGTCGAAGAGTGGACGGTCACAACACAGGGAGAGCTGGCCGAAGGTTTTCCTCGTCATTACATCCGAATCAATCCGAGCGACCCTAATGCACCAGACCCGCACGCCGATCCGAACACGACAATGATTCAGATCGCCAATGGCGGCGGCTTGCATCCGGCGCGAAATGTGGTGGGCGGCGATTTTCTTCATCTCGTGCGGTTCGGCATTCGCGACCCGAACGATCCAATCGTCCGCGACTCAATCGAAGTAATCGATCGCGTGCTCAAGCATGATCTGCCGCAAGGTCCGGGCTGGCGGCGTTATAATCATGATGGCTATGGGCAGAAGGATGACGGAGGCGCCTTTGACGGGACCGGCGTAGGCCGTTGCTGGCCGATTTTGACCGGTGAACGCGGCCATTACGAATTGGCTGCCGGGCGCGATCCAAAGCCCTTCATTGCGACGATCGAAGATTTTTCGAACCAGGGCGGGATGCTCACCGAACAGGTATGGGACGGACCTGATTTGCCCGATCGCCATATGAAACGCGGTTGCCCAACCGGCGCGGCGATGCCTCTTTGCTGGTCGCACGCTGAATACATTGCTCTTGTGCGCAGCCGACACAACGGTGTCTGTTTTGATCGCCTTGAATCGGCGTTCCGGCGCTATGTTTTGAATCCATTGCCGAATCAATATGAGATTTGGAGTCTTCGTTATCCTGTCCAGCATGTGTATCGCGGAAAGATCTTGCGAATAATTCTCGAGGCGGCTGCAACCATCGTTTGGTCAACCAATGACTGGGCACGCACTGAGCGGTTGGACACTACTCATGAGAACGAACTGAATCTCTGGTACGCAGACTTTGCCACCGCAGAATGGCCACAGGGGTCGGTGCTTGCATTCACAGTCTTCTGGGAACGCGATCAGCGCTGGGAGGACCGCAACTGGCAAGTGAGCCTCTTATAACTCTGGTCGACGTTAAAGGCGTGTCGGTCGCGCTGCGCCCAAACGGAACGCATCGCGGCTCTGATCTTTATCTCGAACGAGGGATTACGCGCAACCCCGCGAGAGGTACCCGAAAATCTAGCGAACGCCAGCTACCGTTGCTGTTTCGAGGACGCCTATTGTGAACCATGAAAATAATCGAGTCTCTAAAACCATTCCCGCTCCGCACGTTGATGGTTTGTTTCACAATTTGGCTCATCGCCACCGAGATCCTCGTCTTTGATCAGGTTAGATTTAATGCCAACGTCGTGTTGCTCCAGCAAGCTGCGCGGGCACTTCGCGGACCAGAGGGTCTCGCCCCAACCGAACGGCCAACCCATCCCCCTAGCGACGTAAGAATGCAGCAGCTATGAAAACGACTCGCCGCTGCGGATGGCGGTCGGCCAGTAGTGGAGGCTTGGAAACGTCATCAGCTCTGCGAAGAAAGCACTTGGCAAGCAAACAGTTTATCACAAGGGCGAGTTGGTCGATAAGTAACCAGTCATGGCGAGTGAAATCTTTCCCGTAATTTATCTCGTGCGTCACGGCGAAACCGCCTGGAGCGCTACGGGCCGGCATACTGGGCTTACGGATTTGCCACTGACCGAGCGCGGCGAACGTAACGCCAAAAGTCTGAGGGAGCGTCTGGCTGGAATGGTTTTCACGAGGGTTTTGACGAGCCCATTGCAGCGCGCCGTTCGAACCTGTGAACTAGCGGGTTTCGGGGCAGTAGCCGAAGTCGATCCCGACTTGGTCGAATGGAACTACGGCGATTACGAAGGTCTTCGAACCGCGGAGATTCAGGCGAAGCGACCCGGCTGGCGATTATTTCGCGACGGTTGCCCGAACGGAGAATCGCCGGAACAGATTGGCGCCCGGGCCGATCGTGTTGTCCGCCGAGTGCGCGCGGTCCAAGGCAATGTGCTGATTTTTTCGAGCGGGCATTTCCTGCGAGTGTTCGCCGCTCGCTGGCTCGGTCTCGAACCATTCGCGGGTAAGTTTTTCATATTAGACGTAGCAAGCCTCAGTGCGCTCAGCTATGAACATGACCTATCCTCTCCAGCGATGCGGTTTTGGAATGACACTCACCATGTAGCCGATTAAGGGCAAAGAAACCAAGAAATCCCGCACGAGGCCGATTGACCCTACGTGAGCATTCGCTTTTCCGCGCCGCGTTCATAATCTTCCCGCGTGAAAGAGGGCAACTGGGAAACCATCTCGAGCGAGCGGCACTTTGCCAACGCGCATCTCGAAGTCGTAACCGATCACGTGTGGACACCCACGCGTCCGCAACCCCGCGCTTGGACAATCGTGCATCGCAAAGCGGCGGTCATTATTGCGCCGATGACGAGCAACGGGAAAATTGTTCTTATTCGCCAGGAACGCATTCCCATTCGGCAAGCGATCTGGGAAATGCCTTCTGGTCAAATCGACAACACCGTAGCCGGGGGCGCCGACCCCGGCCGCCTAGCAGAAACAATGGAGCAAGTTGCGTTGCGCGAACTTCGCGAAGAGGCCGGCTACGAACCGGCCGAAAACGGCGAGCTCATTCCACTCGGCCATTACTTCTCATCGCCGGGATTTACGGATGAGCGCGGCTACTTTTTTCTGGCGCGTCCAGTTCGGCCACGTGAAGAGGGCCCGGCGCGAGACGAAGGAGAATCGATTCTCGATTGCCGCGAATTTACCGTGGAGGAAATTCGCCGAATGATCGCGGAAAATGAAATTCGCGACGCCAATACACTGGGTATTTGCGCCACGCTCGCAGCGCGCGGTCTTCTGTCGCTCGCGCCGCGTTGATTTTTCCATCCAATGGTGCTGCGAGACATTTTCAAATTTCGCGATCTTCCAGAGAGCGAAACTTCCAAACCGTTTCTCGAACATCTCGAAGACTTGCGTTGGACGATTGTGAAGATGGCAATCACGCTAACGATTGCGATGATTGGTTGCTTCGCGTTTCGATCGGCGCTCGTGCGGATAATGCAGGCGCCGCTGCGCGAAGTCGGTTCACAAATCGGAACGCTGAAGGCGCTCGGCATCACGGATTCAATCGTGATTTCATTTCATCTGGCGTTTTACGCTGGCATCGTTCTCTCTTTTCCACTGCTCCTGTATTTCATCGCGGAATTTGTTTTGCCGGCGCTGACTGCGATAGAAAAGCGCTTTGTGTTGCCCGCTATTTTCGTCAGCTTCGCGCTATTCCTGCTGGGCGTAACGGTTTGTTACTTTTGGCTATTGCCGAAAACGATTCTCTTTTTCTTTCGCGACACCGAGTCCCTGGGATGGGCGCCGACCTGGACCGTGCAGCAGTATTATTCGTTCGTGACTCGATTCACCCTCGGGTTCGGGTTGGCGTTCGAATTGCCAGTGGTAGTTCTGGCGCTGGTCCGATTTGGCTTGATCACCTACAGGTTCATGGCGCGCACCCGGCCGTACGCGGTAGTGCTGATCTTCATCCTGGCGACCGTCATCACGCCGACGCCAGACATCCTGACCTTGATCGCAATGGCACTGCCGATGGTTTTGCTTTATGAAAGCTGCATCTGGATTGCGTGGCTCATGGAGCGTCGTCGTCTGAAACGGATCGCTGGCTAACGCGTGCACGACCCAATCTATAAATTCCTCTTCGGGGCGTTTGCGTTTGTGGTTGGCGCGGCGGTCGGCTCATTTTTGAACGTCTGCATTTATCGGTGGCCTGTTGATCTCTCGATTAACCAGCCTCGCCGGTCTTTTTGCCCGAACTGCAAGCAACCGATTCCGTGGCATCAGAATCTGCCGTTGATCAGCTGGATTGTGCTTCGCGGCCGCTGCGCAAATTGCGGCGCTAAAATTTCGTTTCGCTATTTCGCCGTGGAACTGGTTACCGCGCTACTTTTCCTCTCAATCTGGGAAAGCTTTCCATGGCAGGTGGCGATCACGTACTGGGTTTTTGTTTCTTTCCTCATCATAGGAACATTTATCGATTTTGAGCATTTCATTATTCCGGACCGGGTAACAATCGGCGGAGTAATCGCGGGCGTTGTTTGCAGTGTGGCGGTGCCCGCTTTGATGCAGACGGATTCCCGGCTTGCGGCTGGTGTTCGTTCTTTCCTCGCGGCTGCCCTCGGCTACGTGATCCTTTTGATTGTCTTGGAAGCGGGCAAAATCGCCTTTGGAAGAAAACGGATTCAATTCGATGTGCCGACGCCGTTCACGTGGACAAAACGCGGAGATGACGCTGATTTCGTCGTAGGCAGTGAAGAAAGTCTGTGGAGCGATTATTTTGCGCGCGAAAAAGATCGACTCCTGCTCACATGCGATGAGGCCAGCATCGACCACCACACGTATGGGAATGTAACGCTGCACTTTCGTTACGATCGCGTCACGGCCGAAGGCCACGTGATGATGCTCGACGATGTGACGCAGATTTCCGGCGTAGCACGGGAACTGGTGATTCCGCGAGAGGCAATGGGACGCGGCGACTTAAAATTCCTGGCCGCGATTGGTGCTTTTCTGGGCTGGCGCGCCGTCCTGTTTAGTCTTTTCGCCGGATCGCTTCTGGGTTCGATCGTTGGATTGATCACGCTAGTAGTTGGAAAACCTGTTTGGTCAGCCAAATTGCCCTTTGGACCTTACCTGGCGTTTGGCGCGGTTACCTGGATGTTTTTTGGCGAGATTTTCCTGCGCTGGTACGGAACGCTGCTCAGCCCGTAGCACCCGCGGCGCGCCCGGCTGGTCGCCCCTACCATGCTTCTGTTGGAACGGTTGCTGAAGCCGGCGTTGCTGCCCGCCTACGCAACATCAGTCCTAAATTGATCAGCTCACATTTCCACCAGCGCCGCAATCCACGCCAAATCTGTTTGCGAATTCGGAAGTCCGGAACAAATCCGTCATAGAGCTCGCGCCAGCCGGCGTTTCGTTTTCCGTAGCAACCAGTCGCCCACCTGCGATTCGCTAACGCGACGAGACGTCGGCTATAAAACGTCATCGTGTTCCGGGCGAATCTGCCGCCGAAACCAGTGAAGGGCAGGTTAAGAAATGCATATTCAGGATTCCGATAAACTGCACGGACCAAACCGAGATAGTAACTGCTTACATCGAGAAGAAGCGCGGCGGACATCAGCTCGGCGTCGCCCATGTAGTAGTATTTGTCTTTGTACAGACTCTCAAACCAATAACGGTAAGTGATCGGATATTGCTGGTTGTAATGACGAAGCCGCTCGGTGACGTCTTCGCCGACCACACTACGCGCCAATAAATCTGCTACATAGTGCGAAGTGTAAGAACAAAAATCCAGACCCGGACTGTAAAGTGGATCGATGAAGCCAGCTGCGTCGCCGACTGCGGCCCAGCCGTTGCCGCAAACTTGTTCGCTGTGATACGGCAACATCGATAAAGCGTGCACGTCGCCTTCGACCACCTTTGCTGCTCCAAAAATTTCGCGGCCGACCGGATTGCTGAGAATGTGTGCATGCAATCGCTGGCCGAGACTCGGTCCTTCGGGAAGTTTGAAGAGGCGACTGTCGTAAACAATGCCAGCGCTGACATCGCCACCATGCAACGGAATGATCCAGACCCACCAGCCGCGCCCGAAAAGATGATTCGTGGCCCATTCACGCGCCGTGAAGCAAGCATTCGCATAATCGGGAAAGCGTTCGCGCCAATCATAACTGTCCCACTCTTTGACGCCGCTGAATCGCGCCCAGACAGCGTTGATGGGGTGCTCCGTGTTCCGACGAAGATGGCCGAGTTTTCGCGCAAGCATGGTGGCGCGCCCGGTAGCATCGACGACCCAACGCGTGCGGACAGTGCGTTCGGTTGCATTTGGAGGGGCGAGCTCCTGCGAGCCCGATTGCGCTGGCGTCGCAGAACTCCGCCCTCCATCGACGACGATCGCGTTCACAACTTGCCCATCTCCACCGTTTAGCTCGAGGTTTGTTACTTTCGCCGGACGCCACAACTCGCAGCCCGCTTGCACTGCGAGATCGAGCATATGCGAATCAAGCTTTGCACGGTCCACCTGAAAACCCGGCAACCGGCTCTGATAACGGGTGCCAACCTCAACGCAATCATCAAAAGGTTGGTCAGGCCGATTCGAAAACCAGAGGCGGAGTCCCTGTTTGGCCAATTGGTGATGACCGAGGTAGTGAGTGAGACCCAGAATCCGGGTCATGTAACAACTGCTCACTTCTGTAGTCGATTCGCCCACCTTGCGATCGAACTCAGCTGTTTTTTCGATGATGAGGATGCGCGCATCGGGTCTTTTGCGTTTGAGTATTAACGCCGTCGCCGCGCCGGAAAACGCGCCACCGATGATCACCACATCGTAATCGAACGCCATGGTAATGGAGATAATGCGCTTTTCGGCGTTCAAAGGCAATTATATCCGAGAGCGACGGACTTTTCTGGAACGGTTCTCTTTTGTCTAGGGAAGCACAGGCTGCCACCCTGTAGCATTCGGCCGCTGGCCGAATGTCTCGCACACAAACACGCGAGGTGGCACAATCTGTTTGCGGCAAGCAGCGAACTACAGGCTGGCAGCCTGTGCTCCCCAGAAGCGCGTTGGGACGTCCCGCGATATTGCGGAGGTCGATTGAGCGTTGAACGTTACGCAAAATGATCTTCACAAATGCGCGTTTGATTTTTCCCGATGAAGTTCGCGACGGGCTTGAGCTCGTTGTTCACGAGGGAAAAATCGCCGCGATTCGCGACCGAACGCAGGCGCGAGGCGAAGAGATTGTTGGTCTTGCCGGAAATTACCTTGCGCCCGGTTTCATCGATCTTCACGTGCACGGTGCACTCGACCGCGACACCATGGAAGGCTCTGCCGAAGCATTTCGCTCGATTTGCGATTTCCACGCCAGCGGCGGGACCACGTCGCTCCTGCTCGCAACGGCTACCGCGCCGCTGGAGAGGATTGTCGATGTCTTGAATGCCGTGCGTAATTCTACTCAGCGGCGCGCCCAGCGGTCGCGCCCTACCAGCGCGATTGCGGGCGTTCACGTCGAAGGACCCTTTATCTCAAAAGCGAAACACGGCGCGCAGCGCGAGGAATTCGTTCGTGACCCGTCACCCGCTTGTGTGCAGCAGTTGCTCGAGTACGGGGATGTGATCAAACGCATCACGATCGCCCCAGAATTGCCGGGCGCGCTCGAGGCGATCGAGAATTTTCACACGCGCGGAATCAGCGTGAGCGGAGGACATAGCGATGCTTGGGACGAAGACGCCCGGGCCGCGTTCGATTATGGCATGCGCAGCGTAACGCACATGTTCAATTGCATGTCGAGCGCGCGCCGTCGCGGAGTGTATCGTGTCGGCGGTTTGCTTGAGTTTGCGTTAAGCGAGCCGCAGATCAGTTGTGAACTCATCGCCGACGGTCATCACGTTTCGCCGACATTGATGAAAATGTTGTATCGCGCGAAAGGCCCGGGCGGGATTTGTCTGGTGACCGATGCAACTGCCGGGGCCGGACTGCCGGATGGCTCGCACTTCTCGCTTTTCGGGAACGACTGCGTTGTGGAAACGGGCGTCTGTCTGCTCGCTGACCGCTCCGCGCTCGCAGGGAGCGTCTCGCGCATGATCGACCTCATCCGAACGATGGTAAACAAGGTCAACCTGCCGTTGCATGAAGCTGTCGGAATGGCCACACAGAATCCTGCTCGCGCGGTTGGCCTCGAAACTAAAGGGCGATTGGCGGTCGGAGCCGATGCAGATTTTGTCGTTCTCTCGCCAGAATTGGATGTGCTGCGAACCTTCAGTAGTGGCCAGGAAATTTTTTCGAGGCGAGACGCTACTTAGTCACTTGCACGAAAGTGCTCATGATCTGTTCGGCGATCTTGATCTGGACAGCGCGATTGTATTCGGCCGGTCGCTGTGCAGGATCGAAGTTGTAGATGTTCACAGAGCGAAGTTCGAAGTCGAAGTGCAGATTTTTGCTCTTCCACGTGTAGATGATGTGCAGCGTTAAATGTCCGGCGCTGCCTTCTTCGAATCGACCGCGTTCGAAAGTCACATTGCCCGCGGTGAAACGCCCAAAACTTTTTGCACTCTTCAGCAAGTCGTAATCACCAGAAATAATGAGTAATCTTTTGCTCCGAAGGTTTGTCCTGGGTGGAACAGTGAAACCGGTGAACACGATTGAATCTTTCGGATAATCCGCGACCGCGCGTTTGACCTCAGCCGGCAGACAAATACGAAAGCCGTGCGCGGGATCGGCATACGCAAGCGGATACTGCGGAGAACACTCCGACGACGAGTTCGACTGTGTGCTAGTACCGCAGGCGCAGCACGCGATCAGAATCAGCATGACTGCGGCACTCGTTTTCACGCGGTGCGAATGAAATATAAAGATGAATTATTCGTGTTCATTTGTGGTTCTAGACAACTACGTCGACAGCAAAAAGCGGGCGATATCGAGCGCAGCGCGTGGGCGACTTAACTTTGCGACGTTCGCCGCCCATTCGCGCCATTGTTTTGCATCGTCGGCGAACGCGCGTTGACATTGCTTGACAACTTCCGCTGGTGAAAGCGCGATCGCGCCTGAGTTGGTTTCGACAATCAGCCGGGCATTACCTTCCTCCTGTCCGGCGAAGACGTGATTGATGATCATGGGACAGCCGGCGGCAATCGTTTCCTGCACCGTCGCGCCGCCGGCTTTCCCGATAAGCAAATGGCTCTCCTGCAGCATGCGAGGAAGTTCATCAGTCCAGCCAACGATCTTTGCGTGTCCATCTGCCGCTGCTTCGATCCTCGGCCGGAGTCTGTCGGCGCGGCCAATCGTCACAGTCAGATCAACGCCAAGCTCCGCGAGTCGCCGTACGAGATCCGGCGCGCCGTGAGTAGCGGCATGGATCATGTACAAAACACGGCGCCCGGACTTATCTGAAGGCGACACTCGATTCGACTCCACGAACTCTGAGAATTTTGGGCTTACGGGAAATCCAAACACCTTGATTTTTTGCGGCGCGACTCCGACTGCTCTCAAAACTGAGTCACTTTGTTCGTTTGCAACGAGGAAATAATCGGCGGCGCACCGATACCAGGCCGCGTTGATGGTAATTGAATCCGTGACAACAACCACACTCTTGCAGGGCCGAATACAGCCGGGATTTTCTTCCGCAATTTGCCGGAGCACATTCGGATATGCCGGAAAAGTGCAAATCACGACGTCGGGTTGAAAACTGTCGAGCAACGCGGTGAAATGATCTTTAAGCCGGGAGAATGGCGCGAATTCCTTATCGAAATTCTTTTTGTGATCGAGCCATCGGTAAACAGCTCCCCACGCGCGCGGCGCAAAATTGACCAGCGCGAGATAGCTTTTTCGCACGAGCTCGTTGATTGGCCCATAGGCTTCGGCAAACAAATCCCGCAATTCCACCTCGGTCCCTTCTGGGGCGACACGAGTGAGTCCATCGCGAACTCCTCGCGCGGCGCTATTGTGACCCTCTCCGAAACTGGCCGTGAGGATCAGGATTCTTTTTTTCACAGTTTGTCTGGTGATGCGTTCGCCTACTCTCGCTCTTACTCGTATTGTTATTCATGTCCCTGTTTCGGAGTCGCTGTGACGAGCAAGAGCAGGAGTAAGAATAAGAATAGGAGCAGGAATTAGAAAGAACGCGGGAGTTTTCAACAGTCCATCCAATCAGGCCTCGAAGGCGAGGCAATGCGGACGGAAGTTACTCGCGAAAGCATTCGGACTTTAATGGATATTTACGCGGGGCAAAGTAAACTCTGCCGGAGATGAAGTACCTCGGATTCATCTGGCGCGTTTTGCGCCGGCTGGTTTGGGAATCAGCGATGGATAATACCACCGGGCTGGCTGCGCAGATGGCCTATCTGCTGCTTTTTGCGCTGGCTCCCGGTTCGCTGTTTCTCTGGCATCTGCTGGGTCTTTTCGGCACCGATCCGAGCAAGTTGCATCGGATGTTCGTTCTCTTGAAAGGCTTCATGCCGCCGGACCCGAAAGTGCAGGACATTCTGGATTCTGCGACGGCCAATGTGGTAGTGACGGGCTCCAGCGGTCTGCTCGCCAATGCAGGAATCATTCTCGGCATCTATTTCGGGACCGTTTTCATCGCGACGATCTCACGGGCCCTTAGCCATACGTACGGGATGCGGGAAGACCCGTATTGGTGGTCGAAATATATCATCTCATTTTTTATGCTCTTCTGGTTTGGGATCGTCATCGTGTTTTGCTTCAACGCAATTGTCTTTGGCGAAAAGCTGGCTGGCATTGCAGAGGTAAATTTTCAACTCGCGTTCCCGCTGCAGGCATGGATTGCAGCGTTGAATCTGCCATTCACCGGACTGGTTTTAATCATCTTCGCGCTCGCGCTGTATCTCCTGACACCGGAGAATTATTTAACCGTCCGTCAGGCGTTGCCGGGGGCGATTTTCTTTTCAATCGGCTGGATAATCGCGACGAAACTTTTTCAGGTCTATGTGGGAAGATATGATCGCTATAATCCTACATATCTCGCGCTTGCGTCCATCGTTGTGCTGCTTACCTGGATGTACCTGACTTGTCTGCTTCTGTTGCTGGGAGGTAAATTAAACGCCATTCTTCGGCGAGAAGCCGAACGGATGCGCAGGGCTGCGCCTCTAGCACTCGAGCCTTCCACGACCGCGGCGTGAATCGAAGTAGAAAAGTTACCAGGTCAAAAAGGAAGAGATCGTCACTCCTTTGTAAATTTTTAACAAATCATCACTGTAAGCATTGATCGCGTCGCGCGCTCTGTTACGCTCCGTCGCAGTGGTGCGCTTTCGCATTTGGCTTGCAATTGCACTCGCCGTCGGCGCAATCATCACAGGTCTCCTTCACGCGCAAGTCAGTCAAGAACAACAAAGCGCGCGCGATAAATCCGATACAAGCGATTCACGCGCCGCATCCTCTCCAAAACCAAAGAAGAGTCCAAGCCCCGGTGCAAAACGAGCAACCGGCAAGTCGGCGAAGAAGGGAAAAAAATCTGACGAAACAGAGGACACAACGCCATCGGCCACGCCGCGCGAGACACCCGAGCCTGGCGCTTCACCGAAATCAAAGCGGCGGCACACACCGACACCGAAACCGGCGAAGAAGAAATCGCGTGCGGAAGAAACCGCACACAAAACCAAGAAAACTGGCAAATCCGAGTCGGCGCGCAAAGAAGAGGAAACACCGAAGCCGGGAAAAACGCCTGCGCCTCACGCGGATGCAGAGCGCGCTGCGGTATTAGAAAGCTCACCTCCACCGCCACGCGCAGTTGCGGCTGCAACGCCAACTCCGGCACCTCAATCAAAATCTCCCCGCCCTGTTTCAGGCAGCGACCGAGCCCAGGTTGTGATCGAAAAGTCGGGTGTGGAGGAAGACCAGGGCTTTGAGCCTCCGCCATCGCCACCACCTCGGAGATTCGGTTTCTGGCCGTGGTCTCGTAGTTCGACCAATTATCGTTACCTTACGAGATCAGTTATCGACGCGATCCGGCGCGCGCCGGTGAAACGGCGGCGCTGGCAATTCATTGTCGTGCACAATAGCGGCACGCGACAGGGCAACGCGCGCGTGTTTGATTATTATCATCGGCATGTCCGCCGCATGCAGAACGGGCTTGCGTACCATTTCGTGATCGGGAACGGAACATCAACTGGTAATGGCCAGATCGAAGTGGGCGATCGTTGGCGGCGCCAGATCAACGGCGGCCACGTGCACAGCGACTATCTGAACAACATTTCACTCGGCATTTGTTTGGTAGGCGATTTCAATCGCGACCAGCCAACGCGCGCGCAACTCGAATCGTGTGAAGAACTCATCCGCTATCTGCGGGAACGCTGCGGCAAGATTGACAGGGGCGAGATCCCTGTCCGACCGCACCGTGAAATGAACCCGCCGCGATGGGCGACTGATTGCCCGGGAGACGACTTTCCTTATTCGTGGTTTCGCAGATTTTGACGGCGAGCGTACGGCTATCTGTCGGCATCACTTGCGTTCCGCGACCATCAAGTGCGCTTCCTTGTAATTCCAGCGATAACCGAATCCGAAATCGAGTGGCGGCGGATTGCTTTGTTGGAAGAGTTGCTGCAATCGGGGCTGGTAATGTTGTTTGAACAGCTCGATCGGGCCGAGGTAAACACCGAACACGCGTAGATTCCATTTGTTTGGGTCAACGTACGCCACGGGAATTCCGGAATCGTCCTGCACAATTCGATTGCTATGTTCGAGAATGAAATTGCGGATCGTAGCAAAGCCATTCTCAAACATCAGATACGACGATGACTTGAGAAAGCTCGAGCCGACGCCTAATCGTTGGCAAAATTTTAAGAAACCTGGAGTCGCTTTGATGCCGCCATCAGAAATGTCAGTGGTGAAATAATACAGCGTTTGCGAATTGCCCGATTGATTGTCGATGTACCGGATTCGCACTCCGGAGATGCTGCCGCCTTTCTTTCCCGGGCCGGACTCTTCAAATGCGCCGCTGCTATTGAGAGCGCCGAAGGTGACGTTCGTAATCGACTTGTCGGCGCGCACAATGAAAACGTAGAGAATGGGCAACACACCATTGAGGTTCTGCCGTTGCAGATCGATTTTCATGTCTTTGGTGATGAAGTAAGTCGTGTTGAGCGAGGACTTCAGTGCATTCTCGAGATTTCCCAACGCGCCTGACAGGTTGGAGATGCGTAGCGGATCCGGCGGCGGCCCCATCGATTCTTTTCCGCAAAGAACATAGACGGAAGCTCTCGGAAACAACTGATCTACATATAAGAAATCCGGACCGCTGAACATGTAAAATGCGACCGGAATCGGCTGCGTTACTTCGGGAAGATAAGTACCTTCCCACGCGTGCAGTTTTTCAAGTTGGCGGAGATTAAGCTTGGAGAACTCTCTTTCAAAAAATGCGGAGTGTTCCTGCCAAGCCGGATCGCGTGTGAGTGGGGCAAGCGGGGAATTATCCGGCACTGGCATTCCTGCAAGGAAACGCGCGACATCGTTAGGTCCGGCAGCTACCGGCATTGCGCGGGGCGCAATCTCTGGATTCTGCTGTGCAGAGACGCCGAGCACGCTTGCGATCACCAGCCCTACGACAGCAGACAATGTATGGTTCATTTTCATGCTGAGCCACTGGGGCGTTTTTTCGCGCAAAAGTAGAGCAGCAAACCCAAAAGCGCTGTTCCCAAGCCAGCGAGGGACTCGGCGGTATGCCAGCGCAGCAAATAAAACATCATCCACATCGTGATTATCGAGAAGAGAACAGGCGGGAGCGGATAGAGCCAGACTCGATACGGGCGCGCCATTGTCGGACGCATGATGCGGAGCACGATCACCCCGAGCACAGCAAGCAGCGAGCAAATCAACAAACTGAATTGAGTAAAATTGACGACGCTTTCGAAACTGCGAGTGAATAAAAGTAAATTTACCATGAGTAGTTGCAGGACGATCGCATTCGTCGGGATGCCGTGCCGGTTTTTCCGGCCAAGCAATCGCAGCAGCCAATGATCTTCGCCCATCGACATGGTGACGCGCGGCCCGATCCACGTCATTGAGCTGATTGCCGAAATCAAGCCGAGACAAATCACCGCGCCGGCAACTCGCCCGCCGTTTGTGCCAAAAATGTGTTTGCCCGCGATCAAGGCCACTTCGAGTTGACCCTTCAATTCCTGAGCGGGCGTGGTGGCGAGAAAGATCGCATTAAGCAGCACATAAAGCACGATCACGACGCTTGTGCCGACAAGTAATGAGCGCGGCACATTTTTTTCCGGATGCTTAATCTCGCCGGTGATATAGACCGCTGCGTTCCAGCCGGAATAAGAATACATCACGTAAACCAGCGCCACGGCAAACGACGCGCCGAAGATTAATGTTGTGTCTCCGTGCGAGGGAAAGAAATCGATTGCCTGCTTCGGGTAAACAAAAGCGCCGGCAACAATTATTGCACCTATCAGGAGTAATTTTATGAGTGTGGAAAGATTGTGGAACGCACTGCCAACTTGCAGATTCTTGAGATGAAACAGCGCGACCAGCCACACCGCCGCAAAGGAGAAAAAGACCGGTGACCCAAAATCAAGCACGCCGTTCAGGTACTTGCCGAACGCCATTGCGGCCAGTGCGATAGGCGCGGCAAATCCGACCGTCGCGGAAACGAAGCCGGCCATGAACCCGAGCGCCGGATGGTAAATTTGCGACAGAAAATGATACTCGCCCCCGGAACGCGGCAGCGCGGCGCTCAGTTCGCCGTAACAAAGCGCGCCACAAAGCGCCGCTATTCCGCCGACGATCCACAACATTAGCAGAGCGAATCCGGACTGAATCCCGGCTAATTGAAAACCAAGGCTCGTGAAGATGCCGGTACCAATAATGTTGGCAATGACGATGGAACATGCTGTGAGAAAGCCGACGCGGCGCGCAGACTGTGCGCGTCCCGCACGAGAATATTCAGCAACGGTTTTCATCCCAGTATGGACAATCGCCAAATCAGCGGGACTCGCGAATGGTTTAGGAAGTTACGCTTGAATCCATGTTTTGTGTCATAGCGATAGCGTGGCTGTAGCGGCGGCCCTGCGGGCCGCGCGCACGCGCCTCACAGAGGCGCGGCTACAACGCAGAGCTGTAATAGTAATTTGTCAGAAGTCATTCCCGGCATCACTTTGAAGCGGCATGGATACATCTCCCAAGCCCTCCGTTGAAACAGCCAGCCAGCTCGCGGTCTTTCTTGCAAATCGTCCGGGCGCACTTGCGCGCGTGTGTGAAGCGCTGGCCAACGCCGAAATTAACATACAGGCGCTCGCTACGTCTGACACAGTCGATCATACCGTTGTGCGCATGGTCGTAAGCGATCCCACCAAGGCGCTCATGCTTTTGGGCGAGGCGGGCGTGCTCGCGCTCGAGACCGAAGTGCTCACCATCGAGACGGCGAACGAACCCGGCGTCCTGGCCAAAATCGCCGAACGCCTCGCAGAGGCAAACCTCAATATCGAGTACGCTTATCTTGCCGGCGGTCGAATGGCTGAAAAAGGGCTGATCATTCTTCGGCCGTCAGACGTCGAAAAAGCGCGGCGCGTATTACAGGACTTATAGTGAGCGCAGGCGTGCATCTGAGTCGCGCTTACATCCCTGGTGCAATGGCGACTTGGTAGGGCGCGACCTGAGCTTGCTCGCCGTGGCGAGGGCGCGCCGATCGGCGCAAGTTGAGTCCTTACGGGCGAATCTCGATTGTCGTGCCATCGGGCGTCACGCGCCAGAGTTCCTCGATCTCTTCATCGGTGAGTGCGACGCAACCTGCAGTCCAATCCTTCCAACGGTGAAAGGCGCCAATCCAACCCTGTCCGTTTTGAATTCCGTGTATCATGATGTCAGAACCGGCTGAAACTCCGCGCGCAGCCGCACGCTTGTTATCCTCATCTGAGGGATAAGAGATATGCAGTGCGAGGTGAAAACTGCTTTGCGCATTTCGGCTGTCGATTGTGTAAGTGCCCTCGGGTGTTTTCATGTCGCCTTCTTCCCGCTTTGGCCCCACCGAATTGCGGCCTAGTGCGATTCGATAACTTTTGATCTGCTTGGCATCGTGAAAGATCGACAATCTCCGCGCCGATTTTTCGACGACAATCCGGTCGATTGTTGTTGCGGACGACAGCGGGTGCCAATTGTGATGCGCGTAGAAGTAGAGCGCCAAAGCGCAAATTGGGATAAATGCGAGGACGATCTTGAGCGTCACATTGTGAGGTTTCGAGTGCCCTGGCCAAAACGCAAACGAGCAGACCTGAAAGGTCGCTCGGGGATTAGCCGGTGGTGCAAACCACCGGTAGTGGTATCGCGAAAACCGTCAGCCCCGGCAGGGGCGTCGGATTAAAGATAACGGTCGTCAAATTCGACGCCGCTGCGACGCAGCAATTCCAGATACTCTTCGCGAAATGTGTGCGTGCGATGATGCTCCGCTTGTTGTTCGATGTAATGACGAACCGCTTCGCGTTGGGAAGCACTCACGGTAAATGCGCCGTAACCTTCCTGCCATGCGAAAGCAGGAATGCCAATCTCGTTATGCACCCAACCGGACGAAACCGCTTTTAGCTCGCGAAGCACATCAGCCAGCCGGTGCGTTGCGCGAAGACTGATCAGAAGATGGACATGATCGGACACGCCGCCGACGCTCTCGGCAACTCCATTCGCCGTTCGGATGATTCCGCCAAGATATGCGTGCAGATCCCCGCGCCATGCTGGTTGGATGAGCGGGTTGTGATTTTTCGTTCCGAAAACGATGTGGTAATGCAGGCTTAGGTGGGTCGATGACATACGAATTGATTACGACGCCCCCGATTGGGGCTTGAACTGTTTTATACCGACAACCGGTGGCTCGCGCCACCGGCTAATTTCCTAAGATCCCTCCGGGATCGTACGTGTCCACCGTTCGTGATTGCTAATGCGGACTCGATGCTGGATAAATGCGCGGCGCGTTTATGACTCCGGTAAGAACCTGGCTCGGTTACCCATATCCTCTGGGCGCGACGTGGATGGGGAACGGTGTTAATTTCGCCATTTTTTCCGAGCACGCTACCGGTGTTGAGCTTTGCTTATTCGACAATATT
>WNFO01001835.1_pt1 | contig 17139 bp, 22 predicted proteins | sample 5400251 | NCBI WGS metagenome assembly WNFO01 (sample SAMN13153354, study PRJNA577476) | soil metagenome | isolation source: 100 cm saprolite under Madrone tree | place: USA:California | collected 2016-06-14
GCCATGAGGGCGATCGGGAGGGTGAGTGGGAGGTGTGTCAGGCCATCTTGTGATGGCAAGGAGTGGAGCCCACATTGAGCTCCTGGATTTCCCGTTGGAGCTTGGAGACACAGTTGTCGAGCTTGTGGATGTGCTTGTCCTTCCGGCGGGCCATGTCACAGAGCTCATCCTGTATGTTGTGGTAGTCGTCCTCCACGCAGGAGAGCTTCTCATGTTCACTGGTAAGATGCTCCTTGAGTGTGTTGTTTTCCCCCTGTGCCATTTCAAGGCTATCATGCATGGCAGTGACCTCTGTGCAGAGGACATCATTGTTCTGGGTCAGTGAGGACCACTGGGCCACCAGGTCTGCCTGGAAGTGTGTCCACTGGGTGGCCTCAGCATGGGTGAGAGAGACATCACGCTGGATGACGCCTTCCATGTAGTGATGCACCCACAAGGAGCAAAGCTCACAGGCGCTGGCCTCGTGGGCAATGGTGAGCATCCTGTCATCGAAGAGCCAGGATGGAAGGGAGGGATCGTGCACACAGGCATGAGGAGGAGGAGGAGCGCAAGTTGTGGTAGGCACGCAGGAGCCCATAGCTTCACTGTGGGAAGGCATAGCTGGATTGTAGGGGATGCAAGTGGGGGTTGCAAAATTGAGAGGCAAGAGGCCATTGCAAACCTTTATAGGGTAAGCGACTTAAGAAAGTTTGTGGCGTTAGCGTGAAGGATGGCATCACATGCACTCATCGTTGGCTAATCCTTTGTGGTAGTTGCAAAAGATCGGCGGTGCCAAGTAAGGCAAGGTAATCGTTGAGGGCGTGCAGTTTGTTGCATGTCTCAACTGACTCCCATGTGGTGTCACTGAGGTTCCAGTGCACCTGGAACATGAGAACATCCCCATCCCATTTATGGGATTGGATCTCGTCTACAAGCCACTCCTGATCATCAGGAGTGCCAAAGTCATATAAAACTTTCCCTTCCTGATGCAGGAAGAGGGAATCATCATTAGCGTGATATGGCCAGAGCTTGCTCTGGTGGAATCGATCATGAAGGTGTCTCGCCCGCAGTTGTGTGGGCAACTTGATCTTGTAGGATGAGGTGCTCGGGTTTGCATCGAGCACTCTGAATGGACCGATATATTTTGGTAGTAGTTTGCTTGCTCGTCCTTTTAGGAGCGAAAGGTCCAAGCTGGACACATATACATGGTCACTGACCGCGAACAAATCTTCGTGATGTCGGTGGTGGTTCACATTGTGCATCTGAAGCACTCTGCTCTCGATAATGGTGTCATGCGCATCGGAGAGATTCCAAAGCGCATGGGCAATGAAGTGCTTGACTCTGGGCATGGTACCAGGCTCTAGAACAAAACCAGGGCTAACGCTCAGGGGGTAGCCATCATTAAGCTCGAACGGAGCGAATCCAGAAGAGCTACTGATGGCAGAGTTCAGTGTGAACTCCGTCATCAGGATCTTCTCAGTCCAGTCCTTCTGGTCTGGGTGCACCATCACCCGTAGTATTTGGGCTATGGAGCGTATTGCGCATTCAGATGCTCCATCTGTTTGAGGGTGGAATGAAGTGGACATGAGTAATTTCGTCCCTAACAGCTTATGGGTGTCACACCAGAACCTGGACGTGAACTTGGAATCACGGTCGGAGACTATTGTCTCCAGGAGTCCATGCAGGTGAATGATCTCGTGGACATAAAGCCATGTGAGATCGCTTGCCTTCGTTGTTGTGCAAATAGGCACAAGGTGCACCATCAATGTTAATCGGCATATGACTACCCAAAGGTAGTTGTAGTTGTCTGATTCTGGGAATGGACCAACAAAGTTCATCCCGATCGATCCCCAAGGTCGTGTGGGGATTGGTAAACTATGCAGGAGCCCAGGCACTTTTTGTGTGCTGGACTTTGTTGTCTGGCAAGTTGGGCAAGTCTTACAGAATTGCTCAACATCCCAGCCAATTGTTGGCCACCAGTAATATCATCGGATGTACTCCGTCATCTTCTGGGGACCAAAGTGGCCCAGTACCATATGCGCAAGGTCGATTATGACCTCTGTCATCCGTCGTTTCCGATGGATGACGGCTGGTATGCACAGCACGTTCGCTCCCGCTCGATTGCGGGTGTAAATGTTGTCATCAATTAACTCGAAGTTCTTGTGGTGCTCGATGTGATTGAGTACCTTGGAAAAGAGAGGATCCGTTAGGTATCTGTCTTGGATATGTTTCAAAACAGAACGGTTGCCTTCCATGTGTGGGTGCAGGTCAGGGAATGTTCCTAATGATTCAATCGCCATTGGGTCATCACTGAGATCCAATGGGATTTCCTCAGGGGCTTGTGGCATTTGTGGGGCTTCTATGTTCGCCGCAAGCTCCGCGGCTTCCCGATGCCGCTGCTCCATGCCTTCTACCAGTGGGTGTTTGGGTGCAAATGAGGGTATCTCGTCCATGCGTTGTGGGGCACACCATTGGCATTGGGGTCTGGAGCTTGAGGCATGCTGCCCACTCATGGCATGCATTGCCCAATATTCTTCGAGATGATCCCAAGGGAGGTCCTCACCCTCGGGGTTGAGTCGAGCATCAACGTTGACATAATGGGACTTGTCGTGAGGCTCGTCCCATTGATCATTTTTGAAGTACCTGGATAGTGCGTCTGCTACCAGGTTCGATTCTCCTTTGACATACATAATGTCGAAATCAAATCACGCGAGGAATTCCATCCACCACACCTGCCTGTTGTTAAGACGCCTCTGCATCTTGAAGAACTCAAGGGCTTTATGATCTGTGACTATGCAGATTTTACAGCCCAAAAGCTTGTCCTCCCATTTGAGGAGGGCTTCGAGAATGGCTATTGTCTCCATCTCGAAAACTCTGTAGTTCATCTGTGCCGAGGTGAACTTCTTAGACATAAAGCCAGTGGGGCGGCACGTTTGCCATGTCGCTCCTTGGCCATACATTGCACCAATGCCTGACATCGATGCATCGCAGATGACCCAAATTGGGTCATCGATCCCCAGATCGATTGGCTTAAGTACAGGCGACTTGCAAGTGGTCACCTTAATATTATTGAGGCACGCTTCATGAAGTGGTTTCCAATAGAAGGGCTGCCCGTTCCTGCAGATCGCAGATAACAGGCCAGTGTAGGCAGTTATATCCAGCATAAAGTGTGCCAGATACTGAACAAGTCCCAGGAATCATTGCACATCCTTATGATTCCTGGGCATGCACCAATCATGGACACAGGCCATTTTATCGGCATCCACATGCAGGCCGTGATCATCGACTAGATGTCCAAGGCAGTCCATGCTCTTGGAGTATAGGTCACACTTCTCCTTTTCCAAGAAGAGGTGATTGTGACAGAGCTTCTGGAACACGTGTTCCAGTTGCTTTTCATGTTCCTCCAGTGTGTTGCTGAAGATGAAGAGATCGTCAAGGTAGGCATATACGAATATGCCTATCGTGTCTCGGAAGATCACTGTCACCAGCCGCAGGAAAGTGGCTGGCACGTTGCAATCTCCTTGTTGCATAACGTTGCTCTCGAATGTCCTGAAGACTGTCGTGAAGGCGGTCTTATGGACATCCTCCAGTTCAATGCGTACTTGCTCATACGCATTGGACAGGTCAATCTTCAAGTGGTATTTTTCTCAAGCAACATTCATCCAGATCTTGTCTTGATCTGGGAATGGAGTGACATCCTTGATCGTGTTATCGTTGTGTTGACGACAATCCACGACCGTATGCAGTTTCCCCGATTTTTTCGGGATGCATAGTAAGGGAGTGGCTTGTGGGGCTGTTTTAGGCATCCACCAGCCAGCTTCCATGTATTGTCACAACTTATCCATAAGTTGTGGATGCATTGTCTCAGGACATTGGGGCAAGCAATGGGTGTATCACTTGCCCTCGTCGATGAGGGGGATTTTATGATTGATCTCCCTTAACGGCAGAAGTTCCAATGGGACTCCATTCAGGATATCAGCATACTTCACGAACCATTGCTCACGAAGCCACTGGAAATTGGCGGTTTGCTTGGACTGGCCATCATCAGTCGCTCAATCAGACGTCTCCATCGCTTGGATTTGTTTGTCCTCCCCCCCCTTTGAAGGAGGATCTACTTGTCCCAGGCTGCCCTTTTTCCTGGTATCAGGTGGGGTAGCAGCCCCGGGCCCTAGTCAATGCAATGCACTCACTGTTGGTCCGCAAGGCAGGCATGGCCATGAAGCTCGCCTCTTTTCAAGCATGAGGTCCTCCTGCCCAGAGGACATTGGGAGGATGTTTTGGCCACGGACGCTTATTGTGTTCTGGCCAAAGTCTAGCATAAACCCATGTTTACGCATGAAAGGAGTACTGATAATCATATCATATCGGTCAATGTTGACGACATCTAAGTAGGCGTCGTCCTCTTTAATGGGCCCGAGCTGAACTTGGGTTCACATTCTGAAGTTGATCATGGAACGACTTCCAACTGTTCTGAGCTGCAGTGCAACCAGATTTTCCAGTTGGAATACAGTTAACTTCGCTACTCGAGCGAAGTCATGCATGATTGACATGGTCGTGCTCCCTGTGTCAAGCAGGGTGTACACGTCCAGGCCGTTGACCCATACTAACACCACCATGCACCAGCAGTTGTTTCCTGAAGTATGGGGTCACTCTCTGGGAGCACTTTTGTGGTTGTGTGCCACTTGGAATTCACATTCACATGAAATGTTTAAGTCATCACGCACCACTGCTAACTGTGCGGTGTTATTATCATTATGCTGCACCAAGGGTGCAGCTAGTGTGTTGTCATCAGGACAATGGAGTGACGGCCTGCTCCGACATGCCATATGTGTTCCCACACCCGTGATCAACAAGTTTTCGATGCGTTCAGGGTGGCCTGTAGTGCCGTCTGATGATGTCTCCGACTTCATTACAACATCTTTGTCCTCGGATGACTGCTTGGAGGGCCCGCTGTCAATCAGCCGGCCTCCTTGGGCATCAAGCTTCTCTTGGAGGAGCTCATATTGCCGTTGAAAGTAGTCCGCTTTGCCTGCACGAAGTGAGACGTTGAGGCGTTCATTCTTGAGCACCTTGATCAATTCTTTGCACCGCACCACAGTGCTATTGCTTCGTCAGCGCAAGGCCTCCAGCTGTGTTATCAGCCAATGGTTGTGCCCTTCAAATATCTCATTGAGTTTACGGAGGGATAGCTTGCGCTTTCCTTCAGTGGAGGGTTCATCATCCTCATGAGCAAGGGTCCATCCAAGTTGGATGAGATCCTGTTCATACTTATCACGCATCTTCCAAGTGGAAGAGGTGTCACTCTTGAAGAGCTCTACTTGTAGTAGGTGCTCCTTAAACTTACTACACAGTTCACAGTTGCAAATGTGAGTTACCCCGCATTGTGGGGTAAATTCCAGTGCATCATCATACATCCAGTATGCACGCTGATAGTGCTGTTTTATTTGGTCACGTTTCGGCTGCCAGATGCTGGCAGCTATCAGCACGGGGACAGGATTTGCACCTGACTCATCCTCATGCATTACCTGCATGTATTCAAGTTCCTCATCATCTGATGGCATTGCATAGCCATCATACTCTTTGTAGGACACTGTGTCGTCCTCATATTGTGAACCGTCCGGGCCATTATCAGGCTCAGGCAATTCATCTTGTCCCTCATTGGGACCACCATCTAGGTCGGGCGGGTCATCCTGATCCCCCAAACCGTCTTCAGGGTTTGTCTGACCAGACTGATTGTCACCTGAGTGATCATCCAGCACCTGTGCAGTGAATATTTGTCACTGCATGGGCTTGCTATACTGTGGGCACTTTGGGTCTGAAGTGATGTGCCCGACTTTGCCACATTTGTAGCACGTCAACTTCAACGTGTCACCCTTCACATCCGTAGGGCGGGTCACTGGAGCAGCTTCACAACCTCTCAGAGCAGGTCGCGAGGAGGTGCATTGCACAGATGGTTCCATGCGTGAACTTTCACGGTTCTGCAGCTGTCTAGATGTTGACCGTTGCTCCTGTTGCCGCTCTCGTGGCTTCGGACATTGGGAGGAGCCACCCACCGCTGGTTGGATGGCTCCTTGCCCTAACGGTCTTTCCAGACCTCACCCTACTCTGAGTGAAGTCATTATCTTTTCTAGATGGTGGGCCTTCCACATGATCTCATTGATGGAGCTGTTCTCAGCAGACACTCCATTGTACAATGCCAAATGCTGCCTATAGTCAGCAGGCAACCTGTTAAAGAGTCTCCTTTTAAAGGAATACTTGTCCGGATACTGGGCCAGTCTCCCTGCCCACAGCATCAGCTCTCGATGGAAGGCGGCTATGCCTTCCTCACTTGAGAACCATACTTGTCCGTACCGTCAAATGGCCTGCTGGGCTGTTGCAGTTGTGATAAATGTGTGGAATAGTCCCACTATTGTGGACTCAAATGTCCAATCACAAATAATTTGTGTTGGTTGCTCGACTTCCTGGCTGAACCAACATTCAGCCTTACCCTTTAGACTCTGTCCTGTTAACAGGATGCAGTCTGGGTCTCTGTCTCTTCCCATCAAACAGTAGAGTTTGAAGAACCTCAACAGGCCTTGCAGCCATTTGTTGAGGAGGTCAAAGTCATCCTCACCTTGATAGGCGTCAGGCAACCTCACCCGTAATCCCTTAATTTCGGGGAGTGTAGCTGGGTTGTCCACAAGGGAACCTTGGATATGATGCAATAATTTGTCAATCATGTCCGCTTCATGATCGAAGTGAGCCATTCCTGGCATAGGTGCTGGGGCCAGCAATGGTGCAGCATATTGCACCTGCTGAGGTGCTATCACTGCTGTAGATCTCCCATGCTGCTGCTGCACCTGAGGTGGCATCGGTGTGGCTTGTTGCACGGGTTGTTGTGGCACCTGAGGTGCCAATGGTGGTACCAACCTGGCTTGCTGCACTTGTGCAGCTTGACAAGCATAGTCCCGGTCCAGAATATTATTTTCTGGGCCCAGGGTGTAGGGATTTCCAGCCAAAGGTGCTGGAGCACTATTCATGTCGCCATAGGGGTTGGCTGCTTGAGGGGCCATATCATCTGGCTCCTCCTGACCATTGCTCTCAGAGTCATGGTTCATTGGCTCATTGCCATCCCCCCTTAGTTGCCATGGGGGAGGACACTGGGCTCTCCTCAGCGGGCCTCTTTCGGCTGCACACATTCTGATCTCCGCCATATGGTGAAGGTAGTTCTGTCGAGCCTCCAGGGTTCGACCTATACCTCTTTCTGCCCCTTTACTTTCTGGGGCTTCTGAGGTTTGGTAAGTGCTTTTCTCCTCACTAGGAGGAGGGTAGAAGGTCTCTCCGGCCTCCTCGATCTTCACATTATGTGAAGTTCAAGGGGGCTCAAAGCGGCCTTGCACCTTCTTTCTTCTCTCATAAGTTGCGGTCTCCTCGTTGGAGCCACACTCAGCATAGAGCGCCTGGTGAGCCAGTGCGTGTGGTGAATCGCCCTGGGACAGTCTATGTTCCAACTTTAGTTAACTTTAGAACAGTCTTGCTGGGGCAAAAAGTGCTACATACAGCAGCTTGCTGTAGAGTGATATTGCTGTAATGTAGTATTACTACAAGCAACAATAACTGAGAGACATAGTTTTACTTTCAAATGACCTTGCTGTATGGTAGTTTTACTTTCAAAGGACCTTGCTGTATAGTAGTTTTACTTTCAAATGATGTAGCTGTACCATAGTTTTACTTTCAAATGACCTTGCTGTATAATAGTTTTACTTTCAAAGGATGTAGCTGTACCATAGTTTTACTTTCAAATGACCTTGCTGTATGATAGTTTTACTTTCAAAGGATGTAGCTGTACCATAGTTTTACTTTCAAAGGATGTAGCTGTACCATAGTTTTACTTTCAAATGACCTTGCTGTATGGTAGTTTTACTTTCAAAGGACTTTGCTATATGGTAGTTTTACTTTCAAAGGACCTTGCTGTACAGTAGTTTTACTTTCAAATGACCTTGCTGTGTGGTAGTTTTACTTTCAAATGATGTAGCTGTACCATAGTTTGACTTTCAAATGACCTTGCTGTATGGTAGTTTTACTTTCAAATGATGTAGCTGTATCATAGTTTTACTTTCAAAGGATCTAGCTGTATGGTAGTTTTACTATCAAATGGCCTTGCTGTATGGTAATTTTACTTTCAAATGGTGTAGCTGTATCATAGTTTTACTTTCAAATGACCTTGCTATATGGTAGTTTTACTTTCAAAGGATGTAGCTGTACAGTAGTTTTACTATCAAATAGCATTGCTGTGTGGTAGTTTTACTTTCAAATGATGTAGCTGTACCATAGTTTTACTTTCAAATGACCTTGCTGTAATGTAGTTTTACTTCCAAATAATGTATAGTGTTTTAAAGTCCAGTTTCTGGACTGATAAAAGACTGGCAACTGCTGCAGTTGCCAGTTGCCTCTTATTGTGACCAGTCCAGTTGCCAGTTGCATGGTTCACCAAGATTACATAAGACTGGTCACAACTGGTTGCCACATGGACCAGTTGCCATTTGCAGCAACACAGTTTCATGTGAGGGTAGGTATTGGGGTCACTTGAGTCCTCCATCTTGCTGAACAAAGCACTTGTAATGTACTCAAGTACATCCTCTATCTTACAGTATCATTCATCTACTATAATACAAAGAATTCCTTTCTCTCTTGACCAACCAACCTGCAGCTGATTGGACCAGAAGTAGAGACAAATACAACTCTTGGTAATGTCATGATGCATGAGGTGCATGTCACAAGGCCAGTATTGCTCCATCTCCAGCACACTGGGCTGAAATGCCCACTGCTCCCTGATGTGGATATGGGAGTAGTCATCTGCAGAATGAAGGCCCATATGGCCCTCCATACTGAGCAGCATGCCAAAGATGATGAGATAGTGTTGTACAGTGTTGAGGTGTCAAGCATAGACATGAAGGTGTCTGCAAAGCCAAATGGCAACATAAGTGGTACCCAGCCTGCAAAGAAAAAGGTGCATAAACATTCAGTCACAGCAGGCGAGCCCAAGAAGACTGGAGTGGCCTATACCTTAATGATGGATTTGGTACCCTCAGAAATTGTGTGCTTAGAAAGTTCAACAGGAAAGATCAGACAAACAGTAGTCTGGATCTCCCATGAGAAGATAGTCAATTTTTTGGAGTACACAGCCAATTCTGACACACTGGTTAGACCAACATCAGATTACTACATGAGGTAACACACTAGAAGCCTCAGGGGCAATTCACTCAAAAATGACATTGACAAAGGAATTGAGAATCACCATCACTTTGTAGGAAATACCAGTATTAGGATGTACCTGCTTCAGCACTAATCCATTTATAAGTCTACATCTACACCAAATTTGAGAGAATCAGCTCACCCTTGTAGATGTAAGACAAATATGTCTCCAAGTGTCACCAGGCTCACACCTGACTTGATTGATTCAGCTTCCAAGACGATAACAGCAAGGATGTCGATGGCACGAATCAGAATGGTAACGAGGTGCCAGTGGCTTGCTGATGAGGACAAGGACGAATTGATTAAGATGTGGTCATGCTTGGCGTTGCAATGGGCATAGCAGTCACCACTGCATCCACACCACCTGTTATTGGGCTGCTGTTGGAAACCTGAAAATCATCCAAAGTATATCACGTACATGGAGGCCCCAGGCAGAACAAAAGAATGACTCATGTTTGGTGCATTCGAGCTGAGAGCCTTCGCAGCAGCCAAGAATGCTTCAAAAGTATCTCCAATATTTGGAGTGTTAATTGCACTACGAAAAAAAAACATTGTTGACATTGTCGATTGCTGCTACCAGGGCCAGAAGTTGCAGGAGAGGAGGGGCGGCAATTACAACTGGAGCAGCAGCCACTGGAGCAGGAACAGGATTTGCGGCTTCAACAGGCGCATCTGGCTCTGAGGTTGCCTCCTGTTTGTCTTCAAATTGATAATAGATCTCATTCTGGCCCTTGGAAGCACAGAAGATCTGGTGAACATGACAAGTCGAGTCATCCTTGGTCTCGTATTTAGCTGTGAGGGTGTAGGATAGCCATGCCAGTGAGTGTTGGGAATGGACTAATAGAAATGAAGTGCCCAAACTTGTATTGCTCGAAGAACAGGTCCTGGGTTTCGATCCAGCGCACTGAGGATGCAAACTGGTACGATAGCAGTTCAACAAGGAGAACCCATGCAAGTTTCTGCTGCCGCTCAGGTGCATCCCAATGAGCTCGGTATAAGCCTTGCTGATAGTGGATGGTGAGGTGACCAAGTTGGGGATATACACCCTCTCAAGAAGGGATGGGTCCAAGAGATTTGTGGGGATCTTCGAAGGATCTGGAATAGACCACTTAGCCATATACAGATGTGAAGAGTAGTTGACTCACATCCCTGAAAGGGCATGACACCAGATGAAGGGTAGCATGAGTGGAAGGGAACATCAAGGCCAACAAGAGGGATCGTAGCGAGACCACACTCAAGGACAATGTAGCCTTCTGCCTTCTATTTTCAACCAAACTATCATAGCAGCTATTTGCAATGTCCCTCAGCGTCTCCTTAACCTTTGCAAGACCAAATTTCTTGGTCAGCTAGGTCAATTGTCAACACAAATAATGTCAGTAATACAGCAAGATGTACCTTGGTGATGTCGACCTTCTGCACCTTGAGATAATTGAGTACATTCGTAAGAGTTAGCAACATAAAAAAGCTCTCCCACGCACGTATACTGTTGGCCCTAATAGACATATCAGTAAGAAGTGACATGGAAACTTGTATACGCACTTCAACATTGAAGTTCATGATTTCTAAGAGACAGCCAGCCATTCGAGATGATGTCAGCGATCTCATGAAGGGCAGCATCATCAAATGTCTTGCAATGCAGCTAGGATAGATGACACATAGCATAGTTCGAGCGGGGTGCAGCATGCAATCGTGTTTGTGCAGCAGGGGCACATGTAAGGGCGTAAAGTGTCCATGTAAGAGCAGATGTGGTTATTTCATGACCCACAGAGAGAAAAGTAGAAATCTGGGAAAGCATCTCGGAGTGGGTGAGGGCTTGAGAAGCTGAAGTCGCAGCATTCACACGAACTAGTAGACATGTACTATAGGTAAGAGAACAGGTGGTACACGCAGAGATGGGTCATGCACCAAGGACGGAGAGGATGTCACAGGATATGAAACGTTGCTTTTAGGTAAATCTTGTGAAATCGTAACCTTGCATTCATTGATAAGTTGCGTGCCTATACACTGCATTGTAGCTTGGGCTTCTCGCATAGTGCGGGACTTTGGGCACTAGAGCTCATCCATAAACACTCGAAGGAGAATCTCAGTTGAAGAGGAGGATGTACAAATCTCTGTAAGAAGGGGAACCATATAGCAAGAACATTGAAGATACAAAACTGCTGCTGGGTGGTAAAGATGATAGCAAAGGCACGTGCCAGCTCACTCTCAGTCTTGTTGTCTTGTTGGTGCTGCAAGGGTCAGCCCCCGGGAGTGGGAGGGCATTAAGGGTAGCCAAATCCTAAAAATGGGCATTGACGACACAAGTGAGTGGAAATAACGATCATACTGGCTTCCCCAATATCGTCGAATGTTGTGCAACTGAGCCAAGCAAGAACGTCGATGGTGGTTATGGAGGGTTTGGCAGTCAACATGCTCAAGGTTGGGTTTGTAGACGATGAGTTGCCAACGGTGCACAGGAAGGTGCATAGATGCAGCCGGCAGAGCAAATTATGCTGGCAGGGCAGGTAGGGTGATGCAGCAAGGGTGACACTGGGTTTGGCAGAAGTCAGGGGCTGCCGAACCCCCCACCCCCGACTCTGACCGACCTCACACAAAACAAACATGAAGACGACACTTTAAACAGGTATCTCCACATTCACTATTTTCAAAGCTTCTTAGCAGTGACTAATTCTATGTACCAGTGAAAATTAAAGGGGTATATGTAGCTAATGCCTGCTACGACGAATTCTCAAATTCACTTTGTTTTCCTCCTGTGATATTTGCTCCATTAGCTTGAGAAGTAATAAGAAATGAGAGTACATGCCACTTCTTTATCAAGGTGTCTGGTTCATCTTCCTGAGTGTGCTTTTCTCCAGTTGTCGGATCAGGCATTGCAGGCATGTCAGCCATGCACTGTACAACCCAAGTCAAGTCATCCAATCCATTGTGCAATCCCATATCATCAACTCTGCCATCCATTGCCTCTACCCACCAAGAAAATGCCAAGATTATCACAAAGAACCCATTGGGTCCACCCCATCGAAGACCCTCCCACTCTTCACCTATGTCAGGTACCTTCTGCGAAAAGGTTTCATCATCCAGTAGATGCCATTCCGGCTGCAGTCCTTGCCACCATTTCTGCCATGATGCTTTATACTTGTCGAGATTGGTTATTTTGGGTGTAATGACATATTTCCGGCCATTCTTAAACCATGTAGCGACCTCAACTGGCCTGTTCTTATTGTTGATCCTTCCCTATTTTATTATATTTGTCAGCTTTTGACATGTCATAGCCGGTGTTTGCTTACTGTACTAGTGTACCTGAGACTTCTTTTGAACTTCACGAAGCTTGCAAGTAAGGTGGCCCAACTTTCTGCTGTTGAGATGATCTGCAAGTAGTCAATTCTGTCAATTAACCACTGTGGCCAGTCATCACGCAATGACAACAAATCCAAAGTCGACATGGCATCTGAAGTTGACACCACACCCGAACCTAAACAGGAGAATGGGGTTACTAATGCCACATTAACTTCGGATGCCATGTCAACTTTCTGAGCAGTGTCAACTTTGGATGTGGCATTGACACTGGATGCAGCATTGACTTTGGATGCAGCGTTGACTTTGGATGTGGCATCAACTTTGGGGGCCACGTCAACTTTGGGTGCCACATCGATGATGGGTGTGGCATCAACTTTGGGTGTGGCGTTGACCTCGGATGCAGCATCAACTTTGGATGCTGTGCCGACTTTGGATGTGGCATTGACTTTGGGGGCCACATCAACTTTGGGTGCCACATCAACATTGGGTGCGGCATTGACTTTGGGTGTGGTGTTGACTTCGGATGCAGCGTCGACTTTGGATGAGGCATTGACTTTGGATGCGGTGTTGACTTTGGATGCGGCATCAACTTTGGGTGCCACATCAACATTGGGTGCGGCATCAACATTGGGTGCGGCATCGACTTCGGATGCAGCATCGACTTTGGATGAGGCGTTGACTTTGGATGTGGCGTCAACTTTGAGTGCCACATTGACGTTGGGTGCCACATCAACTTTGGGTGCGGTGTTGACTTTGGGTGCAGCGTCAACTTTGTCTGGTTTGGGTTCGTCTTGTTCGGATTTGTTGTCAGAGCCATGCTCATCACTACAAAGAAATCAGCACTGTAGATAGAAGATACAATTGACTAACCTCTCAGAACTAATATTGGAGCTGTCACAACAATATAGTCTATCGTCATCCAGCATTGTCATTAGACCCTCCAAGTCGACCATTTCATTCTTGGCATCATCTGAGTTGATGTTAGGGTGCAATCGATCTCCTGCCATGGTTGATAGCTCCCTGGGATCTTGCGTCAATGTGCTGCCCATCAATGCAGAAGCCTGGCACATTTCACGAGCTGGGTGGCTATTAATGGATGTTAATATATAAAAGACCAATGGAGACACACTGAAAACATTGTTGAGGTATGCAACAAACGGTTCTTTGATATCTGTCTTCCATCCACTGTGCACTTGTCTGAAATTGAGACCAAGATTGGTTGTACCCGTGTGAGCCCTAGAAATAATGAGAATCGTTGCCACAACATAAGAAGAGTGAAGAGTACGCATGACATGATCATTACATCACCCCCACACTTCGGCTTGGGCCCACCAACAATGATGAATCCCACAAGCCCACATTCCTTCTGGATTTCCTCCAGGGCACCTTCGATCGTACATCTCAGACGTGATTGAGCCCTAAAAGGCTGTATTTGTCAACGCCCACTTAGAAAATGTAAAAATACTTTCCTTTGTAAGTCATTAGCCTTGATATGACGCAGCTGCTCGTTTGCATCTACAGCATCGTTGCCATCGCCATCGAGTTCAATATCTTCATTGTCAGAGAGACCACCTTCCTCACACCTCTTCTCGACTGCCACTTTGACCTCATCAGTCTCAACATTGAAAATCTCTCTGATGATGGCATTGCGATGCTTGAGAGTCTCACCCTTCTTTTTTTCCATGCTGGGATTCTCGGCGATGTACAGTTTCCACTTGGCGTCGACAATGCCCTTCAGCTTCTTGTTGTAATAAAGCTGCATGTATGCCTGCAGGGCAGAGAGCTTCCTTTTTGTTCGTTTTGTGAGATTGAGTGGTTTTCTTCAAATCACAGGAGTGGTTAGGCCATGAGTGTGACTGTTATACCATTGTCTAAGGTGCTATAATGGGGAATCAATTAGCTCTGACCCAGGTTGAATGACAATACATACCAATTTTTGTTCTTCATCATCTGTAGATCCATTTGGCCAGCACTTAAACCAACCGTTGTACAATTTAATCCAGAACATATTGAGACAGGATTGTCCCGAGGCCCTCAGAGCAAGGTATGCGGGGATCCGCACCTGAAGCCAGTCCTGTTGGTCTGGTGTGGTCCATCCTTTCTGACCCCTTTTTTTGAACTTGAAGCTTGATGATTTGGGCATGGTGCACTAAGAAAAAGGCTAAGAGAATTGCGTCAATGTTGGCCCAACCAGTGCCTTATAAAAGGCACAACATTTCAGGCTGATTCCCATTTTAGAGCCACGCACTCTAGTTAGCAAGTGTACTAGTGTGCACCTAATTAGAGTGGAAGCAAACATTAAAGTTGAAACGGGATTCAGCCTTCAGCTGGATGATTGGTACCTTAACACCAGTACTTGGTGAAGATCACAATCTCATTGATCATACCTTATGCCACAGAGCTGTGGATGACCAATCCGCAGAGAATGCTTTGTACCCTCCCCCAGTTTCAGAACAGATGAACGGGACTGTTTGCTGAGGGTGCAATGTTCACATATCAGTGGTGGTGAGGGAACATCAATTGGCACACCTTCAATGACATTTGAGTGAGCCATGGTCAATTACTGCACAGGGACGCAGTGGCCGAGACGTCTGTGCCACATCCCAACGTCTGGTACATGGGACGCAGTATGAACATAAGAGGGAAATGAGATGGAAGAGGGAAGGACTACAGAGAAAATTGGAAAGAATGAAAGTTTGCAATTGGGAGTGTGGTGTTTTGAGCATTGGAGATGAAACAGTGACCTTGCTGGGGGTAAAAATGCGAGTTATAGTTTGCGTCACCAGAGATGAGGCAAACTGCGGAGTCAGGAATGTAGAACACATCACAGAACATTGCCAGGAATTCGATAAGCGGGAATTGGAGTAAGATTTGAACACATGAGTGAGGTCTAGTATGCCGAAGCTTAGATGACCACTTACTGGAGGACAATCGCAAACATATGACAACATGGCCCTACCTCTCCAAGGATAATTGTACAAAATGTATGGAGCAGAGGCTCTCACAGAATAAGGGAATGTGAAAGCTCAAACATGGAGGCAGGCTGTGTGGGCCGTGTGGCCTTGCAACAAAAGTCCTGTCTCTGGCCCAATTTCAAGAGCGAGCCTATGTGAGATTAGCAGGCCCATTTGACGTCCATGGACTCAGATGTTGAGATATAGCACGCACCAGGTAGAAATTGTGAATGAGAGCAGCCAAGGGGGCAATTCAAAAGTAACATAGTCATGGGGCACCTTCAAACACAGTACAATTGGGTGGTCCCAGTGTTAGTGGTAGTGGGATGTAGATGAAATGTGCCAAGTCAACACATACACTTCCAACTTCCAATGACGACCTCAAAGAAAAAGAAATCCTCAACAAGTCTCCATATCAGTCGTCCATATGCCCTGCATGGGCGCATTATCAGATTTCATCGCAATGACAATCAGTCACACTTGTCAAAGGCTCAGCATACAGTATCTGCTACATCAGTGTCAGAAACTCTCAGAGTGCTGCCCTCTAAATACCCAGAATCCAACAACTTGTTTTCCGAATATATTGAAGATCAAACTGATATACAATACAATGATCCTGCTGTGGCTGATACTGAGGGAGAAGAGAAACCCAAACAACGAAGGTGCACCAAAGCCATGGAGGAATGGCTCACTTATCAAGACACTTACCTCCAGGAGATGCTCCGCCACAATGGATGAGAGGGAATGGAGGAAACTTACTGTGCAGACTGCAGTAATATAGGTGAATTCTCGTGTTCTGATTGTGCCTACCGCATGCACTACTGCCAGGAGTGCTTGGTCAGTTGTCATCGCCTCATGCCTCTCCATCAGATCAAGGTATGGCAACTTATCTTTATTGGTATCTAGTGTCTGAAACACTTTTAGCATTGGACAGGCTTTTTTTATGAAAAGACTTCGTTGCAGGAGCTAGGCCTAATAATTCAGCTTGGTCACAGTGGCCAATCATGTCCTTGCCCCAGTCCTGTCCAGGAAGACATTGTCATCGTTGATCTCTCTGGTATCCACACAGTCAATATCCAGTTCTGTACCTGCCACAATACATTCGGAGGCTCTGCAACTCATATCCAACTCCTCCGATTCTGTTTCTTCCTGTTGACCATCACAAGGCCACAGGGCGCATTCACCTTTGATGTCCTCAACACGTTCCACCTTCTTACATTACAGGGCAAAATCTTGGCATATGAATTTTTCTGCGCTCTTCAGCATAAGATGGATAATACTGGTATATCAGATATAAAGATGAGTAAGATTGGCCTTGAACATCTGGCAGATGCGATCTAACTAAACTAATGTAGCAATACTATCGCCAATTTCTTACCATCATCTGCCTGTGGTGTCATCTCAAATTACTGAAACGATCTGGTCACACACACGATCCCACTGGCACTAAGGGAACCCAGCTGGGACAGTGTGCTGTGGAATGTCCGGCCTGTCCCCATCCAAACCGCAACATCCCACCGGACTGGTTTGACGCCCCTGAAAATCAGAGGTAAGTATATACAGATTGCGTATAAGGCACAACAGCATGCGGTTCTCAAATTACCCCCAGATGGTTATATTCACTGAATTTGATGATTGACACAAATTTCCATCTGAAGAATAAGGCACGTGGTAT
>WNFO01003073.1_pt1 | contig 17132 bp, 16 predicted proteins | sample 5400251 | NCBI WGS metagenome assembly WNFO01 (sample SAMN13153354, study PRJNA577476) | soil metagenome | isolation source: 100 cm saprolite under Madrone tree | place: USA:California | collected 2016-06-14
AACTATTGATGGTTGCGTAAGTAATGTCCTAAGATGTATCCGGGAGGTGATGTGCTATGCGTCCTTCCGGAACTCCGCACGAACTGGAACAGCGACGTCTGCGCGCGGTGCGCTTGCTCAATGAGGGGTTTTCCCCGGTTGAGGTGGCACGCCAAATCGGTGTCGATCGGCGCAGTGTTCGACGATGGAAAGCGGCAACTCGCAAAGGTGGCACGGCGGCAGTGGCGGCCAAGCCCGCTTCGGGGCGGCCGCGGCGCTTGACTGCCCGGGACCTTACGCGTCTGCGTCGCATGCTCATTCAAGGCGCTCAGGCAGTCGGATTGCCCACCGACTTGTGGACTTGTCCACGGGTGGCGTGGCTGATCCAACGCCGCTTCGACGTGCGCTATCACCCCGCGCATGTCAGCCGCCTACTGCATGGCTTGGGGTTCTCTCCCCAGAAGCCCACGCGACGCGCCGTGGAGCGCGATGAAGAACGCATCCGTGCCTGGATCGAGCAAGACTGGCCTCGGGTAAAAAAAACGCCGCCCGCTTGAGGGCGAGTATCGTCTTCCTCGACGAATCCGGGATGCTCATGGCCCCACTGGTGCGCCGCTCCTGGAGCCTGCGCGGACACACTCCGGTGCTGCGCCAGCGCGGCCGTTCTCATCAGAAGGTCTCGGCCATTGCCGCCATCTGCATCCTGCCGAAACGCGATCGGGTCGCGCTGTACTTTCGGCTGCACGCCGATGCCAACGTCAATACCGAGCGCGCCCTGGATTTCCTCGAACACCTGCAACATCAGCTGCACACGCCCATTGTGCTGGTCTGGGACAGCTTCCAGGCCCACAAGGGCGAGCTCATCAACGAATGTGTCCTGCCTCGTTCGGCACATCTGCAATACCTGCCGCCTTATGCTCCCGAACTCAATCCCGTCGAATACCTGTGGGCCTATCTGAAAACAAATCCCCTCGCGAACGATCCGGCCTTCGACCTTCATATGCTGGCCCACCGCGCACGCCGCGCTGCCTACTCGGTACAACGTCGGCAGGACCTGTTGCGCGGCTTTATCCGACATACCGGTCTTCCTTTACGTCTTACATAGGACATTACTTATGCGCGGATCAATAGTTATTCCCCGGCGCCTGTGTCGCAGAGTTCGGAGACGAGGCCCTCGCGCAAGGCGTACCGTGTCAGTGCGGCCGTACCGTGCAGCTGCAGCACATCGCAGAGGCGCTCCCGATGCTTGCGTACGGCGCTCTCGCTGACACCGAGCAGCTGCGCGATCTGCTTGTTGCGATATCCCAGCGCAACGGAACGGAGTACTTGACGTTGTCGCTCGGTGATGTTTGTTGTAGTGAGGTTCGCGAGCCGCTGTTCTCGTCGTCGACGCGGACGCGCGTCCTCGCGCACGCTGACGTGCGGCCTCGAGGCGGCGAGCGACTTGCACAGGTACTGCCGGCCGGCGGCAATCTCGCGAATCGCCGCAAACAACTCCTCGCGGCCGCAATCCTTCAGAACGTAGCCGCGGGCACCCGCTTCCATGGCGGCCGCGACGTGCTCTGGAATGTGAAGTTCCGTGAGTACGAGGATTTCGAGTTGCGGGAGGCGCGAGTGAAATTCGCCAATGAACTGCACGCCGGTGCGATCCGGCAGCGGCACATTCGTGAGTACGACGTCCGGCTGCAGCAAATCGATCAGCCGCAGAGCCTCGGTCGCGCCGCCCGCCTCGCCGACGATCTCGAATTCGTCACTTCGGTCGACCAGGTGGCGTACGGCCTCGCGCAGGATCCAGTGCTCGTCGATGAGGAGGATGCGATGTGTGCTGCGGCTTTCGGAGACGAGCGATTGCGAGCCCGTCGAGTCGTTGAGAGTCATGATGTTGTTATGGCGCTGTGCGCTCTTTGGGTATGAGACAGCTTAGGAGCGGCGCCATCGGACGAAAATGCGGGCCCGCCCGTACGGGGTGGCACGGATCTCGCGCACGGGAGCCAGGCGCAGGGCGAGGAGCCGCGTGCGCAGCGGAAATCAGCGGAACCCGGAACTAACGCTCAGTCCAGCGAGAGGCTGATGCGGATCACTTCCGCGAGCGAACGGCAGGCGAGCTTTTCCATAACGTGTGCCGTACCGCTCATAGGTTGATCTGCGCGGCGACCTTCGTCGCAAGGCGAATCACGAACCGCGCGCCACCGAGGCGGCCAGGCTCGACCCACAGATCGCCACCCTGGCTGCGCAGAAACGTACGGCTGATGGACAGCCCCAGCCCCATGCCGCTGGCCTTGCTCGTCACGAACGGCTCGAACAGCCGCTCAGCGACGCTCGCGGAGATGCCGGGCCCGGAGTCTTCCACGGCAATCAGCACTTCCGATTCCCGTGCCTGCGCAGTGAGCTCAATGTGCCGGCGGTGGTGCCGCGTCGCCGGGAGCGCAGCGAAAGCTTCCAGGGCGTTGGTCAGCAAGTTGTGGACGACGATCTCGAGTTGGGTGTGATCGACCAACACGGCCGGCAGGCCTTCCGGACTCTTTATCTGCAGCTCCACCCCGCTTCAGGATCGCATCCGGGGAAGCGGGGTGGGGCTGCAGATAAAGAGTCCGGAAGGCCTGCCGGACTCTTTATCTGCAGCTCCACCCCGCTTCCCCGGATGCGATCCTGAAGCGCAGCCGCCACCCGGCGGCAGAGCTCCGCCGCGTCGACCGGCTCGCGGTGCACGCCATCGCCCCGATAAAACTCGCGCAGTCGCCGCACCACGCTGGCCGCTCGGATCGCCTCCGCGCCGGCTTTTCGCAGAGTCGCGGCGAGCCGACCATCGTAGGACGCCAGCGGCTCAGCGATGAGCTCCGATGCGCGCACGTAGGAGAGCAACGCGGTCATCGGCTGGTTGAGCTCATGGGCGAGCGCGGAAGCGAGCTGCCCGGCTACCGCGAAACGCATGGCTCGCTGCAGCGCCGCGTCCTGCTCGCGCATCTGCCGCAGGACCGCATCGTGCTGAGTCGCCAAGGCGCCGAGGAACAGGGCGGTGATGCCGAGTAACAGCAACGGAAACTGGACGTCGAACAGCGGAATGGAGCCCGGTGTCAGCTCGAGCGCCGCAACCAGTGCGGCCTGCACGAGCGACACGCTGAGCATTGCGCCCGGCACACCGCGCCGAATCGCGATCCAGGTGACAGGCACGAACAAGGGAAAAAAGAGACGCACGTCGCGTGCCGCCGCGAGCGCAAAAGCGAGGCCGACTCCAGCCACCGCTCCCGCGCACTGCAGGATGAACTCGCGTGGTCTACGCCGTATTCCTTCCAACAGCGTCGGCGGGATGCCGCTCAGGAACAGCGGCAGCAGGAGCGGTGTCAATGCAATGATCCCGTTGAATTCCCCGATCCAGTAACGTCCGATGCCGCCCCAGGCATCATTGGCCGCGAGCTCGCCCGCACTCACCAGGATCCACACGTAGCCTGCAGCCGCCACGCCGGCTGCGGCCGCCGTGACGCCGGCGAACCAGGCAGCCCCCGCCGGCGTGTCGATTGGTCGCCCGAGGCCGCGCCGACGTAGTCCCCACGCAGCCAGCGTGTAAATGGCGGTCAGGAAGGATGAAGCCAGCGCCAACACCCACCAGGGCGCTGGATTGCCGGTGGTCGCAAGTCCGCCGAGATATATTCCGAGCGCGACGATGGGCGCCCACCTCTCGCCGCGCGCGAGGAGCAGCGCCACGGCGAGTCCGGTATTGGGATTCCAAGGCGTGATATCCGTGTGACGGACCGGTTCAACGTAGCTGGCCCAGTCCAACAGCAGATAAAGAGCGACGTAGCCGACGCCGAGCGACAGGTACTTCGATGCGGCAGCCCGCTGGCGTACGAACAGTCCAGTTCTCGAGACGCGAGTCACGGCGGGTGATCGGCGTGGCGCCGGCGATCCTTGTGCGCGTGCCGCTCGGTCGTGATCCATGCAACGACGTCCCAGGCGTTGTGGGCGAATAGCGGCAGGACGGCGCTCGTGAGGCCCGTCAGTGCGGCCGCGGACGAGCCGACGATGACATAGAAGTTCTCCCACCCGGCAAGCGGCAGGGCTTCACTCAGAGCCGCGACGGACATGGACCGATTGTAAGTGAAGTCCGCCAGGCTCCGACAGACCAGCGAGTTGGGGCGGCGCCGGCAGCGTGTCGCCGGGACCTGCCGCCTGCGCCCGCGCCGCTACTGCGACCGGCCCGCCGCCGCCGGGAACGCAGGTCCCGAGAACTCGGCCTCGATCGATATGTCGATCGTATCGCCGACACCCATCGTCGAACCAGGGGCCGGGATCCCAAATGTGATTCCAAAGTCCGAACGCTTCAGCGAGGCATGCGCGGAGAACCCGACGCGGGCGTGCGGATCCATCGGGTGCCCCGCATAGCCGCCGTTGAATGTCGCGTTGAGCACCAGCGGTCGAGTGACGCCGTGCAGGGTCAGATTCCCAATGATCTCCGTTGAGTTCGACCCCTTGACCTGGACCCGCTCCGACCGGAAGGTGATCTGCGGGAACTTGGCCGTATCGAGCATTTGCGGACCGCGAACGATATCGAGGCAAGCCGCTGGCGCGCCGTCCATCTCGAGGGACGCAGTATCGATCGTCACCACGACCTGAGAGGCCGCGAGGTTGGCGGGGTCAAAGGTCAGTTGGGCGTCGAACCGGCTGAACCGAGTCGTGTAATTCGAGAAGCCCAGATGACTGACTCGGAACAGGAGGCTCGCGTGGGATTTGTCCAGCTGGTACCGGCCAGCCGGTGGCGCCCCGGACGCAGCCGCTGGCGCGTCTGCCGCCGCCGCGGCCTGCGGTCCGCATGTTGCGACGAGTGCCAGAGCCGCGAGCATCCAGGCGACTCGGGTCACGCGCCACGTCATCAAAGGCAGATTGGTCATACGAATATCCTTCATCGGACAGGTTAGCGTCTGGCAATTCCCAGCCGGCAGCGCCCGCTCGCTGATAGCGCGATCTAGCCGGCTGCACAGGGGAATCGTGCCCATATCTCAAGACGACCGCAACGCGAGACTTACGACAGTCCGCTCGAGATTTTCATGTCAGCGGCGGGGGCGTGAATTCCGCAGCGAGCCGGCGGGCCTTGGACCACCCAACTCGGCGGCCGCGCGCCTTGGCGAGCCCCTCGAGCCCCGCGGTATTTGACGGGCTTGCAGCTCGCGGCGGTGCCTTAGAGTAACCTTACAGGGCCTTGAGCGCGTCCCCTCCGAACTCCGTCCCGCGCGCGCCGCTACTGGCGCTGCTCACCGTCGCCGTCTTCCTCAACTACATCGATCGCGGCACCCTGGCGATCGCCGCGCCGCTCATCCAGGGCGAGTTGCACCTCACAGCCACACAGCTCGGCGTGCTGCTGTCATCGTTTTTCTGGAGTTACGTGCTGATGCATGTTCCGGTCGGTTGGCTCGCGGAGCGCTACGGTGCGCACCGCGTCCTGGCCTGTGGCGTGGCGCTCTGGTCACTCGCCACCGCGCTCACGAGCGCGGCCAGCACGTTTGCCACGCTTCTGGCACTACGCCTGCTGCTCGGGGTGGGCGAGAGCGCCTACTTTCCGTGCAGCTCTAAGCTCCTGGCCGGCGAGGTTGACCTGCGCCATCGCGCGATGGCCAACGGCCTGATCAGCTTCGGCCTTGCGCTGGGTCCGGCAGTCGGCACTTACCTCGGCGGCCAGCTGATGGCAGTGATCGGCTGGCGCGCCGTATTCGCGTTGTTCGGTTGCGCGTCGCTCCTGTGGCTCGTACCGTGGCGCCGCGTAGCGGTGCAGCCGGCGTCGGTGGGAGCGACCGTGGCACTCGCCGCCCGGCAGTCGCCATCACTGGCCGACATTCTGCGCCAGCGGGCACTGTGGGGAACCTCTCTCGGTCATCTGTCCGCGAACTACACTTTCAACTTCATGCTGTCCTGGCTGCCGTTCTACCTGGTCAAGGCGCGCGGCTTCTCGTTGGCCGGCATGGCTGGCATCGCGGGCTTCGCCTACCTGCTGAACGCGCTCGGCTCGGTGGCCAGCGGCTGGGCGACCGACCGGTGGATCCGTCGAGGCGTTTCGGCCAATCGGGTCTACAAGCTCATCATGGCCGTCAACCACCTCGGCGCGATGGTGGTCACGATCGGCGCGGTCATGACAGGGCCGCTGACTGCGATCGCCTGCCTGTGTCTCTACCAGCTGCTGGCCGGCATCTCCGGACCCGGCGTGTACGCGATCGGCCAAACGCTCGCCGGACCGGGCGCGGCGGGTCGCTGGATCGGCATACAGAACATGGTGGCCAATCTGGCCGGCATCGCCGCCCCCGTCATCACCGGTGTGATGGTCGACGCTACGGGGACGTTCGTCGCGGCCTTCGTGATCGCCGCTGCGATCAACGTTCTCGGCCTGCTCGGCTGGCTCGTGATGATCGCGCGGGTCGCACCGCTCCAGTGGGCAGCCGCCGGCCACGTGCGTACCGAGCCGGCTTGACCGCGGCGCGGAGCTCCACCGGTATGGCCGCGCCTCTACTTGCCCTGGATTCTCGAAACGAGCAACTGCAAAAATCGGTCTGCGTCGACCGTCGTCGCCACGTTCGCATTCGCCGTGACTGGTTGGGCGCCTGTTGCAACGTAGCGTTCGCCTTCCGGAAACGCGCGCAATTCGTGGGCGTGCACCACCCCTGATCGATTTGTCACCGTTTGACCACGGGTGATGTTGCCTGTGGTTTCGACGTCGACCCGCATCGGCGTCACCTGGACAAGTGTCCGGTCGATAGCGACTCCGACCGCCAACGGATCGTACATGGCCGCGCCGGTATTCCCGGAGCGCTCCCCGCGAAGGACCAGGAAAGTGCCAATATCGACCACCAGCTGACTCATTGGTCGACGATCACGGGCGAGCAGCTCCAAGTGCTTGCGCGTGAGGAGCGATTTCTCACCCATCTCAAGACCGACCATTGTCACGGGCCAGCCCGCCTCGAACACTATCCTGGCCGCCTCGGGATCGACATAAACGTTGAACTCGGACACTGGAGTAGAGTTGCCGCCGCAAATTGAGCCACCCATCATGATGAGCTCTTTGACGAGCGGGACGATCGAGGGATCCTTCGCCAGGGCGAGAGCGATGTTGGTGAGGGGACCGATCGTTATCAGCGTAATCTCGTGAGGCGCGGCGCGAACGAGGTCGACGATGAGATCTGGCGCCCAGCGTTTATCGACTGCACAGTTCGCGGGCGGAAGTTGCACGTCGGCCAAGCCGTTCTTACCGTGAAACATTTCGGCTGTCGTCAGGATTCGAGCGAGAGGCCGTTGGGCGCCGACTGCCACCGGCAGATCGCACCGCCCCGCAAGCGATACCAGGCGCAGGGCGTTGTCGAGCCCGCGCGCCGCCGGCACATTTCCGGCGACGACCGTCAATGCACGGACCGCGAGCTCGGGCGAGTTCAAGGCCAGCATGATCGCGATCGCATCGTCTGCGCCAGGGTCAGTGTCAATAATCACCTGCCGCGGCGCGCCACCGGCCGTGGACGTAGATGAGATGGATAGCATGAGCAATACCAGACCGGCTGTAGAATTACGAAAGCCGGCGTGCGTCGGTTGCATGGCGAATCGCATACTACATCCGTCACCGGGCCGTCACCAGCGCCTCGGAGGAGATCGATCTGGTCAGGACGAGGAGCGTGCCGTTGCTAGGAAAGCCGCGCATCTATAGCCTCTCTGACCAGCTTCCACGCTCCGTCCTGCACGTCCCTCATGCTCAACTTCACTGACGTCACCATCCGCCGCGGACCGCGCGTGCTGTTTTCCAATGCCACTTTTAGCCTGTTTCGCGGCGAGAAGGTCGGAATTACCGGCGAGAACGGCAGTGGCAAGTCGAGCCTGCTCTCCCTGGTGCGCGCAGAGTTGCACCCGGATACCGGAACTTTCGAGATGCCATCGCAGCTCGCGATAGCGCATGTCTCGCAGGAACTCCTGGCCACTGACAGGCTCGCGATCGAGTTTGTGCTTGATGGCGACGCGGAGCTCAGGGTCATCGAGCGTGCGATGGGCGCTGCGGAAGAGCGCGACGACGGTACCCGCCTGGGCGAACTGTATGCACAATATGCGGCCGCCGGCGGCTATGATGCCCGCAGTCGCGCCGGACGCCTGCTGCACGGACTGGGCTTCACGGCTGCTGATGAGACTCGCCCCGTCAGTGCGTTCTCCGGTGGCTGGCGAGTGCGCCTCAATGTGGCACAGGCGCTCATGTGCCGTTCGGATCTGCTGCTCCTCGACGAACCGACGAATCACCTGGATCTGGATGCGATCCTGTGGCTCGAAACCTGGCTTCGAGAGTATCCCGGCACGCTGCTGCTCATCGCCCATGACCGCGAATTCCTCGACCGGGTCGTCAATCGCATCGTGAACCTCGAGCATGGCAAGGCACGCGCCTATCGCGGCAACTACTCGGCGTTCGAAGAGCAGCGGGCGTCCGAGCTGGCGGAGCAAGCGGCGCTGTTCACCCGACAGCAACGCGAGATCAAGCACATGGAGTCGTTCGTCGAGCGGTTCCGCGCCAAGGCCAGCAAGGCCCGCCAGGCCCAGAGCCGCCTGAAAGCGCTCGAGCGCATGCAGCGCATCGCACCCGCCCACGTGGATTCGCCGTTCGAATTCTCGTTCGCCCCGCCCCCGAAGCTCCCGCGTCCGCTGCTCGCGCTGGAGGATCAATCCACGGGCTATGACGGAGGAGCGATTCTCGAGCACGTCAGTCTGACGCTCTCGCCCGGTGATCGGATTGCGCTGCTCGGGCGCAATGGTGCCGGCAAGTCCACGTACATGAAGCTGTTGGCGGGGGAGCTTACCGCGCTGGCCGGCACGCGCACGGAGGCTCGCGACCTGCGCATCGGTTACTTTGCGCAACATCAGATGGAGCAGTTGTCGCCGAACGATTCGCCGCTGGGCAATTTGCGACGCATCGGTGCCGCGGCGGCTGCACGAGCGACGGAGCAGGAGCTGCGCGACTTCCTCGCCGGTTTCGGCTTTCGTGGCGACCGGGTATTCGAGCCGATCGCGCCGTTCTCCGGCGGGGAGAAGGCGCGTCTGATGTTGGCACTGGTCGCGTACCTGCGACCCAACCTGCTGCTTCTCGATGAGCCGACCAACCATCTCGACCTCGAGATGCGTCAGGCTCTGGCAGTCGCCTTGCAGGACTACGAAGGCGCGGTGGTGTTGGTGTCTCACGACCGCCATCTGCTGCGCACCGTGGCCGATGAATTCCTGGTGGTCCAGCACGGGCGTGCGGCGGCCTTTGATGGCGACTTGGAGGATTACGCGAAGTGGCTGGCGGAGACGGATCAGGCGACGTCCGCAGCGGAGCCGCAGCGGCCAGTACAGGCGCCTGACTCCCGCAAGCAGCGCAAACGCGAGGACGCAAAGCGTCGCAACCGTCTCAGCCCGCTCAAGGCGCAGGTCGCAAAGTACGAAGATCAGCTCGCGCGTATGGCGAAGGATACGGCGCTAGTCCAAACACAGCTTGCCGCTCCCGACACCTATGCGGACGTCACGCAAGAGCGACTGCACGCGCTCCTTGAAAGGCAAGCGACGCTTGTCCGCGAGACGCAGGAGATCGAGGCTGCCTGGCTGGAGGCCAGCGAACGACTCGAGGCCGAGTCGTTGCAGCTCGAGGGCGACTAGTGTGAAGGTACTATATCTGGATGACGAACAACCGTTGGTATACCTGATGTCGCGTATGCTCGAGCACCTCGGCCATCCTGTGTCGGGCTTCACGAACGCGGCTGAGGCGCTGCAGGCGTTCACGGCAGGCCCGCGGGAGTTCGGTCTCGTGTTGACAGACATGTCCATGCCTGGCATGAGCGGGCTGGAATTCGCGCAGCGGATTCTGGCGATCGACCCCAAGGCGACCGTGGTTATCGCCACCGGTTGCGAGGATCCGAATTGGGCGGATCATGCGCGCGCCTGCGGCGTACGCGCCGTCATCGAGAAACCCGGCACGATCGCGGCGATGGCGAATGTCCTCGACCGCCTGCTCACCCGCGAAGCGTCTTAAAAGGGATAGTTGATCCCGGTGAACACGGCCACGCCGTCGCTACCGTAGCCGATATCGACGTACCCGACCACAAAGGGCCGGGCAATACCGCGGAACCCCAAACCGCCGACTTTGTGCAGCTGTGCCACGGGCCACGTGCTCGAGCGCGCGAATACGCGACCGAGATCCACGAATGGCGCCAATTCCAGCTCGACGTGGGTCGAGATGGCATTGAAAGACATCACCGTTCGGCGCAGCTCGATGGTGGTGGAGAAAGAATTGCGATCGTAAAACCGTCCGGCTCCGAAGCCGCGCAGCGGCTGTACACCCCCTGACTGACTTCGATCCCCGCCGATGCTGCTGAGCGCCCAGAACGGCAGGCGGTGGGCGGTCGGCAGATAGCGCACGGCCAGATGCGCTGCGAGCGTCGTGTCCTTCTCGATCGGCCAGAACGCGGTTGCCTCTACTCCGGCTTCGCTGTACAGCGAATCGTTGAATACGCCGCCGCGGCTGGCCAGTCCGCCGTACACAACCCATTTCATACCTCGACTGGGTACCGTCAGGTCATCCCGGGTGTCATAAACGACGGACAGGCGATTGAGCAGCTCGTGGCTGGTGCCCAGGGGCACAAGGGCACCAAAGCGGTCCTCAATCGAATCGATGCGCTCCAAGGTACCTGGCAGCACATCCAGGAAGCGCATGCGGCCGGTGTAAAGCAACTGCCAGGCCTTGCTGAGGTTCAGGCCGATCTGCGCCTGCGCCAATTCCTGGTCGCTCGTGTAATTCGTTTCGGCGCTCTGCGGTGAGTCATTGCCGATGCCAAAAAAACGCGGCGTGCCGTCCCGGTCGTAAATCAGGCTGCCGGTGAACGACCAGCGCTGCGCACGCAAGCGTCCGCTCTCGTACTCGGCAACGACCTTGCGCTCGACGCGCTGCTTGGCGCCCGTCACCACCGACCACTGCTCGTCCGCGGAAGGATAGGCATACACGCGCGCGTGAAAGCCAACTCCAAAATTGGGGTTGTACAGCACATCGGGCGCGATGATGCGACGGATGTCGCGGTGCTCATCCGTTTTCAGCCAGGTCGGAATGACACCGAGCGTCGTGCCGCTGTCCGGATCGACACCGATGAGCGGTATCGGAATGAACGGCGCGTTCGCGGGATTGAACCACTTTGACAGACCTGAGGCCGGCGCCGAAGCCTGTGCACTCGCATCCGGCGCCGGCACTTGAGCCGCGGCGCCCTGGGCAGCAGAGTCCGCCCAGCAGGGAGTCGCAAGCAGCAGCGCAGCGAGGCCGCCACGCAACAGGGTCAGCGCCAGCGCGACAATCCTGGGGTATTGTGCTGGATGGGTGGCGGCACGGGGCGTGATCCCACCGGTCGATGCCGGATTCGACGCACTGGGCACGTAACTCATCGCAGCGACAGGGCCAAGCACTGCAGCAGCCGGTCGATATCGGCCGAAGTCAAATTACCCATGGTCGAGATCCGGCGCATCCGTCGCCAGCAGCCGCGCGCGTGCCTCATCCTGCAAATCAAAAAACTCGCTTTCCCGATGACACAAATCGGGTTGCAGCAGACTGCGGCGCACACGCTCGGTCGGCGTGACCGGCCCGGGATTGAGCAAAAGCATTAGCGCACTACGGCAGCGGGACCGAAGTGGTGCATCAGGCGTGCCTTGACGTCGACCGGGGTCATGGATGGACGCGGCAGATTGTCGGGCGTGCCGGTGCGGGTCAGCAAGCGGGCAAAGCGCGGCCCGTCGAGCGCCGGCGCAGCCAGCCACGCGGCGATTTGTCCCACATCATCGGTTTCGAGCGACGAGGCGTAGCCGCACGCGGCGGCCACCTCCGCGAACGAAACGTGCGCGGAGACCGTCGCCTGACCGCCGGTCGACTCGTGCGCGCCATTGTCCAGCAACAGATGCTGCAGATTCGGCGGGCCATACGCCCCAACGGTCGCGAACGCTCCCATCCGCATCAAAGCTGCCCCGTCGCCGTCCAGCGCGATCACGCGCAGCTCCGGGCGAGCCAGCGCCAGCCCAAGCGCCAACGGCACCACGCACCCCATCGAGCCGACCATGTACAGATGGTTAGGCCGGTCGTCGATCGCATATAGCTCGCGCGCGCAAAATCCGGTCGACGCCAACACCACGGTCGACGCGCTCGGCGTCTGCGCCACCACCTGTCTCAGTGCTTCCTGCCTTGACGGCCTCGCCTCGGGTGCAACCCGGCGAGGCTCCACGACCGCCGCGGGCGCTGGCGAGCGCCTTGCGATGACGGGGGCTCCAGCCTTGAGCGGGTACGCGGCCACGGTGCCCTTTTGCATCACCAGTGCATAGGGCCGGCCGGTCTCATCCATATGCGCAGTGGCACGGTCCAGTGCCGGGCCGATCGCATCGACCTCGGTCGGAAACAGCTCCCAGGGAATCTCCATGGTGTAGAGCATCGCCGGCGTAATCGGTCCCATCAGGGCATGCTGCGGCTCGTCGGCGACGCCCGGCTGACCGCGCCAGGTGACGATCAGCAACTGGGGCAGACGGAAGGTCCAGGTCAGCGAAGTCAATGGGCTGACCGCATTACCGAGTCCGGAGTTCTGCATCAGCGCGACGCCGCGCCGCTGGCGCCCGCCGGCGGCGCCCGCGAGCGTGACTCCCGCAATCAGCGCCACCGCATCACCTTCATTGGCCGTCGACACATACTGTAGTGTCGGATCCTGCAGCACATAGTTGATGAACGGCGTGAGGTACGAACACGGGACGCCCGCGTACCACTGGAAACCGCGCTCACGCGCCGCCTCGACAAAATGACATGCTTCAATCATCGGCCGCCTCGGCGGGCGCCGCGCCCGCTGCACTGCCGAACGGCGTCTGTGCGTGGGCGAAATCGACCGCGCGCCGGAAGTCGTCGAGGTCGTTGACGCCACGCCAGTGGCCATGCACGTACAACACTTCGATGGCCGCTCCGTCGGCGATCAGCGCGTTCAGCAATGCCGGCATATCGAGCGTGTCGAAGTCGGGCCGCAGGCGCAGTTCGGCCAATACGATTTTGAGCTTGGCCAGACCCCGGCGACTCACATTCAACATGCCGATCCAGCGGCCTTGTGCCGCGGCGTCCGACGCGGCCGGTATCTGCGCTTCGTATTTCGTGTCCGCCCCGTTGGCGATGCGTTCCAGCAGTACCTGCGTGCCGAACAAGCCGCGGTCGTCGGCGCGCGAGCAGTAAGCAAAATCGCGTACCGTGCGGTTGCTGGCCCCTGTCGGTGACGAGTCGACAACGACCGAAAAATCGGCTTTGCTCTCGACAAGATCGCGCAGCACATAACTGCGAAACAGCAGGTCGCCGTAGGAAATCACAGTGTCCGATTCGAGCGCATCGACCGCGCAGGCGAGCGAGGTCAGCTCGCCGCTGTGCGCGTGACGCTCGTTCACAACCAGCTTGATCCCGGTCGTATCGATCGCATCGGCCCGGTAACCGCCTACCACGATGATGTCGTTGATGTTTTCCTTCTTGAAGCTATCGATCAGCCAGCGCAACAGCGGCTTGCCGGCGACGGGCAGCATCACCTTGGGGCGATCGATCGTAACCGCTTCGAGCCCCTGACCACGGCTCGCGGCCAACACCACTGCAGCGCGCGCGGTGGCGGACGCGGACAGATAAAGGCGTTCGGCGGCGCAATACTCGTCGGCATCCTGCAGGCGGAAAATCTCGTTGACCGACACGATCCGGTCCTCGACATTCACCAGAGTCTCGCTTGCGTGGATTTCCCTCGCCACGCTCTGCATCGCGGAGGTCGCCGAACGCAGCATGTGGTTGGCCCAGATCACCATGCTGATACCGGCTTCCCGAAACACATCGGTCGGCGTGCTGTAGTAGCGCGTCGGCACGATCACCAGCGGTGCGCGGCGTGCCCACTCGCGCGCAAAAGTAACGATTTCGTCAGCTTTCGACAGCTTGCTGTGGATGAGGATCGCGTCCGCGCCGGCGAGCCGGTAAGCCTCGGCTCGGCGCAGCGCCTCATCCATGCCCCAGCCGGCAATCAGCGCTTCCACACGCGCGCCGTTGAGAAAGCTGTTGGTCTTCGGAAACTGCTTGTCCTCGATGCAGACTCCGGCGATGCCGCGCTGCTCGAGCTTGCGCACCAGGCGGCGCATATTGTTGAAATTGCCATAGCCGGTGTCGCCATCCAGCAGGATGGGCAGATCGCTGGCGTCGACCATGAACTCCAACATGTCCACCACTTGCGTCCAGCTCGCCTCATTGTTGTCGCGCACGCCGAACTGGGCCGAGATCGACAGGCCGGACGCCCAGATCCCGCTAAAACCCGCCTCGCGCACGATACGCGCCGACAGGCCGTTGTGCGCTTCCAGCAGGAATTCAAGCTGGTCGCTGTGCAGCATGTGGCGCAATTTCGCGCTGCGCGTCGGCACGACCTCCCTGTCGGCGGGTTGCCCGAGCGCAGATCCAGCGGCGGCACCGGTCAAAGCATTCATGTTCTCAGTCCTGACAACGACTGAAGTTGCGGCACAACCTCACGCTCGGCACGTGCAACGTCATCGCGAAAATCGATCTCGATCCACGGGGCTCCGGTGACATCGGTGACTTCGAAGATCTGGCTGCGCTCCCGCAGCAGATCGCGTACCGCTTCCTCATGCGGCATATGGGCGCGCGCGCTCTCGACATAGTCTGCGGTCAGAGCCGCGAGGCGGCGCACGCCGGCTTCATCGAAGCGGAAGAACCCGACCGACTCGCCGATGGTGTCGTATTTCAAATCGGCCGCCAGCTGCTTGCGCAACTCGACCGGCATGCCATTGCGCACACATAGTTTGACGGGCTCGTCGCCGGCTTCGAAATCGCGGTCGATCAGCAGCCGGTTGACCGGCTGTTGGCCCGCTACCAGAGCAGTCATGATGCGCCCGTCATACAGCACGTCGGCGTCCATCAGCAGCACGTCGCCGCCGCGTGTCATTGCGTGGGCGACCGTATGGACGGTCAATACACTACCGAGGTCGAAGCGCGCATTCAGCACTATCTGGGGCCGCGGTTGCCAGCGGAGGCGATCGAGCTCCGCCTCAACCAGCTCGTGTCGAAAGCCGAGCGCCAGAACGATCTCATCGACCCCGGCTCCTTTGAGCAAACGCAGATGCCGTTCGAGCAGGCTCGCGCCACCGAACTGCAACAGGCACTTGGGCAGTTGCTGGTCTTCGGGTTGTTGCAGACGCAAACCGCGACCCGCCGCGAGGATGATGGCGCGCATGAAGGGCCTTTCAGGAATCGAGCACGGGGAATATTACAAAAACGCCAGTCATGCCGCCTTGTGACGTACAGGGGAGGCCGGCGGGGCGCTCCCGCGCCGCGCCCGCGGCATTCATTCGCTGGCGGCGGCGCAGGCCAAACGGCGGCGGCGCCAGCCCCTTTCGGACAGGTGCAGATACAGGAGGCCCGGCACGCCCAGCAGAATTTCGCGCGCGCGCTTTGCCAGCGACAACGCCAGTGCTGTATCGGGCGGCAAGCCCGCCAGCGGCGCGAGTAGCAGATAGCCGCCTTCCTGCACGCCGAGCGAGCCGGGAATGGCAAACCCCGCGGCGCGAATCGCCTGCCCCAGACTTTCGAGCAGCAGTGCATCGCCCCAGCCGACGCGAGTCCCAAGCAATTGCAGGACCAGATACACCTCGCCGGTGCCGATCAGCCAGCCCGCGAGGCTCAGTACAAAGCTGGCCGCCACCCGCCTGCCGCGGCCGTAGATGCTCTGCAACGCAAGGTCGATCGCTTCGGCCCGGCTCATCAGTTGGGACCAGTCGCGTTTGCCCGAGAAGCGGGCGGTCGTGCGCATCAACCTGCCGAAAAGTCCGCGTCGCTGCAGCAGATAAAACAGCGCCAGCAACAGCGCGAGCACGCCGCTGGCCAGCAGCAACGGCGTGCGCACGGCGTAGTGTGAAATTCGGCTCGCCCGCGCGCCAAGCAGCACCAATCCGATCAGGGCGAATACGATCTGCGCGAGGGTCTGGAATGTGGTGCTGACCGTGATCGCTGCGGCGGCATCCTGCATGGGCACACCGCGCTGCGCCAGATGACGAACCATCAGCACGGGCCCACCGATCTGCCCGGCCGGCATCAAGCTGTTGACGGACTCGCCCGCCCAACGCGCCAGTAATGCGTCGCCCAACGATCCGCGCGCCGCGCTGGCATTGAACAGAACGCGAATCGCGATGGCGTCGAGCACGAGCGGCAGCAGGTGAAACAGCGCCACGAGCAATAGCCCCCAGCCGGCCAGCGCCAGCGTTGCAAACACCGGCGTCAGGCCTTGCGACGCAAGCACGCCGACGAACAGCAGCACGCCCGCCGACAGGAGCAGTGTCGCCGTCCGTGTCATGCGTGCCCTGGCCCACGCCCTGCCCCGTGTTGCGCGCGGCGGCGAAATACCTGACGAAAACCGAAATACGCCAGCGCGTCCTTCATGTTGGAAACGAAACGCCACCAGGCGTGCATCTTTGGGTCGGTCAGATATTCGAACGTCAGCGAGACGCGCACTTCGCCTGCGCCGAGAGGTGTGATGCGGTGGCGCAATGTGTCGCCATCGAAAAACACCAGGCCGCCCGGGGGAATCTGCACTGAGCCCGGTACCGCCGCCACGCCGGCTGCGCGCGCGTGCAACTCGTAGTCGAGCCGGCACGAGGAGTCTTCGATTACCGCGAGCAGCACCGTATAGCGACGGCCGGCATAATAGGAGGTGTCGTAGTGCCAACCTATATGGTCGCCGGGGCGCGTGTAGAAATACAGCGCATAGGCATGCGGATCTTCGGCCGGCGACACCTGCAAGCGTTCGCCCGACACTTGTCCCAACCAGTCGATCAGCGCCGGTGAGCGGTAGAGGTCGGCGATAAAGGGCGCCAGCTGGTCTATCGCGTGGCGGCTGACGCTCCCCCCTTGCTTGTGCCCCGGCAGATAATTGCGGTTAACCGACGTCTTGACGGCCGCAATGGCGGCGACCAATTGCTCAGTGACCGCGGGCGCCAGGAAATCCGGCAGATATAAGAACGCGCCGTGGTCGGCAAACTCGCGGCGCAGCGCCTGCGCATCGAATTTGCCCACGCGCGCAGCCATCGCCTGATCGGCATCGAGCTGCGTCTCGGGGGCAGCCGTGCCCCGCGGTACCTGCCCGCCC
>WNFO01011498.1_pt1 | contig 17130 bp, 16 predicted proteins | sample 5400251 | NCBI WGS metagenome assembly WNFO01 (sample SAMN13153354, study PRJNA577476) | soil metagenome | isolation source: 100 cm saprolite under Madrone tree | place: USA:California | collected 2016-06-14
ACATGCAGCAGGCGGCGCGCGTCTCCGACTTCACCGCCTTCATGTATCTCGGGGAGCTGATCGAGTTCGACACCACGAGCAAGATGTTCACCGCACCTAGCGACCGGCGCACGCAGGACTACATCACGGGCCGCTTCGGCTAAATCGCACGGTTCGCCAGCCAGGACGACGTAGATGGTAATATCCGATCACACCACGAAGGCCTTCGACATCGATTTGCAAGAGCTCACCCGCCTGGTGGCGGAGATGGGTGGTCTTGCGGAGAAGCTGGTTGCGGATGCGGTCGATGCGCTCGCAGAGCGTGATGCCGATCGCGCGCAGCGGACCGTGGCGGCCGATCCCGAAATCGATGCGTTGCAGGCTGAAATCGAGGAAAAAGCCGTGCTGACGATCGCGCGCCGCCAACCCATGGCGGTCGACTTGCGGGAAATCGTCGGGGCGTTGCGGGTCTCCAATGATCTCGAGCGCATCGGCGACCTGGCTAAGAACATCGGCAAGCGGGTCATGGCTCTTGATGGCGAGTTTCATCCGCCCAAGCTGATCCGCGGCGTGGAGCACATGGGATCCATGGTTCTCGCCCAACTCAAAGAGGTGCTCGACAGCTACGCCCGCCATGATCTCAAGAAAGCGCTCGCGGTGTGGAATGGCGACGAAGAGATCGACGACATCTGCACTTCGCTGTTCCGCGAGCTGTTGACGTATATGATGGAGGATCCGCGTCATATTACCTTCTGCATCCATCTGATGTTCTGCGCCAAGAACATCGAGCGCATGGGCGATCACGCCACCAATATCGCCGAGAGCGTCTATTACATGGTCGAAGGCCACGCGATCGCCGACCAGCGCCGTAAGGGCGACGACACGACTGCCTTCGCGCCTCTGGCAGCGGAGAAATGAGAAGGATCGCGGACGAATGAAAGCCAACATCCTGATCGTTGAGGACGAGGAGGCGCTGTCGCTGCTGCTGCGGTACAATCTCGAGGCGGAAGGTTACGCGGTCGACACGGTCGCCCGAGGGGATGAGGCCGATTTGCTGCTCAAGGAGCACTCGCCCGATCTCGTCATCCTCGACTGGATGTTGCCGGGCCTCTCCGGCATCGAGCTGTGCCGTCGATTGCGCGCCCGCGGGGAAACCAAGCGATTGCCGATCATCATGCTCACCGCCCGCGGCGAGGAGAGCGAGCGGGTGCGCGGGCTCGCGACCGGGGCCGACGACTACATCGTCAAGCCGTTCTCGGTTCCTGAACTGAGCGCGCGCGTGCGTGCGCTGTTGCGGCGCGCATTGCCCGAGCGCGTCGCCGACGTGCTGTCGTTCGGCGACCTCGAGGTGGATCGCGAGAAAAGACGCGTCTCGCGCGGCGGCCGAGCGATCGATCTTGGGCCGACCGAATATCGGCTGCTCGAATTCCTGATGGAGCGGCCCGGCCGCGTCTTCTCACGCGAACAGCTGCTCAACGGTGTTTGGGGCAGCCAGATCTACATCGATGAGCGCACGGTGGACGTCCATGTCGGCCGCCTGCGCAAGGCGCTCAACCGCGGCCACAATACCGATCCGATCCGCACCGTGCGCGGTGCCGGTTATGCGCTCGATGATCGCTTCGGCAAGACGGGTTGATCGATCAGGCTCGGAACTGCCGTCGATCCCGGCGCATATGCGGCGGCTGGTAGGCCACGCGCGAGTGATAGGCGCAATAGGGCAGGCCGGTGATGGTCTGCCCGCCGCAAAAGAAGAAGTCGGGCTGCCCGGGATCCCCAATCGGCCAGCGGCAGGTTTCCTCCGTGAGCTCGAGCAGGCTACGGCGCTGGCCGAGCGGGATAACGTTGTCGATGAACTCCGGCTCCGGCTCGATATCGGGCTCATAGGCGTGGGCGAGCGCGGTATTGCCCCGGATCGAAGGCCGCGTGACCCGCAGCATGTGCGCATGAGCGCGCGGCTTGCGCGCACGCGGAGCGCCCGAGGATGGCGATTTGACACGGCCGGACAGCCCGAGGCGGTGCACCTTGCCGATCACCGCATTGCGGGTCACGCCGCCAAGCGCCGCGGCGATTTGACTAGCCGATAGCCCCTCGGCCCACAGCTTCTTGAGCGTTTCGACGCGCTCGTCGGTCCAGGTCATGTCAAATCCCTCTCCAGCCGCGGCGGCGGAGACAGAATCCCACTGCGGGTCTGGGCAACGATCAGTTGGCCCGACGCATACCCGCGCTACCGATTGACGCTAGTGACTGTCCGCCGCACGAAATGTCGTATTCGACGAGGGAAAAGCTACAATATGGCGGGAGTCGGGCGCAAGAGTCCCGTCAGCCTGCGTCCACATGTTCTGTTCGCGTCGGTCAATGCGTCCACACTTATCTGCACGGATGTGTATTGCGGCTAACTTTTGCGGCTGCCGGCGCGGCCTTTGCCTCATGTTGACAGGCGAGCATGCAGCAATAAAATACCTTACCGTGCCGCCCGGAGAGGCGGCACATTTCGTTTCCGCGGATTGTCGGCTCGTCGATGAGTAGCACCCAAGGATCGCATTTGCTGCCGACCTACGCGCGCGTCGATCTTGCTTTCGAACGCGGCGAAGGCGCTTGGCTCGTCGCGACCAACGGGGATCGTTACCTCGATTTCACCTCGGGGGTTGCCGTCAACGCGCTCGGCCATGCGCATCCGCACCTCGTCGAAGCGATCACGAAACAGGCCCACAAGGTCTGGCATGTCTCCAATCTCTACCGCATCCCCGAGAGCGAGCGGCTCGCCGAACGCCTCTGCGCGGCGAGCTTCGCGGACGTGGTGTTTTTCTCCAATTCCGGCGCCGAAGCCATGGAATGCGCGATCAAAATGGCGCGCAAATATCAGTCGGCGAGCGGTCGGGGCGAACGCTACCGGATGGTCACGTTCGAGGGCGCCTTCCACGGCCGCACCCTCGCCACTCTCGCCGCCGGCGGTCAGCAGAAATATCTCGACGGGTTCGGCCCGGTGGTCCAGGGCTTCGACCAGGTGGCGTTCGGCGATCTCGAAGCGGCCAAGCGGGCGGTCGGGCCCGAAACCGCCGCGATTCTGATCGAGCCGATCATGGGCGAGGGCGGCGTGCGCGTTGTGCCGAGCGAATTCTTGCGCGCGCTGCGGCGGCTGTGCGACGAGCATGGGTTGCTGCTGGTGTTCGACGAGGTGCAGACCGGCGTCGGCCGTACCGGCGAGTTCTTCGCCTACCAGCGCTGTGGCGTCACCCCGGATATCATGGCGCTTGCCAAGGCTTTGGGCGGTGGCTTTCCCTTGGGCGCCTGCCTCGCCACCGCTGAGGCGGCCAAGGGCATGACGACAGGCACGCACGGCTCGACCTTCGGCGGCAACCAGCTTGCGATGGTGGCTGCCGGCGCCGTGCTCGACGTGGTGCTCGCGGAAGGCTTTCTCGAGCGCGTGCGCCGGGTCTCGCTTGTGCTCAAGCAAAAGCTCGCCGAGATCGCGGACCGCTATCCCACGGTGGTGGCCGAACTGCGCGGGGAAGGACTCCTCGTCGGCCTGCGCGCTGTGGTGCCGAGTGCTGAGCTCGTCGACGAGCTGCGGGCAGAGAAGATGATCACGGCCGCGGCTGGCGACAATGTGGTGCGGCTGCTGCCGCCGCTCATCGTAAGCGAGGAGGAGGTGGCCGAAGCAGTCAGGCGGCTCGAGCGGGCCTGTGCCCGCATCGCCAAAGCCCAGGCCACACCACAAAAGCGAGGAGCGGCGAGATGAAGGGCCGCGACTTCCTCGATCTCATCGACATCCCCACGCAAGAGCTACGCGGGATGCTCGAGGCGAGCCGCGCCATGAAGGCGCGCCGCGACCGCGGCGCGCGGCCGCTCGAGGGGCGGACGCTTGCCATGATCTTCGACAAGCCGTCGACACGCACGCGCGTCTCCTTCGACGTCGCCATGCGCCAGCTCGGGGGCGCGGCCATCCTGCTGACCGGCCAGGAGATGCAACTCGGGCGAGGCGAGACCATCGCCGACACGGCGCGGGTTCTGTCGCGCTATGTCGACATCATCATGATACGCACGCTCGATCACGACATGCTGACCGAGCTCGCGCGGCATGCCACCGTGCCGGTAATCAACGGTCTCACGCGTCGCTCGCATCCATGCCAGGTGCTCGCCGACGTCATGACCTTCGAAGAGCACAGCGGGCCCATTCGCGGCAAGACCGTGGCTTGGACCGGCGACGCCAACAACGTTCTGACCTCCTGGATGCATGCCGCCGAGCGTTTCCATTTTCGCCTACAGGTGGCAACCCCGCCCGAGCTCGCTCCGAAAAAATGGCTGATCGACTGGGCCAAGACCTCAGGCGCGCCGATCCACATCGGCAGCGAGCCCGAGGAGGCGGTGAGGGGCTCCGATTGCGTGGTAACGGATACCTGGGTTTCCATGGGCGACAAGGACGGCCAACGCCGCCACAACCTGCTCAAGCGCTATCAGGTCAACGCCCGTCTGATGGGGCTGGCCAATCGGGGCGCCGTTTTCATGCATTGCCTGCCGGCCCATCGCGGCGAGGAGGTCACGGACGAAGTGATCGACGGGCCGCAGTCGATTGTGTTCGACGAGGCCGAGAACCGCCTGCATGCGCAAAAGGGCATTTTGGCCTGGTGCTTGAACGCCCGGTAGGGTTGGCCTGCGCGTGGAACGCGCGCTAGATGCTGCCGTGCAGCGGCAGCCGATTCCGCTGAAATTCGAGCCGGGGCATGAACTCCTCGAGCCTCGACACTACATATCGAACCATCATGTCCGATCCCCGCATGGAAATTCCAGCACGCGCGCCTGCGGCTACCTCCCCCGACGATACGATCTTGCCCTTCAAGGTCGAGGCGCTGGACCTGCGCGGAAGGGTCGTGCGCTTTGGCCCCGCGATTGACACGATCCTGTCGCGTCACAGTTATCCCGCCCCGGTGGCGAAGCTTTTGGGCGAGGGCATCGTGCTGACCGTGCTGCTCGGCTCGACGCTGAAATTCGAGGGCCGCTTCATCCTTCAGACCCAGAGCGACGGGCCGGTGCGGATGCTGGTCATCGACTACACCACGCCCGGCAAGGTACGCGGCTGCGCCCGCTTCGATCCTACGCGCGTCGCGGCCGCCATTGCGGCGGGCGCGGCCGATCCGGGGGCGCTGCTCGGCCGCGGGCATCTGGCCATGACCATCGACCAAGGACCGGACACCGCCCGTTATCAGGGCATCGTCGCGCTCGAGGGCAAGGGGCTCGAACACGCGGCGCACGAGTATTTCCTGCGCTCGGAGCAGATCCCCACGCGGGTGCGCTTGGCCGTCGCCGAGGAGCTGCGGGCGGGCGCAGACGGCGCTCGGCACCACTGGCGCGCGGGTGGACTGCTGTTGCAGTTCCTCCCCCAGTCGCCGGAGCGCGCCCGGCGGGGAGACCTCGATCCGGGTGACGTGCCGGAAGGCATCGAGCTGCCGACGCCGCCCGAGGACGACGCCTGGGTCGAAGGGCGCGCGCGGGTGGCGAGCGTCGACGATGTCGAACTGCTCGATCCTGATACCTCGGCCGAACGGCTGCTCTACCGGCTGTTCAATGAGCGGGGCGTGCGCGTTTTCCGCAGCCGCGATTTGGAGGCCCAGTGCTCGTGTTCGCGCGAACGGGTCGAACGAATGCTGCGCAGCTTTCCCCAGGACGACCGCGACCACATGGTCGAGAACGGCAAGATCACGGTCACCTGCGAGTTCTGCAACTCGACCTATGTGTTCGAGCCCATGGATGTGGCCGGGCCGGCGTCCTAGCGCATGTTCGTTTGCAGTGGAGCGCGAGCGCCGAACTCGAGCTTCCTCACGGGAGAGGGAGCGCACCGAATCCATGGTCGAGCTTCCTCACGGGAGAGGGAGCGCACCGAATCCATGGTGGTTAAACACAACGAACCCGGTCTAATTGATCGTGCGCTCCCGCTGTGGGGCGTCGAGCGAGAAGGCAGGAATGTCGATGTCGAACTTTTCGCCGGCCGCGGTCACCATCCCGTAGGTTCCAGTCATGAAACCCGAAGACGTGGGCAGCGGGACGCCGCTGGTATATTCGAAATTCTCGCCCGGCTTGAGCACCGGCTCCTCCCCGACCACGCCCGCGCCGCGCACCTCCTGCAGGCGACCTTGCGCGTCGGTAATGCGCCAATGACGTGTCTTGAGCTGGACGGTCTCGCGCCCGAGATTGGTGAGCGTAATGGTATAGGCCCAAAAGAAATAGCCGTTCTCGGGCGAGGAGCGCTCGGGCAGAAAACGGGGCGTGGCGGTGACCTCGATCTGGCGGGTCACGGCACGATACGCTGCTTTAGGGGCATCCATCGGAGAGCCTCTACCTGCTCCGGGCACTTTGTGGCGTGTGCGACCGTAATGAACAGCCTAAGCGCCCGGCCTGCAACCGTCGCGATGGGGCGACTCCCAAGCCGGGCGAAGACCCACTAGATCTAAATGCATCCGTCACCGCTCGAAAAATCGCCCGCAATGCCGGCCTCCGTGGTCACCACGGGACGCGATCTGCGGCTCGACCTGTTTCGCGGTATCGCGCTCTGGCTGATTTTCCTCGACCATATCCCTTCGAACGTGGTCGCTTGGGGCACGATCCGCAATTACGGCTTCAGCGACGCCACTGAAATCTTCGTCTTCGTCTCCGGGTACACCGCCGCTTTCGTCTACGGCAAGGAGATGCACGAACGCGGTTTCATGATCGCGGGCGCGCATATCCTGCGGCGGGTCTGGCAAATCTACGTCGCCCACGTATTCCTGTTCGCGATCTATCTCGCCGAAATTTCCTATGTTGCCACCAGTTTCGAGAATCCGCTCTATGCCGAAGAGATGAATATTCTCGACTTTCTCAAACAGCCGGAGGTGACGATCGTCCAGGCGCTGCTGCTCAAGTTCAAGCCGGCCAACATGGACATATTGCTATCCCAGCGGACATTGGTATTTCAATCCATTCGCCTGGCAATTGCTGTTCGTGTTCGGCGCCTGGTGCGCGCTCGGCGGTGCGCAGCGACTCGCAAGCGTGCTGCAGTCCTCAGTCACGTTATCGATCGCGGTGATGTACCTGCTGTTCGCATTCATCATCACGCTGACATGGTACCTGCCGGGCATGAGCCAGTACGTTCCGCATTGGCTGGAAGAGGTGATCTACCCGATCGACAAGGTAAATCTCGACGTGCTGCGCTTCGCGCACTTTCTCGCGCTGGCGGTGGTGACGGTGAGATTCGTGCCGCGCGACTGGCCGGGGCTCAAATCGCGCTGGGCTTGGCCGGCGATCGTCTGCGGGCAGCACTCGCTCGAAATCTTCTGCCTGGGCGTATTCCTGTCCTTTGCCGCGCATTTTGCGATGGTGGAGATCTCAGGCGCCATCTGGATGCAGCTGCTGCTCAGCGCGGTGGGCATACTCGCCATGATTGCAGTTGCCGGCCTGCTAACCTGGTATAAGAGGGCAGAAGGACGTAGTCCGGGGTCACGCCCGAGGAAAACGCCGGACGCGGACCTCGCGGGAGGCGAGGCATGAAACGGGTCATTGCAGCAACTTTTGCCGTCTTCGCTGCGGCCCTATGGATTATGACCGGCGGGGCGCTGGCTACCGAGGCTCAGCCCTGCGACATCCCCGGCTATTTGTTGTCCGGAACCAATGAATTAAAGCACGTGGCCGAGGCCGCCCAGAAGGAGAAGCGGCTCACCATCGCCGTGGTCGGAACCGGCTCCTCCATTCTCGCCGGTCCCGACGGGCCAAGTTCAGCCTATCCGGCGCGGCTAGAGGCGGCACTCAAGCAGAAGCTTCCTTCGGTCGCCGTCAAGGTCGTTACCCTCGCCAGAACGCGCATGACCGCCGAGGACCTGGCCAAGGGCATGGAAAAAGTGCTCGTCGACGAGAAGCCCGATTTGGTGATATGGCAAACGGGAACCCTCGATGCGATCCGTAGAATCGACCCCGATGAGTTCAGGGCGGGGCTCGAGGAAGGGGTCGAGACACTGCACAAAGGCGGCGCGGACGTCATCCTGATGAATATGCAGTACAGTCCCCGGACCGATATCATGGTTCCGCTCGGTCCGTACGCCGACGACATGCGCGTGGTGGCGCAGCAGCACGAGATTCCGCTGTTCGACCGCCTCGCCATTATGCGACATTGGTCCGATACCGGCGCTTTCGATCTTTACGCTGCCGGGAAGGACAATGTGCTCGCCCAGCGCGTGCATGACTGTATCGGCCGAGGCATTGCCTCCATGATCATGGACGCGGCGCATTTGCGTTCCGTCGACACCAAGCCGGCTCAATAACAGGCGTCAAAGCAAAAACCTCCAGAGGACGAACGCACAGCATGCATTCTGAGAAATTTTTGCGTCGTGGGGCCCTGCTCGGGGCTGTTGCGACAGCGGCTGTAATTGCGCTGCTTCCGGCGCGGGCGCAGACGCCAGTGCCGGTCGCTGCTCCCGCCGCGCTGCCATCCGCCGGCGCGATCGCGCGGCCGGCCGCATGCGCGCCGACGCTCGAGCAAGTGCGCTTTGATCGCCCGTTGCCCCGGCTCGGGAGGCTCCTCGCCAGCGGCAAGCCGATCAAAATCGTGGCGCTCGGTTCCTCGTCCACCTACGGCGCCGGCGCAAGTACCTCGTCCGCCTCCTATCCGAGCCGGCTGGCTGAGGATCTTGCCCGCCGATTCCCGGGACACGACATCACGGTGTTGAACCGTGGGGTCAATGGCGACGAAATCGCGGGTATGCTCGCGCGCCTCGACATCGCCGTCATTGCCGAAAAACCCGATCTGGTGTTGTGGCAGGCTGGCACGAATTCGGTGCTGCGGGACAAAGCGGTGCCGCCGCACGCCTCGCTTCTGCACGAAGGGCTGGCCCGCCTGAAGGCGACCGGCGCCGACGTCGTCTTGATTGATCCGCAATATGCACCGCGTGTCCTCGCCAAGCCGAATGTCGGTGGTATGGTGTCGCTCATGGCTGCGACCGCGAAGGCGGAGCATGTCCCGCTCTTTCATCGCTTCGATCTGATGCGGCACTGGTACGAGGCCGATCACCTGTCGTTCGAGACGTTCGTGTCGGCGGACGGGCTGCACATGAACGACTGGAGTTACGCGTGCCTCGCCAAGGCGCTCGGAATGGCCATCGCCGAGGCCGCGACCCGGCCTACCGCGACCGCGATCGGGACGCAGGCGGTGCGGTAATCACGCCGAGGCGGTTCCGACCGCGTGCACGGGCCGTTGAGGACGCGCTTCTGCCCGCGCATGAGAAGTCGGAGAACAACGACCTTACGCCGCCTTGAGCCCGCATGAGAGCCGCAGCAGCCCATCGCTGATGCCGAGCTCGGCGCGCGCGGCCGGCGTGAGGCGTTGGTGCGTCGTGGTTGCCGGATGGGTGATCAAGCTCTTGGCATCGCCGAGATTGTTGCTGATGCGGATGATCTTGAGCGCGTCCTGGAACCGGAACGCGGCGGCCTTGCCTCCTTTGATCTCGAAGGCCACAAGGGTCGAGCCCCCACGCATCTGCCGGCGCACGATCTCCGCCTGCGGATGGTCCGGTCGGCCGGGATAGATCAGGCGCGATATCTTCGGATGTTCGGCCAGGGTGACCGCGACGGTCGCCGCGGTGTCGGTCTGCCGGCGCACGCGCACGCAAAGCGTCTCCAGGCCCTTGAGCAAGACCCACGCGTTGAACGGCGACAGGGACGGCCCGGTCTGGCGGATTAAGGTCGCGATGTGGTCCTGAATGAATTTTTCCGAGGCGAGGATGACCCCGCCGAGGCAACGGCCTTGGCCGTCGATATGTTTGGTGGCGGAATAGACCACGCAATCGGCCCCGAGCTCGAGCGGCCGCTGGAACAACGGAGTCGAGAACACGTTGTCGACGACCAACGTCGCGCCCGCCGCATGGGCGATCTCGGCGATCGCTTTGATGTCGAGTACCTCCAGCGCCGGATTGGTGGGCGTTTCGAGAAAAAAGGTCTTCGTGTTCGGCCGCACGGCTTTGCGCCACTGATCGAGATCGGTGCCGTCGACCAGGGTCGAGGCGACGCCGTAGCGCGGCAGGTGCTCTTCGACCACGTAAAGGCAGGAGCCGAACACCGCTTTCGACGAGACGATATGATCGCCCGAGCGGACCTGGCCCATGAGCGCGGTTGTGACCGCCGCCATCCCCGTCGCGGTCGCACGCGCCGCCTGCGCCCCTTCGAGCGCCGTCATGCGCTGCTCGAACATGGTCACGGTGGGATTGGAGAAACGGGTGTACTGATAGCCCGGCTCTTCGTTCTTGAAGCGCTTTTCCGCGCTCAAGGCGCTCTCGTAGACATAGCCTTGGGTGAGGAAGAGCGCCTCCGACGTTTCGCCGAATTGCGAGCGCAGGATTCCGGCATGCACGAGTTCGGTCTCGGGGCGGTAGCTTCGCTTGGCGGACGCGGACATCAGGGTCTCCTTTGCCCAACAAAAATCCCGGCCGGAGAAGCTCCGCCGGGTCCTACGCGTCCCCGGCCTTTTAGCGACTTGTTTTACGTGGCTGCAAGCCGGCCGGCTCAAATGACCACGGGATAAATGTCCTCTAGCGCGGCCACTGTCTTTTCGTCAAGACAGCCTTCGGCTACATCCCTGGGTCACCCGCGGGCTTGACCCGCGGGTCCATCACGCTTCGCAAGAAGTCTTGCGAACAAGATGGATTGCCGGGTCTAAGCGCGTTTACGCGCGTCCATAGCCCGTCGAAGACGGGCGTAAACGCCCTTAAGGACGCGATATGCCCGGCAATGACGCAACTTGTGCGTCAATGCTCGGGCGTCATCGGGGACTTTGCGGACTTGTCACTCGCCCTAGCAGTCGACCAAAACGGTATCCTGCCCGACCACATGATCGCGGTTCTCGTTCGCGACGGCGCCATCCTGCGCGCCTATGACCTCGTCCCCGACCAGATCCAGCCGGCAAGTCTCGATCTCAGGCTCGGCGAAGTGGCGTACCGCGTGCGCGCCAGTTTCTTGCCCGGTCCAGACACGACGGTTGCCGAGCGTATCGAGGGGTTGAAGCTGCACGAGATCGCGCTCGGCGACGGGGCCGTGCTCGAGACCGGTTGCGTCTACATCGTGCCGCTGATCGAAAGCCTCGCGCTTCCCGACGACATCGCGGCCGCCGCCAATCCCAAAAGCTCGACCGGCCGGCTCGATGTCTTCACCCGCGTGATCGCCGACGAGACTCGCGGCTTCGACCATATCGCGGCCGGTTATCACGGGCCGCTTTACGCCGAGATCAGCCCGCGCACGTTTCCCGTGCTGGTGCGCGAGGGCTCGCGTCTGTCGCAAATCCGCTTCCGCCACGGCAACGCGCTGCTCGACGGCGAACGCTTGCGGGCGCTCCACGCGCGCGAGCGCTTGGTCGACGACAGCGACGCCGACGTGAGCGAAGGCATCGCGGTGAGCGTCGACCTCTCCGGGCTTGGTCCAGATGGCCTCGTCGGCTACCGTGCCAAGCGCCACACCGGCGTCATCGACGTCGAGCGCCGCGCCGGCTACGACATTGGCGATTTCTGGGAACCGATGCGCTCGCGCAGGGCGCGCAGTCTCATTCTCGATCCCGGCGAGTTCTATATCCTCGCCTCCAAAGAGGCGGTGCAGGTGCCGCCCGATTACGCCGCCGAGATGGTGCCGTTCGATCCGCTGATGGGTGAGTTTCGCGTGCATTATGCCGGCTTCTTCGACCCCGGCTTCGGCCATGCGGGCGCCGGCGGCCATGGCGCGCGCGCAGTGCTGGAGGTGCGCTCGCGCGAAGTGCCTTTCATCCTCGAGCACGGGCAAATCGTGGGGCGGCTCGTCTACGAGAACATGCTGGTGCGACCGCACGCGCTTTACGGCGAGCGCATCGGGTCGAATTACCAGGCGCAGGGACTGAAGCTGTCGAAACATTTCCGGACCTGAGGCGTATATCAGCGCCGTTACAGCCGGGCTTGCCCCGGCCATCCACGTCTTTAACTTGAAAGCCGGGCGCGATTGTGCTGGGCGCCGATCCGGATCCTTTCATTCGCCAGCAGCTGCTGCGCGACGCAAGCCGATACTTCGGCGGTGGTGACCATTAACGCGGGCCGCCGACGAAGCGGCCGAAACGAGCCGCGGGTCGAAACCCGCGCACTATTTGGGCGCTTGCGCCCCCACAATCCCCTCCACAAATTCGGCAACTGCATCTTCGACCTGCGGCGGTTGAAAGTTCGCGGGCAGCATCCGTTTCGGGGTGGACGTGCTACCGCCGTGCAAAATCATCGTTGCGATCTCGCCGCCCTCGACGCTGATCCGAAGATGCGGATCGTGGCGCGGGCGTTTCGTCACGCCAAGATTGGTTTCTGGCGCGCCGAAAATATCCGCAAAAGCGATCATACGAACGAAATCCTCCGAGACAATGAGGCGCGTTCCGGATCCCCGCAACTCCTTGTTGGCGGTTTCGACGACCTGCTTGATGAGAGGGAGTATCCGTTTCTGCCACTGTCTCAACGCAGCACGCTGCAGGCCGGCAAGCTGTTCCAGGGTCTGCTGCTCGGCCGCCGCCTGTTTTTCCGCCCGCTGTTTCTCCGCCACGGCGCGATCCCTCGCTGCGGCCAGTCGGCGGTGGAAGTGCTCGCTCATCCCGGCGATATTCCCTTTCTTCCATCAGCTCGCGGTGTCCAAGGCGCCGAGCGAGACCCAAGAAAAGAGTACCTAAGCAATAGGTCAATATATCGTTCGATCGAACACTGAAAAAAGCGGCGAGCCACCCGACTTACGCGAATGAGCGACATCGCCTTCCGTTACGCGGTAAGATTGTATTGCCGATCCAGCTCAAGCCAACGCAGATACGGGCTGTCGTATCGACAAGCGCCCGCCGACATAAGAAGCGTCAAGGAAGGGGAGGACTGCCATGCAACGGATTGCGATTTTGGGCTTGACCCTCGCGCTGGGCACTGCCGCCGCCCTGGCGCAAGGACGCGTGGGCGATTTTCCGTCGCAGCCGCTGCGGCTGATCATCGGCTTTCCGCCGGGCTCGGCGGCCGACATTACCGCCCGTCTGGTCGGCTCAGTCATGAGCGACAGGTTGGGTCAACAGGTGGTGGTCGAAAGCCGGCCCGGCGCGGGCAGCAGCATCGCGGCGGAGTTCGTCGCTCGCGCGCCGGCAGACGGCTACACGTTGTACATAGGGACGTCGTCGAACGTGACCAACGCGGCGATCAATCCCAACCCGCGCTTCGATTTCGCCAAGGATTTGGCGCCGGTCACTCCGCTCACCATCCTGCCGCTCATTCTTGCCGTTCATCCCTCGCTCGGCGTCTCGAGCGTCGAGGAGCTCATCGCATTGGCGAGATCGAAGCCCGGCGAACTCACCTACGCCTCGGTTGGGCCCGGCACCGTGCCGCATCTCGCCACGGAACTCTTTAGCGTGCGAGCGAAGATCAAGCTCGTCCATGTGCCCTATCAGGGGAGCCCCCCGGCGGTCACCGATCTCCTGGCCGGACGCGTTTCGATGACGCTCATCGTGGCATCGACGGTCATGCCGCACGTCGAAGCCGGACGCGTCAAGGCGCTCGCCTCGAGCTCGGCCAAGCGCCTGCATCTTGCGCCGAACCTGCCGACCATGGCCGAGGCAGGGCTGCCCGATTTCGAGGCCGGCGTCTGGTTCGGTCTGATGGCGCCCGCCGCCACGCCGCGCGGCGTGATTGAAAAGCTCAGCGCTGCCGCCAATGCGGCGCTCGCCTCCGACGAGATCGTCGCCAAGCTCAGGGCGCAAGGATTCGAGCCGCTGGGTGGCTCGCCCGAGGAATTCGCCCGATTGATCGCGCGCGAGACCGCGAAATGGGCCGCCGCGGCGGAGGCTGCCGGCCTCAAAAACTAGAATGCCGGAGTTCGGCTGCAAGCCGGGAGAGGAAGCCCACCGAATTCGCGGCGCGAGTGTCAAGCAAATCGCGATTTTCACGCGCGGCCGATCACGGCCGATAGCGGCCGCCGAAGGCGGGTTGGCTCTGGCCCAATCCGGGAAGCTCCCACACGCCCGCACCGCCCGGGTTCGTGTCGGCGCCAATGTTGGCGTTGATGAGATAGGGCCGGCGCGACGCGAGCGCGGTTCGCAACGCGTCGGAAAGATCGGCGGGGCGGTCGACGTTGACGCCCTCGATGCCGGCCGAGCGCGCCATCGCGGCAAAGTCGGGATTGTAGGGCGCGCCGGTGTGCGGATGGCGGAAGTCGGTCGCAAGCTCGCGCCCGTCGAGATAACCGCGCTGCAATCCGCGGATCGAGGCATAGGCGAAGTTGTTCCACACTACCCAGATGACCGGCAGATCGTATTCGACCGCGGTGCCGAGTACGCTCGCGTGCATGAGAAAGGCGCCGTCACCGCAGACTGAGACGCAAGGACGCTCGGGCGCGGCGAACTGCGCGCCGAGTACGCCGGCAACGCCGAATCCCATGGGGCCGAAACCCATCGAACCGATGAGCGAATCCGGCCGCCGCGGATGACAAAACTGAATGAGCCAGTTGTGGTGGACGCCGATGTCGCTCACCAGGATGGCGTCTTCGGGCAAGACCTTGTCGATCTCGTGCGCGGCGCGCTGGGGATGGATTGGAGAAGCGTCGCCGGCGAAGCCCGGGGCGATGAATGCCTTCCATTCGCGGCGATAGCCGTCGATGGTGGCGAGCCATTTCGCCCGCGAGGCGGTCGCATCGGAAACGCCGACACGGCAATCGAGCTCCGCCAGCACTTGCCGCAGAAAGGTGCGCACGTCGGCCATCAGCCCGAGCGCGACCGGATAATTGCGTGCGATCTCGTCGGGATCGATGTCGACGTGGATGAGCTTGGTCGGCGGGATGGTGAATGAATAGCCGGGAAGCCACGAGCTCGACGTGCGGTCGTCGAAGCGCACGCCGAGCGCGAGCAGGACGTCGGCGGTGCGCGCGGCGTGGTTGGCCTGATAGGGGCCGTTGCGCGCAACAAGCCCGAGCGCCAGCGGATGATGCGCATCGATGGCGCCGGTGCCGCTCGCCGACCACGCGACCGGAAGGCGCAGCCTTTCCGCCAGCTTCAGCAAGTCGGTTGCCGCGCCGCCGTATTTGACGCCCTGACCCACGAGAATGACCGGCCGTTCCGCCGCGAGCAGCATGTCGACGACCTTGCTCACCCCGTCGGGATCGGCGCCGCAGCGGCAGGAGATGTTGGCGTTCCACTCTTCCGGTCTCGGCGTTTCCTCCGCGGCCGCTTCCTTGAAGATATCGAAGGGAACGTCGAGCACGACCGGTCCCGGCCGCCCGGTCACCATCGTTTTCCATGCTTGGCGGATTGCGAGCGGGACCATGTCGCCGCGCGTTGGTTGAAACACGCGCTTGCAATAGGCGCGCACCGTGGACGGATAATCCGCCTGGTACTGGCGATAGAGTTCCTGGAACGCGCCGCGGTTGAATTGGGCGGTCGGCACATTGCCGGTCACCGCCAGAAACGGAACCGAATCGAGATAGGAATTGGCGAGCGCGATCGGCAGATTGGCCGAGCCCGGACCGCAGGAGGTAAACGTCGCCGTCGGCTTGCCACAGACGCGGTAGTACACGTCCGCCATGAAACCGGCGACGCTCTCATGGTGGACGGAGATCGTCTTGATCTCGTCGGCGCGCTCGTAGAGCGCGTCGATAAAGCCGATATTTCCGTGGCCACACAGACCGAAAACGTAAGGCACCTTTTCGCGCACGAGATAGTCGACGATCACCTGACCGCCGTCGAGCATGTTCTTGGACATCGGCTTACTTCTTCGCTTTATTGCGGCTTGACGATGGGCGTCCCGGACGCGTGTTTGTATAGCGCGTCAGCGCCGCCTCGAGCTAGCCACAGCGGCGGAGGATACCAAAGGGCGCGATGAGCTATTCGGTCGCCTTGGCAGTGGTCTGCTGGCGCTCTGACTCGTGACGCTTCGCCTCGGCACAGCCGTCGGGCATGCGAGACAGCGCCTGCGGAGGCGCCAGCCCCCGAAGCGCCGCCTTGCGAGTCTGATATTCGAGCTCCTGACGATCGGCCTCGTAACACTCCAGGAGTTTGCGACCGTCGAGTTCCTCCGCCGGGCCTTGTGCGGGGATATCGTTGAACCGGACCGGCACGACAAGGCGGAAGGATCGGTCGGGAAGATTGAAATGGGCCGGCGCGGGAAACGGCTGGGCTTGCTGGAGCAAGAGGAGCGCCACTCTGCCAAGGTCCGGGTCAGCGGGTCACGATGCGCGTTCCTGGAAGCACCCACCCGCCGCGGTTCATGGTCAACTCGAATTTCACGATGCCGATCTTGCCGCGGGTTCTGGTCGCGGGGAGGTAACGTTTGTTGTGCTCGAGATCCGAGCCGATTTGGCTTTGCCAGTCCTGCAGCGCAGAAAAACGATTCGCAGGTCCATCTAGAGCGATCGTAGATCGGGGCCCCGTGCAGACGAGCCCCGCGACGGCAAGACAAATGCTGAGCGATTTCAGCATCTCCAACCCTGGTTTTGGCGACAAACAGAACGCACAGACCGGTGGTGAAGTTTCCCTTCCGCAAAAATATATTGGAATAGGGGTAGGATTGCGAACCCCACTAAGGGATAAGCCGGGGCTGTCGCAGAAATAAACGCTCGAGCTGGTGGCCAACCGGCAGGCCCGAAATGCAGCAAAATGTGATGGCCGTCACATACCGGCGGCCCGCGGTATGGAAAGGTCCTCATCAAGGCGAACTGGCCGCCCCCACGACTCCCCCGTCCCCCAGGGTGGTCCCGAATACGCCGTAGAGAGTCAATCTCGCCCCGCTTCCGGCGGGGCTCTTTATTTATGGGCGCGGGAAAACGCAGCGCACGTGTGCCTGAGCCTGTCGCCGCGGGGGGGCCCTCCCAGGAATTGGCGGCTCGACTCGGTGCTTGGGCTGAGACTAGAGCATTCTTGCCCTAATCAGTCACCGAAGCCGAGCCGCGCGAATTGTCTCCCTTTCGACCGCGCCGGGCGAGTCGTTTCCTGGAAGGCGTAAACAGGATGTTAATCGGTCGCCACAGCCGCACGAGCGGTTGAGGCGTGCAAGCTCACTCCGGCTTGATACCGTGCGCGTCGATGAATTTGGTCCAGTTGGCGATCTCGTTCGTAAGCTTCGCCTTGAGCACATTGCCGGCCGCGTAGCCCGGTTCGATGTCGAGATTGGCGAGCCGTTCGCGCAC
>WNFO01001838.1_pt1 | contig 17127 bp, 10 predicted proteins | sample 5400251 | NCBI WGS metagenome assembly WNFO01 (sample SAMN13153354, study PRJNA577476) | soil metagenome | isolation source: 100 cm saprolite under Madrone tree | place: USA:California | collected 2016-06-14
TGACATTTTCCCCGTGGTGGAATCGAAGTCAAATTCGTAGATCCCTTTGCTATTCGTCTTGGCAGTATAAGTTCCAACGTACGCGCGATAGGCCTTGGTCGGGGATGCCGGAGCTCCGCTGCGCACCGCGAGCAGCGCCAACGGAGCAGTCAGCGATATGAAAAGAGAACAAAAACGGCGCAGTTTGTTCATGGCGCCGAATAGTCTAACACCTGAGGCGGTTACTTCTTTTCTTCTTCGTCTTCTTCCTGTAGCACGGCAGCCGCAGCGATGGAATCATCATCGTCGAGCCTCAGCAAACGCACGCCTTGCGTGGAGCGGCCCGCCTCGCGAATTTCATTTGCGTGCACACGAATCACTTTGCCGTGCTCGGTGATGATCATCACGTCCGATTCTTCCGTCACTTGCAGCGTGGAGACGACTGAGCCGTTGCGGTCGGTGGTCTTCATGTTCACCACACCTTTGCCGCCGCGCGAAGTAATGCGATATTCCGCCAGCGGAGTGCGTTTTCCGTAACCTCTTTCGGAGACGGTAAGCATCAATGTCACCAGTGAATCCTTGATCTGCTCGTTTTCCAACTCCTCAAGGTTCTGCGTTTCTGTTTTGTGTTCTTTTTTGATGATTTCAAAATCCGGCTGCACTGCGTCCATAGACACCACGTAGTCTTCTTTATCCAGGTCCATGCCGTTCACGCCGCCGGCGCTGCGCCCCATCGCGCGAACTTCCGTTTCGCGGAACAGGATTGCCTGCCCTTCGTGGCTTGCCAGGAAAACCATCTGCTTGCCATCGGTCAGCTTCGCGCCGATCAATTCGTCATTCGAGTCCAGGTTGATGGCGATAATGCCGGTCGAACGCGGATTGGAGAATTCCGTCAGCGTTGATTTTTTCACCGTGCCATTTTTCGTGGCCATGAAAACGAATTTGTCCGCCGCTTCCAGGTCGCGCGCGGCAACCAGTGCCGTCAGCTTTTCGTCTTCCTGCAATTTCACCAGGCTATTGATGGCTTTCCCACGCGTCGCCGCCGCTGCTTCCGGCAATTCGTAGACCTTCAGCCAGTACACTCGGCCCTTTGATGTGAACAGCAGGATGTAGCTGTGCGTCGAGGCGATAAAGAGATGCTCGACGAAATCTTCCTCGCGCGTTTTGGCGCCAATGCGGCCTTTGCCGCCGCGGCCCTGGTGGCGATACGTATCCGTCGCGGTCCGCTTGATGTATCCAGCGTGACTCACGGTGATAAGCATTTCGGCGTCAGCGATCAAATCTTCCAGCTTGATCTCTTCCACTTTGTCCACAATCTGTGTGCGACGGTCGTCTCCGTATGCTTTGTGCACTTCTTTGAGCTCGGCGGTAATCACCTGCTTCAGTTTTTTGTCACTGGAAAGAATCTCGCGCAGCTCCGCGATCAAATCGCGGATGGATTTCAATTCCTTCAGAATGTCATCAATGGAAAGCTGCGTCAGGCGGTGCAGTTGCAATTCAAGAATCGCGTCGATCTGAATGTAGCTAAGGCCGAGTGTGGCAGCTCCGCGTCCCGCGGCCTCAATTTCCGGCGCACCGAGAAAACGATACTTGCGCCCGTCGAGCTTTACTCCTTCGAGCTTGCGCGATTTGCCGTTCTCCGTGATCGTCACGTCCTGCTCAGTAAAATACTTGAACAGGTTTTCCTTGGCTTCCGCGCGGCTGGCTGATCCGCGAATCACCCGGATCACGTTGTCCAGGTGATCCAGCGCCACCTGGTAGCCAACTAAAATGTGTTCGCGTTCTTCCGCTTTGCGCAGCTCGAAAAGCGTGCGGCGGCGCACCACGTCCACGCGATGCTCGATGAACAGCTTGATCATCGGGATCAACCCGAGCTCGCGCGGCTGCCCGCCGACGATCGACAGCAGGATCATGTGAAACGATTCCTGCATCTGCGTGAACTTGTACAAATTATTCAGGATGAATTGCGATTCTTCACCGCGCTTCAGCTCGATCACGATGCGCATGCCCTCACGCGAGGATTCGTCGCGCACGTCGGCGATGCCTTCGATTTTTTTGCTCTGCACCAGTTCGGCGATGCGCTCGATTAAGCGCGCTTTGTTCACCTGGTAGGGAATTTCGGTGATGACGATGTTGTCGCGGTCCTTGGTAGCCGCTTCGATCGCGGCTTTTGCGCGCATGGTGAAGCTGCCGCGACCGGTGCGGTAGGCCGATTCGATACCTTCACGCCCTGCAATGTAGGCACCCGTCGGGAAATCAGGACCCGGAACAATCTTCAGAATCTCCTTGAGCGGAGTGTCCGGCTTTTCAATCAGCAAAATGGCGGCGTCCACAATCTCGCGCAAATTGTGCGGCGGAATGTTCGTGGCCATGCCGACTGCGATACCGCTGGCGCCGTTGACCAACAGATTCGGAATGCGCGACGGCAGAACCACCGGCTCTTCGCGGGTCTGATCGAAGTTCGGAATGAAATCGACGGTTTCCTTTTCCAAATCGGCAAGGATGTCTTCGCTGATTTTCGCCAGGCGCGCTTCCGTGTACCGCATCGCCGCGGGTGGATCGCCATCAACCGAACCGAAATTTCCTTGCCCGTCGATCAGCGGGTAGCGCATGTTGAAATCCTGCGCCAGCCGCACCAGCGCGGGATAAATCACCGCTTCACCGTGCGGGTGGTAGTTGCCGGAAGTGTCTCCGCAAATTTTTGCGCACTTGCGATAGCCGCGGTTCGAAGCGAGGCCGAGATCGTTCATCGCCACCAGGATGCGCCGTTGCACCGGCTTCAATCCGTCGCGCACATCGGGAAGGGCGCGCGCGATGATCACGCTCATCGCGTAGTCCAGATACGACTTGCGCATTTCTGCTTCGATATCGATCGGAAGCAGTATTGATGTGTTTTTTTCGTCCGCCATTATTCCTCGCTGTATAGCCCTGTCAGGGCGAAACTCAAATTTAGTGAATCTTGCCTGCCTGCAACCCTTTCACTCGCATCGCTCTACGACTTACCGCTTCTTCGCACTCATCACCAAAGAAGACTCGTGGTACGTCGCCTGCAGCCCCCGAGCTCAATGTGACTTCGCAAGGCAAGAATGCCGAATCGGCACGCGCCAGTCTGAGTGAAGCCGTCGAGTTCTATATCGAAACCTGGGACATCCCTGAGGAGCGCAGAGGGCAATCCTTCCGGACAACCGTCGAAATTTCCGGTTGACAGGCCGAAACTTCCAAGCCTTTCCAGCGAACGAGTGTTCCGCTCGCTAAAGCGTGCTGGATTCGTCGAGCTTCGCCAAAAAGGCAGCCACGTTTCACTGGAGCGGCGCGTTGCAAACCAAGTCTTCAAAACCGTTGTTCCTATGCACTCCGTCTGTCCGACATCCTCAATCAGTGCGGTCTCGAGCAAGACGAATTTCTTCGATTGCTCTGAATTCAGATACATAGCCGCAAACAAATCAACTCACTGAGCTTGCTTAGCATGTTCAAGCGCGAAAGCTTTCACGGTGTCGAAGGCGTCGGCAGTATTGCTAAATCGCCGCGCCGAGAATTCAGCCTCGGCAGCCTTTAAGAACGCTTCGCACGCTGCGTCATCGGCGAATTCCACCGCGACTCCGCCCACGGTATCGGAATTCTCTGTCGCCTCCGCGCGAAAATCGCTCACGCTCAATCCACGCAAGCCGGGCAAAGTTGTCCAACCCAACTGGTAGAACATCGTTTCCTATGGGGGCGCGATCTATCGCGCCGCCGATCAAGGCTAAATATCCAAATTGACGACTTCGAGCGCGTTGTCCTCAATAAATTTCCTGCGCGCCTCCACGTTTTCACCCATCAGCGTCGTGAAAATATCCTCGGCGGCTACGGCGTCTTCCAGTTTCACCTGTAGCAGCGTTCGCGTGTCCGCATTCATCGTGGTATCCCAAAGTTGCTCGGCGTTCATTTCGCCCAGGCCCTTGAATCGCGTGATGGTGAAATCTTTCTTGGCGTCGTCCATCACGTAATTCAGGACGTCGGTAACCTTTTCTTTCGATACCTTGGTTCCGTTGCGCACCACCGTAAATGGCGGATGATTGAATTCTTCGATCTGCCTTGCCAAACCGCGCAGCCGCTTGTATTCCGCGGTTGATGCTACCGCCCAATTGATTTTCTGGTTATGCGGAGCGCCAAACTGAATTTCGTACAGACTGTGTTCTTCGTCGAAAGCTATCTTGCCCTCGAGTTTGATTTTTGCTTTGTCGATTTCCTTCAGAAGTTTCTCCAAAACCTTCTTATCCTCGAAATCCGTTTTCTTTTCGAGACCGCTCTCGGCGAGCAGTTCAACCAATGCCGGCTCGCGCAGCCGGCGACCAAGCTTCGCGGCGGCGGCTTCGTATTCCTGAACATTCAATAAGAATGTCGTCAGCTTCGCGCCGTCCAGGTTGACGCCTTCTTTGGCCTTGACCACGTGGTCTTCGGTCGCTCGCTTCATCAGTTCGCGGGCAAAATCTTGTTCATCGCGAATGTAGCGTTCGCTCTTGCCGCGCTTGACGCGATACAGAGGCGGTTGTGCAATATAAATGTGCCCGCGATCGATCAGTTCCTTCATGTGGCGGAAGAAAAAAGTCAGCAGCAGCGTGCGAATGTGCGAACCGTCCACGTCCGCATCAGTCATCAGAATTATTTTGTGATAGCGCAGCTTGCCGGCGTCGAAATCATCTTTGCCGATGCCAGTTCCCAGCGCGGTGATGATGGCGCGGATTTCTTCATGGCCCAGCATTTTGTCGTAGCGCGCTTTTTCGACGTTGAGGATTTTTCCTTTGAGCGGCAAAATGGCCTGGAATTTCCGATCGCGGCCCATCTTTGCGGAGCCGCCGGCCGATTCGCCCTCGACTACGAAAAGTTCGCAGCGCGATGGATCGCGTTCCTGGCAGTCGGCAAGTTTTCCTGGCAGACCGCTCGAATCCATGGCTGACTTGCGCCGTGTCAATTCCCGCGCTTTGCGTGCGGCTTCGCGCGCGCGCGCCGCATCAATACACTTGCCGATGATTCGGCGGGCAACGGTCGAATGTTTGTCAAACCATTCGCCCAGTTTCTCGTTCACCAATTGTTCGACATCGCCCTTGATGTCGCTGTTCAGCTTGCCTTTGGTCTGTCCCTCAAATTGCGGCTGCGGCAAACGAACACTAACGACCGCTACCAAACCTTCGCGCACATCATCGCCGGAAATGCTGACTTCGTCTTTCTGTTCCTTGAGCATTCCCGCGCCGGACGCAAAATTATTAATCGTCCGCGTCAGCGCCGAGCGAAAACCGGAAAGATGCGTGCCCCCATCAACCGTGTTGATGGTGTTCGCAAACGCAAAAACATTTTCACCATAGGTGTCGTTGTACTGCAACGCAATCTCGATCTCGACGCTGCCTTTCTTGCCTTCCATGTAAATCGGAGAATCGTGCAGCGTGGTTTTGCCGCGGTTGATGTGCTTCACGAATTCCGCGATGCCGCCAGTGAACCGGAATTCCGCGCTCTTTTCGCTGCGCTCGTCGGTCAGCGTGATCTTTAAGCCCTTGTTGAGAAAAGCATATTCCCGCAAGCGCGTAGCTAGCGTGTCGTAGCTGTACGTAGTTTTCTCGAAAATCGAGGGATCAGCGTGGAAAGTAACTTTTGTTCCAGTCTTGCGAGTCTTGCCGGTTTGTTTCAACTTGTTGGTTGGCTTGCCCTTCTCATACGACTGCTCCCACACCGCGCCATCGCGTTGAATCTCCAGTTCCAGCCAATCCGAAAGCGCGTTAACCACCGAGACGCCGACGCCGTGCAAGCCGCCAGAAACTTTGTACGTATCGCTGTCGAATTTCCCGCCGGCGTGCAGCACTGTCAGCACTACTTCCGCGGCGGGACGCTTCTCCGTGGCGTGCATGTCCACCGGAATGCCCCGCCCGTTGTCGACAACCGTGACGGAATTGTCTTCGTGAACGGTTACGTTCACTTCGTCGGCATAACCGGCCATCGCTTCGTCGACCGAGTTGTCAACCACTTCCCAAACCAGGTGATGCAAACCCATCTCGCCCGTCGAACCGATATACATTGCAGGACGCAAACGCACCGCTTCCAAACCGCCCAGCACTTTGATGGATTTTGCGTCGTACTGATGACCAACCGTCGTTTTGCCCGGCACTGTTTCTTTTTCTTTATCGCCCATGAAACCTCATCTCTCAACGATCAAGAACTGCTGCGAACTTTTTTGTGTGCAAACCTCTTGCGTGCAAATCCCATCAAATCTCAACCCCGGCAGTCGCGTAGCGAACGCCATAATTTCGGCTGTACTGAAGCAAGATTGGCGCGATAGCGGAAGGATGCGAATATCGTCCCGTGCGGCCGGAAAAAAAATCTAAATGGCCGACGCCTTACTCTTTGACCACCGGCACTGCAAGCAGCGCCGCGGCTCGTAGAGTTCCTGCTTCATCCCGTCCCGCACACCGGGACGCGGCGAAGACTATTCCCCTGCGGCAAATTCCCGCAGGTTCGTTTCTCCAGGTGGTCCAGGCCTATGGCTCCTGGCGCGAGCCAATTTTCAGGTCTGAATACCGTGGTGGACGTGTCGATTTGTAGGAATTTTCTGCGAATCGACAACACCGCTAGTATAGCTGAACTAACCCGTTTTCTCAACCTTCTCGTGAACCCTGAATGCTTATAAATTACTTGTTTTCTGTCGCTTACGTTTACTTCGACCATTCCCGCCAGTTTTTGCCTGCGACCCCAATTGGGGCGTGAAATGCGATCGTTTTCGACGCTGGAATTCTCGCTTCCAGCATCTGCCGAATCGATTCAAACACGACTGGAAATCCGGCCTCATAGCGCTTTCCCATCAGGTCAATTTTGCGCCGCAAATCCTCATGGCCGGAAAGCATCGCAACGCCTTGTTTTTGTGAACACGTATGGAGCCTAACGGCGCCTGGCCTCAACCCAACGCGTTTGAGATCGCAAATTGTGAGATTTTTTTGGTTGATAAACGCGGTCGGAATAATCGACTTGTCGTCCACCTTCGGCATTCACCGACCAGCAATGCTGGTCGGTCTAATCCTATTTTGCGCGATATTTGTTATTTCAACAGTTAAATTACGGTAAAGGTATCAAAGGTGCGATTGACGGCTTAGATGTTGCTAAATCAGATGCGCATCGGCATGATGATGTAGCGATAACGATACGATTCGTCTGCCAGTGGTCGCATTTGCCCGGCACTCTGTTCGTCTTTCAGCTCGATGCTGATCGGGCCTTCCGCAGCTGCGGCAAGAAAATCCAGAACGTAGCTGGAATTGAAGCCAATCGAAATCGGATCGCCTTTGTAATCTTTCTCGATGGTTTCCTTAGCTTCGCCGTACTCTGGGCTGGAAGCGGAAATCTCGATGCCTTCCTTCGACACGGCCATTTTCACGGCATGCGAACGCTGATCGGCAAGCTGCGAAACGCGGCGCACCGCATCGCTCAACTCCGCGCGCTCCAACACGACAGACTTGTTGTTGTCGCGCGGCAGCACTGCTTCGTAGTTCGGGAATTGCCCAGTTAAAATTCTCGAAATCAACAGCCGGTGATCTACCTGGAAAAACAAGTGGCTTTCGTCTTTGGCAAAATCCATTTGCGCATCGGCGCCGGTTGCGCTGGACAGCTTTTCGACTTCGTCCATGGCTTTCTTGGGAATCAACACTTTCACTTCGCCGTTAAGACCGGCAAGTTTGTGATCCGTTTCTGCAAGAGCCAACCGATGGCCATCGGTAGCCACCATGGCCAGGGTATCCGGCCGCAAAATCAGCAAGCCGCCGTTCAGCGTATAGCGCGATTCTTCCATGGAAATCGCGAATTTTGTTTTTGAAATCAGTCCCTCTAGCAAGGTTGCGGGAATCCGTACCAGCACGTGCGGCATCACGGGAAGTGCGGGGAAATTTTCTTTCGCCATTCCCACTAGTTTGTATTTTTTCTTTTCACTGACAATTTCCACCCAGTGATTGTCAAGAAGTTTGAATCTAATCTCGCCTTCGGGCAGCAAGCGAACCAATTCGAGCAGTTTCTTGGCGGGAATCGTTCCCGCGCCCTCTTTTTTAACCTTGGCCTCGCACGAGGTGCGCACGCTCAACTCCAAATCCGTAGCTGTGATCGTCACGCGTCCATCGCGCGCTTCAACCAGCAGATTCGACAGGATCGGGATAGTGGTCTTGCGTTCCACAACTCCCTGTGTTGTCGTCAGTTCGTTCAATAGAGCCGATTTGCTTACGCTGAATTCCATCGCTTGGCTTTCCTCGCGCAGCGTGCCGGTTGCAGACATTTATACCTTCCTCAGGAGCCTGATAGCGCTGCTGCGTACTTTACTCGTTTTTCGCTTCCGGCGAAAGCCTTACGAACGCAATTATCGCCTTCTGCGTGTGGAAATTGGTGGGAAATTTCTCACTGTCAGAATCGATCAAATTCGTCTGCTGTTCCGACAAACCAGCACCAAGCAGAAATCCACAGCTACAACTTCAACAACAAAAGATTTTTTCTTACTCTTCACGTTACCCTTTTAAAATAAATTTTCCCTTGTTGTGATGATGAGCGCTGTGTATCTGTGGAAACCGCTACAACTTCCGCGCTATCAACTCATTGTGCCCAGGGTGGATTGTGCATTCTTTGTGTGTATCTCGGATATTTGACCGATATAGCTGTACTGGCGTCTTCGCCTGGCCTTTTCATCCTCACGCTTCAACAAAATATCCGCCCCATTTCCAACACTTCTGCACAATAGTTACAGTAGCAATGGATTTGCAATTTCGCGCAGCTAGCTAACCGATTCATACTTGCATATTTGACCTAGACATCTCTATTATTTGACTATGTCAAATAATAGGTCAAACACCTCCCATTATGCAAATGACACAAAATGATGTGAATTTACAGCAACAGGGCGAAGCCATCCGCCGTTTCAGCCGCTTTTACACTCGCGCCATTGGCACCTTGCACGCACGCCTTCTAGGCAGCGCGTTTACCCTGGCTGAGGCGCGGGTGCTCTACGAGATCTCGCGCAACGAGCTTTCCACTGCAACCCAAATCGCTGCCAATCTAAACCTGGACGCGGGCTATCTGAGCCGCATCCTCGCCAGTTTTGCCGGGAAACGCTTGATCGTGCGCGTAGCGTCGCCTAAAGATGCCCGAGAATACTTTGTCTCACTCACGCGCCGCGGCAAGAAGGAGTTCAGCTCAATCAATCAAAAGGCGGCGGCGCAGGCGATCGCATTGCTCAAACCGCTCGCCGCCGCAGACCGACAAGAAATTGTCGGCGCGATGAGCACGATAGAACGCATCTTGGGCCCTGAGCGGGCCAAACCGGCAATCACCCCGCCGTTTATTTTGCGTCCCCACCGGCCAGGAGACATGGGTTGGGTCGTGCAGCGGCACGGCCTTCTCTATGCACAGGAATACGGCTGGGACGAGCGGTTTGAAGCGCTAGTGGCTCGCATCGTCGCCGATTTCGTGGATCATTTTGATGCCCGTCGCGAACGTTGCTGGATTGCGGAACGGAATGACCAAGCGGTCGGCTGCGTTTTTCTGGTGAAACATTCCGAATCGCCTGAAAACGTGGCTAAGTTGCGTCTACTGCTGGTCGACCCCAGCGCGCGGGGCTTTGGCATAGGGCGGCGTCTGGTGAAGGAATGCACGCTGTTTGCGCGAACCGCCGGCTATCGAAAAATCGCTTTATGGACCAACAGCGTGCTCGATGCTGCGCGTCATCTGTATCGGGCAGAAGGCTATCACCTCATTGAGCAAGAGCCGCACCAAAGTTTCGGCAAGAGCCTGGTCGGAGAGACTTGGGAACTGACGCTTTAGCGCGCGCCAGCGAGGTTTACTGCAATGCGTCCATCAATCGAGTGATGGTGCGGTTCAATTCTTTGTCGGAGCGGCGCATCTCTTCAATCTTGTTGATGGAGTGCAGCACAGTCGTGTGGTGCTTGCCGCCAAACTGGCGCCCAATCTCCGGCAGCGAAGCCGTCGTCAACTGCTTCACGATGTACATCGCTACCTGGCGAGGAAAAGCGATCGCGCGCGTATTGCTACGAACTTTCAGATCTTGTTCGCGCAAATTAAAGTGTTCACTCACCCGCTTCTGGATCACTTCAATCGTCACGCGTTTTTCCTGCGAGGCAATGATATTGCGCAAAACTTGTTGCGCGGTCGCTAGCGATACCGCGGCGCCGGTCAGCGACGCGTAAGCCATCAGCCGCGTTAATGCGCCTTCCAGTTCGCGCACGTTTGATTTGATCGCTCGCGCGATGTATTCCGCCACGTCATCGGGCAGCACAAAGCGGTCGTTTTCCGCTTTTTTCTGCAAAATCGCAATCTTGGTTTCCAGGTCGGGCGGCTGAATGTCCGCAATCAATCCCCACTCAAAACGCGAACGCAACCGCTCTTCAATGGAGTTGATATCTTTCGGCAGGCAATCCGAAGAAATTACAATCTGCTTGTGCTGTTCATAAAGCGCGTTAAATGTGTGAAAGAATTCTTCCTGCGTCCGTTCTTTTCCCGCGATGAACTGAATGTCGTCCACCAGTAGTACGTCCACGGTGTGAAAGCGTTCGCGGAAGCTGAACATTTTGTCGAAGCGCAGCGAGTTGATCACTTCAATCGTAAACTTTTCCGCGCTCACATAGCTCAGCCGGGCCGCCGGGTTCCGCTGCTTGATCGTATGCCCAATGGCATGCATCAGATGCGTCTTGCCCATACCCACTCCGCCGTAAAGAAACAGCGGGTTGTACGCTTTCGAGGGCTGTTCCGCCACTGCGCGCGAAGCCGCGTGTGCAAACTCATTCGACTTGCCGACCACAAACGAGTCAAACGTGTACCGCGTGTTCAACTGGTGGTCGCTGCTCTCGAAATCCAGCTTGGATTGCTTGATAGACACTGTTGCAGCCACGGCCGCAGCAGCCACCGGCTCTTCTTCGGTGCAGACATACTGCACCCGCATCGCTGGCACGCCCAGTTCGTGAAAAACCGCCTTCACGATTTCGCCGTAGGTCCGCGTAAGCACCTGACGAAATACCGTCGTCGGAATCTGCACATAAACTACGTCCGCATCGGAGCGGTTCAGCCGGGTCGGCTGGAACCAGGTGTTAAATGTATTGATGCTGACGCGGGATTTTACGCGCTCCAGGAACTTGTCCCACAGGTTTGCCGCTTCACGTTCTTTGCCAAGTTGAATAGCCGTCGTCATTTGAACGAAATACCAAACCCTCGCTATTTCCACAGATGTGCATATCCTGTGGAAAGACTTTAACGGTCTTGAAGTACGGCCCTCGTGTTTACTTTTTGCTGCGGGAAGGCTGTCCGAGCGCGAACGTCTGCGTGCCCCTGATCTCCGCGCGCGTCCCTTTTTGTCTCTCGACTGCCGAACCGCCTCTGTGAGTCAGCGCGGGATTCTCTCCGATTGACGCGAACGGGGCAAGCAAAAAGTATGGCAGGGGACGTGCCCACGTTCACATAGCATACACAACTTTTCCACAGGTGCCAAAACTGAAGACCTAAGCGCACCGCTTCTCGCAACTCCATGCATTCGCTCAGGAAAAATCAGCTGCGCTCTCGTTGCACGCGCATGTGCCGCCAAAAACGAGAGAAATTTTCGCCGCGCACTCTGTGGAAAAACCGCCAAGTTGTAAAATTTATTTTCGCTGACGTCTTTTTCTCTTGCTCACCTGTAACATCTAGTGCGTCGAATGTTTCTGGCGCTGCTCGAGCCGGGAAATTTTTCTACTTTTTGTCCAGTCGTTCGAATTCATAAATGCCGCTCGGATCGCCGCCAACAATCAGACGATCCTTTTCCACCACGATTGCCACCGCCTCAAGCCGTGCATTTTGAGTGGTGTACAACCGGAACGTCGCCCGCCGGTTCCCCTCCTTATCGAATCGCAACAGCATGTTCCCGATGGCAATCCACACTTCGCCGGTTTGCTTTTCCACGCCCATCGCAGTCATTACTTGACGGAATCGCGGTGTGTCGCCGCGGCTTTCCTGCCGTGCAATCTCCCGGCGCATGGCTGCGGCCTCCGGCATAGCGTCAATCGCCGTGTAGCGCACATCTTCGCCCGCGTACCCGAAGCGATCGAATTGCCTGACTGTCGGCTCAGGAAAAAATTTGAATCCGTAATATAAGTGCCCCATCGCATCCGTCGCCAGCGCGCCAAGATTCAGGAAGCGGTTCAGATCCTTCCGCGCGGTCAGTGGCTCCGGATCGCCAAAATCGCGTACCAACCGGCCGGTTTCGTCGAATACCGTCAGCAAATTTTCCTGTTGCATTGTTCCGACCGCAATTTCGCCCTCGGGCATTGCGGCCACGGCCACCGGCGCTTTCACCGCAATCGTCCGCAGGTGGCGCCCTTCCCTGGAATAGACTTGAACGTTATTTGCCGCGCGATCGGCTATATAAATCGTGCCGTCGGCGTCCACATCGCAGTCTTCGCCGAACTCCACCAGGATTTCGCCGGAAGCTTTCGCTTCCGCCAACGCTGCCGCCGGCAATGCCGCAGCTTCCCTCATCGTCAGCAAACGGCGCGCTTCGGGTGAAAACACCACCAACCCGGGCACCGGTGACGCCAGCACGTATATTTTTCCGTCCGCCCCTTCCCGGATCTGTTTTAGTCCGGGTCCCATCGGCGCAAACAGCCGTCGCTTTGCCACCAGGTCGGCGTCAATCTGCGCTCGCGCACTGCCTGCCGCGCTCAAGAACAGACACATCACCGCAAGAATTTTCAAGGCCGGGTACGCTCCAAATTTCTATGCGCAAGCTCTGGTTCGTTTGGTGAGACTGCCCAATAACCCTTTTGGTTGCTTTTCCTTGCCGCGCTTGTGTCCGGAAGAATACAGAGGATTTCGCCACCGCCGATTCGATATGGTCTGAGGCGGGCTTAATCGATGTGCAGCCGCAAACGTTCAATGCGCTTCGCCTTCAGCCGCCCCGCGTTGTTCCGCGGTCCATCATCGTCGGCATCAATCAACACTGCGTTCATCTGCACGTCGCCGTCGGCCACTTCGAACCGCGCCGGCAACCCATCCAGAAACTTCTTGACGATTGCCGCTTTGTCCATCCCGATCACGCCGGTGTGTGGACCGGTCATGCCCACGTCAGTGATAAACGCCGTGCCGCCAGGCAGTACGTGCTCATCCGCCGTCGCCACGTGCGTGTGCGTGCCCACTACGGCGGTCGCTCGCCCATCCAGGTACCAACCCATCGCGATTTTTTCGCTGGTGGTTTCCGCGTGCATATCCACCAGGACAAACGCCACGTCGGCAAACAAATTCGCCAGCAGCTCATCCGCTTTACGGAACGGATCGTCAATCGCCGGAAGAAAAACGCGCCCTTGCAGATTGAGCACCGCGTACTTCACGCCGTTCTTCGCGGTTCCCACGTACATCCCGCTTCCCGGACTGCCATCGGGAAAATTTGCCGGACGCAGCAGTCGCGCTTCATGCGGCATAAACTCGATGATTTCCCGGCGATCCCAGCTGTGATTGCCTCCGCTGATCACCTCAACGCCGCACCTCAACAACTCGTCCACAATTTTCGGCGTAATTCCGAATCCCGACGCGGAGTTTTCCCCGTTCGCAATCACCAGATCAATCTTTTTTTGCGCCACCAGATCGGCCAGCCGCTCGCGCACGATCTCGCGCCCCGGCGATCCCACGATGTCTCCAATGAAAAGTACGCGCATAAAGGACGTTTTAAGCTTAAGTACTGAGTTTACAGAAAAAACTTTCGCGCTGTTTCTTGTTCGCGCTTCGCTTGAGGCACGCAAGGCGGGTTGTACTCGATACTTATTCCTTGCCACTGAAAAATGAAAAGGAGCGGACTGCTAGGCCGTGGAGGGCTAGGCCGTGAACCTCCGAATTAGGTGGGCACCACGAGCCAACCATTAGGCTTTCCTGCCCCGCTCGCGCGCCGCTTCCTGCAAGCCCGCCAGCGGGACAGGCCGTGCACACAGGCTGTCTGTCCGCAGCACCCCAGAGATTCATTACGGTTCAAACGGCTTTCGCACTCTCACTTGCTTCGAAGTACCGCTCCGTCTCAATTGTATTCTTTCCGCGCTCCGCCGCCAAACCGCCTTCCCGCCGCTCCGCGCGATATTCGCCATTATTTCGCTAATTTCTGAAAGTCGCCTCAGTCGACAAAGTCGATCACCGCCCCTTCGCGCCGGTCGAGAAACCCGGCGAACTGGCCGAAGTTCGGCGCGGTCACGTTGTTGAACACTGCGTTGAAATTCCCGTGATTGGTCAGGTTTAGCGAGTAGAAACCTAGCCGCACATGATGACCCTTGCCTTTTCCATGATCCGTGCCAACGAAAGGAACACGGAATTGACGATAAATCTTAATGTCCAACGTGAAAAATGTAGCAAACCGCTGCCCGTTTGGCGTCCCCACATAATTTTGCAGCGTATCGATGTTCGAGTACGGCTGGCCGGAGTGTAAATCCGCGATGGGGCTGAACTTAAACCGTTTCGGCAGAGAAAAAATCCCCCAGGCCACCACCCGGTTGGGTATGTCGTAAGGCAGGATGCCATACACATTTGGTCGAATCACTGGCTGTAGGAAAGGAATCTGCACTGCGGAAAGGTTGTTCAAATCGCCGCGTGTTCGGCTCCAAATGTAGGACACATTTATTTCATCGGTGCGATGAAAGGCCAAATGCACGCCGCTTTCCACCTCGCGATAATGCGATGAGCCCGTGTTCGCAAGAGCCAAAAAGGATTGCCCGCCCGCCGCGGCAGTGAACGGATTCTCGGTGAAAAGGTACGTCGTGTGGCTGTCGAGATAACCAACGCGCAGAATCCAATTTTTCCGCAACTCGCGCTCCACTTCAACATTCCACGTCATATTCCGTGGCGTCGTGTCTGGCCCGCTCGGCAAACTGCTGGCAGTCAGCGGATTCTGGCCGCCCACGTAGACATTCGTGTAGGTCACAGGCAGCCCGCTCGGCAAGCCTGCATTGAATGGCGTAATCACCTCGGTCGGGTTGGCTGCGAAGTCTCCCGCCAGAAGCGGCAGCAAACTGTAGAACAAGCCCGCTCCCGCTCGAATTACGGTCTTGCCGCTGTCTCCTGGCGAGTAAGCGACACCGGCGCGCGGAGCCACCGCCGCGGACCAACCGTTGGTCTCGGTCGATAAACGCGCTCCCAAATCTGTTGACCAGTGCGAGTCCAGAACCCAATGATCCTGCACAAACTCGACTACCGCTGAATCCGAAGCCTTCTGAACCGCGCCCGGGAGAAAAGTAATCTGTTCTGCCAGCGTGCCGTCAGAATTGAGAATCTGCACTGGATTCGAGTTGCTGTTACCCGTGTAAGAACGATGATCGAAATCCACGCCCGCGTGTATCTCATGACGGCCGAACCAACGTTTCTCGGCGAATTGGTACGCGGAGACCAATTGAAATTCCTTGCCTTTGCGCGACCATCGATTGAAATAATTTCCGCCATAGCCTTCCGGCGTCACAAGCATATCCGCAAGCCCCTGACCGTGAGCATTGCTGTCAAAGCGGGTGTACTGCGCGATGGTGCTGAAGATTGCTCCGGAACTAAATTGGTATCGGTCGGTTAGGCCAATCGTCTCGCCCGTCTGGTTCAGGTCGTTCGAGGCTGGTTGAGGAACCAGCGCATTGATATCCGCGTGCTGTACCCGCAGCGGGTACGCGTTCACCGTCAGCGTCACCACGTGGTTCTTGGAGAGAATCGCTTCGAGCGTCGAAAATGTACTGAATCCCTGTTTCTTGCTGATGTCAAAGGGCCAGGGCAAGCCCCGCACTGTGCGCTTCTTCATGTCGTACTGAAAAATCTCCGAAAACAGCAGTTTGTGTTTGATGATCGGTACGCTGAAGTCCAACCCCGGTGTTGCTTCCTGCAGCCCGATCATGCTTCCGTTCTTACCAAGCACCCCAGGAATAAAACTCTTCAGTCTGTAGGTAAACCCATCGTCAGGTGGTTTGGTTTCGACCTCCACCACTCCGCCGGTAAAACTTCCCAGGCCCGCGTTATATGGCGTCTTGTAAATGTTGAACGACTGCACGGCATCGGTCGGTACCGGCACCGCGAAGCTTCCGGTCACCGGATCGGTGGTCCGCGCCGAATTCACCAGCAACAGGCTTTGATTCTCGTCCGAGCCTTTGAAGTCCAGTTTGCCGTCCATGGTTTTCACTACGCCAGGCGTCACCGGAAGAACTTCTCTAATCTTTTCTTGCGCCGTCGGAAGTGAAATCAACTGCCGCTGCGTGAGCGACACGCTCGGGGTCGTCGCGTCCTCAGTGGCTATCGTCTGCGTCGTTTCGCTGACCTCAACTTGTTCAGAAACGGTCTGCAGCTCCAGGCGAATATCAACAATCGCCGGCTCTCCGGGTTTCAGCTCCAGCGACTTTGTAAACGGTGCAAATCCCGCCTGATTAATGGAAATCGTATAGGACCCAGGTTTCAGGTCCTTGAATTCGTAGTGTCCGGCATCATCCGTGTCCGCGGTCAACGGGCCGCTGTCGGGAGGCTGTGAGGCCAGCTGGACGGAAATCCCTGCCAGCCCGCTCGAGCCGTCCGCTTGTGTGGTCGTGAGCGTGCCGTGAATGGAGCCAGCGCCCTGTTTCTGGTCGCTCGCCGGGGCCGTCGTCTGTGCAGGAGCCGGAATGGTTGCAAGTAGGAAGACGCACGCAGCAACCGCTTGTCGCAACGGACCACGTACCTGGCGGCGAGAGACTGCGCCTGCGGACTGGTACGAGGTAATTTGACAAATCGCTGATCGGAATAGGGGCACGGTTCTCCTGGCTGATGGCTACTTCCCAATTGTCTCGCGAGTAGTTCCGTCCGATTCAGCACTATTACAGCCACCCTTGCTCAGCCAGTGAACATACGCGGCTAAGTCAATTTGCAGCCCCGAAAGCCTACGCCCTGCCCTCAGTCAGGATGGGTCCCGGCCTTCTCGCGCTCGGGTGTACCCGATCAATAGGAAGGTCTAAAGCGTCTTGTTCGACTAAATTGGATGCGACTTGCCGCGATCCCGGTACTATAACCCCATTAAATTGCGACACCCTTCGTAGGCAGACAGACAACGCCCGCTAAGCCTTGCAATGCTCCAGTCGCTAGAAAGTTGGTCTGTAATAACCGGCCAAAATAACCGGCCAACGGTTCTGCTGATGGATT
>WNFO01001839.1_pt1 | contig 17126 bp, 19 predicted proteins | sample 5400251 | NCBI WGS metagenome assembly WNFO01 (sample SAMN13153354, study PRJNA577476) | soil metagenome | isolation source: 100 cm saprolite under Madrone tree | place: USA:California | collected 2016-06-14
GCCAGAATACAAGACCTCGGGCAACGCGTTTCTCAATCGGCTGTTCGGCGCGCACCTCCATGACGTGCCGTGGACCGGTGACCGCAATGCAGCCATTCGCACGCTCGTCGGCGATCTCGAAGCGAAGGGTCACAGGCCGTACTTTGTGCCATACGGGGTATCGAATGCCCTGGCCGCAGTCGCTTATGCCACGACGATTTCCGAGATCGAACCGCAGGCAGCGCAATTGGGCTTCGCACCAACCGCTATCGTGCACTGCACCGGAAGCGCCGGCACGCAGGCTGGTCTCGTCGTCGGTGCAGCCGTGGCAATGCCAAACACGCGGATCGTTGGGATTGATATCGACGCCGAGCCCACGCGGGTGCGAGCCGATGTCGTAGCGTTTGCGCGAGAAGCGTCCAATCTGCTTGATGTTCGGTTCGACGAAGCAACGGTGGAAGTCGTCGCGGGGCATGCGGGACCTGCCTACGGGCTCCCGCACGAAGCCACAATCGAAGCGATCCGACTTGCAGGCCGGCTCGAGGCTCTTGCACTTGATCCGGTCTATTCGGGCAAGGGGCTCGCGGGCTTGATCGCCCTGATCCGCCAAGGGCGTTGGCGCAAAGACGAGGATGTTGTCTTCTTACACACAGGCGGCGCGCCGGCGCTTTTCGCCTACCAGAGCGCACTCGGCATCTGAACTGGCGACGCCAAAGTCAGTGGCATACATTCTGGAACGCGGGCGACATTCCGTGCGAAATCATCGAAGTAATTTCACCCGGCGGTTTCGAAGATTACTTTCGCGAATTGCGCGCAATTTGGCCCGACAGAACCAAGGCTGCGCCGCTTCTTCAAAAATATGAGTTGGATATGGATTTCGACAGCGTCCCTGATTTGTGCGCGCGCTTTGGTTTGACTTGATGCGACTTGGCGGCGGCGCCAAAATCCGCATCAAGGCGGCCTAGCTCGCAGATTGCTTCCCACTGACCATCGAAAGAACCGTCCGAGCGAGATCAGCAGTCGATTCCACCAGTTGATCTGCGCCAGCAGTCGCAAGTTCGTCTCGGGTACCATAACCCCAGAGCACGCCAAGACCGCGCATTCCAACCGCACGGGCACCGGAAATATCATATCGTCGGTCCCCGACCATCAGGCTGTGGGAGGGCAAAACATTGTGTTGCGACAAAATATGGGCGAGCAGTTCAGGCTTATGATCTAGCCCGCCGCCCGGCACTGAACCGTGAATGCCATCAAAGTATGTTGCAAACCCTAGATGGTGCAGAATGCGGCTCGCGAAAGTTTCCCGCTTCGACGTTGCCAGGTAGATTCGCAATCCGGCCTGCTGCATCTCTTTAAGAGAGCTGCCAATTCCCGGATAGGGCTCGCTTCCGAAAAGGCCGCTCTCGCCGTAGTGTTGACGATAGGCCGCCACTGCTTCGCCGACTCTGTCGTCCCCATACGGTTGCAGCAAGACCCGCATCATGTCTTCAAGCGGCGGCCCGATGGTGCGCTTGATGTCGAGTGTTTCGTCCGGTTCATGCCCAAGAGCACGTAGTGCTGCCAGGCAGCTTGCTAAAATGCCAGGCTGCGAATCAATCAACGTGCCGTCGAGGTCTAGAAGAACGGAGCAAGTCGGGGTCATGGCTTGAATATAACGGCCAAAGGCCGGCGAGTAAATGTTCGGTTGGTCTGGAGTCCGCTTAGGTCATGCACATCTGTTGTCCGGGTGCATCAGCACGGTGCCTGCATCAGCCGGAATGGAAGACAGTCCATAGGACGGTAACGGGGCGGCTTGACCAGCAAGATTGATGCGCTCGTGGACAAAAATGGCCTGCCGCTTCGGCTGGCACAGACGCCGGGTGAGGCTCACGACAATCGGCTTGCCAGAAAGTTTTTGTCTCGTCTGAAGCCGGATCGATGCTGCTTGCCGACCGTGGCTACGATGCCGATTGGATTAGAGAGCTTGCCATGAAGAACGGCGCATGGGCCAACATCCCACCCAAAAGCAATCGCAACAATCCGATCTGCTTCAGCCCTTATCTCTACCGCGATCGCAGCCGGGTCGAACGGTTCTTCAACAGGATCAAGCAATGTCGCCGGGTGGCGACGCGCTACGACAAACTTGCAGCCAACTACCTTGGCCTTCGTCCAGCTTGCATCAATCAGGCTGTGGCTGCGCGCCAATGAGTCCACGCCCTAGAGAGTGCCTCGCCATTAAGATTACGCCTTAACTAACAGTTAATTATGCCTTTGCGGGCACGAAAGGCCCGGCTTAGCGTGCGCAGGAATGCTGCTCAGTAACCTACGAATGGGTGAGTGCCATGACCTATAGAATGTGCGGGACGTTTATCGCGTCTCTCAGTGTAGTAGCGTTTGTCCTTGCCGCGAGCGAAACATTTGCCGATCCGGCAGTAGCAGTAGTGCGTGGCGGGGGGTTTGCTCCGCCGCATCCGACTTTCCAACCGTCAGTCGGCCGATCGCTGCATCATCACCGGGGAATAGGGGGTTTCTGGCCGACAGCCGGGGGCGTCTTCTATGGGCCATCGAATGACGAACCGATGCTAGATGCCAGGCAACCAAAAACATCGGACGATATCCGTTACACCTGCATCTATGATATTCCCTGGGATTATGTACATCGATGTCCGCAGGTTGTCGCACCTCGTGAATAGTTCAAAGCGCAAACCGTAGATATCGTGCGGAGCCACTGAGATTAGACGTTCGGTTGAAATGAGAGAAGCCGTCTCAGTTGGCGGCCTCTTTCATTTCAAACTGCGTGTGAGATGCCCGCCTTTGGCACATCGCGTCATTTTGCTGCGCTGTGGAATTGGTCGCAATCGGGGTATGGCGGACATCGATCAAGCCGCACCGATCAAGCTCGATTTATGAGTTGGCGCCCTGGTTGAACTGCCCTAGGCGTCCGGTCGCGCCATCCAGCTGATGATCGGCATCGCCGGCAGTACCCATCCGATGCCGGCCACGACATAGAAGAGCAATTCAACCGGCTGCAATCTCGTCAGTAATTCCAGGCAGAGCCGGTTGTCATGAGCCTCGCCGGGCGTAAGGCCGAGTTGCGTCGGCATGCCATTGGCGGCCACGACAGCGTGGACCTTGTAAGCCCGCCACGCGACGGGTCCATGTGTTGTTCTCTATTGCATCGCGATGCAGGCTCCATGCTGGTGTACACGCACTGGCCTGTCGCGGAGCTGCTGATGATCTGAATATATTTCCGCTTTCGAAGGCATAGCAGACATGGCCGGACTTGTCGCCGGCTTGGCCCGGTCGCGAATGACCCCCGAAGCGGAACTCGCCATTGTGCGCCGTTCGCGCATTTGGCAGGGTGCCGAACGCGTAAGCGCTCCATTTGGGAATCGAGAGAATGGCACAATACAAGCTGCATTGCGTTGGCGCCTCGGGAAACTCCTACAAGGTCGCGCTCTATCTGAATTGCGCGGGCCTCGATTGGGAGCCGGTCGGAGTCGATTTTGCCGGTGGCCAGACGCGAGACGCGAATTGGCGAGCTGACGCCAACGCAATGGGCGAGGTCCCCGTGCTGGAGGTAGCAGACAAGAGAATGTCCCAGTCGGGCGCGATACTGATGTGGCTAGCAGAAACCGTGGGTAAGTTCGCCCCAACCAACGATGAACGCTTCGAGGCTCTGCGCTGGCTTTTCTTCGACAATCACAAATTTACCAACAACTACGCGATGCATCGAGTTCAAAATTGTTTCACCCCTCGTGCTGCCGATCCCGCTGTTCTGGCTTTCTTGAGATCACGGGTCGAAAGCGCGTTTTCGATTGCCGAAAAGCACTTCAGCGCTCGCCCTTTCGTGCTGGGTGACAGTCCGACCATCGTTGATTTCTCTATGGCAGGTTATGTCTATTACCCGGCCCTAGAGACCGGCTTCGATATCGCGGCAGAGTATCCAGCGATCGATGCTTGGCGTCGGCGCGTTGCTGCGCTGCCCGGCTGGAAGCCCCCATATGAGTTAATGCCAGTGGGGGTCTCCCTGCCAATGCGTGCGGCCTAAAGCTAGCGCATTGTCCAATTCGATTTGGTTCGCTCCTCACACCTCGCGTCATTTCGCGGCGCTGCGGAATTTGGTCGCAATCGGGGCACAGCAGACATCGATCAAGCCGCACCGATCGAACTCGATTCATGAGTGCGCGCCCTGGTTGAACTGCCCTAGGCGTCCGGCCGCGCCATCCAGTTGATGATCGGCATCGCCGGCAGGACCCATCCAATGCCGGCCACGACATAGAAGATGGCCTGCAACAGCCCGGAATTCGCGAGCCACGGGGTCTGCGCCACGGTCATTCCCATCAGCGACCACACCACCACGAGCACGAGCAGGGCGATGGTTCCGAAGAATTTGCGGGTGCGGATCGTCATGGCGGAAATGTGCAGCGTGCTTTGAATGAGCGCCTTGCGCGCGGGAAGGGGCGGACTATAAGCTGCGCGCAAATTCATACAAGCGCAGCTTCCATGACCGCTATTCCCGCACAACAAGCCCCCCGCGACCGCGCCGTCAGATGGTGGCTGCTGTCGATCGCCGCGCTGGTCGCGATCATGGTGCTGGTCGGCGGCGCCACGCGTCTCACCGAATCCGGGCTTTCGATCGTCGAGTGGAAGCCGGTCACCGGCACCCTGCCGCCGCTCAATCAGGCGCAATGGACCGAGGCGTTCGAAGCCTACAAGACGATTCCGCAATATCGTGAACTCAACGCCGGCATGAGCCTCGCCGAATTCAAGACCATTTTCTGGTGGGAATGGAGCCACCGGTTGCTCGGGCGCGTGATCGGCGTTGCTTATCTGTTGCCGTTTCTCTGGTTTCTCTGGCGTGGAGCCTTGAGCGCGGATCTGAGGCGGCGGCTGTGGCTGATCTTCGGCCTCGGTGCGCTGCAGGGTGCGGTCGGCTGGTGGATGGTGGCCTCCGGGCTTTCGCAGCGGGTCGAGGTTTCGCAATATCGGCTCGCGACCCATCTGGTGCTGGCGCTGCTGATTTTTGCCGCGATCGTCTGGACGCTGCGCCGGCTGGCGCAACGGCCGTCATTGGTTGCATCCTCGCGGCTGAAGATCACCAGCATGGCCCTGCTGGTGTTGACCTTCGTGCAGCTTTATCTGGGCGCGCTGGTCGCGGGCCTGCGTGCCGGCAAGATCTACAACACCTGGCCTGATATCGACGGGGCACTCATCCCATCCGCATCGCGGCTGTTCTTTGAGACGCCATGGTGGCGAAATCTGTTCGACAACACGCTGACGGTGCAGTTTGAGCACCGCATGACCGCCTATGCGCTGTTCGTGCTGACGATCCTGCATGCGCTCGACGCCGTGCGTTCGCGGGCCGCGGCGGCCGCGGTGAACGGCGCATGGTGGCTCGCGGCTGTGATGACGCTGCAGGCGACGCTCGGTATTCTCACGCTGTTGAACGAGGTACCGATTGTCCTCGCATTGGCGCATCAGGCGGTCGCGATTGCCGTGCTGACGTTGGCGATCTTTCAAGCCGAACGATTGGCTGGTCGGCGGCCCGCTTCGGCGCAGCAAAAACTGGTTCTGCCGGTCACCCAGACCGGTTGAATTGAACGATTCTAATTGTCTTGCGATAAGCGGAAGTGCCCTGTTTGCGGGGCGTTCTTTGCTGCGCGCGTCCATTAACGAAGTTGTGTGGCGCGGCGCGGCTTTACTTAAATCCTTGGGGCGATAAAAACGAGCCAACACAGGTTCGCCCATGTCGTCTGCATTCATTCAGGCCGCCGTCATCCTGCTCCGCGAGGGGCTTGAAGCCATGCTGGTGATCGCGGCACTCGCCGGCTATCTGACCAAGGCCGGTGCCGGCCACCGCATCCGGGCCCTCTATGCCGGATCGCTCGCCGCGATCGGGGCCAGCATCATCGCCGCCTGGTTGTTTGCGGTGCTGAATTCGGGTGAGCACAGCGATATCCTCGAAGGCATCATCATTCTGTTCGCGGCAGGCCTGATGCTCTACGTCAGCGGCTGGCTGATGATAAAGCAGGACCCGCGTGGCTGGCAGGATTACCTGGCGCACAAGGCTGACAGCGCGCTGGCGCAGGATACCGTCTGGGCCGTCGCCGCGCTCGCCTTCCTTGCGGTATTTCGCGAAGGCGCCGAAACCGTGCTGTTCGTCAATGCACTGGCGTCAGCCGAGGGCGGCTGGAGCGCCGGCCTGTTCGCAGGGTTAGGCGCCGCGACGGTCGGGCTCGTCGTGCTGTTCTATTTCATCAATCTGATCGCGCAAAAGATTCCGCTGCGGCCGCTGTTCATCATCACCTCGGCATTCCTGTTCGCGATGGCGATCAAGTTCATCGGCGAAGCCGTGCAGGAATTCCAGGAACAGTCGATACTGCCGTTTACCGAGCTGAAAAGTGTGGCATGGCTCGGCGCCATCGGATTGAATCCGACGCTCGAGGCGCTGTCGGCCCAGCTATTGGTGATCATTTTCGCGCTGGCGACCTATTCGGTGGTCCAGCGCAACAGCCGGCTCGTCCGCGAGGACAAGGCCGCGATGCGCGGTGTGAAACCGTAAGTTCGCGTCAGCCATCGCCGTAGGCGCTCCACGCTGCGCGGCCAATCCTTCCAACTTGGTGATTTGCCCGACGGTCTGGGAGGCCAGTGCTCAGCCTTCCATACGCCGGTTCTCCCAGCGCTCGGCGTAGGCGGCCAATACCGGTGCCAGGAACGCGATCGGCCACACATACCTTGTGAGGTAAGGCGTAAACAGGCCGACGATGGAAGCGATGACAAAAACCACGGTCGAGAACGCCGGTGCAACGGTCACCACCCAATCGCGCCGGGGCGCGACCGCAATGACCCACAAAATGGTATTGAGCGCCGAGATCAAAGTCAGATTGAATCCGTACAGCGCCGTCACATCGCTTGAGGTCATGTAGCTGCCGAACAGGCCGGTGGTGACCGGCAACAGAATGATCGACAGCAGAAACAAGAGGTTGAGGATGGCCTCGATCCGGCTGGCTTCGGGCGCATAGGCCAGCCTGCGCTGATGGCTGTACCAGAACATTCCCGCGACGATGAAGCTGAGCAGCAGCGCCAGCAGATGCGACCCGTAACTATGCCAGATATCCGCCCATTTCGGATCCGGTGTAACGAAGCCCTCTTTCGGAACTTGATAGGCGAGCAACGTCATCGCCACGCCGAACACCGTATTGCTCAGCGCCTCCATGCGCCGCATCTCGAAAAGCCCGGGCCTGCTCGCCATCGATGCTCCCCACAGCGTCATTCCGGGATGCGCCGCAGGCGCAGGGCGCTTTGGTCCCGAAACGATAAGGCCGTTCTCACACTGACGTCATACCCGGTGGCGGGTATGACGGTCTTTATGGAGCGACGCGGTGCAGTCACGCGCTCAGCGCCTGCTCCAGATCGGCGATCAGATCTTCCTTGTCTTCGATGCCGATCGACAGCCGCACCACGTCAGGCGCTGCGCCCGACTTGATCTTGGCGGCGTCGTCGAGCTGGCTGTGCGTCGTCGATGCCGGGTGAATGACCAGCGAGCGGGTGTCGCCGACATTGGCGAGATGCGAGAACAGTTTCAGGTTCGACACCAGGTTGACGCCGGCCTCATAGCCGCCCTTGAGGCTGAAGGTGAACACCGCGCCGGCGCCCTTCGGCGCATATTTGCGCGCAAGCTTGTTGTATTTATCGTCCGACAGGCCGGCGTAATTGACCGCGGCCACCGCCGGATGCGCCAGCAGCCACTCCGCGACCGCCTTGGCGTTATCGCAATGCTTTTGCATGCGCAGCGGCAGCGTCTCGATGCCGGTCAGAATCAGGAACGCATTGAACGGCGAGATCGCCGGACCGAGATCGCGCAGGCCGAGCACACGGCAGGCAATGGCGAACGCGAAATTGCCAAAAGTCTCCTGAAGCTTGATGCCGTGATATTCCGGACGCGGCTCGCTCAGCATCGGATATTTGTTGTCCTTCGACCAGTCGAAGGTGCCGGCGTCGACAATGATGCCGCCGAGCGAATTGCCGTGGCCGCCCAGGAATTTCGTCAGCGAATGCACGACGATGTCAGCGCCATGATCGATCGGGCGGATCAGGTAGGGCGTCGCCAGCGTGTTGTCGACGATCAGCGGCACGCCCGCCTTGCGGGCGACGGCGGAGATCGCCTCGATATCGGTAACGCTGCCGCTCGGATTGGCGATCGACTCGATGAAGATGGCCTTGGTGTGCGGCGTGACCGCGCGCTCGAAGCTTTCGATCTCGTCCGGATCGGCCCACACCACGTTCCAGCCGAAGCTCTTGAAGGCGTGGTTGAACTGGTTGATCGAGCCGCCATAGAGTTTGCGCGCGGCGATGAATTCGTCACCGGGCATCAGCAGTTGCTGAAGCACGACGACCTGCGCGGCATGTCCTGATGCGACTGCGAGGGCGGCGGTGCCTCCCTCAAGCGCGGCAAGGCGTTCTTCCAGCACGGCCTGGGTCGGATTTCCGATGCGGGTGTAGATGTTTCCGAATGCCTGCAGTCCGAACAGCGACGCGGCGTGGTCGGCGTCATTGAATACGAACGACGTGGTTTGATAGATCGGCGTCGCTCGCGCGCCGGTGGTGGGATCGGGCTGCGCGCCGGCATGCACGGCGAGGGTCGAAAATCCCGGAAGACGATCGGTCATTCTTTTTCCTTTGTGATTTGCTCATCCAGCGGTGGGGAGGTGGGGGGTCGAAGGATGAGCAACGCGGTACAATCTTGTCGTTCGAAATGGCTCATTCGAGACGGCGCAAGCCGCCCCCTCGGTATGAGGAAGGACAATCGCGTCAGACGCGTCAATCGTCAAGACGCGACGGCGGTCGACCTCTTGTTCGAAACAATCCTGCTTCGCGGAGCCTGTCATCGGGCGGCGCCTTGCGCCGACCCGTTGGTCGCGTTGTCGGAAAAACTATTTGCATCTGCGTCATGCAGGGTCGGTCTTGTTTTTCGCAGCGCGATCGGACGCGTTGGTCTGACCACCGCCGAGGCTCGTCCGATTGAGGGATAGCTGCATGCCCTGGGTCGGCATCGGCGCGCGCTTCGAACTGAGCGTTCGCGAATTGACACCCATCCATGAAATTTCCGAGGACAGCCTGCCATATTCAATCTTGGGGCAACGGTTCATCACGACCTTGAGACCGGCGGCTTCCGCCTTTGCGGCAGCGGCATCGTCGCGCGCACCGAGCTGCATCCAGATTATTTTCGGCGGCGGCTTTAGCTCCAGGGCTTCATCGACCACCGGCATGATGTGGCTTGAGTTTCGGAAGATGTCGACCATGTCGATCGGGCGGCCGATATCGCGCAGCGACGCGACGAAGGGCTTTCCGAGCAGGCTCTTGCCGAGGTGGCCGGGATTGACCGGGATCATGTCGTAGCCGCGCTGCGCCAGATATTTGAAGGCGAAGTAACTCGGCCGCACGTTGACCGGCGATGCCCCGACCATCGCGATGGATTTCACGCCGCTGAGAATTTCTCTGATGTAGCTGTCGGGGTAGGCGTCATGGTTCATTTCAAAATTCCCAGTTCCTCATGGTGAGGAGCGCGAAGCGCGTCTCGAACCATGTGGCCTCGTCCTTCGAGACGCGCGAAGAGCGCGCTCCTCCCCAGCGAGTGCGGATGCGCTCGTCCGGGATGAGGAAATTATTTTACCGGTCTTGCCACTTCGGCTCACGTTTTTCGATGAACGCGCCGATGCCTTCTTCGGCGTCGTGACCCATCATGTTCTCGGTCATTACCTCTGCCGCATAGCGATAGGCGTCCGCAAGGCTCATCTCGGCCTGACGGTAGAACGCGGCCTTGCCGAGTTTGATCGTATAGGCGGATTTCAGCGCGACCTTTTGCGCCAGCGCGATCGCCGCATCCCGCTCGGTGCCGGCGGCAACGACGCGGTTGACGAGGCCGATATCCCGCGCCGTCGTCGCCGAAACCGGCTCGCCAGTGAGCAGCATTTCCATCGCCTGCTTGCGCGGCACATTGCGCGACAGCGCGACCATGGGTGTCGAGCAGAACAATCCGATATCGACCCCCGGCGTGGCGAACGTCGCGGCCTCCGATGCTACCGCAAGATCGCAGCTTGCCACCAACTGGCAGCCTGCCGCGGTGGCGATGCCCTGAACCGCGGCGACCACCGGTTTCGGCAATTGCACGATGGCCTGCATCATCGCGCTGCAGGCGGTCATGATCTCGGCGAAATAGCCGCGCCCGCGATCGGCATCGGTGCGGCGCGCGGTCAATTCCTTCATGTCATGGCCGGCGGAGAAGGCCGGACCGTTGGCCGCGATCACGACCGCGCGCACGCCTGCGTCGTCGTGAATGTCGCTGAGCGCCGCGTGCAGTTCCGCGATCAGGCCTTCCGACAGGCTGTTGCGGGCGTCGGGCCGATTGAGCGTGAGCACAGCGATGCTGCCACGCGTCTGGCGCAGGAGAATAGGCGGTTGCGGCGTGGGCGCGCGTGCGGTTTGGCTCGTCATCGAAATATCCACTTGGGCGGTGCCGTTATCTTAATGTAACAAGCGGCGCGAGGCGAGGGCAGGCGGGGCGGCATGGCAGGCGACATGGCAATTGCGAAAATGAGCGTGGCGGAACTGGAGAAGTTTCTCCATGTCGAATTTCCCCAGGCCTTCGGCGGCGGCGATATATCGATCGAAAGCGCTGATGGTACTTCGTGCCTGCTGCGTCAGCGCTACAGCGAGCAGATGCTGCGCCCGGGCGGCACGGTCTCGGGACCGACGCTGATGGCGCTGGCGGATTTCGCCATGTTTGTGGTGCTGCTGTCGGCCATTGGTCCGGTCGGCCTCGCGGTGACCACCAATCTCAACATCAATTTTCTGCGCAAGGGCCAGCCTGGGCAGGATGTACTTGCGGCAGCGAGGCTTCTGAAGCTGGGCCGGCGGCTTGCGGTCGGCGAGGTCAACTTGCTGTCGGGGACGCAGACCGATCCGATCGCTCATATGACTGCCACCTATTCCATTCCAAACGCTTAGTGTTTTATACGGTATTATAACACCATATTTATAAGCCATTGTTTTTATGGCAATAATTATCTTCGCCGGGCATTGACGCGCGCCACGGAGCTATCTAGAAACCCGGCAGTTCGGCGCGGTCGGCGTCGATATTCCCCTTTCACGGATTTCCTCACATGAAAACGTTTTCGGCAAAGCCAGCCGAGGTGACGAAGAAGTGGGTGCTGATCGACGCCAAAGGTCTGGTGGTCGGCCGGCTCGCCTCACTGGTCGCGATGCGCCTTCGCGGCAAACACCTCCCGATCTATACGCCCCATGTCGATTGCGGTGACCACGTCATCATCATCAACGCGGCCCACGTCGTGCTCACCGGGCGCAAGCGCGACAACAAGGTTTACTACAATCACACCGGCTTCATCGGCGGCATCAAGGAACGTACCGCCAAGTCGATCCTCGAGGGCCGCTTTCCCGAGCGCGTGGTCGAGAAGGCTGTCGAGCGCATGATTCCGCGCGGGCCGCTTGGCCGCGTGCAGTTTGGTAACTTACGCGTTTACCCCGGGCCGGAACATCCGCACGAGGCCCAGCAACCCGAGATCGTGGACGTCGCTTCGATGAATCGCAAGAACATGAGGGCCGCATAAGATGTCGGATACCATGCAGTCGCTCGATCAGTTGGCGGCGTTGAAGCCGGCCGCGCCGGAAGCGCCGAAATACGTCAAGAAGGTCGACAAATTCGGTCGCGCCTACGCCACCGGCAAGCGCAAGGACGCGGTTGCCCGCGTCTGGATCAAGCCGGGGGCCGGCAAGGTCACCGTCAACACCCGTGAGGTCGAAGTCTATTTCGCACGTCCGGTGTTGCGGATGATGATCCAGCAGCCGCTGGTCGCAGCCGCACGGGCGGGCCAGTACGACGTCATCTGCACCGTGGCCGGTGGCGGTCTGTCGGGCCAGGCAGGCGCCGTGCGTCACGGCATCTCGAAGGCGCTGACCTATTTCGAACCGGATCTGCGCGGCATTCTGAAAAAAGGCGGCTTTCTCACGCGTGACTCGCGCGTGGTCGAGCGCAAGAAATACGGCCGCGCCAAGGCGCGCAAGTCGTTCCAGTTCTCCAAGCGCTAAAATTTTCAGCGAATATTACGGATCAGGAACTGCGAACAGGGCGCCCTCCGGCGCCCTTTTTGTTGGGTATTTTCCGACCAGTTGACGCAGTTTTTCCGGAAAACTTGCGCAACTGCGCAAACAGATTTCAAACACGGTCAACGTAGATTTACACAGACCAAAGCATGCGCTGCATTTTCGGCTGCGCCGGCTTCGCTGCATCACAATCACCCGGTGGTCCATGTCGCTCGATACCTCGACGCTTTATCTTGTTGCAACGATGGTTGCGGCGACGCTGGGGGCCATGCTGCTGTTTTTCGGCACCCAGGAGAATTTCCCCGCGTTGAGATGGTGGGGAACCGCCTATCTGCTCGGCGCCGTGTCGGTCGCGCTCTCGACGCTCGCCGGCAACATGCTTGGCGCGATGCTTTCGCTGGCGCTGAATGCGGTCGGGTTCGCGGCCTGCGGCATGGTCTGGAATGCCGCACGCGTGTTCCACGGCCGCAAACCCAATCTGCCGGGGCTGCTGCTCGGAGCCATGGTCTGGGTGGCTGCCGTCATGACGCTGAAGCCGGAAGCGTCGGCGATACGCTTCATGATCGGCGCCGCCATCGTTGCCATTTATGCGACGCTGACGGCGGCACAATTGTGGTCCGAACGTCGCAAGACGCTGCAGAGGCGCTGGCCGGCGATCGTGGTGCCGGTGCTGCACGGTTTCGTGCTGATGCTGCCGATCCTGCTTGGCGGCCTGCTGCGGCCGCACGACGCTGCTTTCGTCGGCAGCATCTGGGTGACGGTGTTCTCCATCGAGCTCGTGCTTTATGCGGTCGCCACCGTGTTCGTCATCTTCATGCTGGTGTCGGAGCGCGTGGTAACCGCGCACAAGACGGCGGCGTCGACGGACCCGCTGACCGGCATGTTCAATCGCCGTGGTTTTGCGGAGGCGACGTCGCGGGTGATCGAGCGTGAGGCGAACGCCGGCCGTCCGGTGACGGTGCTGATCTTCGACCTCGATCATTTCAAGTCGATCAACGACCGTTTCGGCCATTCCGCGGGCGATGAGATTCTCAAACTATTCGCCACCGTGGTGCTCAGCACGTTGCGGATCACCGACCTTTCGGGGCGGGTAGGCGGCGAGGAGTTCGCGGCATTGCTGCCGTGCCCGCTGGAAGAAGGGGTGATCGCAGCCGAGCGCGTACGCGAGGCATTTGCGGATTCCGGGATCGTGGTCGAGGACGGGCCGGTCGATACCACCGTCAGCATCGGTGTGGCGGGCGGACCGGCCGGCACAGAGCTTGAGGTGTTGCTCGCGGCCGCCGATAGCGCGCTTTATCAGGCCAAGCGCAATGGCCGCAATCGCGTCGAGGCAGCCGAGGAGCTGCCGCTGTCGCTGGAAAAATGGCGGCGAAAGACCGCGGGCCTCCCGGGTCACGCGCGACCGCCACCGGGCGTTGTCAGTCCCACATAGAAGCATGTGCCGGGGGCTGGACCCGTGGATGGATGCCGGTTTTCGGACAGGATCGCGCTGCAGCGAAAGAAAAAGCGACGCGTTTGATTGAGCGAAAGCAGGGCCAGACTCCAGCCGCAGCCCCGCGGCGGTAACCTGCCGTTTACTACTCGGTCCATATCATCGTGACGATGGACACGATCCCCAACCAAAGCCCTCACGCCGCCCTGAACTCGCTCGAAGCCGCAGCCGTATCGGCGCGCGGCGGGTTTGCCTGCATGTTCTCGACGTCGGACGAATATGAGACCGCGCTGATCACCGAACGTCGCGCGCAGGGTCGCTACGCCCCACCGCGCAGCCGATGGCCGCTGCTCGTGTTCGCGGGCTGCGCGCTGATAGTTGCCGGCGCAGTGCTGCTCCTGAACTGAATTGCCATTGGAGCAGGGGACGCCGGGCGCCGCGAGGCACCTTTTTCTTGGCGACTGTCTGGGTTAGAGACTTGAGAATTCTCAACCAGAGGCCGCAACCCATGATCACCGAAATCGCACAAATCGACGTCAAGCCGGGCACCGAGAAGGACTTCGAAGCCGCGGTCGCCAAGGCGCGCCCGTTATTCCTGCGTGCCAAGGGCGGCAAGGGTTTTGAGCTGCACAAGTCGATCGAGAAGCCGTCACGCTACCGGCTGATGGCCAAGTGGGACACGCTGGAAAATCACACCGTCGATTTCAGGGGATCTGAAGATTTTGCGGCATGGCGCGGGCTGGTCGGGCAGTATTTCGCGTCGCCGCCCGAGGTCGAACATACCGAGACGGTGCTGACCTCGGCGGGTTGAAGGACGGGCGGTGGGCGGTCTCAGGCCGCCACCGCATCGGCTGCGATTTCATCGGCCTTGAAATAATCGATCATGACTTTCACGATCGCCATCAGCGGCAGCGCCAGCGCCAAGCCCCAGATGCCGAACACGACGCCCAGCAGGATCTGGAACGCGAATAACGTGGCTGGGGGAATGTCGAGCGCATGGCGCTGGAGGATCGGCGTGAGAATGTAGCTCTCCAGCGCGTGAACGCCGAGGAAAAGCACGAAAGCGCTGGCCGCGGCGACCCACCCGGACGCAAGGCTCGCGAGCACCACGATCAACCCGCCGATCAGCGCGCCGACCGTCGGAATGAAGCCAAGCAGTCCGGCCTGGATGCCCAGAATGAAGGAACTCTGGATGCCGATGATCGCGAGGCCAATCCAGGTTACGAGAAAAACCGCGAACATGGTGATGATTTGCGCAATCAGCCAGCGCTCCAGCGTTTCGCCGATGCGGTCGACAATCACGGTCGCGGGTGCGCGGTGCCGAACTGGCGCCATGAACAACAGCCCCGTTCGGTAGACGCCCGGCTGGGCTGCGAACGTCAATCCGAGGAACAATACAATAAAGAAGTTGCCGACCGCGCTCACCGTACCCAGAAGCAATTTCAGGGTCTGGCTCACGATCGCGCCGCCGCTTGAAGCGATCGCGCCGGCGCTGGGAAGATTATGTGTCGTCGGCGCACCTGATATTGCCGGTGTCGATGAGTCCGTGGGGGGCGCGGCCGCATTGCCGAGGTCGAAATAGCTGGTATCGATGCCGTTTTTCTCGAGGAAGGCTTTGACGTTGACCAATTGCGATTTGATCGTGCCGCTCAGCGCCGTGGCCTGTTGCGCGATGGTAGCGCCGCCGAGGAACACCACGCCCGACAACAGGCCGGCAAGCACCAGACAGACAATTGTCAGCCGCAGGGAATGAGTGAGGCTGACAACACGGCCGAGCATGTTGGTCATGGCGTTGAGCGCGACACCGAGCAGCATTCCGGCAAAGATCAGAAACAGCGTCGCGGCGAAATGCCAGGTGAAAAGCAACAAAGCAGCAAATCCGACGACACCAATGCCACCAACCGATATCGCCCATGCCAGGTCGTTGCGGGCCGCAAGACGATCCTTAGCCGAGACTGCCACGTTGATTCCTTTTCCAGCCATATCCGACAGCACTCTTTAGCCAAACGCGTCCGGGATCAAGCGCAGAAGGCGTGCCGGTTTGACGCTGGCATATTGATTGTGCAAAGCGATGAATGGAATGGGATCGCGGCATGGCGAGAGGCTGAAAGCATGAATTTCAAATGGGTCGGGCCGCTTGCATTGTTGGCAGCCCTGGTGATCGGCGATCAGATTCGCATCAATCGGCCCGGTCACAAATATCGGCTGATGGTCGAGGTGCAAACGCCCGAAGGCATCAAATCGGCCTCCGGCGTCATGGCCGTTCATCCCGACAGAAGTTATAGCCGTGGCGGACATACCCTCACCAGGGGCGATGCCGTGTTCATTGACCTCGGCGGCGGGAAAAATCTTCTCGCGCTGCTGGCGCATACCGACAACAAGTCTGTCGATCTCGACGGAATGAATTATCTGGCGCTGCGCGCCTACAACGCGGCCGGCCGGAAGGTCTCATTCAACGAGATGAGCAGGACCACCGGCGTGGTGCCTGTGAAAGGGGCTCTGGTGCCGGTTCTGGTCACTTTTACCGATCCGGGCGATCCCGGGACCGCACGTGTGGTGCTGCCCGATGAAACGGAAGGGGCGTTAGGCAAGGGCTTTCGTGTCGGCTCGATTTCAGCCGAGGTGGTGCCGAACGGTTTGTGGCCGCTCGATTTCGGCGGTCCGCTCGGCGAGCCGGTGACCCGTGGGATCGAGGCAATATTGCCGTGGTGGAATGGTGCGGATAATCCGGCGGGGAAAGCACTTCGGGCGGCGGGATTGCAGACTGGCGAAGCGATCGATCCGAAAGAGGCCTTCACGCGCAAGCAATGACCGCAAATTATCCCCGACTCCGCCCGAGTGCCCGCGCCAGCGCGCGCTCGGCTCCGCGACGCGCGAGCGGCCTGATCAGCGGCGAGGTGAAATACGCCTGGTTCGATTGAAGCGCGCGATGGAGATCGGCGATGCGATATAATTTGCCCGCTGCGACCACGGCTTCAAGCCTCGAAATGTTGCCGATCGCTGCGGTCGGATCGTGCCGAAACAATAGAATATCGGCCGGCGCATCGGTTTCTACGCGCCCCAGCCCGCGCATACCGAGCCGGTCGCCCGCATCGCGCGTCGCGAGCTTCCAGACTTGCTCGACGCCGATCCCGGCTTCGACAAACAGCGCCATTTCCTCAAGCAGACTGGCGCCGGGAATGACGAAGGGTTGCGCGACATCGGTTCCCAGAAACAGTTGCGCGCCGGCATCGAAGAGTTTTTTTGTCAGTTGCTGCTTTTTTGCGATCGCCGGAACCACCTGACGCTCCAGATAGTCACGCTGCATGCGGTTACTCGGGCGGCCATGCTCGGGATGCCAGATCACGTCGAGATAGAACGGGGGGACCTTTAGTATATCCGGTTGTCGGCGCGCCGCGTCGAAATTCCGATAGCAAAGCATCCTTTGATTGGTGACGATGGTCGGAGTGTTGGCGATACCATGCTTCAACGTTGTGTCGACGATTGCGTCCATCCGCCGCTCGTCGACCGCGTGCCAGTCGCAGGAGCGATTAACGAGCGCGTCGCGTTCCAAGGTCTGCGGCCCCGGTACGCCGAAGAAATGCTGCACCTCGGCAATGCGCGCATCTTCGTA